>Ga0182012_10000381_pt1 | contig 50146 bp, 37 predicted proteins | sample 612S2SmetaG_FD_120486 | JGI IMG/M metagenome (GOLD analysis project Ga0182012, IMG submission 120486) | Permafrost microbial communities from Stordalen Mire, Sweden - 612S2S metaG | ecosystem: Environmental > Terrestrial > Soil > Wetlands > Permafrost | place: Sweden: Stordalen | collected... | reverse complement strand
GTGTCCGGGTAGTCGGGGTTCTTGACCGAAGTCGACGCCCACAGCACGCGCTGGGGCTTTGCGCCCTTGCCGGCCAGGTACTCCCAGCGCGGGCCCGAGAACACCTCCATGTAGTGACGGTAGGCCAGCCGCGCGTTGGCGATGGCGAGCTTGCCCTTGAGCTCGTCGTGACCGCCGAGCTCATCGATTCGGCGGTCGGCCTCGGTGTCGATGCGCGAGACGAAGAAGCTCGCCACCGATGCCACACCGGAGGGGTCCCCGCCCTCTGCGACCAGCCGCTCGATCCCGCGCACATAGGACTCGGCGACCTCGGCGTAGCGGCCCAGCGAGAAGATCAGCGTGACGTTGATGGAGTGACCTTTGGCGATGACATCCTCGATCGCCGCCAGGCCAGGCTTGGTGGCGGGGATCTTGACCATCAGGTTGGGGCGCTGCACGCTGGAGTGCAGACGCATCGCTTCGCGGTAGGTCTGAAGCGTGTCGTAGGCCAGGCGCGGGTCGACCTCGAGCGATACGTAGCCGTCGCGTCCACCGCTGCTCTCCCACACCGGGCGAAAGACCTCGCATGCGTCGCGGATGTCGTCCATCGCGAGCGCCCAGAACGCGTCCTGCACGTCGCCGCCCGTGCCGGCCAGCTCATGCAGCTGCTCGTCGTAGGCATTGCCGGCGGTCATCGCCTTCTGGAAGATCGTGGGGTTGGACGTCGCCCCGACGACCGCGAACTCGTCTATCAGCTGCTGCAGGTGCCCACCGCGGATGGAGTCGCGTGAGAGGAAGTCCACCCACACGCTCTGACCGAGCGCGGAGAGCCTGTGTAGGGGCCGCAGGGCGTCGGATGGCATGCAGGTCTCCTTTTGTCGCTCAGGTGTCCAGGAGGGCACGTGCCCTCGCGATGATGTTCTCCGTGGTGAAGCCAAGCTCCTTCAGCACGGTGCTACCCGGGGCTGAGGCTCCGAAGCGATCCAGGCCGAGCACGTCGCCGTCGCTGCCCACCCACTTCCACCAGCTGATGGTTGCGCCCGGCTCGACCGCGAGCCTCTTCACCCACGCACGCGGCAGCACCTGATCGCGGTACTCCGCGGGCTGCGCTTCGAAGAGCTCCACGCACGGCATCGAGACCACGCGAACGCCGGTGCCCTCCTTCGCGAGCGCCTGGCCCGCGGCGAGCGTGTCGGGCACCTCGGCACCCGTGGCGATCAGGATCAGCTCCGGCTCCCAGGCGAGGGGTGCCGCGCCGTTGCCCGCCGGTGCGCCTGAGGAGTCCCAGAGAACATAGCCGCCGCGCTCGAGCCCGCTCGCCGGAGCGACCTCGCCGCGGTCGAGCGTCAGGATGTTCTGGCGCGAGAGCAGCAGGGCGACGGGGCCATCGCGGCGCTCCAGCGCAACCCGCCAGGCTTCCACGGTCTCGTTGGCGTCGCCCGGGCGGATCACCCACAGATGCGGGATTGCACGCAGCGATGCGTAGTGCTCGATCGGCTGGTGCGTGGGGCCATCCTCGCCCACCGCCACCGAGTCGTGGGTCCAGACCCACACCACCGGAAGGTCCATCAGAGCCGACAGGCGCACCGAGCCGCGCATGTAGTCCGAGAACATCAGGAACGTCGATCCATAGGGCTTGACGATCCCGCCGTGTGCGGCGGCGCCGTTGACGATCCCCCCCATGCCGTGCTCGCGGATGCCGAACGGGACGTTGCGCCCGGCATGGACCTTGGAGAACTCGCCAGCGCCTTCGAACACCGTCTTGGTCGACTCCACCAGATCCGCTGCGCCCCCGAACATGGTCGGCGCGAACTCGCCGAAGGCCTGCATCACCTTCTGCCCCGCGGAGCGGCTGGCGATGCTCTCGCCGGCGGAGAACTCGGGCAGCGCCTGCTGCCAGCCGGCGCGCAGCCTGCCTGCCCACGCGAGGTCCCAGTCCTCTGCCATCGCCGGGAACGCCTCTCGCCAGTGGTTGAAACGCTCCGACCACTCGGCCTCCCCGGCGGCTCCGCTGTGGTGCAGCGACATGTGCTCATACACGCTCTCGTCCACCCAGAAGCGCCGGTCGGGATCGAAGCCCATTGCTTCCTTGGTCGCCCTGACCTCGTCCTCGCCGAGCGCGGAGCCATGCGACTTGGCGGTATCGATCGCGTTGGGCGCGGGGTAGGCGATGTGCGAGCGGATCGAGATGAACGAGGGGCGCTCGGTTTCATCCTTGGCGGCGGCGATTGCGATCTCGAGCGCGTCGAGATCCTCGGAGTCCTCGACCCGTTGCACATGCCAGCCGTTGGCCGCCATCCGCTGGCCGTGCTCCTCGCCGTCGAATGACAGCGAGGTGGTGCCGTCGATCGTGATGTGGTTGTCGTCATAGCAGACGATCAGCTTGCCCAGGCCGAAGTGGCCCGCGATCGAGGCGGCTTCCTGGCTGATTCCCTCCATCATGTCCCCGTCGGAGCAGATCGTGTAGACGTGGTGGTCCACCACGGTGTGCCCCGGGCGGTTGAAGCGCTCGGCCAGGAAGCGCTCGGCCATCGCCATGCCCACCGCGTTGGCGACGCCCTGCCCCAGCGGCCCCGTGGTCACCTCGACTCCGGAGGTGTGCCCGCGCTCGGGGTGCCCCGGAGTGAGCGAGCCCCACTGGCGGAACTGTTCCAGATCGGCCACTGACAGCTCGTAGCCGCAGAGGTGCAGCAGCGAGTACTGAAGGACACAGGCGTGCCCGGAGCTCAGCACGAAGCGGTCGCGGTCGGGCCATTCGGTGGAGCCGGGGTTGGCGCGCAGGAAGCGCTTGAAGATCGTGTAGCCCAGCGGAGCAAGCGCCATCGCCGTTCCTGGATGCCCGGCGTTGGCCTTCTGCACGGCGTCCATCGAGAGCCCGCGGATCGTGTCGATGGAGAGCCGCGCGATCTGCGCTTGGTCGAGCTCAGCGATGCCGGAGGTTTGACCAGTGGCTGCCATCTGCCCCGATCCTATCGACGTGGGCCGCTACAGTCGCGTGATCGTGTCTGAGCAGTTCTGCGACGTCGGCAGGGGCATCACCCTCTGCTACGAGACCTTCGGCGATCCCTCGCGCCCGCCGGCCCTGCTGATCATGGGGCTGGGCACGCAGATGATCGCCTGGCACGAGGACTTCTGCCACGAGCTGGCAGGACGCGGCTTCCACGTCGTGCGCTTCGACAATCGCGACGCCGGGCGCTCCACGCACGTGCCGGGACGCCCGCCCACGATTCCCCAGCTGCTGCTGCGCTCCACGCGCGCGGCGCGCTACACGCTCAGGGACATGGCCGACGACACCGCCGGCCTGCTGCGCGCCCTCGAGCTCGCGCCGGCTCACGTGATCGGCGCCTCGATGGGCGGGATGATCGCCCAGACCCTGGCGATCCACCATCCGGGATCGCTGCGCTCGCTCACGTCGATCATGTCCAACACCGGCAGCCTTCGCAGCGGCCAGCCGTCCCTGGGCATCTACTCGGTGTTCCTGCGCCGGGCGCCCGCCGAGCGCGGCGCCTACGTGGAGCACGTGGCCAGGGTGTTCGAGGCGATCGGCTCGACGGGCCTGCCGCGCGACCTCTCCGACATCCGTGCGCTGGCGGCGGCCAGCTACGACCGCGACCGCGACCCGGCCGGCCCGGGACGTCAGCTGGCGGGGATCCTCGCCTCGGGCGACCGCACGCGCGCGCTGCGCGGTGTGAGGGTGCCGTCGCTCGTGATCCACGGGACGGCCGACCGGCTGGTCTCGCCCTCCGGCGGGCGGGCCACCGCAAAGGCGATACCGGGCTCGCGGCTGATGATGGTGCCCGGCATGGGCCACGACCTGCCGCGCGCGGCGTGGCCGCAGATAGTCGAGGGCATCGCGGAGCTCGCGCAGCAGGCCGATGCAAGCAGCAGCGCGGAGCACCCACCCCTGCAGGCCCGCCCGGTCTGACCGGTCCCGGGCCCGCAGGAACAGGCTCCCTCCTTCCTCCCTGTCCTCAGCCCCCCCGGGTGCGCGGTGCGCGCGCCCTCTCCGGGTGGGCGCGACGATTGCGCGCGCCGTGGCAGGCGCCGCTCCCCATCGCCGCGGAGGAACCGTGAGCTGGAAGGCCGCAGGGGCAGCGCCGCTCGGGCCAGCGGCTGTTCAGTGCCCTCAGCATTCGCTCCTGATGGCAACGGACCGTGCGCACCGGTCAGGCCCTCCTGCGAGCGCGTGCGAGCTGCCACCCCGCCGAGCAGCGGGGTCCCTCAGGCCAACTCGTCCTCTGGTCTCGCGTCGTGCTCGACCTCATGCCTCGCCTCCAGGCTTCGGACACCTGCGCCGTCCCATCTCCACCATCAACGGCGCTGATGCGCCGGTCCAACTCACGCAGGCGATATCTAATCCGCATCGCCGCAGAATGTCAATGTCCGCGGTTCACCGGGAGTGGAGGCACTCTCTTCAGATGATGCGCGCCCCGGGGTGTGTCCCGCATGTCCGGAGACTTCACAGGATGCGCCCGGAGGGAATCGAACCCTCGGCCTGCGGCTTGAAAGACCGCTGCTCTTTGGCTCCCCGAAGAGAACCGTTGACCACTGAGCTACGGGCGCTGGATGGGACACCAACCAGTCGGCATCCCGAACGACGCAGCTTAGTCTAAGCGCAAATATTGCGGCGTCGATGCACGCCGCCATGCCGCCGTCAGAGCGCGGGCTCGATGATCGCGGCGCGGGGCAGCCCGGCGCGGGGAACGCCGATCCCGTCGCACAGCCTGATGCACGGCCGGTACAGCGGGCGGAAACCGAGCAGTTCGGGGATCGTGACGATCCTGTAGCCACGACGGCGCAGGGCGGCGAAGATCACCGGGTAGGCGGCAAGCGTCTCCGTGCGCGGCCCGCCGCCGTCGTGGGAGATGATTATGGAGCCGGGGCGCACCTGTTCGCGCACACGCTGCTCGATGGCGCCGGTCCCCGGCAGTGACCAATCGCTGGGGTCCACGTTCCAGAGCACCGTTGCCAGGCCGAGCGAGCGCGCGGTGGCCAGCACCGCGGTGTCATAGTCGCCGTAGGGCGGCCGGAAGATGCAGGGGGTGTAGCCGCTGAGAGTGCGGATCGCCGCGATCGTGCGCTGGAGCTGGCTGCGCACTTCTCCGCTGGTGTTGAGATCGGGGTGGGTGAAGGTGTGGTCGCCGAGGACGTCGCCGTCGCGCAGCTCGCGCAGCAGGGTGGCCCGGTAGGTGCTGCTGAGCTGATCGCCGATCATGAAGAAGGTGGCGCGCACGTGGGCCGTCTCGAGCATCGAGACGAACGCGGCGGTATCGGGCGCGGGGCCGTCGTCGAAGCCGACTGCCACCTCGCGCAGCGCGGGCCCGTGGAAGTAGGCGGCGCTGCCGTGACTGCGGCACCCGACCAGCCGATACAGCAGGTGCCTCGTGGCCCCCGTGCCCGTCCCGCCGAGAGCGCCGCCGACGCCTGTGGCCAGCGCCGCGCCGGCGAGCAGCAGGACCAGGCCGGCGCGGAGCGGCGCGCCCGCCATCGCCGCCGACGCGCGGGCGCGGGCGCGGGCGCGGCCTGCCGGCAGCGCGGCCCCCGCGGTCCTGCCGGGCCTGCGCGCCGTCCCCGTCCTCTGACGATGTTGCACGAGGCCAAACTACACCCGGCAGATCCGCGAGCGGCCCGCGCTGATTAGGGTGCTCGCCGTGGCGCGCTACACGGCAGCGATCGACCAGGGAACCACCAGCACGCGGGCGATCCTCTTCGACGCCGATGGCCGCCCGGCGGGATCGGCGCGGCGCGAGCACCGCCAGATCCTGCCGCGACCGGGGTGGGTGGAGCACGATGCGATGGAGATCTGGCAGGGCACCGTCGAGGTGCTGGGCGGCGCGCTCGCCAGCTGCGGCGCTGACCCATCCGACGTCGCGGCGATCGGCATCGCCAACCAGCGTGAGACGACGGTGCTGTGGGAGCGCGCAACCGGGCGCCCGATCCACAACGCGATCGTCTGGCAGGACACGAGGACCGCCGAGCTGGTGCGTGAGCTGTCCGCCGGTGAGGGGCCGGACCGCCTGCGCGACCGAGTCGGTCTGCCGCTGTCCACCTACTTCTCGGGCCCCAAGATCGCCTGGCTGCTGGACCACGTGGACGGTGCGCGGAGGCTCGCGCAGGAAGGCGAGCTGGCCTTCGGCACAATCGACTCGTGGCTGCTGTGGAACCTGACGGGCGGCGCCTCGGGTGGCGTTCACGCGACCGACGTGACCAACGCGAGCCGCACCATGCTGATGGACCTGGAGACGCTCGACTGGCACGAGCCGAGCCTCCAGCTGATGGGCATCCCGCGCAGCCTGCTCGGCGAGATCAGGTCCTCCAGCGAGATCTACGGCGAGTCTCGGGTGGCGCCGCTGCCGGGGTGCGCGGTGGCGGGGATGGTGGGCGACCAGCAGGCCGCTCTGCTCGGCCAGACGTGCTTCAGGGCGGGCGAGGCCAAGAACACCTATGGCACGGGCTCGTTCCTGCTGATGCACACGGGCGCGCGGGTTGCGCGCTCGCGCGCGCTGCTCACCACGCCCGCGGCCAAACTGGGGGAGGCGCCGGCGAGCTACGCGTTGGAGGGGTCCATCGCGGTGACAGGCGCGGCGGTGCAGTGGCTGCGCGATCAGCTCGGGCTGATCGGCTCAGCGGCCGAGGTGGAGGAGCTGGCACGGAGCGTCCAGGACAACGGCGGCGTCTATTTCGTTCCGGCGTTCTCGGGGCTGTTCTCCCCACACTGGCGCGAGGACGCGCGCGGGGCGATCGTGGGGTTGACCGCGTACGCGCGCGCAGGTCACATCGCCCGTGCCACGCTGGAGGCAGCGGCGTGGCAGACCGTGGAGGTGATCGAGGCGGCGGTGAGCACAGCCGGCATGGAGCTGGTGGAGCTGCGGGTTGACGGGGGCATGACGGCCAACGATCTGCTGATGCAGTTCCAGGCGGATGTGCTGGGCGCTGCGGTGGTGCGACCGCAGGTGATCGAGACCACGGCGCTGGGCGCCGGATTCGCCGCTGGGCTTGCGGTCGGGATGTTCGCCGGAGAGGATGACCTGTGCGAGCGCTGGCGCGCCGATCGGCGCTGGGAGCCCTCGATGGAGCGCAGCACGCGCGAGCGCGGTCTGCGCAACTGGCGAAAGGCGCTCGCCCGGACGCTCGACTGGGTCGACGAGGACTCCGAGCCCAGCGCCTAGGAACAGCAGCTAAGCGGGCTCGGCGACCTCGCGCAGGGACCCGTCCTCGGGGTCGAAGATGAAGCCCCTGATGTGATCGCGCGCGGACAGCTCGCGGCTGTCGCGCAGCCGCTGCAGGCTCTGGCGAAGCGTGTCCTCGACGCTCTGGAATGCGCCCAGGCGCCACTGCGGCAGGACCCCGTCGGCGGCCAGCATCTCCGCGAAGGCGTCCTCGGAGGCACCGTGCAGCCCGCATCCCTCGTGCATCACCACGACCACCTCCTCGGTCCCGAGCAGCCTCTGCGATGCGCTCAGCGAGCGGATCGCATCGTCGGTGGCGAGGCCACCGGCGTTGCGGATGATGTGCGCGTCGCCGCGCTCCAGGCCGAGCATGGGGAACAGGTCGATGCGCGTGTCCATGCACGCGAGCACCGCCACCCTGCGCCGCGGACGCGGGCTTAGACCCGGGGCGGCGAGGGCCTCGGAGCGGGCCGCTGCAACCTCGAGCATGTCATCGGCGTTGCCCACCAGGACCGCCGGTCAGCCGGCGCGCTCGAGCGCGATCACGGGGATCTCGCGGGTGGTGCGCCGGGCGTACTCCTCGAACTGCGGCTGCAGGTCGGCCTGGCGGCGGAACAGGCGCTCGCGCTCCTCCCCGGAGGTGATCACGGCGTTGGCCTTGAGCGTCTCCGTGCCCACCTCGACCGTCACCTGCGGGTGGGCACGAAGGTTGTGAAACCACGCCGGGTTCTCCGGCGCTCCGGCCTTGGACGCGAAGATCACCATCCGCTCGCCGTCCGGCAGGTAGACCACGGGCGTGGTGCGCTGCTCTCCGCTCCTGGCACCGGTGGTGGTGAGCAGCAGCACCGGCGTTCCCTCGAATGGCCCGCCCACCTTCCCCCCGTGCGCGCGGAACTCCTCGATGATCGCCCGGTTGTACTCATTCATGTCCGCCATCGTCGCGCCTCCTGGTTGTGCTGAGCCGATGCTAGCCGGGAAGCAACCCGCGGCGCCGGGCCGCTGCACGGGTCCAGTTGCGCGCCGCTCGCGCCGATGCTTGGAGCATGACCCGCCGCGTAGCCGTATTGGGACAGAGAGGACCGCTGATGATCGCGCTGCTCGCCTTTGGTGACCTGGCCTACCGGCTGCTGCTGCGCCGGCAGGTGCGCCGGGCGCTGGGGATGCCGCGTGTCGCCAGGCACAGCCCGGGCGAGCGCCCGTGGCACGCCTGAGCGCCGCGCCCTCAGGAGCCCGTCAGGCGTCCGCCCGCTCCTCGGGCGCAGTCAGGCGTCCGCCTGCTCCTCCGGCGGCGTGACCCCGGAGTCCGCCGCCCCTGCGCTCTCCGCAGGTGCGTGGCTCTCGCCGGCGACCCGGTCCACAGCTCCCTGCGCCCTGGTGGCCAACCCCTGGATCTGCTCGCTGTAGCGCCCGCCGGTGCGCTGGTCAGCAGCGGCCCCGGCCTTCTCCACGACCTGGCGAATCTGGTCTTTGTGCTCTGAGGCCTGCTCTTCGGCCTTCTTTGCAGCGTCCTTCAACCTGTCCGCGATTCCCATGTGCCTCTCCTGAACGCCGTTTGCGGGGATGCTACCCCCGCTCGGCGGCGCGGTCCAGGTAGCGGCGCAGGCCGGCGTAGCTCTGGGCGGGGTCCACCGCCTGTGCGTAGGCGCCGGGCGCCTGCTGATCGCCGGAGGCTGCCACGCGCTCACGGACGGCGCGCGCGAACTGCTCCTGATCGAGCTCTCCGGCCATCCGCTCGAGCTCCTGCAGGTTTGCGCGCAGCGCAGCCAGGTGCGCCTGGACGTCCGCGTAGGCTCCGAAGTGCGTGACGGCCAGCGTGCTGGGGTGCCAGGCCTCGACCAGCTCCAGCGAGCGCCGCCACGCGGGCAGGTCGATGTCGGGCGGAGGCGTTGGCGCGAGCACGCCCGATCCGGCCATGCGCACGCCGGCGACATCGCCGGTGAACGCCCATCGGCTTGGCAGGTGTAGATAGGAGACGTGATGTGAGGCGTGCCCGGGCGTGTAGGCCACCTGCATCCCATGCACGGTCTCGCCTCCTTTCAGTACACGGATCCGCTCGGCGGGCACTGGCAGCATCTCGCCCCAGAGCTCCTGCATGCGCGAGCCATAGAGCCGCTGTGCGCTGGCGAGCAGCCTGGAGGGGTCGGCCATGTGCGGAGCTCCCCGCTCGTGCACCCACACCTCCAGCTGCGGGAAGCGCGACAGGAGCGACCCGGTGGCGCCGGCGTGATCGAGGTGTATGTGCGTCAGTGCGATCGCTGCGGGAGGGTCCTGGGCGAGCGCCGGCAGCAGCCGCTCCAGGCAGCTTGCGGGTCCTGGGTCGATGATCACCGGGCCCACGCGCCAGGTGCCGATCACACCGGCGCGCCCGAGATGCAGGAGATCGATCAGCTGGTGGCCCGCGGGGGCCTGGGCGGAGGGGCTCACAGGACGCGCGATGCTACCTGCCCGTATGGTTGCGCCCGTGCGCAAGCGCATGGAGAGAGCCAACGGGATCGAGCTCAGCGTCACCGAAGAGGGGTCGGGGCCGCCGCTGCTGCTCTGCCACGGGTTCCCCGAGCTTGCGCACTCCTGGCGCCACCAGATCCCGGTGCTGGCGGCGGCCGGCTACCGCGTGATCGCCCCCGACATGCGCGGCTTCGGGGGCAGCTCGATCCCAGCGGAGGTGCAGGCCTACGACGTGCTCAACCTGAGCGGGGACATGTGCGCGCTGCTGGATGAGCTCGGCGAGCAGGACGCGATCTTCGTGGGTCACGACTGGGGCGCCTACCTCGTGTGGCAGCTGGCGGTGCTGCACCCGCAGCGGGTTCGCGCGGTGGCGGGCCTGAGCGTTCCGTTCACGCCCCGCGCGCCCGCGCCGCCGATCCCGATCATGCGCCGCCACCTGGGCGAGGACTTCTACATCGTCTGGATGCAGCAGCCCGGGGTGGCGGATGAGGCGCTGTCGCGCAACGTGCGCCGGACGCTGACGACCTCGCGGCAGTGGACCGCAGACTGGGCCGAGGAGGAGCCTGGTGAGAGCCGCCCGCCTGAGTGGCTCCCCGAGGAGGACCTGGCGGTGTACGTGGAGGCATTCGAGCGCACGGGCTTCACCGGCGGCCTGAACTGGTATCGCAACATCGACCGCAACTGGGAGCTGACAGAGCAGGTGGCCGAGCGGCGGGTGACACAGCCGGCGCTGTTCCTCACCGGCGAGCTGGACCCGGTCAGGCGCTTCCAGCCTGCCGAGGCGATGGACGGCTGGGTGACCGACCTGCGCGCCTCGATCGTGGTCCCCGGCGCCGGGCACTGGGTCCAGCAGCAGGCACCGGAGGCTGTCAACGAGGCGCTGGGCGAGTTCCTGGCGGGCCTGTGAGGGCGCTCCGGCGCCCGAGCGCCACCCGCAACCGCACCCGCATCGCGGCACGGCAACCCGCAACCCGCACCCCGGCACGGCGGCGCCGCCCGCGCGCCCCTAGTTCGGGTAGACGCGCAGCAGCACGGTGGCATCGCCGGGCACCAATGCTGCGATCTGCGAGCTGGTGCGATAGGTGGTGTGCGTCCACACGTTGTGCACCGTGTAGCTCGCCGCGGAGGGCAGCCCCGCTTCGCGGGCGCCGGCGCTGAGGCGCACGGCGGCTGAGCCGCGGTTGAGCAGCGCGATGGCGCGCGATCCGTCGTGCAGCGGCTTGACCCAAACCTGCCCGTTGCCGGCGGCCGAGAGCAGCGTTCCCTGCAGGCCCGCTGGGTCCTGGTCGATTCCGATCACTTCGGTGTTCTGCACCGCCTGCAGGCTGGCGGGCGAGATTCGCGTGAGGTCATCGCTGATCATCAGCGGTGCTGCAAGCATCGCCCACATGCTCAGCTGTGTGCGGAACTGGACGGCTGACATGCCCTGGTCGGGCGCGAGGTAGTCGGGGTCGTTCCAGTGACCCGGTCCGGCGGCCTGGGGGTCGGCTGCGTCGGCGTCCATGTTGCGCAGAACCGATTCGAAGTACACGGCTCCGGGGAACCCGACATCGGTGTCGGTGCGCCAGCTGTTGCCCACGCTGGGACCGAAGCTGTAGCTGGAGAAGACCGATTCGCCCAGCGGGGGTTCGCCTTCGGCGTACTCGCCGGGCTGCAGGAAGTTGCAGATCGACAGCAGCATGAGCCGGTGCGCGGAGTTGGAGACGATCGCCTGGTGGAACACGGTGTAGGCGCTGCGGGGGTTCAGGTGCAGTTCCTCACCGCCGCAGAAGTCCACCTTGACCGCGTCGAAGCCCAGCTGCGCGAACGTGTTGGCGTCCTGCTGGTAGTGCCCGTAGCTGCCCTGCCGAGCACCGCCGCAGCCGTTGGCGCCGGCGTCGGTGTAGAGCCCCACCTTCAGCCCCGCGTCATGCAGCGTGTGCGTGAGCCAGGCAAGGCCGTGCGGCCACTGCGCGCTGCTGACCTCGATGTGCCCGTCCGCGCGCCGCGCTCCCTGCCACCAGCCCACATCCAGCCACACGTAGCGGTAGCCCCGGCGCGCCAGGCCGAGCGTGAGCAGCTCGCTGGCCTCGCGCAGCACGGTGGCCTCGCTGTAGCGCCCGCCCAGCGCGAAGTAGGTGTCCCAGCCCATGTACGGGGTGCTGGCCAGCAGTGCAGCCTCGTGCGCCTGGGCGCGGCGGCTCGGCGGGGGGCCCGGCGCGGCGGCTGACAGCGCCAGGACGTGCGCGGCGGCGCGCCCTGCGGAGCGCCCCAGCTCGAGACGCTGGCGCGAGAGCGTGGCTTCGATGATGCCGATCACGGTGCCGCTGAGGGCCAGTTCCGCCGCGACGCTGCCGTGGCGGGCGATCAGACGCCGGGTGGCGCGCGTCAGCGCGATGGCGAGCACCCGGCTCTGCCCGGCCGCGAGCCTCGCGCGAGTGCTGCCGATCGTCGCGCGGCCGCGTTGCTCGAGCACCAGCCGCGCTGCGATCCTGCATCCGTAGGATGCCTGCGCGGAGCACGTGACGGGCACCTGCACGAGCCCTGCGCTCGCCTGTCTGGCGGCTCCCACCTCGGTCTCTCCGGTCGCGGCCAGCACCCCCTCGACAGGCACGGTCACGAAGGCGCTGACGGCGGTGGCGGTGCCGCCGCCGTCGGTGGCGCTCACCTGACACTGGAGGTGATGGCCTGTGTCCTGGCCTTTGACCGTGTAGACGGAGCCGCTTGCGTTTGGGATGGGCACGAGGTCCCGGAGCCACACGTAGGCGATGCCGGCGCCGGCGCCGGCCTGGACGCCGGACCTGCAGCTCAGCCGCTGCCCAACGGCGGGCGTGCCGGAGATGGACGGCGCGGGGTGCACGAGCGCGACGTGCGCGCTGACGGCGGTGGTGAGGCTGGCATCGGCGCCCGCGCCGGTGCCGGCGGCGCTGGCGGCGATCAAGCGGTAGTGATAGGTGGCGTTGGGCTGCAGTCCGCCCAGCTGCGCGGAGACCGTCTGAGCACCGCCCGTGGGCGAGGGCGGGCTGGAGCACGGGACGCTCTGGCCGTAGCCGGTGCCCAGCCCGTATTCGAAGGCGCAGGAGGAGAGATCTGCGTCATGTGGATCCACGCTGCCCGCGAGCAGCGCGCCCGATTCGCCGGCGGATGCGCCGAGGGTGGTGGCCAGTGGGGCGGGAACACGACCGCTGAAGGAGCGCCCGGCGCTGTCCACGGCCGCGCACAGCCCGCCTGCCAGACACGACACCGACACCGGGGAGGCGCCCGACTCGGCTGAGCTTTCACTCCATTCGGGCACGGAGGCGTCGGGGTCGTCGCTGGCGTACGCGACGCCCTGCTGGGAGAGCGCCACGCACAGCCCCGCACCGGAGCAGGACACGGTGCCCAGGCGCGCTGCGGGTGCGATGGGCGTCTCACTCCAGGTCGGCGCGGCCGCTCCCGGGTCGGCGCCTGCGAGCACGTTGCCCTCGCCGTCGACCGCCACGCAGTAGCCGGGCTGCCCGCACGAGACCGCGAGCAGGCCTTCGCTGGGGTCGATCCTGGTGGCGCGCCACGTCGGCGAGGGGGCACCGGGATCGGAGCTCTCGAGCGCTTCCCCGGCAGAGCTGACGGCCACGCACAGCGATTCAGAGGCACACGACACGCCCCTCAACGCGCCGGCGGCCCTGCTGGTGGACCAGCGCGGTTCGGCAGAGCCCGGGTCGGTGCTGGCGAGCCGGCCTCCTGAGGCGTCGACGGCCACGCACAGCGACACGCCGGGACAGGAGATCCCGGTGAGTTCGTTGCGCGCGTCGATGGAGGGCTGGCGCGACCATGCGGAGGCGCCGCCGGCGGGGTCGCTGCTGACGATGGCGGAGCCTTCGTGGTCGACGGCCACGCACAGCTGGGCCGATGCGCAGGAGACCGCGTCGATCGCTGTGGCGCGGTCGATCAGCGCGGCCGTCCAGGTGGGCGCGGGCGTGAAGGCGTTGCTGCTGGTGAGCACGTAGCCGGAGCCGTCCACGGCCACGCACAGCGACTCCGAGGGACAGGAGATGGAGGTGATGGACCCCGCGCCGGTGCCCGCGGGGGTGGACCACTCAAGCGGCGCCGCGGCGCCGGCGGCCTGCGCTCCCGCGAGGGCCGCCACGAGCGCGCTCAGCAGTGCCGCGGCCAGGCGCGCGCCCGCACGCGCCCGCAGCCCGGATGGGGCGCGGCGGCGGTGGCTGGCCTCGTTTGCGGGGCGCTGCGACTGCACGTCTCCCCGCAAGGAACCCCCGGAGCCGCTGCTTGTTTCGGTGCGCGGCGGGACGGCTGCGATGTCAGACCGCCGTCGGCTGAGCGCCTGCGCCCGCGCCTGCCGCGGCAGGGGCGCCGGCAAGGGCCTCGCCGTGGAGCAGCAGGTCTGCGGCGCGCTCGGCCAGCGCGATGGTGGGGGCGTTGGTGTTGCCGCGCGGCACCACGGGCATCACGGACGCGTCGATCACCCGCAGACCCTGCACGCCGTTCACGCGCAGCTGCTCGTCCACGACCGCCTCGGGGTCGCTGCCCATGCGGCACGTGCCCACGGGGTGATAGACGGCGAAGGTGGTACGTGCGGCGTGGGCGCGCAGCGCCTGCTCGGAGTCCCCCGCGGGGACGTTGAACGGCGAGGCGCAGTAGGGCGCGAGCGCAGGCCTGGCGCAGATGTCCAGAGCCAGGCGCAGCCCGTCGATCATGCGCTGCATGTCCTGCTCGTGGGAGTAGAACGCGTTGCTCACGATCGGCTTGGCGCTCGGGTCGGCGGATGCCAGTCGAACCGACCCGCGGCTGTGCTCGGTGAGCAGGCAGGGCGAGACCCAGATCCCGTGCGCTTCGGGATCGCGCATGCCCTCATCGACGATGTGCACGGGCGCCACGTGGAACTGGATGTCGGGCGCGGGAGCATCGGCGCCCACGCGCGCGAACCCGCCGGACTCGGCCAGGTTGGACGTGAGCGGCCCGCTGCGGCTGGATTCGAACTGTGCAAGCGCCGCGGGCTCGAGCGCGAGCAGCAGGCTCTCCGGCTCGGGAGTGGTCCACACCAGCTGGGTGGCGGGGTGGTCGGAGAGGTTCTGACCGACCTGCGCGCGATCGAGCAGGACGTCGATCTGGCGCATGGCAAGGTGCTCGGCGGGGCCGATGCCGGAGAGCATCAGCAGCTGCGGCGAGTTGTACGCGCCGCCGCACAGGATCACCTCGCGCTGCGCGGTGAAGTCCTGGACCTGGCCGAGCTGGCCTGCCTGCACGCCGATGGCGCGCGTTCCCTCGAACAGCACGCGTTCTACGTGCATGTAGGGCATCACTGTGAGGTTGGGACGCTGCATGGCCGGATGCAGGTAGGCGACCGCGGCGCTGGCGCGCATGCCCTCGCGCTGGGTGACCTGGTACATCCCCACGCCGTCCTGGCGCGCCCCGTTGAAGTCGTCGTTTCGCTCCAGCCCCGCCTGGACCCCGGCCTCCACGAAGGCGCTGGAGATACGGTTGCCCGACCGCCCCTCGCTGACCGGCAGCGGGCCGCCGGCGCCGTGGAACTCCGAGGCTCCGCGCTCGTTGTCCTCGGACTTCACGAAGTACGGCAGCAGATCCGCATAGGCCCAGCCGGGCACGCCCCATTCGTCGTAGTCGAGCGCGTTGCCGCGGATGTAGACCATGGCATTGATGGATGAGGAGCCGCCCAGCACCTTGCCACGCGGCAATGTGATGCGGCGCCCATCGCAGTGTGCCTCGGGCGCCGAGTGGTAGTCCCAGTCCACATCGGTGCCGCCGAGCTGAAGGTAGCCCAGGGGAACGTGGATGTTCTCCTTGGTGTCGGGCCCGCCGGCCTCGAGCAGCAGCACGCTCACATCGGGGTCCTCCGTCAGACGGCTCGCGAGCACACAGCCCGCCGATCCTGCGCCGACGATCACGTAGTCGTACATGCTCATGAGCTCCCTCCTCGCTTGTGTTCCTCCCGCGCTGAAGATACCGCTAGCAGCGCACGCGGCGAGATCCGCCCGTGGCGCGCGCAGGCGCGGTCGGCCACCCGCGCGGCGCTAGTCTGCCGGGGCCGTGCTGCTCTACGACTCAGCCGTGTCGGGCAACTGCTACAAGGTTCGCCTGCTGCTGGCACATCTCGGCCTGGACTATGAAAGGCGCGAGGTCGACGTGGTGGATCGCTCGGGGCGCCTGGAGCTGCTCGGGGAGCTGAATCCCGGACTGCGGGTGCCCACGCTCGTGCTGGAGGACGGACGGCCGCTGGCTGAGTCGGGCGCGATCCTGTGGTACTTCGGCGAGGGCACGCGCTACGTGCCCGAGGACCGCTTCGAGCGCGCGCAGATGCTGCAGTGGATGTTCTTCGAGCAGTACAGCCACGAGCCCAACCTGGCGGTGCTGCGCTTCATGCTGCACGTGGCCGGCACCCCGCCATCGGAGGCTGAGCTCGAGCCGAGGCGCAGGGGCTCATACGCTGCGCTGGAGGCGATGGAGCGCGGACTGGCGGGCCGCGACTTCTTCGCGGGCGAGGGCTACTCGATCGCGGACATCGCGCTGTACGCCTACACCCACGTGGCCGATGAGGCAGGGCTCGAGCTGGCCGGCTACCCACGCGTGCTTGCCTGGTGTGAGCGCGTGCGCGAGCAGCCCGGGCACGTGCTGATCACGGCCTGAGGGCCACCTGCCGGCGGCGGCGGCGGACGCTGGTCGTGGCGTGTCATAGGCTGGCGGGACGATGAGCGAGGCGGCCGGCGAGGGAGGATGGGAGCGCCTGTTCTGGCTCGTTTTCGGGCAGACGTCCAACCCGGTGGCGCTGCTGGATGACCAGCGGTGCATAGTGGCGCTCAACGACGCGGCGCTCGCGCTGTTCGGAAGCTCGCGCGAGGAGCTCCTGGGCAGCTCCATGGCCGACAGCGTGCGCCCGCAGGAGCGGGCGGTGGCAGAGGCCGAGTGGCAGGAGTTCCTGCGCAGCGGCGACTACTCCGGGACGCGCGCGCTGCTGCGCGGCGACGGCTCGGAGGTGCGCGTCGCTTTCGCCGCCCGCCTGGCGCAGGTGGGCGGCAGGCCGCTGGCGATCTACGTGGCGCTGAGCAGGGCGGGGCGCTCGCGCACCTCCGAGCGTGCGCGCGCGCTGCCGCTCACAAGGCGCGAGCGGCAGGTGGTCTCGCTGATCGCGCTGGGGCGCGAGACACCTGAGATCGCGCGGGAGCTGCACATCTCGCCGGAGACGGTCCGCACGCACGTTCGCAACGCGATGGCAAGGCTGGGAGCGCGCACGCGCGCCCACCTGGTGGCGGTGGTGCTGTGCTCGGAGGAGCACTTCCTGCTGCCGCAGCCGGAGGGCGCGAGCGCGTAGATATCCCCCATTCGCGGTATTGCGCCCGGGCGGTTTGGAGTCGAGCATTGAGATGGATTGCACTCCCCGCTCTCATCAGGACGGCGCCGGGCCGAGCAGGCGCTGCGGCGCGAGGCACAGCTGCTCGAGCTGCTGCTCGACAACCTTGAGGTTCCGGTGCTGGCGTGCGCGGCGGACGGGCGCACGACGCAGGCCAGCCAGGGCGCGCGAGATCTGCTGGGGGACGCCTGTGCTCCGGGCGCTCCTCAGGAGATGTGGATCGAGCGCCTCAGGGCGCGTACGCCTGAGGGCCTGCCGCTCTCCGTGGCCGACCTGCCGCCGATGCGGGCCATCAGGGAACGCGCGCCGCGGGCGCTGGACCTGGTGATCGAGACAGCGCGCGGGCTCAACCACCTGACGGCGTGGGCGCACCCGCTCGGCGAGGATTGCGCCGGCGCCGCCACGGGCGCGCTCTCGATACTCACACCGCGGGCCTCTCGCCCGGCGGGGGCTCTGCCTCAGACTGGGCCGGGCGCGCCGGAGGGCGGCGGCGCGGTGGGCAGGAAGTCGTAGCGGTCGCCGGCGGAGCCGCGCAGCAGCTCGTCCAGCAGCGGGCCCACGCCGTGGCCGGGCAGCTCGATCTCGATCTCGATGGTTCCCGGGTCGCGCCTGAGCGTGCGCACGCTGCCGAGGTCCTCGAAGAGCTCCAGCATGTCGGTGTTGTCGCTGAGCAGCACGGCGGTGAAACGCCCGACGCCCTCCTCCCGGGCGCGATCGGCCAGATGCGCCAGCAACGCCTTGCCGAGACCCAGGCGCTGCCAGTCGTCGGCCACCACCACCGCGGCTTCCGCCGCCGAATCGCCGGGCCGTGCGCGAATCGAGCGAGCCACGCCGACCAGCTCGCCGCGCGGGGCGATCGCCACGAGCGCCTCGTGGTCGTGGTGGTCGACGTCGGTCATGTAGCGCAGCTGCGCGCTGCTGAACCTGGCTATGGGCGAGAGGAACCGCCGGTAGCGCGACTCCGGGGACAGCCGTTGCAGCCCGGCCTGAAGCGGCTCTGCGTCCTCGGGACAGATCGGCCTGAGCGTCACGGTCCTGCCATCGCGCAGGGTCACTTCCCGCTCACGCGGATGCGGCGGCTCGCTCACCGCGCCCGACTCTACACCCGGCGGCTGGAGGCGCTGTGGGTATAGTCGCGCGATGCCAAGCGGGCGCCTGGAGGGGAAGGTCGCGATCGTCACCGGCGCGGCTGGCGGCATCGGCGCGGCGAGTGCTGCGCGCTTCGCGCAGGAGGGCGCCGAGCTGATTCTCACCGACACCGACGGCGAGCGGGCGGCCGCGGTCGCCGAGCGCATCGGAGCGGGCGCAACCGCGCTGGCTCACGACGTGCGCAGCGAGGCTGCCTGGCAGGAGCTCGCCGAGACGGCCATGCGCGAGCGCGGGCACGTGGACATCCTGATGAACAACGCCGGCGTGTTCCTCGCGGCGACGCTGGCGCAGACATCGCTGGATGACCTGCGCGGGGTGCTCGACGTCAACCTCGTGGGCGTGTTCCTCGGGATGCGCGCGATCGCGCCGCTGATGAGCGCACAGCGCTCGGGCTCGATCATCAACGTCTCCTCTCTCGCCGGGTTGATGGGCAGCCCCTATCTGACCGCTTATGCCGCCAGCAAGTGGGCGGTGCGGGGGATGACGAAGGTGGTGGCCAAGGAGCTGGCGCGCGACGGCGTCCGGGTCAACTCGCTGCACCCCGGCCAGATCGACACCGACATGAACACCCGCCAGCGCGAACGGACCCCCGAGCTGATCGAGAAGCTGATCCGCGGGATCCCGCTGCGGCGCGTGGGAGAGCCCGAGGAGGTTGCCGAGGCGGCCGTCTACCTCGCCGCCGAGGAGAGCAGGTATGTCACCGGATCTGAGCTGGTCATCGACGGCGGAGCCAGCGCATGAGCCGTCAAACCCCAAACATGGAGGGTTCCACGTGAGCACGATCAACCACCAGCTTCGCCTGGCCGCGCGGCCCGCGGGTCTGCCCAAGCACACCGACTGGCAGCTGACCGAGGAGCCCGTTCCGGTGCCGGGCGACGGGCAGATGCTGGTGGCGATCTCACACATCTCGCTGGACCCCGCGATGCGGGGTTGGATGAACGCGGGCGCCTCCTACATCGACCCGGTGGAGATCGGCGACGTGATGCGCGCGGGGACCGTGGGGGAGGTCGTTGCCAGCGAGCACCCCGGGTTCGCTGTCGGCGAGCACGTCTACGGAGCCCTTGGCGTACAGGAGTACGCGCTCTCCGACGGCGCGGGCGTGCTCAAGGTGGACCCGTCGCTGGCACCGCTGCCGACGTTCCTGGGCACGCTCGGAATGACGGGCATGACCGCATATTTCGGCCTGCTGGACACGGGCAGGATGAAGGAGGGCGACACGGTGGTTGTCTCCGGTGCAGCCGGCGCCGTCGGCAGCGTGGTCGGTCAGATAGCCAAGATCAAGGGCGCCTCGCGCGTGGTGGGGATCGCCGGCGGCCAGGAGAAGTGCAGCTGGCTGACCGGCGAGCTGGGCTTCGACGCGGCGATCGACTACAAGTCGCAGGACGTGCGCCTGGCACTTCGCGAGGCCGCACCGCAGGGCATCGACGTCTATTTCGACAACGTCGGCGGGGAGATCCTGGACGCCGCGCTCACGCGCCTTGCCCGCGGCGCACGGATCGTCATCTGCGGCGCGATCTCCCAGTACAACGCCACCGAGAGCGTGAAGGGCCCTGCGAACTACCTGGCGCTGCTGGTCACGCGCTCCTCGATGACGGGAATGGTGGTCTTCGACTACGCATCCCAGTTCGCCCAGGCGGCCGGTGAGCTCGCCGGCTGGATGCGCGAGGGCCGCCTGATCTCCCGCGAGGACGTGGTGCAGGGCGGCGTGGAGGCGTTTCCGCAGACCCTGCTGAAACTGTTCGAGGGCGAGAACGTGGGCAAGCTGGTTCTGCAGATCGCCGCCGCCTGAGCGCACGCGGCCCGGTTCTGCGCGTCGTCTCTGGACGCTTTCAGCCGGCTAGAACGGACGTCCAGGGCCCTTCAGGGCTGCCGTAGGGTCAGCCGGGACATGTTCCTTGTTGTCATGTTCCGCGGCCGGCCAGGGGCCGGCGCTTACCCTCGAAAGGCACAGGCACGATGACTCGGCTGCTGCTCTCAAAGGCCGCACGCAAGGAGCGCTCGGCTCGCTCCAAGGACGCCGGCCACCACGCGCACGGGCAGGACCCGGGCGAGGAGAAGTACGGCAAGCACCACCGGCGCAGGCACCACAAGCACGATCACCGCAGGAAGGGCAAGCGGCCCCAGGGAACGCTCGCGGTCTCGCTGCCCACCGCTCCCGCCCCGCCGCCGGCGCCGTCCAGCTCACCCGTGCCCAGCGTTGGCTCGCCGCCGATCACGCTCGCCCAGGCCAACAGGCTGCTGTGGCGGGCGGGATTCGGCCCGACCCCCGGGCAGGCGCAGGCGCTGGTGGGCAGGCCCCTGGAAGAGGTCGTGCAGAGCCTCACGCGTCCGTCGGGCGCAGCGCAGCTGCAGGGCCCGGATCCGGTCAACGAAGAAGGCAAGCCGCTCGAACCGACGGAGGTGTGGGGCGATGACCACTGCTGGTGGCTGGACCGCATGGTCCGCTCCGACCAGCAGCTGGTGGAGCGCATGACCTTCATCCTGCACGACTGGTTTGCGACGTCCAACACGGGCGTGGGCAGCCAGGCGCTGATGATCGAGCAGAACGAACTGCTTCGCTCGATGGCGCTGGGCAGCTTCGAGGACCTGTTCCTGGCCCTCACCGCCAACCCGGCGATGCTGCTGTTCCTCAACGGCACGTCCAACAGCGTGTGGGATCCCAACGAGAACTACGCCCGGGAGATGATGGAGCTGTTCTCGCTGGGCGCCGACCGCGGCGCCTACACCGAGGACGACGTCCGTGAAATGGCTCGCGCGCTGACCGGCTGGACCAACGAATGGTCAGAAAGCCAGGGAGCGTTCGACTTCCACTTCGACCCGGACGCGCACGACAGCGGCCTGAAGACCGTGTTCGGCAAAACCGGCAACTGGAACTGGGAAGACGCTGTGCGCATGTGCGTGAGCCATCCGCTTCACGCGTCGTTCTTCGTGACAAAGCTCTGGGGCTACTTCATCCCCGAACAGCCCTCGGAAGCCACGCTGGCCTCGCTGCAGGGGCTGTATGTGAGCTCCGGGTTCAGCATCCGCGCGGTCGTGGAGGCGATCCTCCAGCACCCCGACTTCTTCGGCGCGGCCGAACTGGTGACCCCGCCGGTCGTCTACAACGCGGGGCTGCTGCGCTCGATCTCGCGGCCCATCGACACCACCTCGTGGGCGTGGCTGTCATCCAACGCCGGGCAGCAGCTGTTCTACCCGCCGAACGTCTCCGGCTGGGACTTCAGCCGCTGGCTTGACACCTCCACGCTGAAGGCGCGCTGGGAAATCGCCAGCTCGGTCACCTCCAAGACCTACCCGAACCCGTGGCCGCCCCAGGGCGAGCCCGCCTACAGCGCCACCGAGGATCCGGCGGACGCGCTGGCGAGCGCCATGAGCTACTGGGGCAACCCGCCGCTTTCGGGCGAATCGGAGCGGTGCATCGCGAGCTTTGCCGAGACCTGCCTGCAGGGGGACATCCCCGAATGGAGCGCCAGCCCCTACCGGGCGATGCGCCAGAACGCGCTGCGGATGCTGATCGCAACCTCCCCCGACATGCAGGTCAGCTGAGCGGAGGAGATAACCCACATGGACGCGGAGGTATGAGTGATGGCCAACAGCTGCTCGTGTAACGACTTCACACGCTCCCAGTTGCTGCGCCGCGGCGCGGCGGTGGCGGGCAAGGGGCTGCCGAACATCGAGCCCGGCATGCCGCTGCCGGCGGGCACCGGCCTGGACCGGCGCACGTTCCTGCTGCGCTCGGCCGGTGCGGCCCTGTCCGTGTACGGCGCCTCGATGCTGGGCCCGCGCCACTTCGAAGAGGGGATCGCGCAGGCCGCGCAGGGCTCCCCCCAGTCGCCGGTGCTGGTCTCGATCTTCATGGAAGGCGGGTGGGACGCGCTGTCGGTGCTGGCGCCCGTGAGGGAAGCGAGGTACAAAGAACTTCGCCCCGTGCTCGGTCTGCAGGAAGGCAGCGGCAAGGTGTTCACGGAGGACGAAACGCTGATGTGGCACCCCGCGGCGACCGGTCTGGCCGAACTGCACGAAGAAGGCAAGGTCACCACGTTCCCGGCGATCGGCTACCAGCCCGCCGACGAGAGCCACTTCACCAGCCGCCACTACTGGGAGGTGGGCGAGCTGGACCCCAACGCGCGCACCGGCTGGATGGGGCGCTACCTGGACGTGGCGGGCGAGGCCGACAACCCGCTGCAGGGCCTCTCGCTGGACTACTCGCTGGCTCCGGCGCTGGCGACCAGCACCATGCCCGTGGCCGCGGTGTCCTCGCCCGCGGACTATCAGCTGTGGGCCAACGGCCTGGGCGAACCGGTGGCGGCCCCCGCGATCGAGGCGTTCGGCGCGCTGGGCGCGCTGTCTGCGCCCTCCCCGGGAATGGCGCAGGCGCGCGGCGCCTCCTACGACACGCTGCTGGTGCTCGAGGAGATGGCTGCGTTCGTGAAGCAGGAGTCCGAATCCGGCAAGACTCCCCCGGTGCAGTATCCGGCCGGGGAATTTGGCGAACGGCTGGCGGTGCTCGCGGCGATGCTGGACGACGGGCTGCCGATCAAATGCGCCTCGCTCACGGCTGTGGGCTCCTACGACACCCACGCCGGCGAGCACGAAACGCTCGACACCAACCTCGGTGAGACAGTCAGCGCCCTGGTGGCATTCCAGCGCGACCTGGAAGCCCGCAAGCTCGACGAACGCGTGCTGGTGCAGCTGTGGTCTGAGTTCGGCCGCCGGCCGCGGGAAAACGGCTCGGGCACCGACCATGGCGCCGGTGGCGTGGCGTTCCTGATCGGCTCGCGAGCCTCCGGGCAGATGGTCGGCGAGTTCCCCGGTCTGACGAGCCTGGACGTCAACGAAAACACCACCACCACCTCGGACTATCGAGGCATGTACTGCGCGCTGCTCGAGCAGTGGTTCCAGACCGAAGCCGGCCTGGTGATCCCGGAAGCATCCTCCTTCCAGCGACCGACGCTGCTGAAGTGAGCCCCGGCCGCGCGCAGCTGAGCGCCCGCGCCTCGCGCCGCCGGCGCGCTCAGCGCTGTGAGCCGACCCGCTCGCGCGTCGGGCCGCTGTAGCCGAGCGGCGCCGCCGGTGCGCCGACGGGTGGCTGCCCGTCGGACGCGGGCACCGCCGCCTGCCCATTCGACGCGGACGCGGGCGCGGGAGCGGGCGTCTGTGGCTGGGCGGTGGCCAGGGAGGCTCCCGCGGCGCGCGCGGCGCGACGGCGGATCAGCAGCGGCACGCCCTTGGAGGGCACCATCGAGGCGATGGCCGCGAGCAGGCACGCGGCCATGCCGAAGATGAACGCGGAGGACAGCGCGCTGGCGAAGGGGTGGGAGATGATCGACGGGAAGAACGTGTGCCCCAGCAGCACGTGCTTCTGCGCGGCGGAGACCGTGTTGATGCCGTGGCCCAGCAACGTCTGCACGGGGTTGTAGCCGAGGAAGGCGGCGAACAGCGTTGAGACCGGCGGCAGGTCCGCGGCCTTGGTCGCCAGGGCGCGGGACACGCCGTGCGCGCGCAGCCCGTCGTAGATCGACTGGTGCAGGCCACCTGAGAGCCCCACGATCATCAGGGTGAAGAAGATGCCGATCGAGAGCACCATGGCGGAGTTCATGAACGTCGCGGCCATGCCGCCGCCCGCGCCCCTCTGGTTGGGCGGCAGGCTGTTCATGATGCTGGCGCGGTTGGGCGAGAAGAAGATCCCCATGCCCAGGCCGTTCAGGACGATCACCGCCGCGAACACCGGGTATGAGAAGTTGACGGGAAGCAGCGCCAGCAGCAGGAACGAGGCCGCCGCGAGGATCATTCCGCTCACCGCGAACGGGCGTGGCCCGATGCGGTCTGAGAGGGCGCCCGCGACGGGGCCCGCGAACAGCATCCCGCCTACCAGCGGCAGCAGGTAGATCCCCGCCCACAGCGGCGTTTCGGAGAAGCTGAAGCCGTGGCGCGGCAAGAAGATCCCCTGCAGCCAGATGATCAGCACGAACTGCAGCCCGCCGCGGCCGATGCCGGAGAGCAGTGACGCGAAGTTCCCGGCGGCGAACGCGCGCACCTTGAACAGGTCGAGGTGGAACATCGGCTGCTCCACCCGCGTCTCTACGACGCAGAACACGGCGAGCATGGCGATGCCGCCGGCGATCTCGGCGATCACCTTGGGGCTGGTCCAACCCATGGTGTGGTGACCGTAGGGCTGGATGCCGTAGGTGATGCCCACCATCACGGACACCAGGCCCACCGCGAAGGTGAGGTTCCCCAACCAGTCGATCTTGGCGTGTTTGCGCTCGGAGAGGTCGCGGAGCTTGGCAAAGCCCCACACGGTGCCGAACACGCCAAACGGCACCGACACGAGGAACACGGCGCGCCACGCCACCGGCGCCAGGACGCCGCCCAGCACCAGTCCGATCGAGGACCCGGCCACGGCGGCGACACCGTTGATGCCCAGGGCCAGGCCTCGCTGCTCCTGCGGGAAGGCGTCGGTGATGATGGCGCTGGAGTTGGCGAACAGCATCGCCCCGCCAACCCCCTGCAGCGCGCGCATGATGATCAGCCACAGCGCACCGGACGTGCCCTTCATCCACGTGACCGACAGCAGGATGCTGAAGAGCGTGAACACGGCGAAGCCCAGGTTGTAGGTGCGCGCGCGCCCGTAGATGTCTCCGAGACGTCCCAGGCTGACGACGAGCACGGCGGTCACAACGAGGAATCCCAGGATCAGCCACAGCAGGTAGTTGGTGTTGGCCGGTTCCAGCGGGTTGATGTCGATGCCCTTGAAGATCGCCGGCAGGGAGATCAGGAGGATCGACGCGTTGATCGTCGCGATCAGCACACCCAGCGTCGTGTTGGAGAGCGCGATCCACTTGTAGTGGTCGGGCACCGGCTGGCCATGGTGGTCCAGGCGCACCCCCGCACCGCCCGGCGCGGTCGCGGCTGCTGCGGCGGGCGCGGAGGCGGCTTGCGCGTTGCCCTGCGGTGTGGTGCCGTCGCTCTGACCCATCGCCTCTCCCATGCTAGCGAACCGTATGATCCTTACGTAAACGTCAAGTTCATACCGTTATAGCAGCAGGGTGACGGCGGCCTGCGCACCGGCGCGGCTGTGCGAGCTCAGTCCCTGATGCTCGCGGCCAGCGCCTGCGGTGCCGCGCTGGTGATGTCGGTGGCGAAGAACTCGCCGTTGCGCTCCAGGCGCTCGGGCGGCCAGTCCCACCAGCAAGCGTCCATCAGCACCGCGGCCACCTCCGCGCTGCAGCGCCGGCGGATCTCGTGTGCGGGCACTCCGCCGGCGATCGCGAAGGGCTCGACGTCCTTGCTGACCACGGCGCCCGCCGCCAGCACGGCGCCCACCCCCACCGACACGCCGGCCAGAACGGTGACCCCGTCGCCGATCCAGCACCCCGCGCCGATCTGCACGTCGCCGCTGGCAACGATCTGCTCGCGGGGCAGGCCCACCCGAGCGTGAAGTGAGAACTGCATGTTGGGCAGGTTGGTCCTGTGGTCCTCGGTCCAGACGGTGAAGCGCCGCCCGATGGCGCAGTACGGGCCGATCACCGCCCTGCCTGCGCCGGTGATCAGCGCAGGGCCGTTGATCTGGGTGCCGCGCCCGATCACCGTGCCGGGATCGATGCGAGAGCCGATGGCCACCCGCGCGCCGTCGCCGAGCTCCACGCCGGCGGAGCGCAGGTAGCGCATCCAGAGACCGATCAAGAGCTGCTTCTGGCGCCGGAGGAATCGCAACCCGGCCATCGTACATACACCCATCCGGGCCAATTCCGGCCCGGATGGGCCATATTCTTCTCCAGCCGTGAGCAACACGCCCCCGAGCGATCAGTCCGAGCTGCTCGCGGCCGCGCGCCAGATCAAAGCGCCGCCGCCCTACCCGCGCGTCTCGCCGCCGCTGGCGCTGCTCACCTCACCGACGCTGCACCGGCTCGTTCCGTGGAGGCTGATCGAACTGCTGGGGCGCCTGCCCGCGCTGGCGTTCTGGTACGGCGTGCCCTCGGTGCGCGCCAACTCGCGTGCCACGATGGACGCGATCGTCGGGGGAACGCCGCGGGCGCAGGATGCCCACCGGCTGGCACGCGCGCGGGTGATCGAGGCCCACCTGCTGCGGCTGCAGTACTGGCAGCAGCCAGCAAGGGCGGGCATCGACGAGACGTCCAGGCAGAACCTGGCGGCGGCGTTGCAGAGCGGGCGCGGCGTGATTCTCAGCTCGTGCCATCTGGGCCCGTACTTCGACGTGGGCTTCCCGCTGACGCACATGGAGGACCGCCCCTACTACGCGGTGGCGGGGGACTGGTTCTTCGAAGCGCCCAGCGCCGACTACCAGGGCAGGCGCCTGGCATTCTGGTGGCGCAAGACGCAGGCGCGCAACCACCACCCGCTGACCCGCCACGCGGAGACGATCCAGGCGATGCTCGCGGCAGGCGAGCGGGTGGTTCTGTACTTCGACGTGATCGGCAGGCGCGAGACGGTGTTCCTCGGCAAGCCCATGCGACTGGCCGACGGCACCGCGCGCCTGGCGCTGTCCACCGGCGCGCTGGTGGTGCCGGTGCGCACCAGGCGCGTGGGCGCGCAGCCGGTGATCGACGCACGCGAGGCGCTCGACCCGGCGCGCTTCAGCGGGGTTGCCGAGATGCACCAGGCGCTCGCCGACATCCACTCCGAGCTGGTTCTGGAGCTGCCCGAGACGCTTGAGGACCCGCGGCGACCCGGCGCCTGGGAACACGGCGCCACGGCGGAGAGCTGGATGTCCCCCAGCGAGCGCCAGAAGGCCGCCGAAGCGGCCGCCCGCGCTGGCGGCGATCCCGCGCCCACCGTGTCCGGCCCGGCCGCGGAGACCGTTGGCTCCGCACAGGCCGCCGAGGCCGCCGCCGCGGAGACCGTTGGCTCCGCCGAGGCCGCCGAGGCCGCCGCCGCGCGAGACTCGGCGGCCTAGGGAAGCAGCACGATCTTGCCGCGCGTATGGCGAGCGGCAAGATCGACGAATGCGTCGCGCACCTGATCGAGCGGGTAGGTGCGCGCAACCTGCACCTCAAGGCTGCCGTCGGCGGCGAGCAGCGCAAGCTGCTCGAGCAGCTCGGCCGTCCCCACCGAGTGCGTGCCCTCGGTCTGCGCGCCGGTGCGCTGCGCTGCGTCGAAGTCGATGATCGTGTTGATCCTGCGCGCGTCCACGCCGAGCGCGAGGGCCAGATCGACGTAGCCCCCGCCGAAGGTGTCGATGAACGCGTCCAGCGAGCCGCCGGAGGCCTCGCGCAGTCGCTCCTGCTGACCCTCCCCGTAGGCCACCGGCACGATGTCGTGGCTGCGCAGCCACTCGTGGTTGGCCTCGCCGGCAAGCCCGATCACCCGCGCGCCTGTGCGCCGCGCCAGCTGCACCGCCAGCGAGCCAACACCGCCGGCCGCAGCGGACACCGCCACCGTCTCGCCCTCGCGCGGCGCCACGGCCTGCACCGACGCGTACGCCGCCATGCCGGCCACGAACAGCGATCCGGCCACCTCCCAGGAGAGCGCTGCGGGCTTGCGCGCAAGCTGCGTCTGGGGCACGCACACCAGCTCGGCGTGGCTGGAGCGCAGCTCGCTCCAGCCGAGCACCTCCTCGCCCGCGGCGAAGCCGTCCACCCCGGCGCCCACCTCTCGGATCACCCCAGCCAGATCGGTGCCCTCGCCGGAGGGGAAGGTGGCCGGGAAGCGCTCGTGCAGCAGGCCCTCGCGGATGGAGATCTCACCCGGGTTGATGGCGGCGGCGCGCACCTCCACCACGACCTCGCCCTCGCCGGGGCGCGGGTCATCGACCTGGCGCACCTCCAGCACGTCGACGCCGCCGTAGTGGTCGAACCTGACCGCCCTCATGGCGCCCACGTTAGCGCCTGCGCGGCAGTCCCCGGGCCCGCTGGGGTCCCGGGGACCGGGCCGCTGCAGGCGACCCTCAGGCGAAGCTGGTGCGCGGGCGCGAGGACGCCCTCACGAGCAGCGCCTCAGGCGGCCGCGGTCTGAGGGAGACCCACGATCGCAGCGCCCTCCAGCAGCCCGCTCAGGCGCTCCGCCGCAGCCTGCTCCTGGCCGAGAATGCGCTCCGCCACCTGGGCCGTGGTCGGGTCATCGGCCCTCTGCGCGACCGTTTTGAGCATGCGGTAGGAGGCGATCTCCAGGTGCTCGAAGGCGTAGGCCTGGATGGCGACCTTGCCGGTGGTGTCCGGCGCGGCGCCCGCCACGGCGCCGGTCACTGCCGCCACGCCTTTCTGGGCCACGTCCTTGATCTTGGACGGCGATGCGTCGTAGGACTCGAGGCGCTCGCGAATCAGGCGCTCGTGCTCCTTGGTCTCGGTGAGGTGGTCGCGCAGGGCCGCCGCGAGGCGCTCGTCCTGGACGTTGTCAGCTCCCGTTTCCAGCTGGGAGATCGCGTTTTCCTCGGTGCTGTGGACGTCTGTCAGGTACTTGACCAGCTGCTCGTGAATGTCATCAGCAGGCATCGAAGCTCCTTTTGCGTTGTTGAGGCCCGCGGCCTGCGCGCCTCGCGGGCGCCAGGTACGTTGGGGCCGGATCTGTGAGCCCCGCGTGCGGCGGGTCCACAACCTCTGAGCTTCCCCCAGCCCCGGTTCGCAAACGCCGCAACCGCATCGCTGAGGCGCGCTCGCGCTCTGCCTCAGCCGGCCTGGGGGAGCCTCGCCGAGCCCGAGCCCGAGCCGGAGCGCGCCGACGGCGGCGGGACGACGGGCCCGATGTCACCGTCGGGCGCCTGGTCGATGTCGATGACGACGGGGGCATGGTCGCTTGGCTTGGAGCCCTTGCGCGCGAGCCTGTCGACCCATGCTGCGCGCACGCGCTCGGCCACGGGCGCATCGGCGAGCACGAGGTCGATGCGCATGCCGAGGTCCTTGTGGAACATCCCGGCGCGGTAGTCCCAGTAGGTGAAGATCCGCTGCGACGGCCAGCGCTCGCGCACGAGGTCGCGCAGCCCCAGCTCGCAGAGGCGTGCGAGCGCCGCGCGCTCGGGCGCGGTGACGTGCGTCTGGCCCACGTAGGCCTGCGGGTCGAAGACGTCGATGTCGGCGGGGGCGATGTTCATGTCGCCGCAGAGAACCGTTGCGGCGGGACTGCGCCTGATCTCCTCGGCGAGCGCGTCGAGCCACGCGAGCTTGTAGCGGTAGTGCTCGGAGTCCGGCGTGCGCCCGTTGGGGACATAGACGCAGTGCACGCGTATGCCCGCGCAGGTGGCGGAGATCGCGCGCGCCTCCGCGCCGGGGAAGCCGGGTGCGCCGGGAATGCCGGCGCGCACGCCCTCGAGGCCCACGCGCGAGAGGATGGCGACGCCGTTCCACTGCGACTCGCCGTGCCTGGCCAGCTCATAGCCGAGTCGCCCGAGCGGCTCGCCCAGCAGCTCGTCGAACGCGGCATCGGTGAGCTTGGTCTCCTGCAGGCAGAGCACGTCGGGACGGCGCTGCTCCAGCCATGGCAGCAGCCGCGGCATTCGCTGCTTGACCGAGTTCACGTTCCATGTCACCAGCCTCACGGTCCTCCTAAGCTAGCGACGGCGAGGGCGGCCGCGCGACGCCCCGGCGCGATAAGCACGAGGATAGGAGCGGCCGAGCCCGACAGCTCGGGTCAGCCATCACACGAGGGAGGGTGCGCAATGACAACGGTGCGCGACGCGGCGTTCGAACTGTTCCGGGAGCGCGGCATGACCACGATCTTTGGCAACCCCGGCTCCACCGAGCTGCCCATGCTGGGGCCCTTTCCGGAGGACTTCCGCTACGTGCTCGGCCTGCAGGAGGCGGTGGCGGTGGGGATGGCCGACGGCTACGCGCAGGCGAGCGGCAGCGTGACGCACGTGAACCTGCACACCGCTCCGGGCCTGGGCAACGGCGTCGGGGCGATCTTCAACGCCAGGGCCAACAAGGCTCCGCTGCTGGTGACCGCCGGCCAGCAGATCCGCTCCTTCATCACGATGCAGGCCAACCTCACCAACCGCGATGCGGTTGAGGTGCCCAAGCCCTACGTCAAGTGGAGCCACGAGCCCCCGCGCGCGGTGGACGTCCCGCACGCGCTGGCCCAGGCGATCCATCACGCCTCGCTCTCCCCCACGGGGCCGGCGTTCGTTTCGATACCGATGGACGACTGGCTGGCGGAGATCGACCCGGCGGACTACAAGCGCCAGATCGCCCGCACGGTCAGCGGCAGAGCCCAGCCCGACGGCGCCCAGGTCACGGCGCTGGCCGAGCGGATCAGGCACGCGCGCAGCCCGGCGCTGGTGGCCGGCCCGGACATCGATGCGTCGGGTGGATGGGACGCGGCGGTGGCGCTCGCCGAGGCACAGCACCTGCCGGTCTGGGCCTCGCCTGCGACGGGTGGCAACCGCATCGGCTTCCCCGAGGACCATCCCGCCTTCCAGGGCCTGCTGCTGCCGGCCGTGGGCCCGATCGGCCAGACGCTTGCGCCGTATGACCTCGTGCTGGTGGCGGGATCCTCGGTGTTCCCCTACTACCCCAACATCCCGGGCGAGATGCTCGCGGCGGGCACGCAGCTGGTGGCGATCACCAGCGACCCCGACGAGGCGGCCAGGGCGCCGTTCGGCGACGCGCTGGTGGCCGACGTGGCGCTGACACTGCGCGCGCTGGCCGATGCGCTGGCGGGACCGTGCCAGCGCGAGGCGCCTCCGCTGAGGGAGCCCGCGGAGGAGGTCCCGGCAAGCCTGCCGCTGTCGGCCTCCACGGTGCACCGGACGCTGGCGGAGGTGTTCCCGGACGGCGGCATCGTGGTGCTGGAGTCGCCCACCAGCACCAGCGCCCTGCGAAACCAGCTGCGCCTCTCGGCGCCCGGCTCCTACTACTTCAGCGGCGGCGGCGGCCTGGGGTTCGGCCTGGCGGCCTCGCTGGGCGTGCAAGTCGCGCAGACGGACCGCCAGGTGATCTGCGTGCTCGGCGAGGGCTCCGCGCAATACGCCATCACCGCGTTCTGGACCGCGGCCGCCTACGACATTCCTGTCAAGTTCCTGGTGCTGCGCAACAACGAGTACTCGATCCTGAAGTGGTTCGGGACGCTCGAGAACGTGCAGGGCGCTCCCGGCCTGGATCTGCCGGCGCTGGATGTGGCGGCGACCGCCAAGAGCTACGGGGTGCCCAGCCATACGGTCTCCACGCGCGATGAGCTGCACGCGGAGCTGATCGACGTGCTGCGCCACGCGGGCCCCCGTCTGGTGCAGGTGGACGTGGAGCCCGGGATGGCGCTCGGCTGATGAGCCGCCACGGGCTGCTGCTGGAGGCCGACGCGCGCCGCATCGGGCGCCCGCCGGGGCCTCCCACCGAGGACCGCGCGCCGGACTCGCTGGCGGCGGGCACGCCCGAACCGCTGCGCGGCGACCTGATCGCGCTGCTCGGCGAGGAGCGCGTGCTGGCGCGGGCGATCGACCTGGTGCGCTACGCCTCGGACGCGAGCCCCTACCGGCGGCTGCCGGCGGTGGTGGTGATGGCGCGCAGCGTGGAGGACGTGGCCAAGGTGATCGGCTATGCGCGGCGGACAGGTACTCCGCTGAACTTCCGCGGCGGCGGCACCAGCCTCAACGGGCAGGCGCAGACGGCGGGGATCATGATCGACGTGCGGCGCTGGTTCTGCGGCGTGAGGATCGAAGACGGCGGCGCGCGCGCCAGATGCAGGCCCGGAACGCTGCTGGGGCTGGCCAACCGCCTGCTGGAGCGCCACGGCTACAGGCTGGGGCCCGATCCGGCCAGCAAAGACATCGCAACCATCGGCGGCGTGATCGCCAACAACTCCGGCGGCATGCGCTGCGGCACGACCTGGGACCCGTACAGCACCGTGGAGTCGATGACGCTTGTGCTGGCCTCGGGCACGATCATCGACACGGCGGCCGCCGATGCGGAGGAGCGCTTCGCCGAGGCCGAGCCGGAGCTCGCACGGGGACTGATGCAGATCCGCAGCGAGCTGCTCGCCGACGCGGAGCTGGCGGCGCGTGTGCGGCGCAAGTATGAGATCAAGAACGTCACGGGTTACCGGCTCTGCGCGTTCCTGGACGGCGAGCGGCCGCTTGAGATCTTCAGGAGGCTGGTGGTGGGCTCGGAGGGCACGCTGGCGTTCATCGCCGAGGCGGTGATGAGAACCCGTCCGGAGCCGCGCGTCACAGCGCTCGGCTGGGCGCACTTCCGCGACATCGACGCGGCGGCGGAGGCGGTGCCGGCGCTGGTGGCCTGCGGGGCGCGCGCGACCGAGCTGATGGTCGCGCCGGCCCTGATCGCGGCGTCGTGGAACATGGCAGGCACGCCGGAGGAGTGGCGCGAGCTGCCGCTGGAGTCGGCGTCGCTGATCGTGGAGATGGGCGCGGACAGCGAGGATGAGCTCGAGCGCGCGGAGCGCGAGGCGGCCGGGATCCTGGCGACGCGCGAGCTGATCCGCCCGTTTGCGTTCACGCGCGAGCGGGAGCAGATGGAGATGACCTGGCACGTTCGCGAGGGCCTGTTCGGACTTGTCGGGCGCCTGCGCCCGCTGGGCAGCGCGCTGATCATCGAGGACGTCTGCGTGGCCCCCGAGCGCGTGGCGGAGTGCGCGCGCGACCTGCAGGAGATGCTCGGCAGGCACGGCTTCCTGGCGGGTGTCGCCGGGCACGCCTCGGCGGGCAACCTGCACTTCCAGCTGACGCCCGCGTTCGACCGCAGCGAGGACCTGGAGCGCTATGAGGCATTCATGGAGGAGCTGGTGGAGCTGATCGTGGGCAAGTACGACGGGTCGCTGAAGGCAGAGCACGGCACGGGCTTGAACATGGCGCCGTTCGTGGCGCGCGAGTGGGGCGAGAAGGCGACGGAGATGATGTGGCGGGTGCGCGAGCTGGCCGATCCGCAGCGCGTGCTGAACCCGGACGCCGTGCTCAATCGCGACCCGGGCGTGCACCTGAGGCACCTGAAGAGCCAGCCGGAGATCGAGCAGGAGGCGGCGCACTGCGTGGAGTGCGGCTTCTGCGAGCCGGTGTGCCCGTCGCGCAACGCCACCACCACGCCCCGCCAGCGCATAGCGATCAGGCGCGAGATGGCCCGCCAGCCCGAGGGCTCGCCGGTGTACGAGGCGCTGATGGCGGACTTCGAGTACGAGGCCATACAGACGTGCGCAGCCGACAGCACCTGCCAGGAAGCCTGCCCGGTGGCGATCGACACGGGAGCGCTGATGAAGCTGTTCCGCCAGCGCGAGCGGGGCTCTCGCGAGGAGGCGCTGGCCCTGCGCGCGGCACGCAACTACACCCATTTGGAGGGGGCGGCGCGCGCCGGGCTGCGGGGTGCGGCCGCGGCCCGCGCGCTGTTGGGAGCCGAGCGCGCCGGGGCGCTGCCCCGGGCTCTGCGCAGACACATCAGCAGCGAGCTGATCCCCGCTCTGTCCGGCGCGATGCCCGCGCCGGCGCAGTCGCGCATGCCCGACACCGCTCGCGCGGGCGCCGCGGCGGTGTACCTGCCCGCGTGCATCAACCGCATCTTCGGCAACCCCGTGGGCACGCCCGCCTCCGCGCCCTCGCTGCCCCAGGCGCTGGTGTCGGTTTCGGCGCGCGCCGGTCAGCCCGTGTGGATACCCGATGACGCCGCGGGGCACTGCTGCGCCACGCCGTGGAGCTCCAAGGGCTACCGCCGCGGCGGGGAGGAGATGGCCGAGCGGACCGCCAGGGCGATGTGGCGCTGGAGCGAGCAGGGCAGGCTGCCGGTGGTGATCGATGCCAGCTCCTGCGCGCACGGGCTGAGCGCGGAGCTCGCGCCGCGACTGGGCGAGCAGGAGCGCGAGCGCTTCTCCCAGATCGTGGTGATGGACTCCATCGAGTGGGTGCACGACAGGCTGCTGGAGAACCTGCAGGTCACCGGCCGCGTCGCCTCTGCGGCGATCCATCCCAGCTGCTCGGCCACGCGCATGGGTCTCGCGCCCAAGCTCGAGGCGATCGCCCGGCTGCTCGCCGAGGAGGTGAGCGTGCCGGCGGGAAGCACGTGTTGCGGGATGGCGGGCGACCGCGGGATGCTGCACCCGGAGCTGCCGGCCTCGGCGCTGCGCGATGCGGCCGCCGACCTGCGGGCCCATCCCGCGCAGGAGCATCTGTGCAGCAACCGCACCTGCGAGATCGCCCTGCAGGATGTCACGGGCGCTCCATACGGGTCCTTCGTGCTGCTGCTCGAGCGCCTGACACGACCGAGCGCGTAGGATCGGCCTCCACGCATGAGCGAGGACCTCTTCGACGTCACCGGCAGGACAGCGCTCATCACCGGCGGGTCGCGCGGGATCGGGCTGATGATCGCCTCGGGCCTCCTCAGCGCAGGGGCGCGCGTGATCATCTCCTCGCGCAAGACCGAGGACCTCACCGCGACGGCCGCCGAGCTGTCCAAGCTCGGTGACTGCGTGGCGATCCCCGGCGATGTCTCCACGCCCGAGGGCGCCCGCGCGCTCGCCGCGGCGAGCGCAGAGCACTTCGGGGCGCTGAACGTGCTGGTGAACAACGCCGGCGTGGTGTGGGGCGCGCCGCTCGAGGACTTCCCGCCGCAGGGATGGAGCAAGGTGCTCTCCACCAACGTCGAGGGCGTCTTCAACCTCACGATTGCGCTGCTGGCGCAGCTGCGCGCGGCCGCCACCGCGCAGGACCCGGCGCGTGTGATCAACATCGGCTCGATCGACGGCCTGCGCGCGCCGTCGGTGGAGAACTACAGCTACAGCGCCAGCAAGGCCGCCGTGCACCAGCTCACGCGCCATCTGGCAAAGCGCCTTGCCCCCGAGCACATCACCGTCAACGCGATCGCACCGGGCCCGTTCCAGAGCAGGATGATGGCGTGGGCGCTGGATGACGAGGAGCTTCGCGCGGGAGTCGAGGCGCAGGTGCCGCTGGGACGCATCGGGCACCCCGACGACGTGGCGGGCCTCACCCGGATGCTTGCATCGCGCGCCGGCGCGTACATGACGGGCACGGTGATACCGCTCGACGGCGGCATCACCGGCTGCGGCTAGAGCGGCCCGCAGCCGCGCAGCTGAGCCGCCGGGCATGGAGGACCCGGGAGGCGCGCTGCCTCCCGGGTCCCTGCTGCTCCTACGGTCGGCGCCCGGCCACTAGTCCCTTGGCGTGGGGGCCACGATCGTGAATCCGGTCGTCAGCGTGGTGAACGGTTTGGATTCCAGATCCGCTTCGATCAGCGATGTGCCCGGATAGCACGAGGAGTCGCCGATGGCCAGTGCGAACACGTTGCCGTCGTCGTCCAGTTCCAGGCCGTTGATTTCGCTTCCGTATGTGGTCTTGCCGCTCTCGGTCACCCACAGCAGCCCGGGCGGGTATTCGCCTTCTTCGGCGCCTTCGCCGCCGCGGCAGCGTGCGTTGAACTCTTCCGAGCCGAACCGCACTTTGTCCTCGGAGGCGCCGGGGAACTCGGCCTCCACGATCGTCACGACCGAGCTCGATTCGGAGTCCTCGATCTGGCTTGCAGGCAGCGTTTCCACGCCTTTGGGCGTCTCGTTTGGCGGAAGCACGGTGAATCCCGTGTCGAACGATTCGAATGGTTCTTCGAGCTCGTGCACGGTGATCAGCGTTTCCCCGGCCTGGCAGTCAGGACCGGCGATCAGCGCAACCGTCGCGTTGCCGTCGGCATCGAGCGTGAGCGTGATGCCTCGGCCCCATTCCTCCCAGAGGGGGTTGGGGTCGATCCAGGTCAGGTTCTTGCAGCGCGAGTAGAGCTGCGGGTCCATCACGCTGATCTTCGAACCCGTCCCGTATTCTTCCGGATTGCAGCCGATTTCAATGACATCGGCGACGCTGGCGGTGGTGCCGTACTCGCCCTGGGCGACGAAGGACGGCAATGTCTTGATTGTGCACTGACCCGCCGGCGCCCCTTCCGTCCGGGGCTTGACCTGCGCGGACGCGTTGCCCGCGAGCAGCAGCAGACCGCTTGCGAACGCGGCGAACCCCGCTCCCAATCTACGTCTGTCCATGACTTTCCTCCAGTGACCGGCATTGCCCGAGCGCGTCGCGACCAGGCATTCGAGAAGCCTGCGGCGGAAGCACCTGCCGAAGCGCCCCCCACCGGGCCGGATCTCTTTTCGACCACAGCCGCTGAACATCATCGCCAGCCCACCGGACGGCATCTCCACCACCGCCGGCTCCCGGGGTTCGAGCAGTTCGACTCCTCGCGTCCGGGTCCGATGGTGCCCTCGCGCTCGCCCTTCGCGCCGCGGGCCGCGGCACGCCGGGGTTGCCGCGCATCCTTGAAAACCTCTTACGTGGCCGCGCCAGCCGATGTGGCAGGCTACGGTGCTCGATCCTCGCGGCCGGCGGGCGCGCAAGCGGGGACAGTCCCCGATCGCGAATGCGCAGAACAGCACTGATAATCCTCGCAGGCGCCGTGCTCACCTTGGCGGTGCTCGCGCTCGTGCTGGTTTCCGCCGACGTCGGCTCCAAGCATGCAGGCGGCGACGGGCGCGAGCGCGCCGGCTCCTCGCCCGCGTGTCTGCCGCTCAGCCTGTCGGGCAGCGCCGCGCTGGCGGGCACCGCCGTGGACGTCTCACCGAAGCCGGGGTCGAAGACCGCAAACCCGCGCACGCAGATCAGCTTCCTCGGCGCGCCCGCCGGCGCGATTCACGTGAGCTCGGTGGTGGGCAGTCGCAGCGGCGCGCACCCCGGGCACCTGGCCGCCTACTCACAGGGGGACGGTGCGAGCTTCCTGCCGAACAGGCCCTTCGACGCGGGCGAGACCGTGAGCGTGAGCGTGAGCGTCGGGTCCGGTGCAGCCGCGCGAGCTGTCTCCTACAGCTTCGACGTGGATACCCCCTACCCCACGGCGGGCGCCGAAGAATTCCCCAATCCGCAGGCCGCTCCCTCGGACTATCAGAGCTTCTACACGATGCCCGGGGTACGGGCGCCCGTGCTCGACGTGACGCTGCCCGACAGGGACCCGCAGGCGGGCGACATCCTCACCACCAACGGCCCCGGCCCCGGCCGCTACGGGCCGCTGATCTACACGCCCACCGGCCGTCTGGTGTGGTTCGATCAGCTCTCGGGCGGTGAGACGGCGGAGGACCTCAACGAGCAGACCTACGAAGGCCGGCGCGTGCTCACGTGGTGGAAGGGACACGTGCTGTCGCTCGGCTTCGGGCAGGGCGAAGACCTGATCATGAGCTCCAGCTACCGGACGATCGCACGGGTGCCCGGCGCCAACGGGCTGCACGCCGACCTGCACGACTTCCAGATCGCACCGCGCGACGTCGCCTTCATCACCGCCTACAACCCCATCCGCTGCGACCTGCAGCCGATCAAGGGCGCCCGCGACGGGTCGATTCTCGACGCGGTGATTCAGGAGATCGACATCCGCACCGGCCTGGTGCGCTGGGAATGGCACAGCCTCGATCACGTCGGCGCGACCGAGTCCGAGACAGAAACCCCCACCACCACCACGCCGTGGGACTGGTTTCACATCAACTCGATCGACCCCGAGCCCGACGGTGACATCCTGATCTCCGCGCGCAACACCTGGGCGGCCTACCAGATCCAGGGTGGCAGCGGGCAGGTGCTGTGGCGCCTGGGAGGGCTGAAGAGCTCCTTTAGGATGGGCCCGGGCACGACCACCGCCTGGCAACACGACGGGCGCATGCTGCCCGACGGGCAGATCACGATCTTCGACGACGGCTCCAACCCGCCCGTACACGCCCAGTCGCGGGCTCTTCGCATCAGCATCGACACCACGGCGCACACCGCCAAGCTCGTGTCCTCATACACGCATCCCGATCCGCCGCTGCTGTCGGCGAGCCAGGGCGACATGCAGACGCTCGCGGACGGCAACACGCTGGTGGGGTACGGCGGCCTGCCGGAGGTCAGCGAGTACGCGCCCGACGGCTCGCTGCTGTTCGATGCGCATCTGCCGTTTGACCTCGCGTTCTATCGGGCATTTCGCTTTCCGTGGAGCGGTCGTCCGGCGACGCCGCCGGCGGTGCTCGCGTCGCTGAACAACACCTCGGAAGAGACGATCGTGCACGCCAGTTGGAATGGAGCCACAGAAGTGAGCGCATGGCGCGTGCTTGCCGGCGCGCGCCCCGGCCGGCTGCAGACGCGCGCCACCGTCGCGGCCGGCACGTTCGAGGTGTCCACCACCCTGGCGCAGAGGTTCAACTACGTCTCCGTGCAGGCGCTGGGCGCACACGGCCAGGTGATCGGCAGCTCTGCGGCGACGCGCGTGATCAGCTTTGACGCGTCGCTGCCGGGCGACGGCAAGGGCCAATGAGCAGAGCCGTCAGTAGGACGGTTTGGTGCTTTTCTTCTTCGCCGTCGTGGTGCTGCTCGAGGAGGACTTGGAGGAGGAGCTGCCCCCTTCGCTGCCGCACGCGGCAATCGACAGGCTCGCCGCCAGCACCGCGGCGATCGTTAGCATTGCGCTCAGTGGCGTTCTTCTCATCGGCCGGGCTCCAGTTGAATCCTGAGGTGTGCGGGGCCCACCCTACCAGGCGCCCTCTGCCCCGAACGCCGGTCCGGGCACGCCGATGAGCGTGGAGACGACGGCCGGCCCCGAGAGCGCCGCCGCTCTCCCCGAGCAGAGCACAGGACGGTCTCGCGAGGGGTTGCTGCTGGCGGTCTGCTGCGTGGCGCAGTTCATGGTCATCCTGGACCTGAGCATCGTCAACGTTGCGCTGCCTCACATCCAGTCCAGCCTCGAATTCTCATCGCCGGAGCTGCAGTGGGTGGTGGACGCATACGCGATCACGTTCGCGGGCTTCCTGATGTTCGGCGGGCGCGCCGCGGACCACTTCGGACAGCGCCGGACGTTCGTGGTCGCCCTGCTGCTGTTCGGACTCGCATCGCTCGCCGGCGGCGCCGCGCCCGACCAGGGCGTCCTGGTGGCGGCTCGCGGGCTGCAGGGGTTCGCGGGGGCCTTCATGGCGGCCAGCTCGCTGGCGATCATCACCGCCTCCTTCCCGCCCGGCCCCAAACTGCACCGGGCGATCGGCATCTGGGCCGCCATGAACGGGCTGGGTGGAGCGGCGGGCGTGCTGCTCGGCGGGATCCTCACCGAACTCAGCTGGCGCTGGGTGCTGCTGATCAACCCGCCGATCGCGATCGCGGCGGCCGTGGTGGCCTACCGGGTGATCAGCGAGCGGCGCCGGGGCCAGGGCACGAGCTTCGACCTGGCCGGCGCGGTTACGCTGACGATCGGCCAGATGATCCTGGTCTTCGGGGTCGTGGAAGCCGGGCTGAAGGGCTGGGGAACCTTCGCTGCGCTCGGGCCGATCGTGCTCGGGATCGTGCTGCTCCTCGTCTTCGGGGTGATCGAGACGCGCGTGGCCGAGAACCCGCTGATCCCGTTCAAGGAGCTGACGAGGCCCCTGCAGAACGCCAACCGGATCGTGCTGCTGTTCAGCGCGGCGCTGTTTCCGATGTGGGTGCTGAGCTCGCTCTACCTGCAGCAGGTGCTGGGGCTCTCGGCGATCCACACGGGACTGATCTTCCTTCCGATGACCGCCACGATCGGGGTGATGGCCTCGCGCGCGGGCAAGCTCGTGAGCCACTTCGGCGTGCGCCCGGTGCTGGGCAGCGGCCTGCTGATGCTGACCGCAGGGCTGCTGCTGTTCACGCGGATCGGCTCCAGCGGCAGCGGCATCGTCTACGTGGTCATCCCCGGGATCCTCACCTCCGCCGGGATCGCGATGTCGATCGTCCCCTCGACCATCGCCGCCACCCAGGGAGCCAAGCCCGGACAGGCTGGGCTGGCATCGGGACTGGTCAACACCTCCCGCCAGGTCGGCGGGGGCCTGGGGCTTGCGCTGCTGATCACGCTCGCCACCCAGCGCTCAACGCACCTGATCGGAACCGGCCAGCAGGTATCCCAGGCGCTCACGAACGGGTTCCGCCTGGCATATCTGATCGGCGCAGGCCTGGCCGGGGTGGCCGCGCTGCTGACCTTCCTGACGCTGCCCCGGCCCGACGACGCGCTGCGCCCGGCGGCACGGCGCTTCGCGGCGGGCGTGGGGCTGGTGCTGGCGCTCTTCGTGGGCCTCTCTGCGGCGTTCGCCGGGTCTCACGGCGCGCCGCTGGGCCAGTACAGCACCGCCGACACCTACAGCTTCGTCTCGGCCCCGGGGCTGCACCCCCCCAGGATCGAGGCCGAGCACGGCAAGCGCTCCTCGGCAGGCGGGGCGGCATCGGGACTGATCTTCATGACCAACTTCTACGACCTCAACGAACCGCCGATCATCGGGCAGAGTGGCCCGCTGATCCTCGACCGCAGCCTGCAGCCGGTGTGGTTTGAGCCGGTGCCCGAAAAGATCCTGGCGGTCAACCTGGAGCAGCAGACCTATCAGGGTAAGCCGGCGCTGTCGTGGTGGCAGGGAAGGGTGACCAACACGGGCGCCACCGAAACCGGCGAAGACATCGTGGTCAACCAGCACTACCAGGTGGTCGCGCGCCTGAAAGCCACGGGCGGCTGGGTGCTGACGCTGCACGAGTTCCTGATCGACGGCGAAGACGCCTGGGTGACCGCGAACAAGAACATCCCGATGGACCTCTCCAAGTACGGCGGCGCCTACAACGGCGCCCTGATCGACGCAGCGGTGCAGGAGTACAACCTTCGCACCGGCAGGCTCCTGCGCAGCTGGGACGCCGTCAAGCACATCCCGCTCAGCGAGTCACAGGCGACGCTGCCCACCAACGGCTTTCCGTGGGACGCCTACCACGTCAACTCGATCGACATCTCGCGTCCGGGCAAGTTCCTGGTCTCGATGCGCAACACCTGGGCGGTCTATCTGGTGGACATCCAGACAGGCAGGATCGAATGGACCCTCGGAGGGCGCAGGTCCAGCTTCAAGTTCGGCCCGGACGCGCGCTTTGAGTGGCAGCACGACGTCAAGCTGATGCCCGGCTCGCGCATCAGCGTCTTTGACGATCACTGCTGCCAGCAGACCGGCGGAGGCACCTCCGTCCACGCCACCGGGGCCTCCCGCGGACTCGTGCTGAACCTCCAGGAATCCACGAGGACGGCGAGCCTCGCGGCCCAGTACGGCGACCGCGAAGGCTACGAAAGCGAATACATGGGCGACACCGAGCCCCTGCCCAACGGCAACGTGTTCGTCGGCTGGGGCTCGGAGGGGTATCTCAGCGAATTCAACTCCGCGGGCAAGCTGCTCTTCGAAGCTGAGCTCCCCGGCCCGGACCTCACCTACAGGGCGACGCTGGGGCAGTGGGAAGGCAGCCCGCTGACACCTCCGGCCGCCGTCGCGCGGCGCAGCGGCGCGGGCACCAAGGTGTATGTCAGCTGGAACGGCGCCACGAACGTGGCCTCCTGGAGGGTGCTCGCGGCCGCGAGCACGGGCGCGAGGCTCGCCACCGTCGCCCAGAGCGCGAGGAGCGGCTTTGAGACGGCGATACCGGTCAGCGGCTCCTATGCGAGCTTCCAGGTGCAGGCGCTCGACTCGGGCGGCCACGTGATCGGCACCTCGCGGCCCTTCGCCGCCTGACCCGTCTTCGGGCGCGCGCGAGGGCGCTCGGCACCCGGCGGCCCTTCGCCGGGCGACCCCGCATCGGGCGCGCGCGAGGGCAATCGAGCGCGTGCGCTTGCGCAATGTGGGAGAATCGCGCCAGGAGAACGGACTTCTCGCACCCTGCGGGGGGTTCTGGGCAACCCCGACTGGAGGCTGAAATGAGGTATAGGGCAAGGATGGCCGCCGCGCTTGCGCTGGCGGGAGTGTGGGCCGGAGCCGCCGGGGGCGGCACCGCGATGGCCGCGAGCGCCGCTCCGGAAGCGAGCTCGGTGGTCCAGGCCGCGCCGGCGGCTGCTGTGCCCTCGGCAAAGGTCGCGGCCGCGGCCGAATCAGAAGTGATCGACTTCTCCGTCAGCCTCCCGCTGCGCGACCCAGCGGGCGCAGTGGCCTTCGAGGAAGCGGTCACCAGCCCCACCAGCCACAGCTACGGCAAGTACCTGACGCCCGAAGCCTGGGAGGCCCGGTTCTCGCCGACCGAAGGTGCCGTGACGCGCATGACCACGTGGCTGACAAACCAGGGCCTCACGGTCCTCTCGGTCACGCCCGACCGCATGACCATCCATGTCAGCGGCACCGTGGCGCAGCTCGAAAAAATCTTCGGAGCGAAGCTCGGTGAGTACCGCGTCGGCGGACATCAGGTGCGCCTCTCGCAGTCCGCGCTCAGCGTTCCGAGCGCCGAGGCAAAGCAGATCACCGCCATCACCGGCATCAGCCAGAGCTACGCCCACACCGCGAACCTGACGGGTTCGGACATCGCCAAGCCCACCACGAGCTCCGCGAGCGCGCCGGCCGGCGGCGAACCGATACTGCCGCCTGAAGGCTTCCGCATCGGCCGCCCCTGCTCGAACTACTGGGCGCAGGACCTCGACACGACCGACCCGCCCTACGGCGACGGCTTCCCCGAACCACTGCCCTACGCGGTGTGCGGATACAAGCCCGCGCAGATCCAGGGCGCGTACGGCCTCACGCCCCAGATCGCCGCAGGCGATGACGGCAAGGGCGTGACGGTGGCGATCGTCGACGCGTTCGCGTCGCCGACGCTGTTCGCAGACGCTCACCAGTACAGCGAGAACAACCAGCCCGGCGAAGTGCTGGAAGCCAGCCAGTTCAGCGAGAAGGTGCACAAGCCGTTCGTCGACGCAGAAGCATGTGAAGCGTCCGGCTGGTCCACCGAGCAGACGCTGGACGTCGAGTCGGTGCACGCCACCGCGCCGGGAGCTCACATCCTCTATGACGGCGGCAGCAGCTGCCTGAACGAAGGGCTCGACGAAGCCGACCAGGAAATCATCGACAAGCACCTCGCCTCGGTCATCACCAACTCGTGGACCGGCAACGAGGGCGAACTACTCGAAGAACAGGGCACTGCCGCAGCATTCAACAACGTGCTGCTGATGGCCGATGGAACCGGGGTCGGGGTGCAGTTCTCCGCCGGCGACGAAGGCGATGAGTACACGGTGGTGGGCATGAACGTGTCCAACTACCCAGCGTCGAGCCCCTACGTGACAGCCGTCGGCGGAACGTCGCTGGAGGTCAGCAAGCGCGACGAACGCATCGGCGAGTTCGGCTGGTCCACGGGCAAGAGCGTCCTGTGCACCGAACTGCTCGCTGAACTCGGCTACCCCGGCTGCACGGCCGGCAGCCTGGAAACGTACCTCCCGCCGGCCCCCAGCGCCTACGACTACGGCGGTGGCGGCGGCACGACCTACCTGTACCCGGAGCCCGCCTACCAGGACGCCGTCGTGCCGGCGGCGCTGGCGGAACGCAACTCGGCGGTCACGCATGAGCGCAACCGCGTGGTGCCGGACATCTCGATGGACGCCGACCCGTCCACCGGGTTCACGATCGGCATCACCCAGCAGTTCCCCAAAGGGGTTGCCTACGGCGAATACCGCCTTGGCGGCACCAGCCTCTCCTCGCCGCTGTTCGCCGGCGTGATGGCCGATGCCGACCAGGCTGCGGGCAAACCGCTGGGCTTTGCCAACCCGGTTCTCTACTACCTGGACTCGCTGCCGGCGACCGCCGAAGCGTCGTTCTACGACGTGGTGCCCGGCGGCAAGCAGGCGGTGGCCAGGGTGGACAACCTCAACGGCGTGAGCCCCGCCGAAGGCACCCTGACATCGGTGAGGGTCATCGAATACGAGGGCAAGCAGAGGTTCTGTGACGGCGCGGGCAACTGCGAGGCGGAGAAGAACATCCTCTCGACGGCGCCCGGCTACGACTCGATGACGGGCATCGGCACGCCCGGCGCGGGCCTGATCTCAGAGCTCGGCAGGTAGCGCGTTGCGCTCACGGGGAGGAGGCGGCGCGTCCTGCGCCCGCCTCCTCCCCGCCGCAGCGATGCTGCTAGTGCAGCTGTGAGAACTGCCTGGCGCTGCTGACGGGTGCCGGCGTGATCTCGGCGAGCCTCGAATGCCCGTGCGCGCGTCGAGCCGCCTGGGCCACGATCCGGGTGTGCAGGGTGGTCGAGCTTGACACGCCTTCGCCGAAGCTCGTGACCACCAGCCTCACCGCCACGGGGCGAAGCCTGCGCAGCGAGAGCCTGGTGTAGGAGGCCAGGTGCACGCGCACCTGCGTGGTCCTGCCGGCTGAAGCTTCATATTTCTCGCCGCCCAGACGCCTGCAGCCGCGCGCGCAGATCGACACGCTCGCGCGCCTGGCGTGCGCGGCGCCGCCGGCCGCGAACAGCACCACCGAGCCGTGGCAGCCGCCCACGGCGCTCACCGGGCAGCTCAGCGGTATCACCACGACCCCGCCGTGGCGCAGCACCAGATGACCGCCGGCGATTTTCACCTTCACCTTCGGAGCCTTGTGCCGGTGATGGCTCGGCGCCGGGGCGGGCGTCGCAAGGGCGGGGATGTCCACGCTGGTGGATGCGCTCGCCGCGGGCCCGCCGTCGTTGCTGACGGTCTGCCCGGTGTAGACCAGCGTGGTGGAGGTGCCGGCCGCGTCTGTCTCGGTGACGCTCACCGTCCGGGTGCCGGGAGTGCTGTAAACGTGCGTGACACTGGGCGCGGTGGTTTCTTCGCTCGTGCCGTCGCCGAAGCTCCATGCGTAGCGCACCGTCGGGCTGCTGCCCGGGGTGGATTCAGAGGCGTCGAAGCTGCTCGCCTGCCCCGCCGGCGCAGGCGTGGCGGAGACTCGCGCCACCGGGGCCTGATCGGGGAGGATCGCCACCTGGTAGGGGTTGGTGCCTACTTCGAAGCTGCTCGGTGCGAGGCTCCCGCCCAGCGCCACGATGCCGGCCGCGCTGCCGCCCAGCCCTCCCGCCACCGCTGTGGAGCCATCGGGTGAGATCGCAAGCGTGGTGGGGTGTTCGAAGACCGTCGAGCGCGGCGTGCCCGCGGTGTTGGTCTGCGTGTCGATCGGTATCAGCGTCCCGCCCGAGTAGCTGGCAACCCAGGCGGTCAGCCCGTCGGGCGCCATGGCGACGTTCTCGGGCTGTTCGCCCACCGGTATCGGCGTGCCGGCGGTGTTGGTTTCGAGGTCGATCGGCGTGACGCTTGCGCCTTTGAAGTTCGACACGTAGGCGGTGGAGCCGTTGGGGGTGATCGCGATGCCGGTCGGGTCTTCACCAACCTGGATCGTCTTCCCGGGAGTCCCGGTTTCGAGGTTCACCTCGGTGACGCTGTTGGTGTCCGCGTCCACCACGTAGGCGCTCTTGCCGTCGGGAGTGATCGCGAGGTTCACCAGCCCACCGGATTCGTTGACGTGGATCGGCGTCTGCGCCCTGTTGGTTTCGAGGTCGATCGGGGTGAGCGTGTTGGCCACCCAGTCGGTGACGTAGGCGGTGCGCCCGTCGGGGGCGATCGCGATTTCGTTGGGATCTTCGCCCACCGCGATCGGTTCGCCGGCGGTGCCCGTGAGCAGGTCGATCGGCGTCACCTTGTGCCCGACGTTGTCGACCACGTAGGCCGTTTGGCCGTTGGGGGTGATCGCGATCCCCCACGGGCCTTCTCCCGCGGGGATCGGCGCGCCGCGCGCTCCCGTTTCCAGGTTGATCGGCACGACGCTGTTGGTGCCGTGCAGGGCCATGTAGGCCGTGTACTGGGAGGCCTGTGCGCCTGACGCGCACGCCAGCCACAGCGCGAGCGTGGCCGTGAGGGCAAGCAGCGACACGATCACCCGCGTGCCTGCGGTCCTTTGTGCGGTGGTGCGTGTCATGAGAGTGCCTCCTGCAGTCGTGCGGCGCGGGGCGCCTGTTGGTGGAGCCGTTCCTTGCCCTGGAAGGCGGCGCAGAACGCATCGACGACCTTCGGGTCGAACTGCCCGCCTGACTCGCGGCGCAGCTCGGCGATCGCCTCCTGGCTTGAAAGTGCTTCGCTGTAGGGCCGGTCTGCGGTCATCGCCTGGTAGGCGTCGCAGACCGCGATGATGCGGGCTCCCAGCGGGATGTCATCGCCCGACTGCCCGTCGGGGTAGCCGGCTCCGTCGAAGCGCTCGTGGCTGGCGCGGACCAGGTTGGCGACCTGCCCCATCGCGGGTGCCGCAGCCAGGATGCGCTCTCCGACTTCGCAGTGGCGCTCGACGATGGCGCGCTCGTGCGCGTCCAGAGCAGCCGGCTTGCTGAGGATCGCATCGGGCACGGCGATCTTGCCGACGTCGTGCAGCTCCGCGCCGTGCACCACCGTCTCGAGCTCCTCGCCTGCGAGGCCCATGCGCGCGCCGACCGAGCGTGCCAGCTCTGCGACCTCGCGCAGGTGCTCGGGCAGGTCGGCGCGACTCTCGGAGATGACCGCCAACAGCACGTCGCGAAGCTGGTCGGCATCGCTGGAGGAGCGCTTTGAGCGCTTGTCCGCGTAGAGGCGCCTGTCGGCCGTCTGCATCGCCTGGGAGGCGTTGCGGCACTCGCGCGAGAGCTCCACCGAACCGCAGGCGCTGGTGATGCCAAAGCCGCGCCCCTGCTCTGACAGGGCCGCCACCCCGTCGGCGCTTACCTGCTCCAGGGAGCGGCTGGTCAGGCGCGACAGCAGGCAGAACTCGTCGCCGCCCAGCCTGTAGGCGCGCCCGTCCTGGCCCGCCGCCTCGGCCAGCCTGGCGCCGAGACGCGAGAGCAGCGCGTCGCCCACGGGATGTCCGAACGTGTCGTTGTAGCGCTTGAACCCGTTCAGGTCGAACAGCAGCAGCGCCCACGGCTCGCCCTCGGCCGCCAGGCCCAGCGCTTCCTCGAGATCGTCCAGCAGCTGGCGGCGGTTGCTGAGGCCCGTCAGCGCGTCGGTGAGCGCCTCGCGATGGCTGCGGTCGGCGAGCGTGATGTTCTCCGAGAGCGTGAGTCCCATCCGCACGATCGCGCCCACCAGCGTGAGCAGCGCGAGCACGTATGCGTCGTCGTGCAGCGGCTCGGCGCGCCGCAGCAGCAGGAGCCCCAGCGCGGCCAGCGAGAAGCCGACGGGAAAGAGGATCAGGCGCAGACCCTGCAGCCGCCAGGAGGTCGAGGCGCTCGGCGGCTGCCATGCCGCGAGGCCCAGCACCACGGCCGACGCGGGCCACAGCGTTTCAAACGGCGTGGAGCCTTCACCGCCGGTCGCCGAGGAGTAGAGCGAGGCGAAGTCTGCGACCGCGCCGAAGGCGATCGCCAGCGCCACGCCGCCGAGCACACGGCCTGGCCGCCATCCCGTCAGCGCCAGCGCGGCCACCACGAAGCCGAGCAGCAGCAGGTCGCCCAGCGGGTAGATCAGGTCGCCCACCACGCTGCTCACGGAGCCGCCGGTTTCGGCGAGTATCGGCGGCAGCACGAACTGGCAGCTGATCGCTGCGATCGCCAGCGCGCCCACGATGCCGTCGAGCCACAGGCTGCGGAAGAAGTTGCGCACGCGGGCGCGGATCAGCAGCCCGATGGTCACGAACGCGGCCGGGTAGAACGCCAGCCACAGGTAGTCGCTGGGCGCCGGGAAGCCACCACCGGTCACCTGCGCGGGGTCGACCGCGAACAGCACCTCACCCGATGCCCAGCAGGCCAGGCCGAGACCCATGATCGCCCAGGCGCCCCTGTCGACCTCCGTGTGGATGGCGCGCGCGATGCACAGCGCCGCGCCCACGAAGAACAGCAGGTTGAACACGCCGTCTTCGAAGAACGCGTCCGCTCCGTGGCCGCCCATGCCGGCCAGCGAGTGCAGCCCGAAGGCCACCGTGCCGAGCACGCCCGCCCCCCACAGCAGCCGCACGAGCGCACCGCCCTCGCGAGGCCCCAGGGAGACCCGGCCGCGCGCATGCGTCTGGCTCGCCGGCAGCGCGCCGGACTTAAGCATCTGAAGCTGGACGGTGCTCACTTGAGGTCTCTCTCGGCATCGATCTCGGTCGCGATTACCCGTGCAAGACGCCCGTTGGCGCGGCGCACTGGCCCCACGCCGGCTTCTCCGCGACCCGCCGGCGAGCCGCGCGGGACCCCACCGCGACCCCGCGGCGCGCCCCGGCCGCGCCGGCGAGCGGCGAGCGGTGCGGATTCGGTCGGTGTGCTGGTCTCATGTTTCCCATCGCTGGCCTCCTTGGCGAAGTGCTTGCCACTGGCGGCCGAGCTATCTCATCGAGACCTCTGGCTTTGCGTCCCCGCCTCACGACGGGTTTGCCTTTTCAGCTTGTGCTTCACGCGGCTAATCGGAATACCGCGATGGCTGCTTTCGGCAGGACCGGCGAAAGTGGACGGAAGGCGCAGCGGCGGCGCGCAGCGCCCGCGATCAATTCGTCCAGCGATCAGGCGCGGCGCTCAACCGCCCACGGCTTTTCACCGATCCGGGTATCCATGTCGGCAGTCGTGCCCCCGGCCGTTCCCCCAGCTGCGGCCGTTCCCCCAGCCGCCCCCGTGGCCCCAGGCTCCCCCATGGCCCCAGGCGCCCCCGTGGCCCCAGGCGCCCCCAACGCCCCAGGCGCACCCAGGGCCTCTGGCGCTTCGCCGCGCCCGCGCGCGGCCGTGTGGGTCTGCTTCGCGGTGATCGGGGTGCTGCTAGCCGCGTATCTGGGTTTCCTGATCGAGCACCCCGCGCACCACTACTCGGAGTGGCTGGACGGCTGGGGGATCGACGCGGTTGAGATCCTCGCGAGCGCGCTCTGCCTGGCGCGAGCAGCCGGGCGCCGCCAGCACCGGGCGGTTCCGCTCGTGCTCGGCCTCGGCCTGCTCTCGTGGTCGCTGGGCGACACGGTCCTCACGATCGAATCGCTCGGCGGCGCCACGCCGCACACGCCGTCGATCGCCGACGCCTTCTACCTGGGCTTCTTCCCGCTGGCATACGTCGCGATGATCATGTTCATGCGCGGGGAGATACGGCGCATCAACAGCCCCAGCTGGCTCGACAGCGCCGTTGCCGGGCTCGGGGCGGCATCGGTGTGCGCGGCGTTCGCGTTCCAGAACGTCGTCAGCGCCACCGGCGAAACGCCCATCGCCGTGGCGGTCAACCTCGCCTACCCGGTCGGAGACCTGCTGCTGCTGGTGCTCGTGGTCGGCAGCACCGCCATGCTCGGCGGACGGCGCAAGACGCCGTGGGTGCTGATGGCCTCGGGGATGGCGCTGAACGTGGTGGGAGACACCTTCAACCTGCTCGGCCCCGCCGCCGGCGCCGAGCATGTCGGCGTGGTGCTCAACGGCATCGCATGGCCTGTGGCGATTCTCCTGATGTCGATCGCCGTATGGGTGCCTCGCGGGCATTCCGACCCGCTCGCCCTGCCGAAACCCACCGGCTTCCTGCTGCCCGGGCTCGCGGCCACCGCCGGCCTGGGCGTGCTCGTGGCAAGCGCTCTCGGCGACGACTCGATCGGCCAGCTGGCGGTGGCCTTCGCCACCTCCACCCTTGCCGCCGTGGGCGTCCGGCTGGCGGTCTCCGTGCGCAGCCTGCGCACGCTCACGGTGCGCCACGAGCAGCACTCGGTCACCGACTATCTGACCGGCCTTGGCAACCGCCGCTATCTGTTCGGGGTCCTCAACGCCTTCTTCGAGGAGCAGCAGGCAGGAGACGAGCAGCGCAGCCTGGCGTTCCTGTTCATCGATCTCGATCGCTTCAAGGAGATCAACGACTCCTTCGGGCACAAGGCCGGCGATGAAATCCTGCGGCACATGGGCGACCGGCTCAGCGGCGCGCTCAGGGCCAGCGACGCGCTGGTGCGCCTGGGCGGCGACGAGTTCGCTGTTGTGCTCGTTGACGCTGATCGCGTGCGAGCGCAGGAGATCGCCGAACGGCTCACGGATACGCTCGAGAAGCCGTTCGCGCTCGACTCGGTGAGCGCGAAGATCGACGCGAGCATCGGCATCGCGCTCGCGCCCGAGCACGCGGCCAGCACAGCGGCGCTGGTCTCAGCCGCGGACCTTGCGATGTACCGCGCCAAGTCCGCCGGCGAGCCGTTTCTGATGTACAAACCGGACTTCGAGGACAGCGGCGACCTGCTGGCGCTCGCGGAGGAGCTGCGCGTGGCGCTCGAGCAGGGGGAGCTGCGCGTCCACTTCCAGCCCCAGCTCGATCTGCGCACCGGCGAGGCGCTCGCGTGCGAGGTGCTGATCCGCTGGCCCCACCCGCGCCTCGGGCTGATCCCGCCGCTGAAGTTCCTGCCGCTGGCGGAGCAGGTGGGCTTGATGGGAACGCTCACGCGCTGGGTGCTCGAGCAGGCGCTCTGCCAGTGCGAGACGTGG
>Ga0182012_10000380_pt1 | contig 50171 bp, 49 predicted proteins | sample 612S2SmetaG_FD_120486 | JGI IMG/M metagenome (GOLD analysis project Ga0182012, IMG submission 120486) | Permafrost microbial communities from Stordalen Mire, Sweden - 612S2S metaG | ecosystem: Environmental > Terrestrial > Soil > Wetlands > Permafrost | place: Sweden: Stordalen | collected... | reverse complement strand
TATTGGGCGCATCGCCAAAGATCTCGGCCTTGTTGCCCCCCAACTCGTCGACCACCACCCACCCACAGTGGATTCCCACGCGAACCGCGAGCTCGGTACCGGTCTTGCCAGCCAGCCGCCGGTTCAGCGTCATGATCGCCTTGACGATCGCCAAGCCGGCACGGACCGCGCGTTCTGCATCATCCTCGCTGGCGATAGGCCAGCCGAAATAGGCCAGCACACCATCACCCATGTATCGGGCGACGAAGCCGCCCAGCTCCGTGATCGCACCCGCGGCCGCCCGCAGACACTCTGTGGCGATGTCGCGCCATTCTTCAGGATCACGCTCGGCCGAAAGGCGGGTCGAATTGACCAGGTCGCAGAACAGCACCGTCAGGTGACGCCGCTCGCCTTGAATGCGTTCGGTTGGTGCGACGGCGTTGGAGCCCACATCGCCGCGCGGGGCGGGCTCAGACGGAACAGCGGCCGGCAAGGCTGCGCCGCAGTCGGCGCAATAGCGCTTGCCCTCCTCGCTGGTCGCACCGCACTTCGGACATCGCATGGCGCGCTCGCAATCCTCCTTAGCTCGGCAGATTACCACATGCCGAGCTGGCTGGCCCTGATCCTGCGGGCCATCCTATGCCTCGGGAGGTCAGCTTCACTCTGGAGCCGCCTTCCTGCATTCAAATCCGCAGTTGCAAGCAACCTACCGCCGAACCCATCAAGCTCGTAAAAACCGAATTTGCGATCAGCAGTTCTAAGGGCATTGACAGCGACGAAAAGTCGAGCCTACCCTGACGTGCTTCCGTCGCGCCGGTATTCTGTGGCCGGCCGAGCGAACGTGTGGATCCGTTGCACTTGGTGGACAGCCGGATCTCCCTGTCGGCTGCGACCGACAAGTGCTTGGAGCGCCGGCTTTTGACCCCGCGACGCCTATATTCAAATTTTTGGAAAAGTCGAGACCCGGAAAAAAACCGTTTGAAAAACCGTTTTAGTTTTGTCTCCTGAAACGGCGAACCCGGCCACGTGCCTTGAAAGACTTGGTGGGCGCACCAGGGCTCGAACCTGGGACCCGATGATTAAGAGTCATCTGCTCTACCAACTGAGCTATGCGCCCGGAAGCGGCCCGGAAAGCCTTCGCAAGAGGGCGTCGTTTAGCAAAGCGACCCCCCGATGTCCAGCAAGGCCAGAGGGTTATTCCTGGCCATCCGACCGGCTCGATATAGCGCAAAGCCGCCGTCCCCGGCGGCTTATTCCAAGCGTCCATGCTACCGGCGCGAGCCTAGAGCCGGTCGGGGCCACCCTGGTCATGACCACCCATGCCCTGGCCGCCCTCGCGGTCGGAGCCACGATCGCGATCGCCGCCCATGTTGCCGCGCTCAAAGCCAGGGTGCCGCCAGCCGCCGCCGAACCCGCCTCCCCTGTGCGTCAGGATGGCGAGACGTCGTTTCTGGCCGTCGTCGAGGGTCTTGTAAAGCGGATCGGCCGCATCAGCGATCTTCTTCAGCGCCGCTGCCGTGGTCGCCATGTGGTCAGCGCGTTCGCGCAACCTGGCCACGGGATCGTCGGGTTGCTGGGCGCCTTGCGCATCATCAGGCTTCGCGTTCATCCGCGCATTGGCGCGATCGATCCGCAACTTGGCGAAATCCCGCACCGCGGATTCGACCGGCGGCCACAGTTTTTCCTGATCGGGATTGAGCTTCAGCCCGGCATGGACGGCGGCGATCCGCGCATCGGCAAACGCCGCCCGGTCCTCCGCGCTCATGCGGAAATGCTGCATGTGCTCGCGAAACCACGGCCTATGCTGGGCATAGACCGCGGTCGAACCGGCGATGGCAAGCGCGGCAATACCGGCAATAGCAAACTTCTTCATCTCGACCTCCTTAAAAAGGTTGCCGCGAAGATGATCGCGCCCAAGGGCGCAATCAACTTACAGTTTGGACATCCAACCCACAGTTACCAAGATGTAATCTGAAGTTTCAAATCATTCCCAATAGCCGCGGCAGCCACAACGAAATCTCCGGAATGTAGGTGATCAGCGCGAGGAAGGTCAGCATCGCACACAACCATGGCAGCACCGCGACAGTGATTTCGCTGATGCCCATCTTGGCGATGCCGCTGGCGATATAGAGATTGAGGCCGACCGGCGGATGGCACAATCCGACTTCGGTGTTGACGATCATCAACACGCCGAGATGGACCGGATTGATGCCGATCTTGGTCGCAAGCGGAAACAGGATCGGCGCCATGATCAGCAGGATCGACGACGGATCCATCACATTGCCGGCCGCCAGCAACAGTACGTTAACCACCAAAAGGAACATCCACAGGCTGAAATTCTTGTCGACGATCCAGGCCGCCATCGCCTGTGGGATCTGCTCGTGGGTCATCAGAAACGAAAACAAGACCGCATTGGTGATGATGTAGAGCAGCATCGAGCTCATGCTCGCGGCCTGCAGCAGCACCTTGCCCACTTCGAGGAATTTCAGCTCCTTATAGACGAACACCGTGATGAAGAAGGCGTACACCGCCGCCACCGCGGCGGCCTCGGTCGGCGTGAAGATGCCTCCATAGATGCCACCGAGCACGATCACGATCAGGAGCAGGCCCCAGACGCTTTCGCGGAATGCGGTCCACTGCTGGCCGAAGGTAGCCTTGGCCATCCGCGGATAGCCGTTGCGCCAGGCAATGAACCAGGTGACCGCCGCCAGCATCGACGCCAGCATGACGCCGGGCACGATGCCGGCCATGAACAGCGCGCCGATCGAGGTATTGGTGGAGACGCCGTACAGCACCAGAATGATCGACGGCGGCACCAGGATGCCAAGCGCGCCGGAGGTCGAGATCACGCCGACACCGAAGCGGCGTGGATAGCCGTGATCGACCATCGCCGGCATCATGATCGAGCCGATCGCCACCACGGTGGCGACACTGGATCCGGAAATCGCGGCGAACATGGCACACGCCGCCACGCCGGCCAATCCGAGGCCGCCCGGAAAATGGCCGACCAGCGAGGTAGTGAATGCGATCATGCGGCGCGCCACTCCGCCGCGGGTCAGAAAGGTGCCGGCGAGGATGAAAAACGGGATCGCCATGATGCCGAAATTGTCGAGGCCGGAAAACAGCTTCAGCCCGACGCTCTCGATCGGAACCTCGGACATCGTGAACAGGAAGGTCAAAACTGTCAGGCCGAGTGAGATCGAGATCGGCATGCCCGTCAGCATCAGGGCGAACAGCAGTCCGAAAATCAGGGCCGCGCTCATCACGCTTCTCCGAGCGCGACCGGCGCGGTGGCCGAGACCTCGACCCCCTCGACATGGGTCGCATCATGATGCGGCAGTTCGCCGGTCCAGAAATAGGTCCATGAGACCTGCAGGAACCGGAAGCACATCAGATAGGAGCCGAGCGGAATGCAGGCGTAGACGATCCAGCTCGGCAGTTCCAGATCGGGCGAGACCTGGTCGGTGCTCATCAATTCGATCACGAATTTCCCGCCCATGGTGCCGACGATAAAGGTAAACAGCGCGCCGCCGAACAAACCGAACAGAATGACGCGCTTCCGCCAAGCCGCATTGAGCTGGTTGATCAGGACGTCGACGCCGACATGGATGCCGGTGCGCACGCCATAGGCGGCACCGAACTTCGCCATCCAGATGAACATATAGATGCACAGTTCCTGCGCCCAGGAGATGTGGATGCCGATCAGGTAGGGATAGAGAAACGGCACGCCGGTGCCGAATCGGTGCACGACGGAAATGAAGATCAGGATCGTCGCGGCCGCCATCAGCGAGGCGATGATGATTTCCTCGAGCCGATCAAGGATACGAAGCAGCATGTCTAGACCAGCGCTTCGGAAGATCTGATCATGTCAAAGCTTGCGCTGCTGCGCTCCCTCTCCCGCGCTCTTTCGCGCGGGGAAGGGTTGGGGTGGGGGCCAACGCGGGCGGGGTCCGTGCTGAGACACCCCCTCCCCAACCCTCCCCCGCGAAGAGCGGGAGAGGGAGCGAGAGGCCAACGCTCGTGGCCTGAAATGCTGGGCTTCATGGAATGGCTCAACTAGTGGCTGGCTCCGCCGGTTTCCTTGATGAACTCGTCGATCAAGGGCTGGCCGACCCGGCCGGCGACGTCCTTGTAGACCGGCTCCATCGCCTTGCGCATCGCGGCATCCTGCTCCGGCGTCAAGGTGTCGATCTCGGTCTTGCCGGCCTTCCTGATCGCCTCGAGCGCGTCGTCGTTTTCCTTGGCCGACTGTCCGTTGCCGAACGCGGTGGCTTCCTTCATGGCCTTGGAAAGCTGGTCGCGAATGTCGGCGGGCAGACCGTCCCAGAACTTCTTGTTCACGACCACGATATAGCCGATGTAGCCGTGATTGGTGATCGTCGCATACTTCTGCACCTCATGCATTTTCTGGGTGTAGATGTTCGACCAGGTGTTTTCCTCGCCATCGACCACCCCGGTCTGCAGCGCCTGGTAGACGTCGCTGAACGCCATCACTTGCGGGATCGCGCCGAGCGCGCGGAACTGCGCCTCCAGCACCTTGGAGGACTGAACGCGGAATTTCAGGCCCTTGTAGTCCTCAGGCGTGATCAGCTTCTTGTTGGCGGTCATCTGCTTGAAACCGTTGTCCCAGTAGGCGAGACCGGTCATGCCCTTGGGCTCGAGCAGCTTCAGCAATTTGGCGCCGAGCGGTCCGTCGGTGACTTTGCGCAAGGTGGCGAGGTCGGGCAGAATATAAGGCAGATCGAAGACCTCGAATTCCCTCACCCCGATTGGACCGAACTTGGAGTTCGACGGCGCCAGCATCTGCACCGCGCCGAGCTGCAGCGCCTCCAGTTCTTCCTTGTCCTTGTACAGCGTCGAGTTCGGATAGATTTCGACCTTGACCTTGCCGTCGGTATATTTCTCCGCGAGTTCCTTGAATTTCTCGGCCGCCGCGCCCTTCGGCGTATTCGAAGCCACCACGTGGCTGAACTTGAGGATGATCGGCGTCTGCGCCGACGCCGGCCCCGCCAGAGCCAATGCCGCGAGCGCCGCAGCAGCAGCCAGGATCAATTTATGCATGTTTCCTCCCTAATTTTTTTAAAGCGTGAGCGCCGCCGCCAACCTTGTATGCCAGCCGCACCAATACAGAGAAGCCGGCTGAAATGCCATTGCCCCTTTGGCAGGGACTACCGCCCAGACATTGCTGCAGCGCAAAAGATAACGCTGCGCTGCGCGCGCCGCGTTCTGATGGCTTGAGCGCTCTTTCTCGTTGGTTGCGACATTCTATCTAAAATGGAGACGCTACGTTACCGCTACTTCTATTGCCGTTCGAGCCAGCACAGCCAATTCAGCTTGCCGCCACCGCCGGCATGTCGCGCTGCCGCTTCATGACAATCTTGTTGAGCGCGCCGAGATAGGCCTTGGCGGAGGCCACCAGCGTGTCGGGGTCGGAGGCGCGTGCGGTCATCGATCGGCCATCATGAGCGAGCCGCACCGATACCTCCGCCTGCGCGTCGGTCCCTTCGGTGACGGCGTGGACCTGATAGAGCTCCAGTTTGGCTTCGTGCGGCACCAGCAGCTTGATGCAGTTGAAGACGGCATCCACCGGACCGTTGCCTTCGGCTTCCTCGATCGTGGTCTTGCCGTCGATGCTGAGCTTCATGGTGGCGCGCTGCGGGCCGTGGGTGCCCGCGATCACCGTCAGCGAGGCCAGCTTGATGCGGTCATGGGAGGCGGCGATTTCCTGATCGACCAGGGCCTCGATGTCCTCGTCATAGATGTCCTTCTTGCGGTCGGCCAGTGCCTTCATCCGCGCAAAGGCATCCTCCAGCTGGTTGGCGCCGAGCTTGTAGCCCATCTCCTCCAGCTTGTGGATGAAGGCATGGCGCCCGGAATGCTTGCCCAGCACCAGCGAGGATTGCTTCAGGCCGATCATCTCCGGCCGCATGATTTCATAGGTCGAGGCATCCTTCAGCACGCCATCCTGATGGATACCGCTTTCATGGGCAAAGGCGTTGCGGCCGACGATCGCCTTGTTGTACTGCACCGGAAAGGAGGTCGCCGCTGAGACCAGTTTCGAGGCCCGCGTCAGCATGGTGGTGTCGATCTTGTTCCAGTACGGGAACCGATCGTTGCGTACATTGATCGCCATCACGACTTCCTCGAGCGCGGCATTGCCCGCGCGCTCGCCGATGCCGTTGACGGTGCATTCGATCTGGCGCGCGCCGCCGGCCAGCCCCGCCAGCGAATTGGCAACGGCCATGCCGAGGTCGTTGTGGCAGTGCACGGAGAATACCGCCTTGTCGGAATTCGGCACCCGCTCGATCAAGGTGCGCATGAAGGCGGTGTATTCCTCCGGGACGGTATACCCGACGGTGTCTGGAATATTGACCGTGGTGGCACCGGCCTTGATCACGGCCTCGACGATGCGGCAGAGAAAATCCATCTCGCTGCGGGTGCCGTCTTCGGCCGACCACTCGACGTCGTCGATGTGATTGCGGGCGCGCGTCACATTGGCGATCGAGGTCTCGATCACCTGCTCTGGCGTCATGTTCAATTTCACCCGCATGTGCAGCGGCGAGGTCGCGATCACGGTATGGACGCGGCCGCGTTTGGCGAACTTGACCGCCTCGGCGCAGCGGTCGATGTCCTTGGGATGGGCCCGCGACAGGCCTGCGATCACGGCATTCTTCGAGCGCCTGGCGATCTCGCTGACGGCCTGAAAATCGCCTTCGCTGGTGATGGGGAAACCGGCCTCGATGACATCGACGCCCATGTCGTCGAGCATTTCGGCAACTTCGAGTTTTTCCTCGAAGGTCATGGTGGCGCCGGGGCACTGCTCGCCGTCGCGCAAGGTAGTGTCGAATATGATGACGCGGTCCTTGTCGGACTTGTTCACGGTGGACATTTCAAGAAATTCCTTTTGGCTGGTGCGCTTTGTTTGCTCTGAGCGCTGAAGGGGTCATCTGATCTCGCGCAGCCCCTGAGTGCCCAGGCAAAACCGCCCAGACGGCCCTCAGGGGCAGATAAGAAGCAGAAGCCCGACAAGATCAGGGGTGGGCACGGACGCAGCCGGAATCACCCGAGGACGGACGGCGCCGGCCGATCCTCCCTGAATTCCGTTAAAACAGCTGCGAATCAGCATTGCCAAGCCCTTGGTGGAAGCCCAATCCTTCAGCAAAACCATTGACGGTTCGTTGCCGAAGGCGGCTTTCCGAGGGGATGTTCTAAACGAGAAATACCCGGCACCGCAATGCCAAAAGAGCGGCAGACGGTCTGACCTATCGGCTCATCCCAGGCGCGGCGGCCGGCAGAATCCTATTCAGGACGCCGTTATCGCCACTCGAAAGCCTATGATGACGTCGCGGCTGTCAGGCTGGTCCCAGTTACGGTTCGCCGAGCGGAGAACCTCCGGATCGTCGCCCCAAGAACCACCGCGCAGGACCCGACAAGATGTATCTCCACCCGACCAGACCGAGCCGTCTGATGGTGGATTGCCATTGTAGTCCTCATGCCAATTATCTTCGCACCATTCCCACACGTTCCCGTGCATATCACGCAGTCCCCAAGCGTTGGGAGGAAACTTTAGAGCAGGGGTTGTGCCCTTGGCCTTCGGTCCGTAGTTCCCTTGCGCTGGAGTAATGCTCGCGCCGTTGCTGTACGCTGACGTGGAGCCCGCGCGGCAGCAATATTCCCATTCAGCCTCGGATAGAAGTCGATAGGGTACACCGGCAGAGCTTTGCTTCAGCCACGCCACATACGCTTGCGCGTCGTGCCAACTTACGTTGACTACCGGATGGTCGTCATCCTGCGGGAAGCCGGGATCGCGCCACGATTCACTCCCTCCGCCTTCCCGCTTGCGGCCGGTGACATATGCGAAGACGGCGAATTCGGCGCGTGTAACCGGACAGGCGCCAACCGCAAACGTCTTCCTCATCTTGACCTTATGCTGTGGGCGCTCATCGTCGCCGCCTTCGCCTGCCGGCGAGCCCATCATGAATTCGCCGGCGGGGACGACGATCATTTCCGGCGCAGCGTCAAAATCACGGAAACGATTTCCGGGGCTAAAACGAAGCACAACTGATGCCATAAGCTTGTCGGGCTGTTCTACAATCCGTAACTCACCTGTTATCGGTAACTCACCGCTTACAGAATGCTTAAGCCAGTCCAGCGAGTTGACGACCCAGCTCAAGCCGCTCTCGCGCTGATCCGCGAGAGCCCGCAACCTCGATCCCGAGTCGAGCACAAATCTAATGTGCGGCCTTAATCGCTCGCCGACGTCCTTGCAGGCTTTGACAACTTCTTTGTCCGAAACCCTATCAAGCCCCTTCGTCACCAGGGCCGTCATGATCATATACGACTTCGATTTCTTGAGTCCTTCTCCAACCACCAGCACCGTTGCCGCGGCGCCGCCCATCAGAACCGACGACTGCGACGCGGCAGCCGCAGCGGCGATTGCGCCGAGCGTCCCGGCACTTACAACCGTTATCGCCAGGTTCCTCACCACGCCGACCGCGACGGCGCCGCTGCGCTCCGGGTTGCTACCGGTTCCGATCTGTTCGACCGCCTCGCGCCGAATTACGCGACTTCGGGATCGATGACCTCCGGCTGATCGTTCATGCTTTCGACGAAGTCCGCCGCCGCCGTCCGATACTTGGCTTCCTCTTGTGCGGTTCGGCGATAGCGGTCCGAGGCCGCGACTGTTTCCATGCCCTCGGCCGTCGCCATCATGAATGTGCCATGCCACGCAATCAACGTATCCATGTCGGCACGTGCCGTGTGCGGGAGCGGCGGGAGTTCCTCCTCTTTGATTGCCGATTTGGCTGCCTTGTCGGCGTTCGTAAGGCGCACCCCTTCCGCAAAAAGCCTCGCGAAGTTGACTCGCTCAAGGTCCTGAGCGACGAGTTTGCGGTAGGCCTCCACACGGGTCACCAGACGATGATGGGGGCTGTTGCCCGTTCCCAGCGCACTGACGATTTCCGACGCCAGATCACGTAGCAGTGGGTGATATTCCTTCAGGCGCGCAATGTGGTACCTTGCCGGTCAAGCGCCTCAGGCGGCGCGAAGGTGACCCTGCCATCCCCGCCGATCTCGAAATGCGGCCCAAATCCCTGCGTCGGAATGTCGGGCGCGCTATATTTGGCCTCAACAAGCGGCTTCAGCGGGAAGAGCTGGAAAATCTGCGTGCTGGAGAATTTTATCCCCGCCCAAGCGGTGGCCATTCCCGGGCGGTTAATTTTCCACATCGCCGATGTACGGGGCAGTTCGCTTCGGTCGAAATCTATTTCTACTCGATCCCATACATCAGCGGGAATTGGCTTCTCTGGGGTGTCGGCATTTCGCGTTAGAACTTCTTCTCCCCAGGCATCCAGCTCTGAGTTTCGCAGCGCTCTGTGAATCTCGGTTTTTAGGCGCACCTCTAACCAATTGGACACACGCTGATCAGTGTTGGTCGTGGTTGCGATCTCTCGTTCTCTCCATGCGCTTTTTTCCAGAATCTGAAAGAATGCCTTCCTGGCATCAATATCGGGCCGCATTTGCAATTGACCTCTGGCGTGAGGCTTTAAGGGCTCGCCGCCCTGGAAATGTACTTCACCTCCCTGTGCTGGAATTTCCGGCGCGCTTAGTGTTTGCTGGCGGAAGCGCCCGATCATATCTTCGATGTCGTCCGCGATCTCATCGATCAGAACTTCGCGCTGGTCCACTGTCAAAGCACGGAAGGTCGTGGCAATGGATCTCTTATACTGTCGCTGGTTCAGTTCGTTGTAGGCGGCTCGCTGCTCCGGATCGAAATAGTGCAGCTGCTTGTCGATGCTGTGGGCCAGGATCGGCACGACATATTCACCGACCCCGATTCCTTGCTCCACCTCCTTGAAGATTAGATATTCCTTGCGGCAGTTCGCGCTTTCGAACCATTTTGGCGTCATCAGAAGGATGAACACCCGCGACTGCCGCACGGCCTGCCCGATCCGGTCATCCCATCGCTGGCCGGTGCGGAGGTCATTCACGTCGCGCCAGATCGAGAATTCGGCATTGATGATCTTGCGCGTGACTCGTTGCGCGAGCCGCGTCGTCAGCGCGGTGACGAGGTCCGGATCGATTTCCGCATCAAGGCGGTTATAGGAGAAAAACCCCTGGAAATATTGCTTTTCCGCCACATCAGCCTCTGGCGATTAATACCGTCAGTTGCGTCAATCTATCGGTTCCCGCTCGAAAAGATAGCCCGCCGATAGCTGCCTTGGCCTCGGCTCAGGCGCCCTTGGGGGCTCAGCGCGAACCTTTCAGTATGTGGGCTTATGGATCGCTTGGCTTAGGTAGATCATGCAGCAGCGCCGCCACGGCCTGATCCAGCGGCTCCAAGTGGTCCTCGATCACCGACCACAGAATGTCGGGATCAATCCTTCGATATTCATGGCGCAGCATATTCCCAAGACCGTGGATCTTCTGCCAGGGTACTTCCGGGCGCGTTGCCTTGAGGTCGGCCGGAATGTGCCTGGCCGCCTCGGCAATAATGAGAAGCGCGTGCTGAACCGCACGTTTCATGCCCCAGCTTGCCGCGAAGGATTGAGCCGTCGCGTCCTCAGTAACATCCCGAATGCCCGCAATCTCTTCGCGGATATCCAGCAGCCTGATACGGAACGAACGTTCGGCCATCAGAAAATCCGGATGGCTTCGCGCTCGATAACCCCACGAAGCAGCGGATGCAGACCCGTGCGGGTGCCATAATCAACATTTTCGCCAACGGCTTCTTTGATGGCTTGATATGCATCCATGAACGGCAGAAACCCGAAGCTGCGATCGGCTGCGGGATCGACAAAAACGTCGACGTCAGAATCCGGTTGTGCTTCGTCGCGCGCATAGGAGCCGAACAGGTATAGCGCAGCCACCCCGAATTCCTTCAAGGCGGGTTCTGTCTGCTTCAGCCTGGCTATGATTTCATCGCGGCGCATAACTCTAATGTAGCCTGGAAAGCTCAGGTTTGCTACCTGCGGCCACGTGATAATTTTTGGCGCGTAGGGTAGGCAAAGGTGCCCCTTGTGCCGTGCCCACCATTAGGGATGCGAAAAGGTAATAGGCACGTCATCTCCGCGATCCGCAACCTACGAAACCTATTTTTTCGCCGCGGCCTTCTTCTTGCCTTCCCCCTTGCCTTCCTTCTCCAGCGCCCTGCGCACCTGTTTGAATTCCGAAAGCGAGGCCTTGTCGGCGCGCGGGAAATGCAGATTGAGCGCCTCCAGTGCGCTGACGATGGCGGAGCCGATCACCACGCGGGCGAACCATTTGTGATCGGACGGCACCACATGCCAGGGCGCCACCGCGGTCGAGGTGTGCCGCAGGATGTCCTGATAGACCGCCATATATCTGGGCCACCGCATGCGCTCGGTGCTGTCGGCCATCGAAAACTTCCAGTTTTTCGACGGCACCTCAAGGCGGTCGAGAAAGCGTTGGCGCTGCTCTTCCTTGGAGATGTTGAGGAAAAATTTGAGGATCACCGTGCCGTTGCGCGACAGGTAGCGCTCGAAGGCCCGGATATCCTCGAACCGCTCGCGCCAGATGTTCTTGGTGACGAGACTGGGCGGGATCTTCTCGGCGGCCAGCGCTTCCGGATGCACCCGCGTCACCAGGCATTCCTCGTAATAGGAACGGTTGAAAATCCCGATACGTCCGCGCTCCGGCAGCGCGATCACGGCCCGCCACATGAAATCGTGGTCGAGCTCGTGGGTGGTCGGCTGCTTGAAGGAATGGACCTCGCAGCCCTGCGGGTTGACGCCCTCGAAGATGGCCTTGATGGCGCTGTCCTTGCCGGCGGCATCCATGCCCTGAAAGATCAAGAGCAGCGACCAGCGATCCTGGGCATACAGCCGTTCCTGAAAATCGCTCAGCCGTTGGCGGTTGGCTTCGAGGATCTCCTCTGCATCGTCCTTGTTCAGACCGCCCTTCTCGTCGGTCTTGTGCGATCTGAGATGGAAGGCGCCAGATCCATCGACGCGGAAGGGCGCGACGAACGGCGCCAGCTCAGAGCCGAGGGAGGCCCAGGATTTCTTGCTCATGACAGATGAACACTCCGGTGAGGCGGCGGGTCGCAGCCCGCGTCGTCGATCCCATTGCGGCATCCGACCAGAGGTTTCATGCCAAGGCAATTTGGCGCAGGTCGGCGACCAGTTCGTCCACGCGTTGCGGCTCAGCATCCCACCCGAACATGAATCGGGCGCCGCCCCCGATGAAGGTATAGAACCGCCAGCCGCGCTCGCGCAGCGCCTCCATCGCAGCGGCCGGCAGGTGAACGAACACCGCATTGGCCTGGACGGGAAACATGATCCGCAGCCCTGGCAATCCCGTAATCTGCCGCGCCAGGCGTACGGCGCAGGCGTTGCCGTGCTCCGCATGACGCAGCCACGCCCCGCTTTCGAGCATCCCGACCCAGGGCGCGGATAGAAAGCGCATCTTGGAGGCCAGCTGGCCGGCCTGCTTGCACCGATAGTCGAAATCCTCGGCGAGGCCGCGGTTGAAGAACAGGATGGCTTCGCCGGCGGCCATGCCGTTCTTGGTTCCGCCGAAACAGAGAACATCGACGCCGGCCCGCCAGCTCAATTCGGCGGGACTGCACCGCAGGCTGGCACAGGCATTGGCGAATCGGGCGCCGTCCATATGCAGGAGAAGGCCGAGCTCGCGGCACACCGCCGCTATCGCCCGCACTTCGCCGAGATCGTAGACTTGTCCGGTCTCGGTCGGCTGGGTGATCGTCACCACCCGGGGCTTGGGAAAATGGATGTCCTTGCGGTTGGTCGCGACGGCCCGGACGGCTTGCGGTGCCAGTTTGCCATCGGTCGATGGCGCCGCCAACAGCTTCGAGCCGTTGGAAAAGAACTCAGGAGCGCCGCACTCATCGGTTTCGACATGGGCCACGTCGGAACAGATCACGCCATGATAGGACCGGCAGAGCGAGGCCAGGGCCAGCGAATTGGCCGCCGTCCCGTTGAAGGCAAAGAACACCTCGCAATCGGTCTCGAACAACGCACGAAAGGCATCGGCCGCCCTCGCCGTCCAGACGTCATCGCCGTAGGCGGGCGCGTGGCCGTGGTTCGCCGCGGCCATCGCCTCCCATGCCTCGGGGCAAATTCCGCAGTAATTGTCGCTGGCAAATTGCTGGGGATCGCTGGTCATGCCGTTACTGACGCCTCGTTGCACCCCGATCATGGCAACGCTGATGCCAAGATCAAGTCCCGCAGGCGCCTTCATCCTTGCTCCCGGTCCAGCGAAGTCGACGTGATCGGCGAGTTCCAGGCAGGTTGAAGGGCATCGATCAGGACGCTCGCCACTTGCGCTCGGCGTCGTCCCAGGCCGCCAGGGGCTGCAGGTCAGGCACCCAGGCCAGACCGGTCTTGCCGTCAGAAGAGATCGCCTCCGGCGTCACGACCATGTCGAGAAGAGCCGGGCGGTTGGCCAATGCCCTTTCGATCGCGGGCGTAAGTTGCGCCTCGGTCTCGACCCGCTCGGCATGCATTCCGAACGACCTCGCCATGCCGGCATAGTCGGCAAATTGCAATTGGGTGCCGACCACCTTCCCGTGCGTCACCGTCTGATCGTGCACCTCGATTTGCCACGCGCCATTATTCGCGACCACGATCAGCACGGGAGCTCGATGTCGAACGGCCGTATCGACCTCAATCGCATTAAAGCCGAAGGCGCCGTCGCCGGTCGCTACCACCACCGGCTTATCCGGAAAAGCCAGACTGGCGGCGATGCCGTAGGGCACGCCAATGCCGATACAGCCAAACGGACCGGGGTCGAGCATTCGCGGCGCATTCAATCCCACCCGGGCGAAGGAGAGAAAATCGCCGCCATCGGTGATGATAACGCCGTCGTCGCCGATGGCTTGCTGGAGCGCCGACAAGACCTTGTTGGGATGAAGTCTGCCATCGGAACCATTAGGCGCGGACGCCATGGTCATTTGAAGTTTTCTGGCGCGCTCTTCGTGCCCATTGCGCAGCTTGGCTGCCCACTGCCGATCGACTTCGGACACTCGGTTGCCGGCGTGATCGACGATGGCGCGCAGCGTCTGCCCCGGCGAGGCCAAAATCTCGACCTCGCCGCGACGATTATCCCGGATCTCCGTCGGTGTGTCGCTGATGCGGACGAATTTCGCCGCCTGAAACACCGCCGGCGAACCGTAAGCCAGCTGGAAATCAAGACGGCGTCCAATGGTCAGAATGACGTCGGCGTCGCCCATGACCGAGCCGCGCATCGCGCCGACAACCGACGGATGGCTGTCGGGAACGAGGCCTCGACTTTCCCCGGTGTCGAGATAGACGGCACCCAAGCGGTCAAGCAGTTCGATCAGCTCCGGTCCGGCGTCGCGGGCGCCCCGACCGGAGATGACGAGAACCCGTCGCGCTGACCACAGCAGGTCGACGGCCTTCTGGACCTGCGCGGGATCGGGACGGGTGACGCTGCGCGGCTTGGCGCGGAGGTGCTCGTCCAGCTGCAAGGCCTTGGGCACGATCCCGCGCAAGGTATCGGTCGGAAAATCGATGTAGGAGGGTCCGGGGTCGCCGCCTTCGCCGAACGCCCGCGAGATCGCTTCGTCGAGCTCCTGCAGCACCAGCGACGGCTCGCGCACCGTGCGCGCGTAGCGCGTGATGGAGCGCACCAATTGCGTATGATCCATATCCTGCAGACCGCCCCGATTCTCCTGCGGACGCGGGTTGCCACCCGACAGGACGAGGATCGGCGCGCGCGAAACATGCGCATTGGCAATGCCGGTGATGGCGTTGGTCATGCCTGGACCGGCCGTCACCAGCGCAACCCCAAGCTCGCCGGTCAGCTCGGCATGCGCCTGGGCCATGTGAACCGCCGCACGTTCATCGCGCACGTCGACAATAGCTATTCCTTCCGCATCCAGCCGCATCCAGATCGGCATGATGTGACCGCCGCAAAGCGCGAATACGCGCCTGATGCCGCGTTGCTTCAACAGCCGCGCGATCAGGGCGGCCGCGCTGTCCGGAGAGACTTTCATCCTACGACTCCATTTCGGTTGGAACCTTCATGTTAAAGTAATCTACCCAAGCCATGCGACGAGCAGCGAGACAGTAACGACGCCAACCATGTGCGAGGCGAGAATGGAGCCTGAGGTTACTCCGGCTTCCAGTCCGTAAAGCTTGGCAATCGTGAATGGTCCGGACCCGATCGGAAGCGCACTCAGGATCACCGCCGAATGTGACCATAGCGGCGGCATGGTAAAGACATGGAAGGCGAGGAACGCGGTGATGGCCGGCTGCAGGACCAGCTTCATCGCGACCAGGATGCCAATCGAGGCGGCGTCGTGACTGACCACGCTTTCCTGCGCCAGGAAGAGACCAATACAGACCAGCGCTACCGGAGAAGCGGCACCACCGAGCAGCGTGGTAAAGCTCTCGAACGGCGCCGGCACCCTGACCCCGCTCAGACCGACGATGAGGCCTGCCACCGGCGCGATCAGAAGCGGACTGCTCAGCAGCGAGCACCCGACCTTGGCCCCGGTGGCCCGGAAGCTGCGGCCCTTCTGTAGGTCTATTTCGACCATGACAACGGCGAACAGGAAAAGAATGCAGGCGGTAAACAGGGTCGCAATGATCGAGGCCGGCGCGCTCTCCGGACCGAACACCAGAAGGCACATCGGTATCCCCATGAACCCGACATTGCTGTACCCGGCATCCAGACCCTCGATGCTCGCATTGGCAACGCGTCGCCCCCGAAAGCGGCTGATCGCAAAGGCCACCGCGAAGGTAATCGAAAAACCCCCGCAGAACGCGCCGACAAAGCCGAGCTGGCGCACTTGATCCGGGGTAATCTTCGACATTGCGACGAACATCAGCGACGGCAGTGCCAGATAGACCGCAAAGCGGTTCAGATTGTCGGTCGCGGTCCGGTCGAATACCGAAAAATAGCCACATAGGAACCCGGTCAGGATCAAGGAAAAGATCGGCAAAGCTGAGTTCAATACGGCGCGCATCTGTTGCGGAACTCGACACGAAATGATTCGGCCATTGGCCACGGTCAGTTGGCCACGGTCAGTTGGTAAATCTCTTCTTCAGTTCCCGATGCAGCACCTTGCCCGTGGCGTTCCTCGGAATCTCGTCTTCAGGAAGGAACGCATAGGAGCGCGGCCGCTTGTAGCCGGCGAGGCGATCCTTTGACCATTCGACAAGATCGCCCTCTCGGAGCATGGCGCCCTCATGCAGCACGACGACGGCATGAACACGCTCTCCCCACTTTTCGTCGGGCAGGCCGACGACCGCCACATCCTTCACCAGGGGATGGGAACCAATCAGCGCTTCGACCTCGGACGGATAGATGTTCTCGCCGCCGGAGATGATCATGTTGCTCTTGCGGTCGGACAGATGGATGTAGCCATCGGCATCGCGACGGGCCATGTCGCCGACCGTGCAATAATCGCCACGGAAGGCCTCCCTGGTCTTTTCCGGCAACCGCCAGTAACCGTCGAACGTGTGTGCATTGCAGGAATAAAGCTCGCCCGATTCGCCGTCCGGCACCTCGTTGCCCGCCTCATCCAGGATCCGGACCGGCGCGGCGCCAACGCATTCCCGGCCGACAGAGCCCAGCTTGGTGAATTGTTCGTGCGGGTGAAGCATGGTCACCCAACCGGTCTCGGTAGCGCCGTAAAGCTCGAACAGGCCGGAGTTCGGAAACATCTCCATGACCTCGCGCTTGGTCTCAGGCCGCGCGGGCGCTGACGAGATCATCAATTTGGTCACGGCGTCAAAATTATACTTGGCACGTACGCTTTCCGGCAATCCGAGCATCATGATGTAGTGGGTTGGCACCAGGGACGTGAATGTCGAGCCGCCCTCCGCCAGCGTCCGAACGCAATGCTCGGGATCAAAGCTCTTTCGCGAATAGATCGCGTTGGTGCCGCCGCCATAGCCGAAGGCGCCAAAGAAGTTCAGTGAATTGGCATGGCACATCGGCATGACCAGGAGGGCGCCGTCGTTGCGATGCAGGCCGAGTTCGATCTCGGTGACCATCGACAGCAGCACCCCGCTGCGATGGCTTCTCACCACCCCCTTGGGATTTCCCGTGGTTCCCGAGGTGTACATCAAGGTCCAGGGGTCCGACAATAAAACGCGTTGCTCGGGCTCACTGGCGCTGCCCGCGGCGAGAATATCTTCGTAGGCGCGATAGCCCGCGGGGCTCGGACGAAGGCCGAAGTGGACGAAGCGATCCGGCCCGATCGACAGATCGCCACGGACCTGTTCGGCGAGGTCGACGAGTTCATCCTGAACGATCAAGGCCGCGGCCTCGGCGTTCTCGATGATAAACTGAACTTCCTTGGCCGTCAGGCGAAAGTTGATGGGCAACGCAACCAAGCCGGCCTTTGCCGTCGCCGCATAGATTTCGCACCACTCGACGCAGTTGTAGGCGAGGATCGCGACACGATCGCCTTTGGACAGACCGAGGCCGATCAGGGCATTGGCCAGACGGCACGACCGTTCGTTCCATTGGGCGAAAGTCATCGAACGTTCCAGATCCCGGGCGCCGATGCGGTCTGGCGACAGCCGCGCATGGACCGAGAGCATTTGTCCGAAGTTCAAGAGGTCCTTCACGCTTTGCTCCTTTCGGGTTCGAAGATCAAAAGACTGGTTCAGTGCAGCAGGCCGATGGATATCTGGGGGACCGCGGCAATGACGATGGTGCCAATCAGCAGCGCCAGCATGTAGCCGAGCATCGGCTTGATCCCTTCATCGGGATGGATCCGGCTGATCGCACAGGCGGCATAGTAACCAACGCCGAACGGCGGGGCGAACAGGCCGATGCCCATCGCCAGGATCACGACCATGGCGTAGTGCACCTCATGGACGCCGACCTGTTTGGCGATCGGAAACAGCAACGGACCGAATAGGACGATGGCCGGGATGCCCTCGAGCACGCTGCCCAGAACAATGAAGGCAACGATGGTCACGGCGAGAAACATCGGTGCGCCGCCCGGCAGGCCGGTCATGAACAGCGCGAGCGAGGTGGAAAATCCCGACTGGGTCAGCGACCACGCCATTCCCGTGGCTGCACCGATGATGAGCAGGATGGCGCCCGACAGCGCGGCGGTTTCGGTCAACATCGGATAGAGACGGCGCCAATCGAAGCGGCGATAGATCAACAGCCCCGCCAGCGCGGAATAAACGATGCCGATGGTCGACACTTCGGTCGCCGTTGCGACGCCTCCGACGACTGCGGCGCGGATCACAAAAGGCAGCGCAATCGCGGGCAGCGCGACCAGGAAGGTCGAGCCGACTTCGCCCCAGCTGGCGCGCTTGACGTGGGACAGATCCTCGTTGCGGTACCGCCGCCAGACGACCAGGCACAGCATGACCGCCAGCACGAGGCCGGGAAGCAACCCACCGGTGAACAAGGCTGCGATCGAAACTCCGGTGACCGAGCCGATGGTGATCAAGACGAGGCTCGGCGGGATGGTTTCGGTTTGTGCGCCGGTGGCGGACAACAGCGCCACGAGGTCGCCTGGCTTGGCGCCACGCTCTATCATTTCCGGAAATAGCACCGGCGCTACCGCCGCCATGTCGGCCGCCTTGGCTCCGGAAATTCCCGACACCAGGTACATGGCGGCAACGAGGACATACTGAAGCCCTCCGCGAACATGGCCGAGCAGACTTGCGAGGAAGCCGACCATGGCTCGCGCCATGCCTGTCATCTCGATCAGAAGCCCGAGGAATACGAATAGCGGCACGGAAAGCAGGATCAGGTGGCTCATCCCTTCATCCATGCGGCCGATCACGACGGTCGACGGCGTGCTGGTCGTCAGCGTGATGTAGGCGAAGGTCGCCAATCCAAAAGCGAATGCGATTGGCACCGCCGCGAAGATCATGACCGCCACCAGCCCGACAAAGAAGATCAGGAGATTGAGGTTGCCAAGCGGGACGAGAAGCGGCCCGAGCCAGTAGAACACCCCGCCGACCACGGCCACGACGCCCACCGCGCTTGCGGTCAGCCGCCAATCGCCATGAGACAATAGCCTGAGAGCGGCCATCAGCAGCATCAGACCCAATCCGACCGGTAGCGCCGCGGCGCGCCACAGGCTGGAAATATCAAGCGCGGGCGTTGATACGAAGGCCTCGTCGGAGGCGAAATCGCAGGCGGGCTGCATGACAAGGACGAGGAAAGCCAAGGCCGCGGCGGTCGCCAGGGTATCGAAAAATGCCCGCTTTTTCGGACTGACCATGCCGAGAAAAGCGGTCATTCGCATGTGTTCGCCGCGCCGAAAGGCGGTTACCGCGCCTAACATCGCCAGCCAGAGAAAGAGTATGCCGGCGAGCTCGTCCGACCAGATGATCGGCTTCTGGAACAGATAACGCGCGGAAACCCCGGTAAACAACACGGCGATTTCCGCGATCACGAGCAGAGCGGCGAGTGCGGCGACCAGCGAACCGAGCCACTGTTCGGCCTTCCGCAGGACGCCTGCTGCCCCGGTCATCGGTGACAGCACCAAGCTTGTTTCCTCCGCGATATGCATGGCGATCAACCGATGTTGCCGGCATATTTCTGCAGAAGCTTCCAGGCTTCATCGCCGAACTTGGCCTTCGCGTCCTTGTAGAAAGAGGTCTTGGCGAGAGCCGACTGGAAAGCCTCGGCCTGCGTACCGTTGAACGTCAGGCCTTTGGATTCCAGGATCTTCTGATATTCCGCGTTGGCTTGAACGATGTCATTGCGCTGTTTGCCGGCAGCCGCATTGAAATGCTTCTGCATCACCTGTTGTGCATCCGGCGGCACGGTCTTCCAGATTCGGGCGCTCGACAGCAGCCAGAAGCCGTCCCAGGCGTGATTGGTCAACGAGCAGTACTTCTGCACTTCATAGAATTTGGCGGACTCGATCAGCGCCAGCGGATTCTCCTGGCCGTCTGCGATCCTGGTCTGCAAGGCAGAATAGGCCTCGTTCAAGGGAATGCTGACCGGCGCCGCGCCGAGAGCCGAGAACATCGCCACCCAGAGCGGCACGACAGGCACGCGGATCTTGAAATTGGCGAGATCTTCGGGCGCCTTGATCGGATGCGTACTGCTCGTGATCTGCCTGAAGCCATTGTCCCAAACAGCCTCGAACGGGATCAGGCCAACCTTCTCGATATTGCGGCGGATGAAATTGCCGACTTCACCATCCATCGCGGCCCATACCTTGTCGTAGTCCGTGAAGGCAAACCCGACGCCTGTCAGCGATGCCGTCGGGATCAGGGTCGACAGCACCGTGCCGGGCATGGTTGCAAGTTCGAGCGCGCCCGAACGCAACTGCGTCATCATGTCGGTATCGCCGCCGAGCTGATTGTTCGGAAACAGGCTGATGGCAACCCGCCCGTTGGTGTCGGCCGCGATGGCGTCGATGGCTTCCTTCAGCCGGACATTGACCGAGTGCGTGGCGGGAAGGTCGTTGCCGAATTTAAGCTTGATCGGCGCAGCCTGCGCCAGCACTGCGGGACTTTTCAGGAGTGATCCGGCCGCAACCGCACCAACCCCGACGGCACATCTCAAGAGCGCGCGACGGCTAACTGCCTGCATTTCGTCCTCCCTATGGCTAGCCACATTGCACGTGGCCTTGAATTCGAATACGGAATTCATATTCCGAATTCGAATGCAGCGCAATGGACTTTTTGCGCCGCGGTGCTAAAGATTCGCAGAACAGACCCCTGGAGATTGCATGCCGCCCCTACCAGCTCAGCCGACCCTGGTCGAACAGGTTGTTAATGCTATCGTTTCTGAGATTGTCGACGGCGACCTGCCGGCCAATGCGCGACTGATCCAGGACGAGCTGGCCCGTGCCTACGGCGTTTCCCGGCAGCCGGTACAGCAGGCGCTGCTGCTGCTCAGGGACAGAGGGCTCGTCCGCGAGGCTCCTGGGCGGGGCCTTATCGTCTCACCGCTGGACGTCGATTTTGTCCGGAACCTCTATCAGGTTCGATCCATGCTGGATGGCCTTGCGGCGCGTCTGGCGGCTCAGCGGGGCGCGGAACGCGCCAAGACGGACGGACCGGCCATTCTGGAGGAAGGCCGTGCAGCGGTCCAAAGCGGCTCGCTGCACCAGCAGATCGAAGCAGACATGCGATTTCATGCCTTCATCAACGAACTCTCGGGGAATCCCTTGATCGGTGAGACCACGGCTCCGCACTGGCCCTACCTGCGCCGTGTCATGGGTGAGGTGTTGCGGGGCGACGCGCAGATGCCGCAGATCATTCTCGGCGAACATGTCGCGATCCTCGACGCGGTGATCGCCGGAGATGGCGCGCGCGCGGAGATGCTCGGCGCGGATCATATTTCACGGGCGGCGAAAATCTTTGTTGAGCGCCTTCAGGCTCAGCAGGATGCATCAGAAGATGAACTTCGCCAACGCCGTCTTCGACGTATCAAGCGGTAGTCGCGAACTGCTGCTCCAAAAACGCAGTGACAAAACGCGGCATCGCCGCGGTGAGATCGTTCAAGCCGCGTACCAGGTGAATTGCGGTTAGTTCGGGCTGCTTCTGGCGGGCGAGATTGCCTTCGACCCTGGCGCGCAGCGCTTCGCCGGTCAGGTCGCTCTCCAGCATCCGGATCATCGCAATCGAAGCGCCTGTCACCACGCAATCCCAATGCGCGGCGGCCCGGTAATCGGCCGAGGTCAGCCCGGTTTCCTCCTCGACTTCGCGGCCGACGCTGCCGGCGATATCGACCGCACCGTCCCTGACGTCGTGGAGATCGGGTGTTCCCGAGGGAAAGTAGATGCGTCCGGCATTGGTCGTATGCCGGCCCATTTCGCCCAGCACGAACGCGCCGTCGGAACTCCGCAACGCCCCCATGCCGAAGCCGTTGAACACACCGGAACCGGGAAAGCCCCAGTCGCGCCACGCCAGCAAGCTGGCAAAATCGGCCTCGAAATAGTTGGCGTTGAAGCGCTCTCCGGTGAACAGGGGATCGCGCGCCAAAAGGACGCGACCATTCCAGATCGGCTTGTCGCGCTGTGTGGCTGCAAAATGCGCGTCAATATCGGCACGCCGCTCGTCGGTGAACGGCCACCGCCAGGGCTGCAGATCCAGCTCGATCGTGGTGACGCGATGAATGACGGCGGCCGTCATGCCGTTCTATTTCGCATTCAATCCCGTCGTCTTCCTGGCCTCATCGACATATTTGTTGGTGAAGGTCTTGCTGACGTCGATATTGGCCCTGGCGACCTCGGGCGAACTCTCGCTGAACACCGCCAGCACCGCGTCCGCCCCCTTGGGGTCCATCTTGCCGCTCTCCGAAAACATCGGGATCGTATTCTTGAGCGCCGCGAGGTAAAGTTCCTTGTTCTTGCCGACCAGTTCAGCGGGCATCTTCGCCATGATGTCCTCGGCCGAATGGGCGTGGATCCAGCTCAGGGTATTGAGGATCGCGTTGGTCAGGGCCTGTACCTCTTTCTCGTGCGAGGCGACCCACGCCGTGGTCGCGTAGAGCGCACCGCCCGGATATTCGCCGCCGAACACGGCCAACGTATCCTTCTCGGTGCGGGTATCGCTGAGAATGCGCAGGTCGGGATGGCTGCCCTGCAGCACGGTGACGGCCGGATCCAGCATCACCGCGGCGTCGATCTGGCCCTGCTCCATCGCCGCGACCGCGGTCGCGCCGAGGCCAACGCCGATCACCGAAGTGCCTGCCGGGTCCAGTCCGTTTTTTTTCAGGAGGTATTTAAGAAAGAAGTCGGTCGAGGAGCCCGGCGCGCTGACGCCGACTTTTTTGCCGGCCAGATCCCGGATCGAGGTGATTTCAAGGGCATGCGAGGGTGACACCACCAGTACCAGCCCCGGATAGCGGTCATAGACGACAAAAGCCGTCAGCGCCTGCTTCTTGGCGGCGAGATTGACGCAATGATCGAAATAGCCGGACACCACGTCGGCGCTGCCGCCGAGCACTGCCTTGAGCGCGTCGGAGCCGCCCTTCAGATCGACCAGATCGACGGTCAGTCCCGCCTTTTCGAATTCGCCGAGTTGCCCTGCCAGCACGGTCGGCAGATAGCACAGGCAGGCGCCGCCCCCGACCGCGACCGTGATCTTGCTTTGCGCCGCCGCAAGGCCCGGGGCCAGCGCCAGCGCCAGCAGCGCGCCGGCCAGCCAGCCAATAATCGTCCGCATGATTTCCTCCGTGCCTTGTTCGGTGTCACGATAGAGCAGCGCGCGCCACAGGAAAAGCCCGATCTAACCCCGCGCTTCGTGCGCCTCCGGCCGCCACACCAGAAGCCGCCGCTCGACCCTGGTCACTGCCATGTCGATCAGGATGACGAAGGCCGACAGCACGAACATTCCGGCAAAAACGCCGGCGACGTCGAAGACGCCTTCAGCCTGCTGGATCAGATAGCCAAGCCCGGCCGCGGAGCCGAGATATTCGCCGACCACGGCGCCGACCACGGCGAAGCCGACCGAGGTATGCAGCGACGAGAACATCCAGGACAGCGCCGAGGGCCAGTACACGTGCCGCATCAGCTGCCGTTCGTTCATCCCGAGCATGCGGCCATTGGCCAACACCGTGCGACTCACCTCCTTGACGCCCTGGTAGACGTTGAAGAACACGATGAAGAATACCAGCGTGACGCCGAGCGCGACCTTCGACCAGATGCCCAGGCCCAGCCACAGCGTAAAGATCGGCGCCAGCACCACCCGCGGCAGCGCATTGGCCATCTTGACGTAGGGGTCGAACACCGCCGCGACCAAAGGCTTGAGCGCGAACCAGAAGCCGATCAGGACGCCACCGAGCGAACCAATCGCAAACGCGAGAATGGATTCCCATAGCGTGATCAGCAGATGCTTCCAGATCACGCCGCTTGCAAACCAGTCGACGATCTGGTGGCCGATGTCGATCGGATTGGAGAAGAAGAATGGCGGCAGCAGCATGCGGCCGAACACCGGCAGGGTGGCGAGCAACTGCCACAGCCCCAGTACGACGGCGGCGACCGAAAGCTGACAAAGCAGAAGTGTCAAGCGCGACATTACTTAAGGCTTTGAAAACGTGCCGACCAGGCCGGTGGCGACCTTGGCGTGGCCCTCCAGCGCTTTGATCAGTTCCTCGCGCGTCAGGCCGGGCGGAAGCGCAGATGGATCGAGATCGGTCGCGATCAGCGTGAAGATGTAGTGATGTGGTGCGCCCGCCGGGGTGCAGGGACCGGTATAGGTCGTGAGCTTCGCGGTGCCGACGCCGCCGACGAACTTCTCGCTGGGCTTGGAGACCTCGCCGGCGGCAAAACCGCCAACGGAAGCCGCAATGCCATAGGCCACCCAGTGGCTGACGCCGCCGGGCGGGCGGCCTTCCGGATCGAACATCAGAAGCGCGAAGCTTTTGGTGCCTTCAGGCGGATTGACCCAGGACAGTTCCGGCGAGATGCCCTCGCCGAGGCAATTCGGATTGGCCTTGTTGTTGCCGGCATTTTTGAGCGGCATCCGCTCGCCGTCCTTGAAGTCCGACGATGACAGCCGGAAGATGCCCTGGGCATCAGCCTGATGGCCTCCGCACAGCCCGATCAGCGCGATGATGCCGGTAACAATCGAACCGCGTAACGACATGGTCTTCTCCCGTTTAGGATGATCTCGGCCGGTTTTAGTTTAACCTTCGTCGCTTTCAGATCAAGCTGACCGGTCCGCCGTTTCGGCGGCTTGCGAGGATTGCGCGTAACCCTTCATCACCTCGTCCTTCAACACGCTCCAGATTTCCCGATGCAGCGTGTGAAACTCCTTTTCCATGCGAATTTCCGATATGTCGCGCGGGCGCTTCAGCGGCACCCGCCAGTCGCCGATGATGCGCGCGCCGGGTCCTGCCGACATGATCACGACGCGGTCTGCGAGCGCGATCGCCTCCTCCAGATCGTGGGTCACGAACAGCACCGCCTTGCGATCGGCATTCCACAGCTGCAGCAAGAGATTGCCCATGATTTGGCGGGTCTGGGCATCGAGCGGTCCGAACGGCTCGTCCATCAGCAATATCCGGGGATCCCTGATCAGGACCTGCGCCAGCCCGACCCGCTTGCGCTGCCCACCCGATAGCAGGTGCGGATAGCGATTGCCGAACGCTCCGAGACCCACCGAAATCAGCCAGGCCTGCGCGCGTTGCAAGGCCTCGGCGCGCGGCACGCCGGTGATCTCCAGGGCGATGGCGACGTTGTCGATCGCGGTCTTCCAGGGAAACAGGGCGTCGGCCTGAAACAGGTAACCGGCATCTCGGTTGAGACCGAAAAGCGGTTCACCGAAAATCCGCACCGCTCCCGCAGCCGGTCTGAGCAGGCCGGCCGCGACATTGAGCAGCGTTGATTTTCCGCATCCGGTGGGCCCGACGATGGCGACGAACTCACCATGTTCGATCCTGAGACGGGCCCGCTCGACCGCAATGTAGACGCGACCACCGGCGAGCCGGAACGCCACCGTCGCGTCATCCAACGCGACCGCCGTCGCCCCCGCGGCGCCACCTGCCTGCACACGCTCCCCCATGTTCCTTTGTCTGCGATGTCTGGATTAACGCGCTGACCGCGACAATTCAACCGATAGGAGCAACGCGGCGGTGCGGCGCTGGCTTGGTCACCCGATAACGGTGTGATAGTTGAGACTGCATGACCGCCGCCCCGCCAATGATCGCCTTTGTGCATGTCGGCAAGAGCTTCGATGGCGGCCGCGGCAGCAAACGCGTGGTGGCCGTGAGCGACGTCTCGCTTCAGGTCGCAAGCGGCGAGTTTCTCGCCATCGTTGGCGGCTCCGGCTCCGGCAAGACCACGCTGCTGCGGCTGGCCAACCGGCTGCTCGATGCCGACACGGGCCGCATCGAAATCGAAGGCACGGACGTCCGCGCGATTGATCCGGTTCAATTGCGCCGCCGTATTGGCTACGTCTTTCAAAGCAGCGGACTGTTCCCGCATATGAACGTCGGGCGCAATATCGGCATCACGCCGAAACTGATAGGTACCTCGGCGAGACAGATTTCCGCACGCGTGGACGAATTGCTCGATCTGGTGCGACTCGATCGCGCGAGACATCGCGAGCGTTTCCCCCATGAGTTGTCGGGTGGCGAGCGTCAACGCGTCGGCGTCGCCCGCGCACTGGCGGCGCGGCCGCGTATCGTCCTGATGGATGAGCCCTTTGGGGCGCTCGATCCATTGACCCGCGATGTCCTGGGCGAAGACTACCAGGCCCTGCATGCTGAGCTCGGACTGACCACGGTGATGATTACCCACGACATGACCGAGGCCATGCTGCTCGCCGACCGTGTCGCAGTCATGCGCACTGGACAGTTGATCGCAGTAGGCACGCCATCGGAGCTCTCCGAAAGCGCCGATGCCTATGTCCGCGAACTTCTGCGCACGCCTCGGCGGCAGGCCGAACGTCTGAAACATCTGCTGCCGCCGGATGGCGCGGCATGAGCCTGTTCTCCGATCCGCGCTGGAACGAGGCTTTGTCCGATCTGCCGGATTATCTCGGCAGTCATGTCCGAGTCAGCATCGCGGCGCTGGCGCTGGGGCTGATGGTCAGCCTGCCGCTGGCAATCCTGGCCCGCAACCGACCGCTGTTGCGCGGCGCCCTGCTCGGGCTTGCCAGCATCGTCCAGACCGTGCCGGGGCTGGCCCTGTTGGCGCTGTTCTATCCGCTGCTGCTGGTGCTGGCGGCATTGTCCTCGTCATGGTTCGGTTTTGACTTTTCGGCCTTCGGATTTCTCCCGGCGGTGCTTGCACTGGCGCTTTATTCGATGCTGCCGGTGCTGCGCAACACCATTACCGGCCTGCGAGGCGTCGATCCCGCGATCCTGGAGGCCGCGCAGGGCGTCGGCATGACGCCGCTGCAGTCGCTGATGCAGGTTGAACTGCCGCTGGCACTGTCGGTGATGATGGCGGGAATCCGCACCGCCGCGGTCTGGGTGATCGGTACCGCGACACTGTCCACTCCGATCGGACAAACCAGTCTCGGCAACTACATCTTCGCCGGACTACAGACCCAGAACTGGGTGTTTGTGCTCTTCGGATGCCTCGCCGCCGCGGTCCTGGCGCTGACAGTCGATCAACTGCTGGCCCTGATGGAAGCCGGCATTCGCCGGCGCCAACGGGTGCGAGTGGCGCTCGGTGGCCTTGGCATCACGGCGCTGGTGGTCGGAACATTGCTGCCCGGGATAGCGCGGGCGCCATCGAACTACGTCGTCGGCGCCAAGACCTTTGCCGAACAATATGTGTTGGCGGCGCTGATCGCGCAAAGGTTGCAGGCAGCTGGATTGACAGCGAGTACGCGCCAAGGCCTTGGTTCCAACGTGATTTACGATGCGCTCGTCGCCAATGATATCGACGTCTATGTCGATTATTCCGGCACGCTTTGGGCGAACCAGTTTCACCGCACAGATGTCAAACCGCGCGCGCCATTGCTGGTCGAACTCAAGGCGATGCTGGCAAGACAGAACGTCACCTTGCTGGGCGAACTCGGATTTGCCAATGCCTATGCGCTGGTGATGACGCGACGGCGGGCCGATGCCCTGAATATTCACAGCATCACCGATCTCGCCGCGCACGCGCCGACAATGGCTCTGGCAGCCGATTATGAATTTTTCTCGCGTCCGGAATGGGCCGGGCTGCAAAAAGCTTACGGGCTTTCATTTCGAACCCAGCGTCAGATGCAGCCGGACTTCATGTATGCGGCGGTTGCGAGCGGCGAGGTCGACGTGATCGCGGGCTACACCAGCGACGGGCTGATCGCCAAATATGATCTGGTGGTGCTGGACGATCCCAAGCACGCCATCCCGCCCTACGATGCCATTGTTCTGCTGGCGCCAAAGCGGGCGTCCGATCAGGCCCTTCGGGAAGCGCTACGGCCGCTGCTCGGTAGCATCGATATATCCGACATGCGCGAGGCAAACCTGCGTGCCGCCGGGGGCGACGGCGCCTCATCGTCCGGTGCCGTGGCACGCTGGCTATGGGACAAGATATCCAAGCGGTAGCGGCGCCTGCTGCCGTGTGCTGCAATGGGCGCGCCAAAAGAACCAAAAAAACGGACGCCGTGCCAGACACAGACAGAATGCCGTCCCGGCGATAATTACCCGACGTCATCCGCAAGAATGGACAAGGAGAGCCTTCAGCCCAATCTCTCCGCCACCAGGCGGATTCTCGCGGTGCACTTTTTGTTCGCGTCCAGTAGCTCCATGGTCCAGCCGGAGCTTTGATTGAGTTCGCGGCACGCACTGCCTACGAAGTCGCCGCAAACCTTGGTCATCTCGACCCAGGCCGCATTTTGGTCCGCGCTTTCGAAGGCCTGGTCGGGGCCACCTGAATATGTACCCTGGCAAACTCGGAGAAAGTACTGCGGCACGGCAGACACCAATGGGTTAGGCCAACCTGGGCGCTACGGTGGAACGCTGTGCAGACGGGCCCGCCGATGTTGCGGCGTGTTCGTGACATTACGGTTAACCTACTATCTGGATTAAGGAACGCGCGAAAGTACCATTTTGACGCGCCGAAATGACTTTAGTCGTGGCTTGGGTCCGCAGCACCGTCTGTTCGCGCAAGGCGCGAACCGCAGCCGACGATACTCTCGCCAATCGCAATAACCGAGCTCTCAATCAGGCCCGGGTTGACTCAATCAGAGATTGTATGGTGACTGATTCGTCATTGAATAATCTTATTTCCTTACATTCATATTGGATACACGCTGAACTCATATTCAACTTATAATCAAGCGGTTACGGCTGGTGGCATCCTGCTACCAACTCCGAAAGCTTTCAGGATGGCGCGGTTGAAAGAGTGCTTTCGGCGTCTTCGAACGCTATGTTTCCGGTGAAACTTCTGCTAGAAACTTAATCGGTGGACAAACCTAGGCCCTCTAGTTGGTGGACAAACAATGGCCGTCTGGAAACGACTGTATATTCATGGACTCAGATGCTCGCTCGCAGAATGGATTCCTGAAATCGCTCAGCACCGATGATTTTGAGGCAATCCGACCGCATCTTCGAACGTCGGAACTTACGCAAGGGCAGGTGCTGCAGGATATCGGAACTTCTATAAATGAGGTTTATTTCCCGCACGACTGCGTCCTGTCACGCAGTCTCGAGCTCGATGCGGGGCACATCGTTGAGATCGCCATGGTCGGACGGGACAGCCTCCTCGGCGCCCTCGCCGCGGCGGGAGTGCCGACTGCGAAGAGTGGCGCTGTCGTAGTCCTGCCCGGCACCGCATCGATCATCGACATCGGACACCTGCGCGCGGCGGCCGATCGAAGCCCGACCTTGAACAAGGCCCTGGTTCGCCACGGACAGGCGGTTTTGGCCCGCTGCCAGCAGGCGATAGGTTGCAAATCGTTGCACCCGGTCGAGGCCCGGTTGGCGCGATGGCTGCTGGAAGTACGAGACCTCGCTGGACTCGACCGGTTCAGGCTGACGCAGGAAATGATGGCGCAGATGATCGGCGCTCGCTACAACAGCATCGCAATCGTTGCGCATACGCTCGAGCAGGAAGGCTGCATCACGTATAATGGCGGCGAGGTTAACATTATCAACCCCGACGGCCTCACCAAAGACGCCTGCAAGTGCTATGCCTTGATCAAGGCGCAGCATGAGCAGCTGCTGCTAGATGTCGAACAATCTTTCAAGTGCGCCATGATCTGATCGGCGCGGACGACTAAGCTTTCGCTAGCTTACGCCTTCGGCGTCAAGCCAAGGCGCTTGGCAATGATGCTGTCGACCATCCGTTTCGGTAACACGGCGGTGATCAGGTGCCGGATCGGATCCGGCGTGATCTGATAGCGCACCTTGGGACGGGCCGAAGTCAGGGCGTCGGCGATCGCTTCGGCGATTTTCTCCGGCGCCAATCCGTTGGCAGCCATGTGCAGCATGACCTCGCGGACCCGCTGCAGCGCCGGGAAGAATGGGGAATTCTTGTAGGGGGAAATGTCGACTTCCTCGGCCTTGCTCCAAATCGGCGTCTTCACCGCGCCCGGCGCGATGATGATGACATCGATGCCGAACAACATCATTTCGCGGCGCAGACTTTCCGACAGCCCATCAAGCGCATGCTTCGATGCCGAATAGGCCGACATCAGCGGGTTGCCGACCCTGCCGGCCACCGAGCTCACCATCACGATCCGGCCGCGCGGGCCTTTGAGTTGCAGGTCGGCGCCGAGCAGCGGACCGAAAGCCTGCGTGGCGATGATCGGCCCGATGAGGTTGACGTCCATCTGGCGGCGGAACGCGTCGGCCGATAGCTCAAGCACCGGTCCCGCGACCGCGATGCCGGCATTATTGACCAGGCCGGACAGGGTTTCCCCGCGCAGTGACGCGCGCACCTCGCGGGCGGCCGACAGCACCGCAGCCTCATCCGTGATATCAAACAGGAGCGGAACAAAATTCGCGCCGAATTCGCTCTTAAGGCGGTCGGCATCGGTCTGCTTGCGCACGCTGCCGAACACGCGGAAACCGCGCGCGAGCAAAAGCTTCGCCGCGGCCCAGCCGATGCCGGTGGATGCCCCGGTGATGACGACAGATCGCATTGATCAGGCTCCTCTGCTCTTTACACACGAGAAACCTTTGTAGCGCGAACACCACGCCGCGCAATGCAAGCCTGGCCTTGTTCGAACCGCCAGAAAGTGAAGCCCGTGTCGTTACAGTCGGGCTTGTCCCGGCCATCCACGTCCTGGCTACCGGCCAGAGCAAGACGTGATGTCCGGCACTAGCCCGGCCATCACGAGCTTTGCCAGAAATGGCCTATTCCATTGGTTTTTCTTTGAGCCAGGATCCGGATGCGGTTGGCGCTTAATTCCTGGTCTTGTCCACCAGCGCGCCCTTCTTGATCCAGGGCATCATGTCGCGGAGTTTTGCGCCAACTTCCTCGATCGGATGCTGGGCGAGTTTGGCCCGCGTGGCCTTGAATGAGGTCTGGTTAACCTTGTTCTCCAGCATCCAGTCGCGGGCGAAGCGGCCGGATTGGATGTCGGCCAATACCCGCCTCATCTCGGCCTTGGTCTCCGCGGTGACGATGCGCGGGCCGGTGACGTATTCGCCGTATTCGGCGGTGTTCGAGATCGAATAGTTCATGTTGGCGATGCCGCCCTCATAGATCAGGTCGACGATCAACTTGACCTCGTGCAGGCATTCGAAATAGGCCATCTCCGGCGCATAGCCGGCTTCGACCAGGGTCTCGAAGCCGCCCTTGATCAGTTCGACCAGGCCACCGCACAACACCACCTGCTCGCCGAACAGGTCGGTCTCGCATTCCTCGCGGAACGACGTCTCGATGATGCCGGCGCGGCCGCCGCCGATCGCGGAAGCATAACTCAAGCCCAGATCATGGGCATTGCCCGACACATCCCTGGCGATCGCGATCAGGCAGGGCACACCGCCGCCGCGCTGGTACTCCGAGCGCACGGTATGGCCGGGGCCCTTGGGGGCAATCATCAGCACGTCGAGATCGGCGCGCGGCTCGAGCAGATTGAAATGCACGTTGAGGCCGTGGGCGAACAACAGCGCCGCCCCGTTCTTCATGTTGGCATGCAGATGATCGCGGTAGATGTCGCCCTGCAGTTCATCGGGGGTCAGCATCATCATGACGTCGGCCCATTTGGCGGCCTCGGCAACTTCCATCACCTTGAAGCCCGCGGTCTCCGCCTTCTTGGCGGAAGCCGATCCCTTGCGCAGCGCGATGGCGACGTCCTTGACACCGGAATCCTTCAGGTTCAGCGCATGGGCGTGGCCCTGACTGCCATAGCCGACGATGCAGACCTTCTTGCCCTTGATCAGGTTCAGGTCGGCGTCGCGATCGTAATAAACACGCATGGTGGTTTCCTCTTTAGGGGCCGGATGCGGCCGATGAATCAGGCTTTTGGGTAGCTAGCACCGCCGGGCGCCCGCGAATTTCCGGCGTTGTCTAGATCATTTTGTCGCCGAGGGGAAACCCGTTTTGGCATGGCGCGGCGCGGCATCATGCGTCCAGCATTGCGGTCGAAGCTGGCATTCTGGACACCGGCCGGCTAGCCCTGCTCGCCGTGTCTGGGCTTTCGCAGCAGGAAAGTCCCATGCAGCGGAGCATGATAGTCGGCCGACAGCAGCGTGAACCCGGCGTCGGTCAGCATGCGTTCGATGACCCAGCCAAAGGTCGAATATTCGTCGCGCATATGGGTGACAACGCTGTCGCGTTCAAAATCATGGTTCTTGATAGTGAAATCAGCCCACTGCTCGACGTCCCGCTCGATGCCGTCGGGCTGGCTTACAAAGACGATGTCGCGCAGATAGAAATTCGCGCCGGGCTTCAGTGCATTGCAGATCCGCGACAGGGCCACCGCTTTCCAGAAATCGGGCAGGTGATGCAGCGTGAATTCGCTGACGATCAGGTCGTATGAATTCGGCTGATAGGCGAAACTGAGGAGCCCGGCAGACTGGGTACGGATCGCGACCCCGCGATCCCTGGCCTGAAGTTTGGCGAGCGCCAGCATCGCGGGCGAGATGTCGACCGCGTCGACATCGGCGCCCATCAGCGCCGCCTCGCAGGCCATCACGCCGTTGCCGCAGCCGATATCTGCCACGCGCCAGCCGCGTTGCACGCCCAGCATGGTCAGCGCCGCGCGGGCGCGCAGGTCGCCATCGTCATGGCGGTCGTAGATCGAGGCCACCGCGGAGTCGAGGCCCATCCGCCGTCGCTGCGTATAGTACCAGTCGCGCGCCAGCATGGCTCACATCCCTTCCGGGCCGCGCCCGATCGCGGCGACGCCGGTGCGCGAGACTTCGACGAGGCCGAGCGGGCGCATCAAATCGATGAACTGGTTGATTTTGGCGGAGTTGCCGGTGATCTCGAACACGAAACTTTCGGTGGTGGCGTCGATGACGCGGGCACGGAAGGCCTCCGCCAGCCGCAGCGCCTCGACGCGATGCTCACCGGTGCCGCGAACCTTTACCATCGCCAGCTCGCGCTCGATCGAGCGGCCTGACAGCGTCATGTCGACGACGCGGTAGACCGGAACCATGCGGTCGAGCTGGTGTTTGATCTGCTGGATCACCATCGGCGTGCCCGTCGTGACGATCGTGATGCGGGAGAGGTGCTTCTGGCTTTCGGTCTCGGAAACCGTGAGACTTTCGATGTTGTAGCCGCGGCCGGAAAACAGCCCGATGACCCGCGCCAGCACGCCGGGCTCGTTCTGCACCAGGACCGACAGCGTATGGGCCTCGGTCGGGTCATGGCGATCTTCCATGAAGTAGGCGGATGCGGGCTGGTTCATGGCTGTTCTCTGGTTGAAGTTGAACACATGATCATCGTCGAGGGCGGTGCACTCCCTCGCCCCGCTCTTCGCGGGGAGAGGGTTGGGTGAGGGGCTCTCTCGGCGCGCACAACTCGTGGAGAGTCCCCCTCACCCGGCGCTTCGCGCCGACCTTTCCCCGCAAGCGGGGAGAGGTGAAGGGATTGCGTGTGCTGTTGCATTCTCCACAGCATCTCATGCCGGCACCCTGCTGCCGGTGATATCAGCCGCTTCCGGCATCACCCAGCGCTTGAACAGATCGAGATCGATATTGCCGCCGCTGAGGATCAGGCCGACCCGCTTGCCGCGAAGCTTGGATTTCTCCTGCAAGGCGGCGGCGAGAGCCGCGGCGCCGGCGCCCTCGGCGAGGTTGTGCGTGTCGGTCCAGTAGGCGCGGATCGCCCCGGCGATTTCGGCATCGGTGACCTCTGCGATGCGCGAGGCGCCGCGGCGAATGATCGCGAGTGCATCGGGATCGGGAACACGCGTCGCCAGGCCATCGGCCAGCGTATCGCTGGAATTGGTGCTCACCACCGCGCCGGCGGCAAAAGACAGCGCATAGGACGGCGCCTCGGTCGACTGCACGCCGACGATCTCGGTCGATAGCCCCAAAAGATCGCGCGCCAGGATGCAGCCGCAGATGCCAGATCCCTGCCCGATCGGCACATAGAGCAGGTCGAGGTCCGGCGCCTGACGCGACAATTCGAGCGCGTAGGTAGCGACCCCTGTTACCAGATCGGGATGGAAGGACGGCACGAATTCGAATCCCTCAAGGCCGGCGCGGCGCTCCGCCTCCTCGCGCGCGGCCTGGAAATCCCTGCCATATTCGACCAGCCTGGCGCCGAACGCCCGCATCGCCTGGTTCTTCTCGGCCGAATTGCCGTGCGGCACGTAGAGCGTCGCCGGCACGCCATAGCGGCGCGCGGCGAAGGCGAGACTCTGGCCATGATTGCCCCGCGTCGCCGAGATCACCCCGGCCGTCTGCGGCCGTTCGCGCTTCATGCGCTCGACATAGACAAGCCCCCCCCGCACCTTGAAGGCGCCGGTCGGCGCATGGTTCTCGTGCTTGACGAGCGCGGCCGCGCCCAGCCGGTCCGACAATAGCGGCCAGACATGCGCCGGCGTCGGCGGCATCGCCGCGCCGACGATGGCGTGGGCACGTTCCAGCTCGGCGAGATCAAACATTGTTTTTCATCTCACACCAGCGCCTTGCCGCCAGCAAAGGCCGTGGCGGTGGCTTCGTCGGTGGCTTCCGCCGGCAACAGCATTTCGTTATGCGCCTTGCCGGAGGGGATCATCGGAAAACAGTTTTCCAGCGCCGCCACCCGGCAATCGAACAGCACTGGACGCTTGACGCTGATCATCTCCTTGATCGCGCCGTCGAGATCGCCGGGCTTGATGGCCTGGATGCCGACGCAGCCGAAGGCGTCCGCGAGCTTGACGAAATCCGGCAGGGCTTCCGAATACGAATGCGACAGCCGGTTGCCGTGCAACAGCTGCTGCCACTGCCGCACCATGCCCATGTACTGGTTGTTCAGGATGAAGATCTTGATCGGCAACTCGAATTGAACGGCCGTCGACATCTCCTGCATCGTCATCTGCACCGAGGCGTCGCCGGCGATGTCGATCACGAGGCTGTCGGGATGGGCGACCTGGACGCCGAGCGCCGCCGGCAGGCCATAACCCATAGTGCCGAGGCCGCCGGAGGTCATCCAGCGGTGCGGCTCCTCGAAACCGAAGAACTGCGCCGCCCACATCTGGTGCTGACCGACTTCGGTGGTGATGTAGACGTCGCGGCCGCGGGTCGCCGCGAACAGCCGCTCGATGGCGAATTGCGGCAGGATGATATCGTTGTTCTTTTTGTAAGCCAGCGAATTGCGCGCTCGCCATTTTGCGATCTCGTGCCACCAGGCCCGGTTATCCGGCTTCGACGCCTCCGCCTTGAACACCTGCAACAGGTCGCCCAGCACGTTGCCGGCGTCGCCGATGATCGGCACGTCGACGCGAATGTTCTTGTTGATCGAAGAGGGATCGATATCGATGTGAATCTTCTTCGAGAGAGGCGAAAATGCATCCGTACGTCCGGTGATGCGGTCGTCGAAGCGCGCGCCGACACAGAGCATGACGTCGCAATCATGCATGGCCATATTGGCCTCAAAGGTGCCGTGCATGCCGAGCATGCCGAGCCAGTTCTTGCCCGACGCCGGATAGGCGCCCAGCCCCATCAGGGTGGAGGTGATGGGAAATCCCGTGACTTCCACCAGCTCGCGCAAGGCCCTCGACGCTTCGGGTCCGGAATTGATGACGCCGCCCCCCGAGTAAATGACCGGACGTTTGGCCGAAGCAAGCAGCGCCACGGCCTTGCGGATCTGGCTGGCGTCACCCTTCAGCCGCGGCGCGTAGGAGACATGGACATCGGACTTGCGCGGCGGATGATAGCGGCCGACCGCAAACTGGACGTCCTTCGGCACGTCGACCACCACGGGACCGGGACGCCCGGAACTCGCGACGTAGAACGCCTCGTGCAGCACCTTGGCGAGATCATTGACATCGCGCACCAGCCAGTTGTGCTTGGTACAGGGCCGGGTGATGCCGACGGTGTCGCATTCCTGGAACGCATCGTTGCCGATCAAATGGGTCGGAACTTGCCCGGTAATGCACACCAGCGGAATCGAATCCATCAGTGCGTCGGTCAATGGCGTGACCATGTTGGTGGCGCCCGGGCCCGAGGTCACCAGCACCACGCCCGGCTTTCCGGTGGAACGGGCATAGCCTTCGGCGGCGTGGCCGGCCCCCTGTTCGTGCCGCACCAGGATGTGCTGTACCTCGCTCTGCTGGAACAACTCGTCATAGATCGGCAGCACCGCGCCGCCGGGATAGCCGAACAGGTGCTTGACGTCATGGTCGATCAGCGCCCGCACGATCATGGCGGCGCCGGTCATCTGGTTGGGATCGTGACTTGAGTCGCTCATAGCTTGCTCCGGATGCGCCGTTCTGGCGCGGCTTTTTCGATTTTGATCGTTGAGAAAATAAAAAGGGGCCCAAGAGGCCCCATGCACACCGCCCGTATCTGGATGGCCCTAGCCATCCCCGGCGGTGCGCCTGGGTACGACGACGATAAGCAGCTTGGTAATTTTATTACGCATATGGTTGCTCGGACTTCCCAAAGGTTGCGCGCAACATACCTGCCAAACCCCGGAAGTCAAGGGATCGGCGGCAGAACGGCGTGGTTCGGAGTTTAGCGGGGTCGCGGGCATTCGGCGAGCGCATTTTTACCATTCCGCTATGGCTGGGTGCCGACCCAGGATCGCGCCCAGCCACGCTGCCGCGTCTTCCAGCTTCTGCGTTGAAATGCAGGCGGCCGAGACGCGCTATTGCGGCTTGCGTCCTTCCGCCTCAGGCGCAAGCGTGATGGGCCCCAGCGCCTTGAACCGATCGGTCCACTCCTGCACGTCGATTGGAATGGGCCCATTTGAGGGCGTCGCTCTTTCCGCCCACTGCACGGTGTAGAAATCATTGAGCCCCTTGATGACCGCGATCAGCGCCGCCTCGCTGGTTTTTCCGGCCGTGCCAGTCGCGGTCCCGCACGAAGCCACGGCAACGGCGGCATCGAAACCGCTGATTGGGCTGTCATTCAAAACCTGTGTGCTGAAGGAAAACGGGCAAGAGTGCTTGAAGCCTTCTACCATTCGATTGAGCACCATCTTGGCGGTCAGCTCCGGCCTGGATAATGCAAGGTCCTTCATGCCCGTGACGGTGATCATCTGGTGCCAGTCATTGACGCTTTCACCCTTCGCTACGGACTCTCTGATGTAGAACCCGTTCTGCACCTTCTCAAACGAAGCCAACTCAAAACCTTGGGGGTGGCCGGTCATCAGCAACTGGCTGAAAATGCGTGTGGCGGTTTGAAGCTGGGGGGAAGGTTCGCTCGATTTACCCGGATCTTCGGCCAAGGCGGAGCCACACCAGCTCAACGCGATGGCCGCCACGAAGCCTGAAATGACGTAGCGTCCAACCATGAAGGACCCCCTCGCAGCCTCAGCCGCAACACAACATCGGCAGGCTACCAGTCTACAGCTCCATCATGACGCTACGCCAACCCTCGATGAGGGGGTGCAATTTGCGCAGTCTCGAACCATGTGGGCTACGGCGGGTCTCTCGGGATCAGGTCTTAGTATCCAACCACGCCCCCGCCTCGGCCGGCTTCACCCACTCGAATTCCGGCAGCTGGTGTCTGAACCAGGTGAACTGCCGCTTGGCATAATGACGGGTATCGGCCCGGCCGACCTCGGCGGCCTGATCCAGCGGGATCTCGCCCTTCAGGTGCCGGCGCAGCGCCGGCACGCCATGGGCCTTCATCGCCGGCAACAGCGGATCGAGCTGCCGCGCCGCCAAAGCCGCGACCTCCTCGATCGCGCCGGCCTGCAGCATCGCGTCAAAGCGCGCATCGATCCGCGCATAGAGCCGATCCCGATCGGCATCGAGAAACATCGCGAAAAATGTTCCCGGCGGCAGCAGTGGCGGCAGCCCGTCGCGATGCCAATCGGTCAGCGAACGCCCGGTCGCCTCGACAACCTCGAGCGCGCGGGCGATGCGGGTGCGGTCGCGCGGCTTCAGACGTTCGGCGGCCGCCGGATCGCGCCGCGCCAGCTCGGCATGCAGTACTTCCGCCCCCTCGCGCTCCAGCCGCGCGCGCACGCGCTGGCGGACGACTGCTGGTGTCGGCGGGACCGCCGACAAACCCCGCATCAGAGCCTTGAAATAGAGGCCCGAGCCGCCGACAAAGATCGGCCGGCGGTTTTGCCCGCGCACTTCGTCCAGCACCGCCGCCACATCGCTCAGCCACGCGCCCGCCGAAAAATTCACCGCGGCGTCGACCTGGCCATAGAGCCGGTGCGGAACCAGCGCCTCCTCTTCCGGCGTCGGTCGCGCCGTGATCACCCGGAGATCGCGATAGACCTGCATGGAATCGGCATTGATGATGACGCCGCCGGTCTGTTGCGCAAATTCGAGCGCCAGCGCCGACTTGCCGCTCGCCGTCGGCCCTGCGATAAGCACGGCCTTGTTGTCCTGCGCTTGCGAATGCACGTCAAATGTCTCTCGTCGCCACGCTGATCTGTAATCCTGCCGACCCCGCGCTCGATTCGACCATCGTCGATGGCGCGCTGGCCATTCTGCCGTCGTCCGGACCGGTGCGATGGCTGTTCGATGAAGTCGCAGTCGATATTCCCTTCGAAGGAGAGGCCGCCCTCAAAGGCAGCGATGACCTCAGGACCATCGAAAACTCCCTGCGCGCGGCGCGCGGCGACCTGCCGATCGATATCGTGGTGCAGCCTCGGGCGCTCCGGCGCAAGAAGCTTTTTCTGGCCGACATGGATTCCACCATGATCGGCCAGGAATGCATCGACGAACTGGCCGGCTTTGCCGGCCTCAAGGCCCATGTCGCCGGGATTACCGAGCGCGCGATGCGCGGCGAGATCGCGTTCGAGCCGGCGCTGCGCGAGCGTGTCGCGCTGTTGAAGGGCCTCCCCGTCGGTATCGTCGACGAGGTGCTGAAATCGCGCATCACGCTGACGCCGGGCGGCCGCGAACTGGTCGCCACCATGCGCGCCAACGGTGCCTGGACCTGCCTGATCTCCGGCGGCTTTACGCTGTTCACCGACGCAATTGCCAGCCGGATCGGCTTTCAGGAAAACCGCGCCAACCGCCTCAAGGTCGAGGACGGCAAACTGACCGGCGAGGTCGAAGAGCCCATTCTGGGCCGCGCCGAAAAGCTTGCCACCCTGACCGAACTCACGGAATCGTTCGATCTTGACGCCATCGATACGCTGGTGGTCGGCGACGGCGCCAACGATCTCGGTATGATCCAGGCGGCCGGTCTCGGGGTCGCCTATCGGGCAAAACCCGCCGTCGCCGGCGCGGCGGCAGCGCGGATCGATCACGGCGACCTCACCGCGCTGTTGTATGCCCAGGGCTACCGAAGGGAGGAGTTCGTGGGGACATAGTCACTCTGGTCGTCCCCTCGGAAAGCGGGGACGACGGATTCACAGTGGCAGCCGGCGTCTTTCGGCGCAGATGCCTACGGCACGCTCAGCGCCACGAAGCGCAGTTCGCCGTCGGCGTTGGAGACCAGGAGCAGCACGGATTTCTTGCCGTCCTTCTTGAGCTGATCGACGCGCTTCTTGACGTCCGCCACGTTGCTCACCGCCTCCTGCGCCACCTCGACGATGACGTCGCCGGGACCGAGATGCTTGTCGGCGGCATCCGAGGTGTCGTCGACATTGGTGATGATGACGCCTTTGACGCTGTCCTTGATCTTGTAGCGGCTGCGCAGGTCCTTGCTCAGCGCGGCGAGATCGAGGCCAAGGGCCTTTTGCGTCACCGTCTTTTCGACGGGGTCTTGCGTCTTGACCGATACCTGGGCCGGCTTGTCGGAGTCCTCAAGGCGGCCGAGCGTCACCTTGCGGGTCTGCTCCACGCCCTTGCGGATGATGATGACGTCGACTTCCTTGCCAACGGCGGTGTCGGCGACCACGCGCGACAGATCCTTCGGCTCCTTGATGTCCTTGCCGTCGAACGTGATCACCACGTCGCCAGGCTCGATGCCGGCCGGCTTGGCCGGGCCCTTGTCCTCGACGCCGGCGATCAGGGCGCCGCGCGGGGGCTTGATATTGAGGCTCTCGGCGATCTCGTCGGTGACCTGCTGGATGCGGACGCCGAGCCAACCGCGGCGCAGTTCGCCGAACTGCCTGAGTTGATCGACTACGCCGGCAACCGTCTTGGAGGGCACCGCGAAACCGATGCCGATCGAGCCGCCCGACGGCGAGATGATCAGGGTGTTTACGCCGATCACTTCGCCATCGAGATTGAACAGCGGTCCGCCGGAATTGCCGCGGTTGATGGCGGCGTCGGTCTGGATGTAATTGTCATAGGGACCGGAGGAGATATCGCGGTTGCGCGCCGAGACGATGCCGGCCGTCACGGTGCCCCCGAGGCTGAAGGGATTGCCGATCGCGATCACCCATTCGCCGAGACGCAGCTTGTCGGAATCGCCGAATTTGACCGCGGTCAACGGTTTGCTCGGCTTGAATTTCAAGACCGCAAGATCGGTTTTCTTGTCGACGCCAACCAGCTCGGCCTTGAACTTGCTACCGTCGTTCATAATGACGCTGATCTCATCGGCATCAGCAATGACGTGGTTGTTGGTCACCACGATGCCCGAGGTGTCGATGATGAAGCCCGATCCCAGTGAGTTGGTCTTGCGCGGCGCCATATCGCCGCCCTTGCCGCCTGGGCCACCACGGCGGTTCTTGAAGAAATCGTCGAAGAATTCCTCGAACGGCGAGCCCGGCGGCAGCTGCGGCATGGCGCCCCTACCTTCCCCACCACCGGCCTTGGCTTCGACGGTCTGTGAGGTCGAGATATTCACCACGGCATCGATGACCTTCTCGGCGACGTCGGCGATGCCGTCGGGGCCGCGCGCCAGTGCCGGCGCTGCGATGAGGACGCTGGAGGCGCCCAGGCAGATCGCCGCCATCATGGGACGCAGGCGATGGCTCAAGGCTGGGATCGCACCGATCATGTTCGGTCTGGCTCCTTAAACAACGGGTCGGATTTCTTTCATCCACAGTGCGCCCGAACAGGGTCGCGATGCAAGCATGGGGGCTGTTAGCATTTCGCCGCCATAGGTTCTGCTTAATACGGCGAAATACCGGTCGCCGCCACTCACGATGGCGTAGTTCCCCGTCCGGCGGTTTGAAAGGCCGGTGGTTTGGCGCCGAGCCCGGAATGCGGACGTTTTATCGCCGGACCACCCAGATCAGGATCAGCCCCGCGACTGCCGATCCGATGCCGACCGCGCGCAGGATATGGTCCGGCGTCACCAGCGCACTCTTCATGGCCCGGCGCATCCAGGCCGGACTTGCCGCGAACATCAAGCCTTCAAGCACGAACAGAATACCTACACCGATGAGGAAGTCGGCGAACGCTATGGACCTCATCGGACGGCAACCTCCCGTTTGATATTCTTTTTACTTTTAGCCAGGAGCGAAGCGATGGCTTCGCCCCCTGGCGTTGACCTAACCCGGCAATGTCACGGCTTCTGTGCCGCCGGAGCCGAAGGCGCCGTCGGAGCCGCGGCGGCCGTCGCCGGCGCCGCCACCGGCGGCTTGCCGGATGCGTTGTTGAAGAACTTGAAGAAGTCGAAGTCCGGCCGCAACAGGAAACGGGTGTCGCTGCTTTTCAGACCGTTCTCATAGGCGGTCATCGAGCGATAGAAGGCGAAGAAATCGGGATCCTGGCCGTAGGCCTCGGCAAACAGCCGGTTGCGTTCGCCATCGCCCTCGCCGCGTATCCGTTCGGCCGTGGAATTGGCCTCAGCGACAATGACGGTTGCCTCGCGATCGGCGTTGGCTCGGATCTCCTGCGCCTTCTGCCCGCCCTGGGCGCGGAACTCGGCCGCTTCGCGCTGTCGCTCGGTCTGCATCCGCTGGTAGACGGCCTGGCTGTTCTGTTCCGGCAGGTCGGCGCGCCTGATCCGGACGTCGACCACCTGGATGCCATAGGCTCCGGCCTCCTTGTCGAGCTGGTCGCGAATCCGCCCCATCAGTCTCTCGCGCTCGTCGCGCACCACCTGGATGAAGGTGACTTCGCCGAGCACGCGGCGCAGCGCCGCGTTCAAAAGCGTCGTCAGCTGAATGTTGGCGGCCTGGATGCTGCCGACGCTCTGGTAGAAATGCAACGCGTCCTTGATGCGATAGCGGGCGAAGGCGTCGACCACCAACCGCTTCTGGTCCGACGCGATCACTTCCTGGGACGGATTTTCCAGATCGAGGATCCGCTTGTCGATGTCGATCACGGTGTCGATGAACGGCGCCTTGAAATGAAGCCCCGGCTCGGTCACGACGTGTACCGGCTCGCCCAGCCTCACCACCAGCGCCTGCTCGGTCATATCCACGGTGAAGACTGAACTATAGCCGACCAGCACGACAGCGAGCAGTGCCAGCAGCGCGACTATACCTGCAACCGGGGATCTCATCGCGTTGCTCCGCTGGAGGGCTGCGGTTGTCCTGTGGTGGCCGCCGCCGGACGCTTCGGCGTCAATTCGCTGAGCGGCAGATAGGGCACGACGCCCGGCGAGGACGCTCCCCCGCCGCCGTCATACACGAGCTTGTCGGAACCGCCGAGGATGCGTTCCATGGTCTCCAGATAGATGCGTTGCCGGGTAACGTCGGGCGCCTTCCGGTACTCGTCATAGACCTTCAGGAAGCGGGCGCTCTGGCCCTTGGCCTCGGCCACCGCCTGCTGCTTGTATCCCTCGGCGGCCTGCAGAATCTGCGCCGCCTTGCCTTTGGCATCAGGGACCACGCGGTTGGCATAGGTCTGCGCCTCGTTCTGCAGGCGCTCGAGATCGGCGCGCGCCGCCTGGACGTCGCGGAAGGAGTCGATCACCTGCGCCGGCGGATCGACCTTCTGCATCTGCACCTGCTGTACCAGGATGCCCGAACCATACTGGTCGAGCGTCCTTTGCATCAGTTCCTGCACGCTCAGCTCGGTCGAGGTGCGGGCGCCGGTCAGGATTGGCTGGATGTTGGATTTGCCGACCGCCTCACGCATCGCGCTTTCGGCAACCGCCTTGACGGTGCCCTCGGGGTTCTGGATGTTGAACAGATAATCGGCGGCGCCCTTCGGCTTGATCCGCCACAGCACGGTGAAATCGACATCGACGATATTTTCGTCGCCGGTCAGCATCAGGCTTTCCTCCGGCACATCGCGCATGGTGCGGCCACGCCGTGCCGGATCGTCGATCAGGGTCATGCCGATCGAGATGGTGGAGACGCGCAGCGCTTTCGGCAGCAGCACGGTCTCGATCGGATACGGCAAGTGATAGTTCAACCCGGGCTGGGCATCGCGTACATACTTGCCGAAGCGGAGCACGACGCCGAGCTCTTCGGATTGCACGCGATAGAAACCCGACATCCCCCAGATCACCAATGCAGCGAGCAACAGCAGCGCGATGCCGATGCCGCTGAAATAGCCGCCCGGCAGCAGCTGCTGCAGCCGGTCCTGGGCGCGGCGCAGAAGATCTTCCAGGTCGGGCGGTCGCGGCCCCACCGGTTGCGGGCCGGAGCCCCACGGCCCTTTCGGACCCGAGCCCCACGGGCCTCCGCCTTGATTCTTCCACGGCATCGACAGTCTCCTTCGCGGGCCCGGTACGCCGCCGGCCAAGCAACGCCCGCAGGCCTTATAGGGGACCGCCCCGGTCCTTACAACGCAAGCTTCCGGCGGAAAGCAGCTATGCTCGAAGCCATAATTGTCAATGTAAACATTGCCAAACGAAGTTAATGCGACTTTCGTCGGTGATATGTTACATAGGAAAAATCCGCGCTATCGTCCGGGCCAGCCGTATTTCGCAACCGCGCGACTTCTTCCCAATCGGCCGGATTGATGGCCGCAAAATAGGTTTCGCCCGCGGGCCGGGCGTGAACTTCGGTAATCTCCAAGCGGTCGGCGTCGTTCATCCATTGCGTGTAAATTTCCGCGCCGCCGATCACGGCGATTTCGGTGGTGGAGCGCCTTAGCGCATCGCCAGCAGCGATCGCTCTGGCTTCGATCACGGACGTCGCCACCACCGCGCCGGCGGCACGAAAATTCACATCGCGCGTGACGATGATATTGGTGCGTCCGGGGAGCGGCCGGCGCAGGGACAGGAAGGTCTTGCGCCCCATCACAACCGGTTTGCCGAATGTCATCGCCTTGAAGCGCCGCTGGTCGGAACTCAACCGCCACGGCAGCGCACCATTGCAACCAATTACGCCGTTGTCGGCGACCGCGGCAATAAGGACTATTTCAGGACATGACATACGCCGTGCGCCAGCGATACCCCTACCGATTAGGCCACCCGAAGATGAGTGATCAATTCCGGCGCGAGATAAACCGGAACGACACTCTCGAAATATTGTCCCCCGGTAAAGGTCGTATCAATGCGTCGGCCAACATAGGGTTTGACGCGAATGTAAGCTCCCAGGGCGCGGGCACGCTCGATCTGCCTGGCGTCGACGGCAGGATCAGAGAGTGAAAAGGCCGAACGATAGGGAGTCTCGACCAACAATGCGGTAGCCTCCTTGATCAAACGGTGTTCTTCCTCGGGCGAGGTTGGCACCAGCATCAGCGTCCACCGTCCCTCATCCTCGCGATATTCCCAATAAGATGCGAGCAAAGGGCTTCCGCGGCGGATCAACTCTTTTGCCAATCGCTCCGACGCTTCGACCTTTCGATCTCCTATTGATTCTGCAACCATTGCAGCAATCCTCTATCCACCCCTCCAACGGCCTCCAGTATCGTCGCGGCGGCCTCCGAGGTCCAAATCTCATAACGCGCGTGCTCTGACCATTTGCTGACCGTCGCCCAACTTTCCCGCAGCGTGGCGCTTTCATTCATATCATCCTCAAGCAGGCTCTTCAGACCGGCCAAATTCAGCAAATCCTTCAGATTGTGTGTATAAATGCTATTAACTCGAGACTTATCAGGAATCTCGTTTGCACGGAAGCCTGACGCGATAATAGCCTTGAGCGCACATTCAACAGCATAACCGGCCAAATAATAAGCGCCAGACGTAAGCCCATGCTCAAGAAGCAATTTGGCCTCTTTGAGCCGCAATTCGGCAAGCTGCTGGAATGTCGTCCGATCCTGACTCACTATTTTCCCTCATCACCGGGGACCCGGTGCGGTCGTCCCTTCCGCCACCCCGTTAGAGAGTATCCGTTTGGGCCGATTGCGCCTCAACGCCTGTAACAGTCGATGACTTCGGTTCAGTGCAGCGATCAGACGGCGGATCGGCATCATAAAGCTACAGCGAAAGACCGTCAAAGGCCTCTCCATGACGCAATCGCGCCATGTCAATATCAATGTCCCTCGTCGCCTCTTCCATCAGATAAAGCCTGCAAAACCCAGACAACCGCCAGCCAGCAAGATCCACAATGGATTGAGCCGCGTCGCAACGGCGAGAAGTGCTGCAATCGCGGTTACCAGCGCGGCCGCCCAGGTCCGGTCGGCGGTCAGGGCCAGGATAAGGCCGCTGGCGCCCATCAATCCGATCGAAAGCGGAACCAGAGCGGTTCGAATGAGCCCGGGCCAACTGGCATGACTGGACCGCGCCATCAGCTGGCTGACACCATAAGCCAGCACCGCGGTCGGCACACACATCGCAAGCGTTGCCACCACGGCGCCGACGACGCCGGCGACGGAGTAGCCGATCAGGGTCACGATCAGGACATTGGGACCCGGCGAGAGCTGCGATATCGCGAACACATCGGCAAACTGCTGATCGGTCAGCCAGTGCCGAACATCGACCGCAACCCGGTGCATCTCGGGAATGGCGGAATTGCCACCACCCACTGCAAACAGCGATATCAGCCCGAAGGTCCAGAGCAGGCTCCAGACAGGGTTTTCGGCGTTCACGCGTGAACCTTCCGGCGCAGGACAAAGGTGATGGCGATGCTGAGCGGCATCGCTACCCCCAACACCGCCGGCAACGGCAGCCGCAACAGCCCGACCGCGATAAACACCGCCGACAAAGCCACCAGGCTGACCGGTTCGCGCTTGCGCAACAGCGGCATCATCATGCGGAAAACCACAGACATCAAAAGGCCGACCGCCGCGCAGGACACCCCGGCCAGGATGTGCCGCAGGACCTCGATTTCGCCGAAACGCGCATATAGCGCGGCTAGAATCGTCACGATCACGACCGGAGGACCGAGTAGCCCGGCAAAGGCCGCGATGCCGCCGGCAACGCCGCGAAAGCGGGATCCGAACACCACTGATAGATTGACGACGTTGGGGCCGGGCAGGAAATGGCAGAGCGCGAAGGTTTCGTTGAACTCCTCCGGCGTCATCCAATGGTGCTGCTCGACGATGCCACGCCGTGCCCAGACCAGCACGCCGCCAAAGCCGGCGAGCGACATTTTAGCGAACGCGACAAACAGCGCGATCAGACCGGGCGGGCTTGCTGTCGAAAATTCCGGCGCCGCGAGGGCTGCCGGCGTCGAATCCGGGGGCATGGCCAAAAATCTAGAACGGGCGGCACGCCAAGGCCATCCCAATTCAGCGTGTTTTCCGCAGGAACGCTCGGCTCAGGCTCTGTTTTTCCCAACTTTCGCGGCCTATATTGTGGATGCCGGCTCGCCGGCTATGGAAATAAATGGCCGCTGCAATAAACCATTCGGACCCGGGGGCAGTACCCGGCGCCTCCACCCAAACCCGCCGTCGCCAAAGGCCACGGGTTTCGGCGGGGGCGAAACAGGATCGACGAGGGCGTAAATGGCGAGTTTTTTCCCGGTATGGTTCCGCCGTTATCGGGCTATGCAATAGTTGCAAACGACAACTATGCTCCGGTTGCTCAGGCCGCGTAAGCGGTTTGAAAAACCAAAGTCTGAAGTCCTAGTGGGTTAAGCTCCGCTAGGCGGGGTCCGGAGGCACCTGGCAACAGAAGCCTCCACTTTATTCCGGCGGGCTTCTTGCTATCTTTCGCGTGCTGGCAAGGGCCTGGGCTGCCTGGGTCGATGCTGACCTCGGAGCGCCGGCGAGGTAGCATGCAGCGGCGGGCGAGTCGGTCGAAGTGGGACCGGACGCGCCGATGACTTTCGAACGCGACAGGACCGATAATGGCGACCGATCATATCCGATACGACGTGCAGGTGACCGACGCGCTGCGCGGCGTGCTGCGCCGTGTCTTGGCCGACGCCGCCGAACAAGGCCTGCCCGGCGAACATCATTTTTTCATTACCTTCCTGTCCACCGCGGAGGGCGTGAAGCTGTCGCCGCGGCTGTTGGCGCAATATCCCGAGGAAATGACGGTCATCCTCCAGCATCAATTCTGGGACCTTGTGGTGACCGAGGACCGATTTGAAGTCGGCTTGTCGTTCGGTGGCATCCCGGAACGTCTGGTGGTTCCATTCACTGCCATCAAGAGCTTCTTCGACCCCTCGGTTCCATTTACCCTGGCATTCGAGCCATCTGAAGTTGCGGCCGAGCCGCCAGCCAAAACGCTGCCGGCGGTCCCGGCCCCTTCGGCGCTGCCGGCTCCCGCACCTGTGCCGGCCACGGAAAATCAGGCCGATCCGACGAAACCTGGCGAGGGGGCCGAAGTGGTGCGGCTGGATCGCTTCCGCAAGAAATAATCCGGGAGAGGCCGGAAAACCGGCCTGCCTGTTCGGAAGAATTGCTCCGCCGATGCGCTGACAATAGCCCGTCCGAGGCGGTTTTCTGTGCCGGCTTCATCAGGCATGGCGTAATGGATCAGCATTGATAGTTCACACCGCGCTCACCGCCGCCGGCAGCTGAGGGACATTTCGAACTGAACGTATAGCCGATGCTGGCATATTGTATGATGCATTCCGTACTGCTCGCCGGCGTGCCGCGCTCATTCACCGAGCATTGCGCCAAGGGGATTCGCGCCGATGAGGTCGTATCCGCCGCGTCAGCCAAGTCGGCTCACGACCACGGCATTGAAGGACAGGGCTGTACAAATGACACGTCCGCCTGGTCGCACGGATCCCGTATAATTACGGGTTGAAGGAAATAATTATACAACGTACCGCCCAAATCATTTAGACAACTCAATGTCGTAATTGCAGCCGCCGGGGGGTGAAAAGTTCGCGGGAACGAAAGTTATTTTTGAGCACGGGGATTTCTGAATGACGATTGAGCCGGCCGGTTCCGCATCGACGGATACCGGCTTTGCAACAGTAGAGCATCCAAAATTATCGGTCGCGCGCCTTCTTCGGCGAAATATTTTTCACTGTGTCGAAGAATCGGCTGCTGCTCAAAGTGATTTCTCACTTTCTCGTGAACCTTTCTCCCGCCCCAGATACCTAGCATGAGGGGGCGAGTATGGGCGATGTTGTCAATCTGAGACGCGCCAAGAAGCGCACCGCGCGCGAAAAGTCGGCCCGTCAGGCCGACGCCAACCGCTTGCGTTTCGGGCGAACCAAATCCGAACGCGACCTGGAGCAACGGCGCATCAACCGTGCCGATGAAGAATTGGACCAACATCGCATCGACGGCGAGGATGCATCATGAAGTCGCCCGTCGTGAAGCGATCGATCGTGGTCGCTGGCCACAAGACCAGCGTCAGCCTCGAAGAGGCCTTCTGGAACGGAATGAAGGAGATCTCCGGGCTTCGGGACATGACGCTGTCCGAACTGGTGGGCGAGATCGACAGCAATCGCCAGCAAGGCAATCTGTCATCCGCGATTCGCCTTTTCGTGCTGGATTATTTTCGGAGCCGCGCCGCCTGCGCGCCTCCAGAGACGAAGACCCCAGCCTAATCAGCCTCCCCAGTATCCCTTGCGGCTCGGCCGCCGAGGATCTCCCAGGCAGCGTCGAGCGCACGCCTTTCCAGATCATGCGCTCACTTGCCCGCTGAGTTCTGTCGTCGCCGCTAGTAGACGAGCCCGGTGCCGGGCGGTTTATCAAGCGCGGCTGCCAATGACCGGTACTCCGCGCAATCGATGCCGCAGATCGCGGCGATCCGGCTCAAATGATAGAGCGCCTGGTCGCGATTGCCCTGTTCGATCTGCCACAGACCGTAGTAGTTCCACGTCAGGACGAAGTCCGGTTCGGCTCTCAGCGCGCGCTCGTACCAGACTTGCGAAAGTTTGTAGTCGCCGAGTTTGCGATAGGAATAACCGATCAGATTGGCGACATGCGGTTCATCGTCATGGCCGAGTGCCCTCAGCTGCGCGATCGCCGCCGCATATTCGTTGCGGTCGTAGATCGTCGCGTAGGCTTCGCGGTAGCCCTTGGCAAAGGCCGGATCGTTGAACAGCGACTGCTTGTCGGCCTTCTTCCTGCCCTTGTGGACGGCGTTGCTGGCCTTGGTGTCGGATTTCGGCGGCGCAAGCGTGGGATTGGTGGCCCCACTGGGATCCCCACCTCCGCCGCCTCCGGCAGCCAGAGCGGGAATGACCGCAGGGGCCGTTACGAGCGCCGTCAAAAATAAGGTGAGCGTCACAAACCGGAACACGGAATTGATCATGCCTGCCTCCTGCTTGATAGTGTGGTGGTCACACGATACAGCCAGAAGTATAAACCCCGCCTTGCTCGACACATTCCCGCCTGGATCCACGGCCGGGCGAAAAAATAAAGGGGATTGATCGCGGCCGTCCATGCGGCAGGCATTGCTTCACGAACTCGAACGGATTTGGCCGGGATTTTGCCGGACAGAAACCATCGTCGGCCGCACGAGGACGCAGCTGTTTTATAATCGCTCTAAGGTGCTGCACGATTTTGATCGCTACGCTTGACCTGCCGTCTTGCGCTTGGAAAGAGAGGTCATGACTGAACGGAACGAGGCTCCTCAACTAGTGCCGCTGGGACTGGCCAAGCGCGGCTATACCGGGGTGATCCAGCATCTCAATCCCGCCGATGTGGGCTCGGCGCTGTCGGCTGTCGAACTTGAGAGCCGCTTGATCGAACTGGGCTTCGTCGAGGGCGCCAGGGTCGAAGTGCTGCACGAGGGCATCGTCGGCCGCGATCCGATTGCCGTCCGCGTGGAAAACGTCACGATCGCGGTACGCCGGCGCGAGGCCATGGCCATCATTGTGGCCTGACGCGAGCGGACAAAAAGCCATGGAAGCTCCGCTGATGCATCTTGCTCTGGTCGGCACGCCGAACAGCGGCAAGACCTCGCTGTTCAATGCGCTCACCGGCAGCCGCCAGAAGGTCGCGAATTATCCCGGCGTCACCGTGGAACGCAAGGAGGGTTCGTTCGTCACGCCATCGGGACGCCAGGTTTCGCTGGTCGATTTGCCTGGCACCTACTCGCTGCGCGGGCGTAGCCCGGACGAGGAGATCACCCGCGATTTCGTGCTTGGCCGCGCTCCCGGCGAGAGCCTGCCGGATCTTGTGCTCTGCGTGGCCGATTCCACCAATCTGCGGCTCACGATCCGGCTGCTGCTGGAACTCAAAAGCACCGGCCGG
>Ga0182012_10000379_pt1 | contig 50181 bp, 41 predicted proteins | sample 612S2SmetaG_FD_120486 | JGI IMG/M metagenome (GOLD analysis project Ga0182012, IMG submission 120486) | Permafrost microbial communities from Stordalen Mire, Sweden - 612S2S metaG | ecosystem: Environmental > Terrestrial > Soil > Wetlands > Permafrost | place: Sweden: Stordalen | collected... | reverse complement strand
TTCCCTGGTGGTTCGAATACACGGGCACAACGCCGGAGCAGATGCTGGGGTGGGATGGCAGAGCGTGCACGATCCCGACGTGCTGCCCAAGGTGCTCGACAGATGGAAGGGCCGGCCACTCCCTGCAGTGTGCGGCTCAGAGGAGCCTGGTCCATCGGGAACCGGGTCACCCCGTCGGGCAGATAGTGGTCGTAGGTTGGAAGCCCATTCCTCGATCGACGCGTGGGCCGGCCCGGCAATCCGCGCGGATGCAGGGTTCCAGATAATCAGTCTTTGAGCGGCATAACGCGGGTCAGGAACGCATGAAAGTGTCCGTCCGCGGCTCGCAGGGGGGCTCCATCTCGAAGGGCTGGCCCGTGGCGATCGCTCATTTGAAATCCGCAAACTGAATGAGGAGCTTGAAGAAAGGGTTGTGAAACGCACCGCCCAACTGGAGGCTGCGAACAAGGAACTGGAAGCCTTCTCGTATACAGTGGCGCACGATCCGCGGGCTCCCTTGCGCCACCTCGCCGGGTTTGCCAACATCCTGATGGACACGTCGGGGCACTCGCTGGACGCCGATGCGCGCGGCTATCTGCTGAAGCTGCAGAATGCGGCCCAGGGCATGGGCGGGTTGATTGACGACCTGCTGAAACTTGCAAAGGTGGGCCGCCAACCTTTGTCTCGCCGGACAACAAAGTTGAATACCCTGGTTGATCAAGCTCTCGATGGCCTCACGGTCGATTGCGAGGGCCGGAAAATCGAATGGCAGATCGAGGATTTAGGCAGTGCCGAGTGCGACACTGGGCTCATGCAGCAGGTGTTTGTCAATCTGCTGTCAAACGCCGTCAAGTACACCAGGCTCTGCGGGCCCGCCGTCATTCGCGTGGCGCGAACAACGTTGGGGCAGGAGCCGGTGATCTTCGTTCGCGATAATGGCGCGGGCTTCTCCATGCAATATGCCGGCAAGCTCTTCGGAGTATTTCAGCGCCTGCACAAGGCCAAGGATTTTGAAGGCACGGGTGTGGGGTTGGCCACGGTTCACCGGATCATCCTGAATCACGGAGGCCGCGTGTGGGCAGAGGCGGAACCTGATCGTGGCGCAACCTTCTTTTTTACCCTACCGGCCGAAGCCTCTTATGACACTGCGGCCAGGAGGATCCCGGAACCGAGTTCCGCGTTAGAGCCTGTTCACACGCCCCAGCAATAATCTTCCACGGCCTTATCAATCGAATCGTCGGTTTCGGTAATGCGCATCAACTCCAGCCGGATGGCGTCGAGCAGCGCCTTCCAACTGGCCTCGATCACATCATCGGAAACGCCAACCGTGGTCCAGCTTTTGCGATGGTCTGACCACTCCACCAGTACGCGCACCTTTGCCGCGGTGGCCTTTTTCGAATCGAGCACACGCACTTTGTAATCGGTGAGTCGAACGTCGGCGATCTGAGGATAGAGCGATGCGAGGCATTTGCGAATGCACAGATCGAGCGCGTGCATGGGGCCATTGCCCGTCGCGGTGGCGGAGTGCACACCGTCCTGAGCGACCACGTTCACGGTCGCCGTGGCGCGTGTTCCCCCGCCCGGTGAGGATCTCAGGGCGACTTCGTAACCTTCCACTTCGAACAGATTCACGCCGGGATGCAAAGCCTGGCGGACCAGCAATTCGAAAGTGCCTTCGGCTGCTTCCAGCTCGTAGCCGAGATACTCCATTTCCTTAATGCGCTCCAGCAGGTCGCGCCGCGCTTCTTCGCTGAGACGTCCCGCGAGGCCGTGCTGGCGGAGTTTGAACAAAACATTGCCGCGGCCGGAGAGATCGCTCACCAATACGCGCTGGCGATTGCCGACTAACTCCGGCGCAATGTGCTCGTAAGTAGCCGAATCCTTCAACACCGCGCTGACGTGGATGCCGCCCTTATGCGCGAAGGCGCTCTGGCCGACGAAAGGCTGATCGCGGTGCAGAGGCAGGTTGGCAATCTCGGCGACGAACCGCGCGGCCGACGTCAACTGCTTCAGCTTCTCTTTGCCGATTGTCGTATGCCCCATCTTCAACTCAAGGTTGGCGATGATGGAAGCCAGGTTCGCATTTCCGCAGCGCTCTCCATAGCCGTTCAGGCAACCCTGCACGTGCGTTGCGCCCGCGTCGATGGCCGCGAGCGAGTTGGCCACGGCCACTCCCGCGTCATTGTGCACGTGAATGCCAATCACTCCATCAAAGCGTTTGCGGACTTCGGCGACAATTCCGGAAAGCTCCGGAGTGAGGGTGCCCCCGTTGGTATCACAGAGACAGAGAATATCAGCGCCTGCCTGCTTGGCGGATTCCAAAGTGCGGAGAGCGAACCTCGGATTGGCCTTGTAGCCGTCGAAGAAGTGCTCGGCATCATAAACAACTTCTTTGCCATGCTTCTTGAGATAAGCCACGGTCTCACTGATCAGCGCACGGTTTTCGTCTTCGGTGACGCCGAGCGCCACGCGCGCATGCAGATCCCAACTCTTCCCGAAGATGGCGATCACCGGTGTTTCCGCGGCGATCAGCAATTCCACGTTGCGATCCTCATGCACCGGATTGCGGGCGAAACGCGTGGAGCCGAACGCGGTGAGCCGGGAATGCTTCAGCTTCACTCCGCGCGCCTTCTCGAAGAAAGCTTTATCCTTGGGGTTCGAGCCGGGCCATCCGCCTTCGATGTAGTCGATACCGAGATCGTCCAGCTTCTGAGCGATGAGCAGTTTGTCTTCTACGGAGAATGTAACGGATTCTCCCTGAGTGCCGTCCCGAAGCGTCGTATCAAACGTGGAAATACGCATTGGCCCTTTAGAAAATCGGAAAAGTCAGGCGGTGACCGCCTGCTCTTCCGGAACTCCCTCTTCCTTCTTTTTCTTCTTCAGAAACGTCATCATTTCGCGCAGCTCTTTGCCCACCTTCTCGATGGACGTGCCGTGGCCTGCTTCGCGCATGGCGAGGAAGTTCTTCCGTCCGGTGCGATTTTCCGCCATCCAGGTAGCGGCAAATTCGCCGGACTGAATCTCCGACAGGATCTTCTTCATCTCCGCACGCGTCTGCTGATTTACGATGCGCGGTCCGCGGGTATAGTCGCCATACTCCGCCGTATCGGAGATGGAATAGCGCATATAGTCGAAGCCGCCTTCATAGATGAGGTCGACAATCAGTTTCAATTCATGCAGACATTCAAAATAGGCGATTTCCGGGGCGTAGCCGGCTTCGGTGAGCGTCTCGAAACCCGCTCGGATTAATTCGCTGACGCCCCCGCACAGAACAGCCTGCTCGCCAAACAGGTCGCTCTCGGTTTCTTCCTTGAAGGTGGTTTCGATAACACCGGCCTTGAGGCAGCCGAGCGCCCTGGCGTATGCCAGCGCCACTTCCAGGGCGTGTCCCGAAGCATCCTGATGAATCGCCACCAGCGCCGGAACGCCCACGCCTTCCGTGAAAAGCTCACGCACGCGATGTCCCGGAGCCTTGGGCGCGATCATGGAAACGTCGATCTCCGGCGAAGGTTGAATCTGCCCAAAATGGATATTGAAGCCGTGGGCGAACATCAACGTTTTGCCTTTACCCATGTGGGGCGCGATCTCGTGTTTATAAAGATCGCCCTGAATGTGATCGGCCACCAGGATCATGATGACGTCGGCAGCTTGCGCGGCATCGCTGGTGGAGAGCACGCGCAGCCCGGCGGATTCCGCCTTTTTCCAGGACTTGCTCCCGCCATAAAGGCCGACGACCACATTGACGCCGGAATCGCGCAGATTCAACGCATGTGCGTGTCCCTGGCTGCCATAGCCGATGATCGCGACCGTTTTGCCTTTCAGCAGGGAAAGGTCGCCGTCCTGTTCGTAAAACCGTTTAGCCATTCAATACTCCGTTGGTTTCTTCTTCTTCCGTTTCGGCGAGCGAGGCCGCCAGATGGATGGGCGGCTGCAGGCGCAGTTTGCGTAATTCGAGCGACACGGCGATCGCGCCGGAGCGCGTCACATCAATGTCGCCATAGCTTTGCATGACGTCCAGGAACTCGTCCAGTTTTTCGGAGTCGCCGGTGGCCTCGATGACGAAGCCGTCAACGGAGGAATCCACCACGCGCGCGCCGAAAATTTCCGCTTCTTTGATAATGGTGGCCCGTTTTTCAAGCGGCGCACGCACGCGCAGAAGCGTCATTTCGCGGCACACCGCGGGGCAATCCGTCAGGTCGGTGGCCTGGAGAACGTTCACCAGCTTGTTCATCTGCTTGATCACTTGTGAGCGCAGGCGTTCTTCGACATCGACCACGATGCTCATGCGGGACAGATCCGGATCGAGTGTGCGGGCGACGGTGAGGCTTTCAATGTTGTAGCCGCGCGCGGTGAGCAGCCCGGTTACCCGCATGAGGGCCCCGGGTTTATTCTCCAACAGTACTGAGATGACTTGTAGCATGGTTCCCTTTATTGCGCTTCTATTGCGCTTCTATTGCGCTGCGGCGACAGGCGCCGAAAGCACCATTTCGTTAATTGCGCCTCCCGCGGGCACCATGGGATAGACGTTCTCAAACGGAGTCACGCGTACATTCAACAGATACGGGCCCGGCTCCCGCACCATGGCTTCGAGCGCGCCAGCGAGCTCGCGCGGATTCTCCACCGTACTGCCCCGGAATCCATATGCTCCCGCCAGTTTTTCGGCGTCGGGGAAGCAATCGAGCTGCACCGAACTCAGACGGTTGTTATAGAAAAGTTCCTGCCACTGACGAACCATGCCCAAGTAGCCGTTGTTCATCACAACGATCTTGATGGGGAGCCCGTTGCTGGCGATGGTCCCGAGTTCCGGAATGGACATCTGGAAGCCGCCGTCTCCAACGATGGCGAAAACCAGCTTGTCGGGCCGCGCGAATTGCGCGCCGATAGCCGCCGGGAGGCCGAACCCCATGGCCCCGAGACCGCCGGAATTGATCCATAGACGCGGATGATTGAAGCGAACCAGTTGCGCGGCCCACATCTGGTGCTGGCCCACGTCGGTGGCAACAATCGCTTCGCCGCCGGACAGCCGATCGATTTCCGCCATCAAATGCTGCGGTTTAATCTCGGAATCCGACCGCGGAGAATCGTAGGGATGCTGATCTTTCCATTCGCGAATCTGCTTCCACCAGGCGCGGCGCCCGGGCGCGCTCTTCGCGCGCATCTGCGGTTCGAGTTCGGCGACCACGCGATTCAACTTTTGCAGGACGCGCTTCGCGTCTCCGACGATGGGGATATCGGCCTGGCGGTTTTTGCTGATTTCCGCGGGATCGATGTCGACGTGGATCACGCGCGCATGCGGCGCGAAGGCGGCCAGGCGTCCGGTAACGCGATCGTCAAAGCGCACGCCCAGGGCGATCAGCAGATCGCATCCCGAGAGCGCCATATTGGCGGCATAGCTGCCATGCATGCCGGGCATGCTGATGAAGTTTGGATGGCCGGAACCAAGGCCGCCGAGCCCCATCAAGGTACACACGGCGGGCACATCGGCGCGCTCCACGAAATCCTTCAATTCCGCTTCCGCGTTTGCGGCGATGATGCCTCCGCCCGCGTAAACGATGGGCCGCTCGGCTTCCCAGATCATCTGCGCCGCGCGGCGGATCTGGCCGGTATGGCCGTCGGTGGTGACGCGGTAGCCGCGGAGATGAATCTGATCGACCGGCGTATAGTGCCCCTGGGCCTGGAAGATGTCTTTCGGAATATCGACGAGCACCGGACCGGGACGGCCGCTCGCCGCCAGATAGAAGGCTTCGTGGATAATCTGCGGCAATTCGGCGACTGTCTTCACCATGTAGTTGTGCTTGGTGCAGGAGCGCGTGATGCCGAAGGTGTCGGCCTCCTGGAAGGCGTCACTGCCAATTAGCTTGGACGTGACCTGACCCGTGATCGCGACCACGGGAATCGAATCCATCAGCGAATCCACCAGGCCGGTGACCAGATTTGTGGCGCCCGGACCGGATGTTGCGCAGCACACGCCCACTTTCCCGGTAGCGCGCGCGTAGCCGGAGGCCGCGAAGCAGGCGTTCTCTTCATGCCGCACCAGGACATGCTTGATGGAGTGGTCGTACAGAGCGTCGTAGAAGGGAAGGGTGACGCCGCCGGGGTAGCCGAAGAAGCAATCCACCCCTTCGCGCGCCAGGCATTCCAGCAGGATTCTTGCGCCGTTCATCAGATTCGACATAATTATTTCCTTCAAACAAAAAAGGCCATCAAGCGGGCTGTTTTCCCCCTCCGATGGCCTTTAGGTTTTGCACCTCGCAGGCCTCAGTAGGGGCCGGCTACGATGACCAGAACATGGATGAAAAGTTCGTTGATGACAAGTTCTGGCTCGATTCGAAATTGGCCGCGATTTGTCATCACTTGGTCCGAGTGTAGCAGTCAAAGTTTTCCAAATGCAAGAGAATGGTTTGATAAGTAATATTTATACTAGAGGAGTCGTATCCTCATAGCTATAACGACGCAAGGCGCGACGAGCGGTTGCGCCGGAAAGCAGCTCGAGCATGCGAATTTCCTTGGGGTTTGTCCTAATTTCTGTGAGCCAACTTTTGGCGCAGTCCACGCCCAAGGAGGCGCTGCTGGTGCTCTCCAAGGGCAATCACACGCTCGCGATTGTCGACCCGGTGAGCCTGAAAGTGATTGCCACAGCGCCCTCCGGACCCGATCCGCACGAAGTGATTGCCACGGCGGATGGGAAGCTGGCTTTCATTTCGAACTACGGGTTCGGCGAGTACAACACGCTCTCCGTGATGGATCTGATCACGCAGAAAGCCCTGCCGGCGGTGGATCTGGGTCCGTTGCGCGGTCCGCATGGCCTCCAGGTGGTGGGCGGCAAGGTCTGGTTTACGGCGGAGGCGGCCAAGGTGATCGGCAGTTACGACCCGGTGGCGAAGAAGGTGGATTGGGTGCTGGGCACGGGGCAGAACCGAACGCATATGCTGATCGTTTCCCAAGACATGCAGCGCATCGTGACGGCGAACGTGAGTTCCGGAACCATGAGCATTATCGAGAAGACCGAGGTTCGGATGGGGCCGCCACCGGGCGCGCCGCCGAATGGCGGAGGAGGTTCGGGCGGCCCGCCGCCGGGCATGCGGCCGCGTAAGGATTGGGATGAGATTGTGGTGAAGGTCGGCAACGGGCCGGAAGGTTTCGATATCTCTCCGGATGGCAAGGAGATCTGGGTGGCGAATGCCCAGGACGGAACCGTTTCGATCCTCGATTTCGCTGCGAAGAAGGTGATTCAGACGCTGCAGGCGAATGTCCGCGGGGCGAACCGGTTGAAATTTACACTGGATGGGAAGCGTGTTCTGATTTCGACATTGGGAGGGCCGGATGTGACCGTTCTGGACGCCGCGACGCGCCGCGAGGTGAAGCGGATACCGGTGGGGCGGGGCGCAGCGGGAATCCTGATGCAGCCCGATGGGTTGCGGGCATTTGTGGCTTGCACGCCGGATGATTACGTGGCGATCATTGATTTGAAGTCGATGGAGGTTACAGGGAAGATCGACGCCGGAAAAGGGCCGGATGGACTGGCTTGGGCGAAGCATTAGCACGCTCCTGGAGACGCGCACCCTAGGCTGAACCAAATTCCCGGCCAAAGAAAGGTAACATATACGTAGCAGCCAGCAGACCACCTAAAACCCTCATGCCAGCCACCGTTTCCGTTGTGCGTGACATTGAAGTCACCACGTTACGCAATGGCGTTCGCGTCATCACCGAGCAAATGCCGCATGTGCGCTCCGTTTCCGTCGGCGTTTGGATCGGCACAGGCTCGCGGCGTGAAACGCCGGAGCAGAACGGCATCTCCCATTTCATCGAACATATGCTGTTCAAGGGCACCCCTTCCCGCTCGGCGGAGGAGATTGCCCGTTCGGTGGATTCTATTGGGGGAAACCTCGATGCGTTCACCGCCAAAGAACTGGTCTGTTACAACACCAAGGTTCTCGACGAGCACCTGCCCTTCGCCTTCGACGTCCTCAGCGACCTGGTTCTCCATCCCATGTTTCGCGAAGAAGACATCGCCAAGGAAAAGGGCGTCATCCTCGAAGAGCTCAAGATGGAAGCCGATTCGCCGGATTACATGGTCCACGAGCTGTTCTCGGCAAACTTCTGGCGCGACCATGCGCTGGGAAGGCCCATCCTCGGCACCCGCGAAACGGTCAAGAAATACGACCGCGACATGATCAACGGCTATTACCGCTCCACCTATTCGCCGTCCAATATGTTGATCACGGCGGCGGGGAATCTGCAGCATGAGCGGCTGGAGCGGTTGGCGCGCGAATGTTTTGAAAATCTGGAGCCGGTCGAGCCGGCCATCGCGCAGCCGGCGCCCACAACTCACGCCACTATCACGCTCAAGAACAAAGCGGAGCTGGAACAGGTGCATCTCTGCATGGGGGTGCCCTGCTATCCCGTTGCGCATGAGCGGCGCTTCGCATGCTATGTGCTGAACAACCTGCTCGGCGGCGGCATGAGCTCCCGGCTTTTCCAGAACATCCGCGAACGCCAGGGCCTTGCCTACTCCGTTTTCTCCGATTTGAATCCTTATCGCGATACCGGCTGCCTCTCGGTCTACGCAGGCACATCCATCGAAAGCGCGCGCAAGGTGGTGGATTCCGTGCTCAACGAGTTCCGGCAGCTCAAGGAAGATCCGATTCCCGCTGAGGAAGTCCGGCGCGCCAAAGATCACCTGAAGGGCTCGTTGATGCTCAGCCTCGAATCTACTTCGAGCCGCATGTCCAACCTCGCCCGCCAGGAGCTGTATTTCCAGCGCTTCTTCACTCTGGATGAGCTGGTGGATCGCATCGAAGACGTTACCGCCGACCAGGTTCAAAGCATCGCGCGGGAGTTCTTCAATCAGGACGATGTCGCCATCACGATACTGGGAAGCCTGCAAGGATTTGAACTTACCCGTCAAGATTTGGCCTGCTAGCACGCTGCCTGGCAAGCTTCGCGAAGCCCGCACGATCTTCCTGATCTCCACTGCGCTCGGGCTGCTCCTGTTCGCGTATAAGTACCTCGACTTCGCCGCCAGAGGTTACAAGATTCCTTTTGGCCTCCCGCTGATTGAGGAATTGACGGGCGCATGGTCGGCCGGCCTGCTCTTCCCTTTCGTCGCGCGTCTGGCGCGCTTATTTCCCCTCGACCGCCGGGGATGGCCGGCCCGTTTGCCCGTTCATCTTCTCGGAGTCGTCGCTTTCTCGGCCGTCCATACCTGCATCATGTGGTCGTCCCGAACGGTGATCGTACCGTGGTTTGGCCTCGGCGCCTACGATTACGGCGACATGCGCGTGCGCTTCTTCATGGAGTTTGCGATTGACGTCGTGGGCTACGCCATCATGGTCGGCCTGGTCTACTTTTCCGACCGCCGCGTTCGCAACGCGGAACTCGAAGCCACGCTCTCCGAGGCTCGTCTTCACAACCTGCGCCTGCAGCTTCAGCCGCACTTTCTGTTCAACGCCCTGAACACCATCTCAGAACTGATGTATGAAGACCCGCAAACGGCCGACGGCATGATGGCCAGCCTCTGCGAACTGCTCCGTTCCACATTGACGGAATCGCACGCGCAAGAGGTTCCTTTGCAGCAGGAGCTTAAGTTTCTCGGCTTATACCTCAACGTGATGAAGCTGCGCTTTGAGGATCGTCTGGAAGTCTCCATGAGCATCGAGCCAGGGGCGGAGCACGCCATGGTGCCGCAGCTTCTGCTGCAGCCGCTGCTTGAAAATGCAATCCGCTACGGCGTGGACCCGGAATCGGCAAAAGTGCGCGTCGCGCTGAATGCCCGGCGCGCGGGGGAACTCCTTGAGATCCAGGTGCGCGACCACGGCCCCGGCGCGGGCGCGTGGCCTTTGCGCGAAGGCGTCGGCCTGAGAAATACTTCATCGCGGCTCGCGCAACTCTATGGCTCCGCGCACCGTTTCGGATTCAACAACTGTGCGGACGGGGGCTTCGCCGTGCACCTCGCATTGCCTTTCCGGCCCGCATGATTCGCGCGCTCATCGTAGACGACGAACCGCCCGCGCGCCGCAAGATCCGGCGCCTTCTAAGTCACGACGCCGAAGTGGAATCCGTCGCGGAAGCCGGCGGTGGCGCGGAAGCGCTTCGGGCAATCGGGGAGGGGAATCCGAACCTGGTATTTCTGGATGTCGAGATGCCCCAGCTATCCGGATTCGATCTTCTCACGCATCTTCCCAAGCGCGATTTCGTCCTCATCTTCATCACCGCGCATGCCGGGTTTGCTTTGAAGGCGTTTGAGGTGGAAGCCTTCGACTACCTCACCAAGCCAGTGGATCCACTCCGCTTTGAACGCGTGATCGCGCGCGTGAAGTTGCATTTTGCCGCGCCGGAACGCATCGAAGCAGCCGCTGCCCCGCAGCCTCGTTATCCGCGCCGCCTGCTGGTGGAAGACAACGGGCGTTCCCAGTTCATCTCGATTGAAGCCCTGGAATGGCTGGAATCCGCGCGGAACTACGTCTGCATTCGAGCCGGCGGCGTGACGCACATCATCCGGTCCACCCTGGAAGAGATGGAGAGAGAACTGGATCCGGACCGTTTTCTACGCGTGAACCGTTCGCAGATCGTCAACCTCGATCGCATTGCCGAGATGCGCCCCTGGCTCCACGGCGAACAAATCGTTGTGATGCGCGATGGCAAGGAACTTCGCTGGAGCCGCCGTTACCGGAAACGGCAGGAGTAAAGTCAGCGCATCATGCGGGCAATCAACATCGCAATTTCCAGAGCCTGCTCATAATTCAACCGCGGGTCTACCTCCGAACGATAGGCCCGCCGCAGATCGTCGGAAGTCAGGTTGCGCGCGCCCCCCAGGCACTCCGTCACATCCTCTCCGGTCAATTCAATATGCACTCCGCCGAGGAAACTTCCGCAGCTCTGATGGATCGCGAAAGCCTGTTCCAGTTCGCCGCGGACATCATCGAAATGCCGCGTCTTGGTACCGTCTTCAGTCAACTGCGTGTTGCCATGCATCGGATCGCAACACCACAGCACGGTCTTACCTGTGGAGCGCGCGGCGTCGATCAGGCGGGGAAGGCAATCCGCAATACGCCGGTTCCCGAAGCGGTGAATCAGCGTGAGGCGCCCCGGTTCGTTTTCCGGATGTAGCACGTCCATCAATCGAACCAACGTATCGGGCGTCATCGTATGGCCGGTTTTCACGGCGACCGGGTTGCGAATGCCGCGGAAATATTCCACGTGCGCGCCCTCAGGGTCGCACGTCCGCATCCCGATCCATGGAAAGTGCGTCGACAGATTGTAGTAACCGGCGCGCCTCGGCACCTGCCGCGTCTGCGCCGTTTCGTATTCCAGGTGCAGCCCTTCATGGCTGGTGAAGAAATCCACCCACTCCATCTCCGCCGTGTGGACGCCCAGAACATTCTCCATAAACTCCAGTGACCCGGAGACGCGGCGCGCGATGGCCCTGTATTCTTCGGCCAGGGGCGAGTGCTGGGCGAAATCCAGGTCCCAGTTCTCGGGATGATGCAGGTTGGCGAACCCGCCCCGGACCAGCGCCCTTGTGAAGTTGAGCGTGAGAGCGGAGCGTTCATAAGCGCGCAGCAGACGGCGCGGGTCGAGCGCGCGCTCTTCCGCGGAGAAAGCGGAGCCATTCACCAGTTCACCGCGATAGCTAGGGAGCGTTACCCCATCCCGCGTCTCCGTATCGTCCGAGCGCGGCTTGGCATACTGCCCGGCCATTCGGCCCACGCGAATCACGGGCTTGCGCGCTCCATCCACCAGGATGACGGACATCTGCAGGAGGATCTTGAGCTTCGCCGTGATCGTATCCGCCGCACATTCGTCGAATTGCTCGGCGCAATCGCCGCCCTGGAGAAGGAAGCGCCGCCCCATCGCCGCTTCGGCGATCTGCCTCTTCAATGCTTCCACTTCCCACGAAGTCACCAGGGGCGGCAGCGCGGTAAGGCGCGCAAGATACTTGGCCAGGTTCGCCGACGGCGGATACGTTACCTGCTGCGCGGCCGGCCGGGATCGCCACGAGCTTGGGGACCATGTTGAAGTCAAACTAGTAACGTAACACTACCCAATCGCCCGGCCTGAAGTCGGGGATCGCATCACTAACAAGCCGGGTAAATTCCGACAAAACTTGGGAAAACCCTGATTGTTCCGCTCTGCCGCCATGGCTGACCCTGTAAGAGATCCTCTAAGTAAGTCGCTCGCAAAGCGGAGTGCGCGGGCCGCTTTCCTTGAAAGAACTGAGGGTGCCCGACGCACCCTTTGCGGGCTGGCAGGAGATCCGGACATGAGTTACGACAATCGGCCAATTCCACTTCGTGTTACCGAGACGCTGCTCCCTCCGCGCGTCGACCGCCCGCGCGTTGACCTTGTTTCCGTCGCGTTTCCACCGGATGTAGCTCGTGCGCCGGAGATGGCAAGGCCACGACTGGCCGGGCGGATACCGGAGCTTGACGGCCTCAGAGGTCTCGCGATCGCCTTGGTGCTGATCGATCACTACCTGGTAGAACTCACACCCCCAAAATACGGATTGTTATTCCACCTGGCGTGGAGCGGGGTCGACCTTTTCTTCGTTCTATCCGGGTTCCTGATAGCCGGAATTCTGCTGGATGCCCAGCACTCACCCTCTTACTTCAAGACTTTTTACAGCAGGCGATTCAATCGTATTATTCCTCTCTACGCGATTTGGCTGGGCATCTTTGCCGTGGGCGCTTGTAGCATTGGCCCATCCACCCCTGCTCCTCTCAAGGGCGCGTTCGGCGGCCCGCTCCCGCTCTGGACTTACTTTCTCTTCCTCCAGAACTTCGCCATGTGCGTAAAGAACAATTACGGAGCGCTTTGGATGGGTATGACGTGGTCGCTCGCGGTGGAGGAACAGTTTTATATGCTCCTCCCGCTGGTTATCCGCCGATTGAGCCATAAGACTTTGTGCCGCATCGTCTTGTTCACCATCGTCGCGGTTCCTATCTTCCGAATCTATCTCCAGTTGCTGGATACGGACAAAGTGGTGATGTATACGCTTTTGCCCTGCCGTGCGGACGCGTTGGGGCTGGGTGTGCTCGTAGCACTGGCCTATCGCAACCAGGCGATCTGGTCTTGGCTATGTTCTCACCGGAGATATATCTACGCCGCGTTTTGGATGCTGGGAGTCGGCGTCGCGATGTGGACGTTGCGGGAATTCCCGTTCATGGAACGAATCGGGTTCACCTGGATGGGCGCCTTCTATACCTGTCTGCTGCTTCTCGTCCTGGCAAAGCCAGGGCCCCTGGAAAGGTTGATTTTCGGCAGGTCTCCGTTGGTGAAACTGGGAATCATCGCATACGGTGTGTATCTGCTTCACAATGGAATTCTGGCGCTCTGTCACTATCTCTTCTTACGCGAGTCGCCCGGCATCCATGACGCGGCAAGTGCCCTAGTTACCATTCTGTCGCTTTGCGTGACATTGGGACTTGCGGCAATCTCGTGGCGGTATCTCGAGAAGCCTCTCATCCGGCGAGCCCACGCCAGATATAGCTACGAGGCGTCTTGATTACTGTGGCGTCGAAGCCGGGAGAGTAGAAACGCGGGCCACTTTTCCGTTGCGAGCGTCGCCAATCGCGATGTGATTCACTTCCAGCGTACGGCCCAAAGCCTGGTCAAGTGCTACCTTCGCATTGCTGTAGCTCAGCAGTGCCGCAAGCTTTGTCGACTTTGCGCCCTCAAGATCGCGCTGCTGGGTGACGACGTCGTAGGGCGTCGAAGCGCCCAGGTTGAACTTCTTCTGTTCCGCGCTAAACAGCTGTTCGTCCAGGGTCTGGGCGTGTTCGGCGGCCTCGTACTTTGCGCGGGCTTGCCTGAGCGCCGTCACGGCGTTCATCACGTCCACCTCGGCTTGCTTAAAGTCTTTTGCCTCAAGCAGTTGGGTCTGGCGCAACGTCAATTGGTCGATGCCATAATCCGCCTGAGCCTGGCGATTGTGAATCGGCTCCGCGAAGTAAGCCCCGACGGATTCCGTGGGAAAGTTACGCCTGAAAATTTGCGCCAGCGCGTTGCCGACGCCTCCCAAGAAATACGATTCCGGCGCCACCGTGATTCCGCCGAAGTTGACAGGCTGGCCTTTTCCGGAAACGCCCGCGCTACTTGCCGAGCCGAGAGCGACAAGCGTGGGAAGGATTCCGTTCCTGGTCCCTATGGCGGAAATCACATCGCCCCGCTCCTTGTTGCGCTCCGCCGCAAGGTCGCTTCGATTCGAGAGCGCCATCTGCACCAACTGTCTGACCGGTGGAAGATCATCCGCGGCCGGGATCTCAATCGGGTCGAGAGGTACGATGCGGACGCCGGCTATTAGAGGGTCGCCGAGGCCGGTCCGGCTGATGAGGCCCTTGAGCGTCAGCTCGTGTTGCTTGAGCGCCGCGTTTGCATCCACCAGGGCCTGTTCCGACGTCGCCAGTTGCGATTGCGCCGTTGTCACATCTAACTCAGCCAGCGTGCCGATTTCGACGCGCGAGCGGTTCTCCGCTAGAAACTGCCGCGCCGCATCAATGGTGGACTGTTTGGAGCGAATGCTCTCGTAGTCGGCTACCAACGCATAGTAGGTGTCCAGAACATTTACTATCGTTCCGATAAGGGACGTGCGGAAATTCAAATCGCTGGTCTGGAAGTTAATCTTATTGACGTTAATTGTTCGCTCGTTTACCGCCCTGCCGAAACCATTGAGCAAGGTCTGCTGATAAGAAATCGATAAGCTATTCGACGACGAAGGGTTCAAAATGTCGGTTGGCGCATTTTCATTCAAGTAGTGATCGCTATAGGAGACCGTTGCGCTACCGCCATAAACGAAACCCTGCTGGTAAGAGCCGCTGTACGTGCGTGCCTGATCGATCACATACGGCTGTTCGCTGGCAGTCGTATTCGGTTCGAGCAGCGTTCGGTGGCTGAATGATGTGGATTCCTGAACAACCGGGTCAAACGTCTGCACCGTGGGGCCAACCTGCGCGATCGTCGCATTGCCACTGGACCGGCTGGTCTGGTTCGCACCGCCCGCGGCCACGCCCGCGGCGGATTGCGCACCCTGCAAGCCCTGTCCGCTGGCAACTGAACTGGCCGACGATGCGCCACTCGGGACACCGGGCAGGGAACCGCCGGCTTGCGAGCGCTCCACGTTCCATTCGGCAATGAAAGTGTCATAGCGCGACAGTTCCACGTCCACGTTGTTTTCGAGCGCCAGGGCAATCGCGTCCTGGGCTGTGAGGTAGAGATTCCCTCCCCGAATCAGGTCGCGCAGACGCGTCGAATTGGCCAGCGGCGCGGGCGGCACCGCCGGCGCCAGGTACGGTCGCCACAGGATAGGCGCATGCGGCCGTTCGGGCGCGATTTCCTGTTCCTGCGCGTAGGTCAGCGTCACCGGCCAGAGCAGGCACAGGCCAAACGCAATCGTTTGGCGCAGGCGGATGGGGAACCGATTTCCTTTCTTCATTATTCCCCTTACTGCGCGGCCGGCGCTTCCAACGGATGAATCGCGATACTCGACACCTTGCCGCTCATCGCTTCCGAGAGCGTGATGTTATTGGCTTCAAGCGTGGTTCCGAGGGCTTCTTCAAATGAAATGCGTGCGTGGCTGTAGTTCGCCATGGATTGCGCTTCGGAGCTCTGCGCCGAGGCCAGATCGCGCTGGTCCTGTACAACCTGGAACGCGGTGGCCGCGCCCAGTCCATACTTTTTTTGGTCCGCGTCGAAAGTCTGCTGGGAAAGTTCGCGCGCCTTCACCGCCGAGTCGTATCGCGCTCGCGCCTGCTCCAGGCCGATTACCGCGTTTTGTACATCCACGCGCACCTGATTAATCGTCTTCTGCAAGTTGAGCTCATTCTGGCGTATTTCGAGAAGACTGGTCACGTAGTCGGCTTGCGCTGCACGATTGCGCAACGGAATGTTCAGGGCGAAACCGGCGGAGTAGTTCGGGAAATTGCGGCGCGCGATCTGGGAGAGTAAGTTGCCGTATCCGCCCACCAGATAGTTAGAGCCAACCCCGCCGGCGAGCACAGCCGACGGCGAGACTGCCCCGGTAAGTCCGTTATTCGTCAGTTCGGCAAATGCCTGCAGAGTTGGTTTCAGAGAATTCTTTACACCCACCAGATTCAAACTGTTGCTTTCCAGGTTGAGCCGTCCCTGCTGAATTTCGAGGCGGTTTAGAATCGCCTGCTGCACCAGTTCTTCCGTCGGGCGGGATTCATCCTTGGCGGGGATCACCATCTTGTCCAGCGGAATTACGTGCACGTCGGCCAGGTCCGAAGTGGAGACGCCGGTTCGGCTCAGGGCGTTCTTCAGCACGGTTTCCTGCTGCGCCAGGTTCGTCTGCGAAATCACCAGATCCTGCTTGGCGCTATAGAGTTGCGATTCCGCGCGCGTGACTTCGATCTCGGCCAGCGAACCCAGTTCCACCTGCTTCTTGTTGTCATCCAGCAATTGCTGCGCTGTAGTGACTTCCTGTTGCCGCGCAGTCAAATCCTGATAGAAGCTGACCAGATCCCAATAAAGGTTCAGAGCCGCGGCCACGGTAGTGATCACCTGCTGCTTGAACTGCAGGTCTGTCACCTTCATGTTGTTCTTTTGCACGCGAATGTTACGCGCATTCACGGCGGCGCCGAATCCGTAGAGAAGATTCTGGGTGATCTGAAAGTCAAGATCCGCCGAGGTGAAAGGATTCAGGCCGTAAAGCGGGCTGTTGGTCTTGTTGAAGTCGCTGAAATAAGTGACCTGGGCCGATGTTCCGCTGGCCCACGATTGAGCGTACTGGCCTTGATACTGATGCTGCACGAAGACCAGGTCGGTGACGCCGGAGAAAACAATGTTGCTTTGCGGGCTTGTGGAGTGCAAGTACTGCCCGAAGACTGAAATGGTCGGGTCGAGATTCGGTATGGACGGACCTAACTGGGTGGTGATGCCGCCGCCGCTGCTGATCCCGCTGCCGGACGTTCCGGCGATGCCGTTCCCATTGATGCTGACTCCGGTCAAGCTGACGCTGGTCGGGCCGGCTGCGACTCCCTGGCCGACGCTGCGCAGCGCGCCGCCTCCCTGTGCGCGGCGAAGGACTTCGCGTTGCAGCAAGGGTGCGTACCGCTGTACTTCCACATCGATGTTATTCTCTATGGCCAGCGCCACTACATCCTGCGCGGTCAGGTAAAGATTGCCCGCCCGGATCAGCGACGCCAAACGCGAGGAGTTGCTCAAACTGATGGGCGGTACGGAGCGGGCCTGGTAGGGGCGCGTAAACCAGCCAAGCCCCCCAGTAGAGGGATCGATGCGGACCTGGTCCGATCCGCCCGCCGAGAGGCTTTGCGCATCGGCTGAAGAGGTGAGGAGCAATGCGGCGCACACCAATAGCGCCATGCCACGAGTCCTCCCGTAGCTACTTGTTCTTAACTTCATCTATTCACGTAACGGCTGTATTGAGGCTTCGGTTCAAAAAAACTTTGCGAGCCACAAAAAACGGCCCGTCTCAAAGATGATAACCTCATCGTCTTGTGAGGATTCATTTGCTGGCTGTAACGCTGCTCGGGCTGCCGCTTTTCGCGCCGTCCTTGCCCGCGTTGGATCTCAAATCTCTGAAATCGCAAGGATACGTCAGTGATTTCGCCGGCGTGATCGACCCCCAGAGCCGCGCCGCCGTCGAGAACTACGCCGCCGCCGTCGAACAGGCGACCGGTACCCAGATGTCCTTCGTCACGCTGAAGACGCTTGATGGGGATCCGCTCGAGGATGTGAGCATCGACCTTTTTCGGCAGTTCGGCGTGGGACAGAAGGGGAAGGACAACGGCGTTCAGCTGCTGCTGGTCACGGATGATCACAGGAGCCGGCTGGAGGTGGGAAACGGTCTGGAACCGGTGCTCCCGGATGGCCTCGACGGCGAGATTCTTCTGGATATGCGGCCCGAACTCCGCGCCGGGCATTACGGGCAAGCGATGCTGCTGGCGGCGCAGCGCATCGGGCAAACCGTGGCACAGGCGGAAGGGAAGGTGGTTAACGCGCCCCCGGCCGCGGTACAGACCGAACATCAGCCTCACGGCGATTCGTTCCCGTGGCCGCTGGTCATCTTTGTCGTGTTCATTATTCTCTCGGCAATCATCCGGGCCATCCGCGGCGGCGGGGGACGCGGCGGGGGACGCGGCGGCGGATTTTGGACCGGTATCATCCTGGGGAACCTGCTCGGTGGAGGCTGGGGTGGCGGTGGCGGCTCCGGGGGGTTTGGCGGCGGCGGTTCTTCAGGCGGCGGAGGCTTCGGTGGATTCGGCGGCGGAGACGCGGGTGGCGGCGGGGCCTCTAGTAGTTGGTGACACATCTGTTTTAGAATCGGAAGTCGCACAAAATGGAAAAGCTCCTCAACCAATTGGTGGAAAGGCTGAGCCAGGCGCACGGCACAGACCTGGTGTCTGTGCTGCTCTACGGATCGGCCGCCGAAGCCGGGCAGCATGACGAGAGCTTCTCTGACATCAATGTGCTCTGCGTTCTGCGCGAAATCTCCACGCGCCAACTCGCCCAGGCGCAGCCTGTATTCGAATGGTGGTCACACCATCAGGCGCCGGCGCCGTTGCTGTTGAGCGAGCACGAAGTCCTCAACTCCACCGACTGTTTTGCGATCGAGTTCCATGACATGCACCGGCGGCGGCGCGTGCTCTTCGGCCGGGATGTCATCGAAGGGCTTGTCATCGATGGATCTTTCTATCGGGTGCAGGTGGAATACGAACTGCGCACAAAATTGCTTCGCCTCCGCCAGAAAGCCGCCACGGTGCTCTCCAACCAGACTCTGTTGCGCCGGCTTCTGCTGGATTCCGTTTCCACGTTCAGCGTGCTCACGCGCCACGCGCTGCAGCTTCACGCAACCGATGCGCCGCCGGAACGTAGAATCGTATGGAAGTTGGCGGGCGAACGGCTGGGCATCGACCCAGCGCCCTTTCTGGCGCTCATCGATGTGCGCGAGAAGAAACTGAAGCCGGGGCAGATCCGGCCGGATGTCATGCTGGGGCAGGTTCTGGAACAGATCGGGAAGATTATCGAGGCGGTCGACTGGCTGGCCAAGCCTGTTGCGGCCAGCGCGAAAGGGGACGAATGAAAGCAGGTCTGATAGCACTGTTGGTTGTCGTTCTGATTCTTTTTGTGGCGGGGGGGAAGTTCATCTCCGTGCGGAATGATCTGGCCGTCAAGAAGAATGCGATTGAAGCCGACTGGGCTCAAATCGACGCCGATCTCCAGCGGCGAGCGGATCTGATCCCCAACCTTGTGGGAACCGTAAAGGCTTACGCCAAGGAAGAGACCACAGTGGTGGATGAGATCTCCAAGGCTCGCGCGGCGCTGGTGGGCGCGACCACGCCTGAAGGTAAAATAGCCGCCAACAACCAGATGGACGGCGCGCTGGGCCGGCTGCTTGTGATTTCGGAGAACTATCCGAACTTGAAGGCCAATGAGAACTTCCAGAGTCTGCAATTCCAACTGGAAGGGACTGAGAACCGCATCTTGCAATCGCGTCGTGTGTACAACAAAGCCGTTCAGGATTACAACACCGAATTGCAGCTTTTCCCGCAAAATATCGTTGCCTCCATTTCCGGCTTCCAGCCCAACAACGCATACTTCAAGACCGACGCTGGAGCGCGCACCGCGCCGAAGGTTTCCGACGATCAGAAATTCTAAATGAACACACCAGTTTTCTCGAACTACATCGCCGGCGAATGGGTCGATACCGGTAAATACATTGAGAACCGCAATCCGGCGAATACCGATGAGATTGTCGGACTGCACCCGAAAGCGGTTGCGGCCGACGTGGAAAAGGCGGCGGCGGCCGCGGCCGGGGCGTTCCCGAAGTGGGCGGCGATGCCGGGCCCCGCGCGTGGCGCCATTCTCTATAAGACCGCCGACATACTGGAGCATCAGTTCGACAGCCTGGGCGCGGAGATGACGCGCGAAGAGGGCAAGACTCTTCCGGAAGCGAAGGGCGAAGTGCGGCGTGCCATCAATATTTTTCGCTACTATGCCGGGGAAGGCTCGCGCGCGGGCGGAATCCTGACGCCTTCGGAGCGCGAGCGCGTGCATACTTTTGCCGTTCGCAAGCCCATTGGAGTGGTCGGCCTAATCACGCCCTGGAATTTTCCGATCGCGATTCCAGCCTGGAAGATAGCGCCTGCGCTCATTTGCGGGAACACCATCATCGTGAAGCCTGCTTCGGTATCGCCGCTCAGCTCCTGGCGAATTGTGGAGGCTCTCCACATGGCCGGCGTGCCGAAGGGAGTGGTGAATTTTTTGACCGGTTCGGGCGGGGAATTGGGCGGTGCGCTGGTGAACGCAGCGCCGCTGAAAGCGATCTCCTTCACTGGTTCGAATGAAGTGGGCCAGTGGATTCACGCGGAAGCCTCCCGGCGTCGATTGCGCATTCAGCTCGAAATGGGCGGAAAGAATCCCACCATCGTGCTGGCCGATGCCGATTTCAATTCCGCTGTCGAGAACACGGTGAATGCCGCGTTCTTTTCCACTGGTCAGAAGTGCACGGCCACCAGCCGGGTCATCGTGGAAGACGCCATCTATCCACGGTTTCTGGAGGCTTTGATCTCGCGCACCAGGAAGCTGAAGGTGGGCAATGGCATGGAGCCGGGCGTGGACATCGGCCCGTGCGTGGATCTCGGTCAGTTGGAGACAGTCCTCAAGTACATCGAGATTGGCCGTCAGGAAGCCGGTGAGCCGCTTGTGGGCGGGAATCGCCTTACCGGCGGCGCGCACGACAAGGGCTTCTTCGTTGAACCGACTATCTTCGCCGGCGTCGAGGAGAAGATGAGGATTGCGCAGGAAGAGATTTTCGGGCCGGTGCTTTCGGTGATGCGTGCGAAAGATTTTACCGACGCGATGCGCATTGCCAACAATATTCCTTTTGGGCTTTCCGCGTCGATTCAAACTACGAACGTTTCCCGCGTCTTCGATTTTGTTTATGGTGCGGAAGCCGGACTTCTCACGGTGAACCTTCCCAGCGCCGGCGTGGAATATCAGCTTCCGTTCGGCGGGACCAAAGATTCCAGCTTTGGGCCAAAGGAACAAGGGCCCGCGGCGTTCGATTTCTATAGCGACTATAAGACGGTTTACTTGAAGTACTAAGTGAAAGCCTCCGGCGTTTCTTAGGGATTGTTGCTCCCAGCACTTGTCCCTAGGCGAGTTCCCCGCAAAGAGCCAGTAGTCTCACCTCAAAAGTCCCGGTACCGACCCTACGAGGCGATAGGTCTGGCGCTCCGCAACTCCATTGACTCTCGTCCCTGGGGAGGCAATAATCGATTTTGTGCGTAAGACACGGAACGCTTTGCAGGGAGCGTTTTTGCGGTAGCCTGCACGATTTTCAAAATCACCGCTTCAAAAGACCCATTACTAACCTGCCCCCGTAGCGTGGTTCATTTAGGGTCTAATCATGAGTGGAAGCGTTGATTTCTTCCGGAACTTTACTTAGTAATTTGGTCCCGACTCCATGACTGCCCCTTGTCCCCTGCCTTTTCTGACCCGCGAGCCCTCGCGAATTCCAGTTACCCGGAAGCTCGCCTGGTTTGCCCTTCAAGTTCATGCGAACTATGAACGCAGGGTTGGGGATTTGCTCGCCGAAAAAGGCTATGCGTGCTATGTGCCTCTGCTCCACTGCCGCCGCCAATGGTCTGATCGTGTCAAGGAACTCAGCCTGCCGTTGTTTCCCGGATACGTATTCTGCGAACTTGACGTGGAACAACGTTTGCCCGTGCTGGTGACACCTCGTGTGCGAGGCATCGTCGGGGCCGGCAAGCAGCCGCTTTCCATACCGGATGAAGAACTCGCCATGGTTCGTACAGTGGTTTCGTCCGGTCTCATGAGCGGTCCTCATCCGTATCTCAACGTGGGCCAGCGAGTATTAATCGAACGCGGGCCGCTCGCGGGAGTAAAAGGTACTCTCGTTGACGTGAACGGCTCTCCCCGCGTGGTGGTTTCCATCGAGTTGCTTCAGCGCTCGATCGCGGCGCAGGTGGAAGCCAACTGGGTGCGCCCAGTTGCCTAGCATGCGCAACCGGCGGCTGTGGGTAATGGGCATTGCCGGCATGCTTCTGGTGATTGCATTCTCATCGTCCGGCGTGGCCGCTCGCATTCTCGACAGCAGCGTCTGCGCATCCTACACCCTCGCGACAGGACGCACGAGCACCGGCGGCAGTTCACTTTATGGCAACTTCCACTTCCTCGTTGAAAAAGGCACGCATTTAACGATGTATACGCTGCTCGGCTTTTTGCTCCTGGGTTTCTACTCGGAGTGGCCGGAGCGGCGCTGGGTCTACACCCTCGCAACGGGCTTCGCGGTCGGAATCTCGAGCGAACTGCTGCAATTTGCGTTTCCCGGACGCGACCCCGCGGTGCGAGATGTCCTCATCAATTTTACGGGCACCATTCTTGGCGCCCTCTTGTTTACTCTTTTGTCCCAAACCCGCTCCCTGACGGTCACGGCCCGGTAGCGAGCGCGCAAAATTCAACATCCCCGATGACTATTGATCTCGAGAGCTTGGAGCCCGCCGTTTTGCCGCGTTCGATTGTTCGCGCCATCTGGAAGCACAAGCGCCTGGTCGCTTTGGTTACCCTGGCGGGCGCGCTTCTGACGATCGCCGTCGTTGTTTCGCTACAGCCTGTTTACCTTGCCGAAGCCTTGATTCTCGTCGAAGGTCAGAAGATTCCCGAGAATTTCGTCGCACCTACGGTTCAGACGCCGCTGGAAGACCGGCTGGACCGTTTGAAACAGCAGGTCCTGAGCAATGAGCGCCTCTGGCAGTTGATCGAAGACCTGAACCTCTACCCGAAGCAAAGAACCACCAGAACCCGTGACGAAGTGCTGGGTTATATGCGGAACGATATCACTATCAAGCTGGAGCGCAATTGGAGTGCGAACCGGCCCGGCGCGTTCCGCGTTTCCTATGAAGCGCCCGATCCGCGCCGGGCCGCCGAGGTCGCCAATCGAATCGGTAACTTCTTCATCAACGAAAATCTGACGGAGCGCTCCCAGGAAGCATCGGGGACATCCAAATTTCTCGATGGTGAACTGGAAGACGCCCGCCGGAAATTGCAGGAGCAAGAAGCTAAGCTCCGCGAGTTCAAGGATGCTTACAACGGTGAACTCCCCGAGCAGGAAGGCAGTCTGCTGGCGCAGATGAGCCAGGACAAAGCGGAACTGTTAGGCGTGCAGGACGCGATCGGCCGGGCGCAGCAGAACAAGCTGATGTACGAGAGCGCGCTCGCCATTTCTCAGGACTCGATGAAGAATCTGCGCGCGGTTCCCAGGCGATCGGTGGATGGTGGGCGCAGCTCATTCGCAGCCGCTCCTGAAACCGAACTCGACAAAGCGCGCGCCGAACTCAGGGAAGCGCAACTGCGCTATAAAGACGGACATCCCGAGATAAAACGATTGAAGGCTGACATCGCTCGCCTGGAGCAGGACCCCAGCCAGTCGCCGGCGCCGGCAGGCTCTGGCCGTAGCGCATCGAGCATCGCGGACCCCGACGCTTCAAGCGATCCGATGCGTGACTCGTTGCTTTCCTCCGAGCGGCTGAAGGCCGACTCCACGCGCGCCCAGATCACCATGGCCGAACAAGAGATCCGGTCGCTCGACCAACGCAGCCGTAAGTTGATTCAAGAGTCCGCCGAGATTCAAACTCGCATCCAGAAGATTCCGATCCGCGAAGAGGAACTGACAACCATCACGCGGGACTACGAGACCTGCAAGGCCAACTATCATTCACTGCTCGACAAGAAACTGGCCGCGGACGTCGCCACGAATATGGAGCGAGGAGAAAAGGCCGAGCGTTTCGTGATGCTCGACCTGGCCCGGCCGCCGGAGAAGCCGGTCCGTCCCAAACGCGCAATGCTAACCGCCGGGGGCACCTTGTTCTGGCTTGCGCTGGCGATGAGTTTGGCGTTCGTCCGGGAACTGCAGCAGAACACATTCCTCGGCGAATGGGAACTTCCGGCCGGCACTGTGGTGCTCGGCAACGTTCCCGAACTGGAGCTTTCCAAACATGCAAGAACACTCGCAAAGGCATCGTAATATGTTTCGTTGCTGTTCGCTCGCTACCCTTGTGCTCTCATTAGCCAGCCTCGCAATGGCGGACGGCGTACCTAAGCCTGCTGTGTCTAAGCCGGGTTCATCCGAACCCTCTCAGTTTCACGATCTCAGCCAGTACCGCATCGGCCCAGGCGACGTCATCGCGGTGGATATTTTCAAGGAGCCGGATGCATCAACCACTTCGACTCCGGTGCGTTCCGACGGGAAGGTTACGCTCGCGCTCATCGGAGAGTTTCGCGCGGCTGGATTGACGCCCACCGAACTGGAGACCAGTCTGACGGCGAAGTATGGCGACATTTTGCGCGACCCCCATGTAACCGTTACGGTGAAAGAAATCAACAGTCAAAAGGCATATGTGATCGGGCAGGTGAAGAAGGAAGGTCCGGTGCGTCTCGACGGGCCCACTACAGTGCTTCAGGCCCTCGCCGAGGCGGGTGGAGTGACGATCTTCGCCAAGCGCAGCAAGATCTATGTATTGAGAACCGAGGCCGGGCAGCAACGTACGTTCCCGTTTAATTACGACACGGTCATTCGCGGCAAGAACATCGAACAGAACATCGTGCTTCTTCCTGGTGACACGATCGTGATTCCCGAGTAGTCCAGAGGCAATCGCTTGAGAAATCAATTTATAGCTCTGCTGCTCCTCGGGTGCACCCACGTATCCGGCGCGCTGGCGCAATCCACGCCCACCCCGGAGCAGGGCGCGGAGGCAGCGGCTTCGAACGGACCTGGTATTCTACGCGGCTTCGCGGTAACGGAAGTATCCGGTTCCATCGGAGGATATGCGTTCAACGCTCCCGCCACGTCCGGTGGAGTCGGCCCTTCTTCGTTGCTGATCAGCGGCGCGGGCACGGCCGAAGCAGGCTGGTTTCTTCCCGGCGAAAGGAGCGACTTCTTTTTGCGATACCGCGGTACCTACAGCGCGAACGATTTTTATTCGTCACTTGACGGGTACGATCAAACGCTCTCTCTGGGGTGGCGCAGAGAACTTACCCCTCGCCTGAAGCTGGTAGTGGGTGGTCTCGCAGATTCCGTTCTTTACGCCGACTATCTTTTTGCGCCACTCTCCGCGCTGAGTGCCGCCGGCGGTTCGACCACGCTCGATCAACTCTCCGGATCTCTTTCGACGGCGCCGGCTCTGGGTGCATCTCCGCTGGGCTACGCCGTGTTCGGCGCGCGCCGGGTGGACCTGACTGCGAGCGCAACGCTTACATATGCCGCCACGCCCCGCTCGACATGGAAGGTCGACGGAGGCTTCGACCGGAGCCTACCAGAGTTGGATAGTGCAACCCGCGACCTGACTGCCTCCACCCCGGCGCTCGCCGTTAGTGACGCCCGCGGCGGGGTTAGCTACGGGTACGCGCTCTCGGAGCGCACCACCATCGGGTTCAACACGGATTACGACGACCTCGGTTCCTCGGTCACCCAGTATCAAACTGGAAGTGCCCGGTTTGCCGTGGAACACCGCTTCACGTCGGATTTCTTTGCCCAGGGCGGCGCGGGAGGCGGTCTGGTGGACGAAACGATCGCCGGCACGGGCGCGCGCCTGTACCGGACTTACGTTTGGAACGCGGGGGTGGGGCTGAAGCGAACCAATCAGACATTTCTGGTGAGCGCGCGTCGCGACGTTGCCGACGCGTATGGCCTGGGCGCGGCCAGTACATTCGCAGCGCAGTTAGCCGCCATCTATCACCGCTTCGATTCACCGTGGACGTTCGAATCCAGCGGAGGCTATGAGAGACTGACCGGCATCAGCCTTGGGCCCGTTGAGGGCTGGCTGATCGAGAGCAGCGTTACCCGACGCCTCACCGACCGCATGCGCTTCGTTGCCCAAGGTGTGTACGGTAATGATTATGGATTTACCCTGGGCCCACTTACCGGAGTTCCCCGTCGGGGTGTCAAGTTGTCCTATATATTCACACCCGGAACCGGGGAGTTGACTCAGTGAGCCCGGAGAAACGAATGAGTGGACTTCGCAATACGAACGAAGCGCGCTTGGAACCGTCGCGCGTGGCGCCGCGTAAGGGGCCCATCCCTCTCAATAGAGAGAGTTCCCGCCTTACGCCCGACGGTCTCTTGAAGGAGACCCGGTCAGCGCGGGGACTGCGAACGGTTTCGTTGCCGCTGCCGGCTACCGCCCCGCTCCTTTCACTGAAAAAGAGCGATGGCCGCGCCTCCGAGCAATACCGCGCAATTCGCACGAGGCTTCTTCTACGTCCTAAACGAGCCTCTTTCATTGTTGTTTCGAGCCCATCAGTGGGGGATGGAAAGACAGTTACATCCATCAACCTTGCGGCCACATTCGCGCTTAAGTCAGGTGATCGCGTTCTATTAGTGGACGGCGACCTTCGGGCCTCCACGGTCCATTCCAAACTCAAGCTTGCCGCGGGCCCGGGATTGGCGGAAGTTCTCGAAGGCACATGTCGACTGGAGGACGCGGTGATCCAAATGGCTGAGTCGCCGAATTTCTATATCCTCACCGCCGGTCACCCGTCGCGTAACCCCGCTGAGCTTCTCGACTCGCCGGCGTGGCACCACCTCCGCGCGCGGCTGCGCGAGGATTTCCGCTACGTGATTGTCGATAGTCCTCCCGTAGGGGTGGTTTCCGATTCCGATCTTCTGGCGTCGGGCTGTGATGGAGTTGTGCTGGTGATCCGTCAGGATCACACGGACCGTGCTCTTTGCGCCGCGGCGCTCACCCGCACTAAAGACAAGCTGCTGGGTGTGATTGTGAACGACTCTAAAGATTGGTTTCTGTGGCGGAGCTACTCTCCGCACCACTATTACTATCAGCAGCGCTGAATCGGGAATCTGAAGTGAAGAATTTCCGGCGGTTCGCACTAAGAAGCTATGTATTCCTCCTCTGGATTACAGGACAACTGCACAGGGCGAAAAACCGTTTGAATAGCAGCAACGCTGTCTTAGTGTTGATGCTGCATCGGGTGCTTGACAAAGAGCTGGCCGAACTTACTTGCAGCCAGCCCGACATTGTTTTGCTGCGCTCTACCTTTGAGCGAATGGTCCGCTACATGGTTTCCGAATTCGAAATCGTCGACTTACGCATCGCGGCGGCGCAGCCCTCCACAGTGGCCACGCATCCCCGTTTGGCCGTTACCTTTGATGATGGCTGGAGCGATAACTATACCGCGGCATTTCCGGCAATCTCCGGCGCGAGCTTGAACTGCTGTATCTTCATCTGTCCGCAACTGGTGGGGAAAACCCTCCCCTTTTGGCCGGAGCGAGTGGCGGCGGAAATGCGCGCAAAGGAATCGCGAATCGACGTTCAGAGAATCAACACCGTCATCGAGCGGCTGAAAGTAATGCCCGCCAGCGAGCGGGAAGGATACCTCCGGGTACTGCCGATCAACAGTGAAGGCGATGTGGACACTACGTTCGGCTGGTCGCAAGCGCTTGAAATGCAGCAGGCCGGCGTGAGTTTTGGCTCACACACCTCCACCCACCAGATGCTGACGCGAATCCCACCGGTGGAAGCCCAGCGCGAGATACTCGATTCGCGCATCGCCGTCCAGTCTCGGATGGGCCACGCTTGCGATTTGTTTGCCTATCCCAATGGAGATGTCTCACCCAGGGTACGCGAGATGGTAAAGGACGCGGGCTACCGGCTTGCGTTCACTACCCGGCCGGGGTTCTGGACAGGCTCGACGAATCCTTTGGAGATACCACGCGTCAACGTTTCTGAAGACAAGGTTACCGGGCTTGCGGGGCATTTCTCACGAGCGATGTTTGACTATTCTCTGATTTGGAAAGCAGCGCGCAACGTTGCCGAACATACGCCATGACGGTTCTTCAATTGATCAGTAGCTCGGGCTACTATGGCATGGAGAATATGCTCGTGACTCTTTCGCGGGGACTCTCCTGCATTGGCGTTCGTACCATTATCGGTGTGTTCGAAGATGCCCGCGACCCGCACACGGAAATTGCTGGAGCTGCGGAGAGGCTTGGCCTCAAGGTGGAGAAGATACCTTGTTGCGGCCGTCTTGATTTGCGTGCGTTGACTATCATTCGCAAGCTGACCTCAACTTGCAGCGTCGATGTAATTCATTCGCACGGCTATAAAGCCGATATCTACGCTCGCCTGTCCGCGGGGAGGAGGCAGGCCCTGGTCGCGACAAGCCATAACTGGCCCAGCCGTCGATTCAATATGCGCTTCTACGCGGCCCTGGATCGTTTCGCTCTCCGCGGATTTGATCGGGTAGCCGTGGTTTCTGACGTTGTGGGCCGGAAGCTTGAGCAATCCGGCATCAATAAAGACGCGATTGTTTCCATTCCGAATGGCGTCGATATCGAACGCTTCCATCATTCCGAACCAACCCTCCGGGAAAAGACGATCGGGGATGAAGGGGTGATTGTTGGCTGCGTCGGCCGCGCCATTCCCGCCAAAGGAGGCCGCGAATTTCTCGAAGCCGCGCAACAGGTGCTGGCGAAATTCCCGGGTACGCGCTTCGTCTGGATTGGCGACGGTCCGTCGTTGCCCGTATGGAAACAATTGGCCGAGCATCTTGGAATGTCGGCAAATGTTCGCTTCACAGGCTCACGAAACGACATGCCAGGTATCTACGCATCGCTTGATATTGTTGTCCTGCCGTCGCTCGAAGAAGCGATGCCCATGTGCCTGTTGGAGGCGATGGCCGCGGCTCGTCCCGTCGTTGCTTCTGACGTCGGCGCGGTGAACCAGGTTGTGAGGGATGGGATTACCGGGCTCCTTGTTCCGCCTGGGGACACTGCCGCGCTGGCCGCCTCCATCATGCGGCTGGTGGATGATCGTGCGCTCGCGGAGGCGTTCGGCACAGCAGCCGTGTCTCGCGCCACGGCGCTCTTTTCGATTGAGGGCACAGCGCAGCGCTATGCGGCCATCTACGAGAGCGCCTGTTCCAGACGACTGCGTCTGGATGGCATCGCCGCGCTTGAGAGGAGCACTTCATGAGCGCGCCCGCAAGGACTCTGTCCGGCAAACCGCTGGTTTCCATTGTGGTCGCCTGCCGAAACGAACTCAGCCACATTCGCGCTTTTCTCGATTCGATCATCGGCCAGAATATGGCTGGAATGGCATGGGAGGCAATTATAGCTGACGGCCTCAGTGATGACGGCACATTCGAAATTCTTCGCGAGTATTCTGATCGCCATCCCGAGTTATGCGTCGTCCGGAACAACGGCCGTTTCGTTTCCCATGGCCTGAACGCGGCTATCCGTGCCTCGCGCGGCGAAATCATTATCAGGATGGACGCCCACACGTTCTATTCGCCGAACTATTGCTTGCGGTCCATTGAGTTACTTGCCTCTACCGGCGCCGATAACGTCGGCGGTCCGGCCCGCACGCGTGTGCAGGGTGCGAAGGCTCGAGCCGTGGCCGCCGCATACCATTCGCGCTTCTCAACGGGTGGCGCCCGGTTCCACGACGATGGTTTCGAGGGTTGGGTAGATACCGTTCCTTATGGCTGCTGGCGCAGATCGACACTCCTGCGCCTGGGACTCTTCGACGAGTCCCTGATTCGGAACCAGGACGATGAATTGAACCTTCGCCTCATTCGAGCCGGAGGAAAGATCTGGCAGAGCCCGAAGATTGAATCCTGGTATGCGCCTCGCCCGAATTTCGCGAAGCTGTTCCGTCAATACTTTCAGTACGGCTTCTGGAAGGTCGCGGTGATCCGCAAACACAGGCTGCCCGGGTCGTGGCGTCAACTTGTGCCCGTTTGCTTTGTCGGCATCCAGATTCTTCTTCTGGGCGCGTGCCCGATATCGCTTGCGGCCGGACGCCCGTCTGCCGCGGCCGTTCTTGCGGCGCTATGGATTGCACTCGCAGCCTGCTATCTGGCTGCGAATCTGGTTGCCTCCGCCGCCTCGGCACGCCGGTTCGGCTTCGATCTTCTGCCGTTCCTTCCGGTTGTTTTTGCCGTTTACCACTATTCGTACGGACTCGGCTTTCTGGCCGGATTTCGCTTTTTGCTGGGAACACGCGTCCCTTCTCCAATGCCTAACTCAGCTTTTACCAACGTAACGCGCTGACGAACATGCGTCGACTCATCGACATTCTATTTGCCTCGATTGCCTTGATACTATTGAGTCCCCTTTTTCTGCTGGTCGGGGCCGCGGTCATGCTATCGTCTCCCGGCGATCCCTTTTTTCGCGGGTGGAGGGTTGGCGTCGGCGGAAAGCCCTTCCGCATGTGGAAGTTCCGCACGATGAATCAGGATGCAGCTAGCTACGGACCCATCACAGGCCCCAGCGACACGCGCGTCTTTCCGCTGGGGCGCATCTTGCGGCGGACTAAGATCGACGAATTGCCCCAGTTCATCAATCTCGCGCTGGGTGATATGACCTTGGTTGGTCCCCGTCCCGAATCCCCCGGAATCGTTGCGCTTTACAAGCCATGGCACCGCGCCGTATTGAGTGTCAAGCCCGGCATTACCGGCCCGGTCCAAACTGAGTTGGTTGAAGAGGCGGAGAGTATTCCGCCAGGCGTCGACCCGGCCGCTTTCTACGTGGAGCACTTGATGGAATACAAGATCCGGCTCGATTTGGATTACATGGATCACCGCACTGCCTTCACCGACGCCAAGGTTGTGATTTCAACAATAGGACTTATCGCTCACGCGGCCTTCGGTTTTCCCTGGGTGCCAAAGCACCGCGAACCACCTCCCTTCCGGCAAGAAATCCGGGAATGACATATCTGACCATGAATACCCCTTTACAAGTTCCGTATCATCGCTCGAGCATCGGCCCGGAAGAGATTCAAGAAGTCGTTGAGACGCTGGAATCCGGATGGCTCACCACAGGTCCTCGTACGGCGCGCTTCGAGAGAGATTTCTCGGAATACACTCAGGCGCCATTTTCCCAGGCTGTGAACTCCTGTACCTCAGGCCTGCACCTCGCGCTGACAGCCCTGGAAATAGGCGCGGGCGATGAAGTGATTACGACGCCGCTCACCTTCTGCGCGACCGTCAACGTGATCCTGCACCGGGGCGCGACACCCGTTCTTGCGGATGTGGATGATGACGGCAATATCGACGCCGGTTCTGTGGCGGCTAAGCTCAACCCACGCACTCGAGCGATCATTCCCGTTCATCTCGCCGGTCTCCCCTGTGACCTGCAGGCGATCTGGTCGCTTGCGAACCGGCGCGGGGTTGCAGTTATTGAAGACTGCGCCCATGCCATCGGATCGCATTACCGGGGTGTTCCCATCGGGGGCGCGCAGCCGGACGCCGGTTGGCCGAGCGCCGCGGCTGTTTTCAGTTTTTACGCCACCAAGAATATGACTACCGGAGAAGGCGGTATGGTGACCACCCACGATGAGCAGTTTGCCGCTCGTCTGAAGAATCTCTGCCTCCATGGAATTAGTAAGAATTCGTGGAACCGGTATGCCGACCGGGGGAGTTGGCACTACGAAGTGCTCGAGCCAGGCTTCAAGTACAATCTCACCGATCTTCAGTCAGCCTTGGGAATTCACCAGTTACGAAAACTCGAGCGTTTTACAGCGGATCGGACGCGGCTTGCAGCACTCTATTCCGAGCTACTCGGAGATGTCGAAGAAGTGTCGCTTCCGCGCGCCAAAGCCGACTGCCGGCACGCATGGCATCTTTTTATGCTTCGCCTGAACCTGGATAGGCTATCTATTAACCGCGCGGAATTCATCGCCGAGCTTCAGACGCGCGGTGTCGGAACCAGCGTGCATTTCATCCCCATTCCACTTCACCCGGCCTATGCGGACATGGCTGCCCGACCCGAAAATCAAGTGCCCCGCGCCCTGTCCCTGTATCCTCGTTTGATCTCGCTTCCTCTTTACCCGGCGATGACCGAGGAGCAGATCGTCATTACAGCGAAAGCGGTTCGTGAGATAGCCATGGAAAACCGTGTATCCCGTTTCTGGGCTCTCACCGCAGCCGCGGCTTCGTAAATTCCCTCTTAGTAATCCCCCAACACATAATGACAAATCGAAAGCTATCTTCAACCGTTGTGAGCATCTTTTCACGGATGACCGCTGACTTAGCGATTGTTCAAGTATCGATATTTCTCGCGATGGCCGCCGTGTTTGTTCCGTTCCCCGGTCGCTCCGCGGCAGAGGGCCTTTATTTTCTCAGGAGCTATTACCTCGGAGTCCTGTTCCCGCTCTCCATCTTGTTCTCGATTGTAAACAGTCTGGCGGGGCTCTACACCCGCGTGCGGAACTGGGCCACTTCGCCCTGTCTCTGGCGGGCTGCGTCGAGCGCCACCATCGCATTCGTTCTCGTTTTCATGATTGCGTCCCGCTGCCCCCATTTTGAGGGGTTCCCGCTGCGGGGCTGGATGATCTTCGCCGTGCTTGCGGTTCTTGGAACCGCCGGCATTCGTCTCCTGAAGCATCTTCTGTTCGAGCACGAAGTGCAGTCGCGGATGGGAGAGGAAGCCGTCCTGGTCGTTGGAGGCGCAGGTTACATCGGATCTATCGTCGCGCGAAAGCTTCTCAAGAAGGGGTACCGCGTGCGCATCCTCGATAGTCTGATTTATGGAAGCTCGGCTATTGATGAGATTCTGACTAATCCGCGTCTTGAGTTTGTCCGCGGCGATTGCCGGAACATCCAGGACGTTGTCAAGGCCATGAAAGACGTTAGATCGGTCGTCCACCTCGCTGCCATTGTAGGCGACCCCGCCTGCGACCGCGATCATAAGACGGCGCTCCAAATCAACTACGCGGCTACCCGCATGATGATCGAGATAGCCAAAGGCGAAAGAGTGCGCCGCTTCGTGTTCGCCTCCAGTTGCAGCGTCTACGGGGCTAGCGAAGAGGTAATGACTGAGACCAGCCAGCCTCACCCGATTTCCGTCTATGCCGAGACCAAGGTGGATTCCGAAGATGCGCTCCTGGCCGCGGCCACGGAAACATTCCATCCCACTGTGCTCCGGTTCGCAACCATTTTTGGGCTCTCTCCCAGGCCCCGGTTCGACTTAGTGGTGAATCTGCTCACCGCCAAAGCCCGTCAGGAGAAGCTGGTTACTATTTTCAATGGCGAGCAGTGGCGGCCTTTTCTGCATGTCTCGGACGCCGCCTCGGCCGTCGTGAAAATGCTGGAAACTCCTGTCCGGATTGTCGGCGGCCAGGTCTATAACGTTGGGGACAGCAGGCTCAACTACACTCTCACTCAAATAGCCGACAAGATCAGGCAAGTGTTTCCGGAAACCCGCGTCGAGCACGTTGATAACTCGGACCGCCGGTCTTATCGTGTGTCTTTTGCCAAGATCCAGGGCCAACTCGGCTTCACATGTTCAAAGACGATCGAGGACGGAATTCTGGAACTGAAGGCGGCGTTCGAGCAGGGCGCGATCCTTGACTATCGGTATCCGCTCTACAGCAACCTGAAGTACCTGCAACAGCACGGAAGTCCGCTTCAGACGGATGAGCTCGGCGAACAAGTGATGGCCGCTCTCGCGCAAAAACCAAGTATGAACGAGGGTGTCGTCGAGAGCCTGAGCGCAAGCGCGTAATGGCTGTTATATCGATTATTATTCCTGCCTTGAACGAGGAGCGGGCGCTGCCTGCGTGTCTCGATGCACTCGTCGCTCAAACTCTCCCGGTGAACCAATTCGAGGTGATCGTAGTCGACAATGGCTCCGTCGACCGCACTTTGCGGATCGCCCGAAGCTTTGAGTCGCTTCTGCCCATGCGCATCGTCGAAAAGGACGGCTGTTCCATCGCTGCGCTTCGCAACCTGGGTGCGAAGCTTGCGCGGGCGAACTTACTCGCTTTCCTGGACGCAGATTGCATCGCGAAGCCTAACTGGTTGTCGTTCGCGTTGCACATCCTCGAAGAAAGGAAAGGTGGCGTATTCGGCGCCGGTTATCAGATCCCCGAAAATTCCGCCTGGGTGGCGCGGGCCTGGTACGGTAGCGAAAACAAGAAAAGCGGCCGTGTCTCCTATATCTCCGGCGGTAACTTGATCGTCTCTCGCGAGGAATTCCTGGCTGCCGGAGGGTTTGACGAAAACCTGGAGACGAGTGAGGATTGGGAGTTTTGCCGGCGCGCCGCCTCACGTGCGATTCCCATCCACGCTGATCCTAACCTGGCCGTAGTTCATCTAGGTACGCCTCAAACGTTGCGCGAATTCTACCGCAAGCAATATTGGCATGGCACACATGCCCTCAAGGCCGTCATCCGCTCGGCGAATGGTTTCCGTGGCGGGCGCGCTGCGTGGTTCGCCGTCTGGACTCTTCTCAGCATGTGCGGGTTTCTGCTCGGACTGACCGCTACAGCTCTGGGTGGCGGCGTCTGGCTTATGGTCGCGGGCACGGCAAGTCTGCTCGCGGCGCCAATAGTCCTCTCCGGTCGCACCGCCCTCGCCCGGAGTAACTTCTTTCTTGTCTTTCCACTAATGCCGCTCTATCTGGCTTATGGGACTGCTCGCGCACTTTGTCTCACCGGTTTTAGCCTGCCTCGACCCACAAAACCCGTTGTACCGGATTCCCCCATCGGATGACCCCCACCTTCAGCTCCCCCGCCGAAAAGCAAACCGTATCCAGAGAATTGAAACGGTTGCTTCAGCACTCCTCGCACTACCTTACGGGGCTGGTGTTTTCGCTTGCTCTGGGATTTATTTCTTTTCCCATTTATACGCGCGTGTTCTCGGTCGCCGACTACGGTTCAATCGATTTCATCCAGCGTATTCTTCTGCTCTTTACAGCTTTCTCGAAGCTCGGCATGCAGAACTCGGCGCTCCGGTTTTTTAACCGCGGCGAGTTTGAGGCGCATCCTGAACAAGGCAGGAAATATTACTCCACCATGTTCCTTGGGATGGCGGCCACGTCGGGAATCGTGACTATTCTGTTTGCGCTCGCAGTCCGGGTTAGCCCGGTATCCTGGATCGATTCGGGTCTCGCGAGCATTCTATTTTCCACTTCGGTCATGATCTTTCTCCGGGCGCTCGAATCCATTCTCTGGTCGTTCCTGCGCATTGAAGAGAGAACCAAGGCATACACCGGATATCAAATCCTGATTAAAGGACTGACCCTGGCCGTGATTTGCGCGATCCTCTATTTCGCGGGAAGATCGGCGCGCCACTTCTTCACGGGAATGATCGTCGTCGAGGGCCTGATCGTCGCATCCATGGTCTTCCTGCTGCTGCGGCGCGGGATCATTCATTTCCGCTTCTTCGACCATAAGCTGTTCTGGTCCGCTATCTCATTTGGTATGCCGCTCATTGTGTATGAGATCGCCAGCATTGTTCTCGACTCAGGTGACCGCGTATTGGTTCGAAGATACCTGGGGGCGAACGCATTGGGCCAATATTCCGTCGCCTACGGGCTTTCGAGTTATGTGAACGATTTGATGATTGTCCCCCTCAACCTGGCCCTGCTTCCTATCTATATGCGGATGTGGAACACGGAGGGTGCGGAGAAGACGAGTAAGTTTCTCAGCACGGGATTCAACCTATTCGTAATCGTCGCGGCGGGCGTCTTCACACTGGCCTTCGTTGGGTCTCACGACGCGGTCCACCTCCTCGCATCGTCGAAATATGGGAGCCAATCCGGGCTGATCCCCATCATCGTCGCAGGGCTTCTCATCTACACGACCCAGGTATTCTTGAGCGCCGGTTTGCTGATCCATAGAAGGACGATGGCTATGGCGCGGGCTCTGTTTCTGTCTGCGCTTTTGAACATCATTCTGAATGTGGCGCTGCTCCCGCGTCTCGGCCTGGCTGCTGCGGCCATTGCCACTCTTGTGAGCTATTGTTTCTGTATCCTCTGGCTCGCGCGCTCGTCCTTTCGTGTGTTGCCGTTATCCATCGATTTCGGAAGCATGGGGCGGGCGGGGCTGGTCTCCGCTCTCACCTGCGCACTCGTGTCGCGCGTTGAAATCGGTATCCCGATGGTCAATCTCGCCGTGCGTGGGTCACTGGCTGTCCTCTTATTTGGCGCTCTCATGGCGACCCTCGACCCTAAGGTTCGGGCAATCGCACTCGATGTCGTCAGTAAGTTTCGCCTGCGCAGCGCGACGATGCGGCAGGTGGAAGTTTCCACGGTGGAAGGCTGACGCAATGCACTTTTCGGGCATAACTCCTCTGGTGCTATACGCGGCCGCAATCCTCTGTGGAATCTGGAGCATCGCCGGGAAGCCCATTGTTGGGTTCTACTATTTGGTCCCACTCCTGCCACTGCAGACTCTGCGCTATCGTCTGCTGGAGTACCCTTTGGGAGGCAGCATTGTTGGGCTAATACTGGTCGCGATGGCTATCGGCGTGCTACGACAGCGCAGCTCCATACTTCCGAAAACGCCGTGGACGCGGGTCATCTCCGTCTATTCGATCTTTTTACTTATATCTCTGATCCTCGGTGCGTTCTATCTGGACATGAAACTGCCGCTGCCCGGCACCCCCCGATTCGGCATCTGGGAGGACTATATGATGATGCCGGCAATGCTGCTTATGTTGGCTGCCGTGCGTCCCACCCGCTTGGAGATGCGTATCATTATAATTCTGATGTGCGCGTCCACTCTGTTACTCAGCAAGAGCTACTTCAGCGTGATGGCGAATCGGGATTTTTCCACTTACTCGGAGGATCGGGAAGCGGGCAGCATGGGCTACGCCGGCTCCAATGGATTAGCCGCCTACGAGGCCCAGATAACGGTCTTCCTGGTAGCTCTTGCCGTATTTGAGAAGAAAATCCTGCCGCGACTGGCTCTCTATGGCATTGCCGCTCTTTCCAGCGTCTGCCTCATGTTCACCCTTTCGCGAGGCGGCTACCTGGCGCTACTGGCGGGTTGGTTCTTCCTGGGCGTAGCTAAGAAAAGGTCTTTGCTGGTTCTCCTGGCCGCGTTTCTCCTGACCTGGAGCACGATTGTTCCGGAGGCGGTTCGCTATCGGGTCTTCATGACTTACGATCAGGAAAATAAGACCGTGGATCACTCGGCCGAAACCCGTCTCGACCTGTGGGACGATGCCATGCATCTGTTCGCTTCGAACCCGGCGACCGGCACGGGATTCGCGACCTATGCCTTCATGCATCGGATCGGCGGCTATGAGGATACGCATAACTACTTTCTGAAGATACTGGTCGAAACCGGCGTGGTCGGCATGCTGTTCTTCCTGTGGCTGCTGGGGCGGACCTTCTTCTCGGGGCTCTGGCTCTTCTGGACAGCGACGGATCCGTTCTTCAAAGCCCTTGGCTTGGGACTCGCGTGCTGGATGGTTTCGTGCGTCGTCGCGAACTGTTTTGGTGATCGCTGGTCATTTCTTCAGGTCAATGGTTATATGTGGATCATAGCTGGCATGGTGGCGCACGGGTTAACAGTCGAGAGCGCGGAGAAAGCCGCCGGAGTTCCCGAGGCCGTGGAGGACGACGCCGAGGCTCTCGTTCTTGCCGCTGTCTAGGTTTGAATAAACTAGATTTGAAATTAGATGACGCGCGTTCTCGTTCTGTCTTTCGCACTTGGGCTGGCCGCCGCGGCCCAGACAACTGCCCCGGCGCTCTTCTTTTCGGATCTCGATAGCGGTCCGAACACCGGTGGAGATAACAACGCCGGCGTATACGTAACTATTTACGGGCAGCGGTTTGGCGCAACCCAGGGTGGATCATACGTCGCCATTGGTGGTGGCCAGGCCGACTCTTATCAGTTCTGGTCTGACAACAAGATTACTTTCCAATTAGGTGCTTCAGCGCAGACCGGCAACATCATCGTAACGAGCGGCGGCGGCGCTTCGAACGCGATTCCGTTCACGGTGAGGGCCGGAAATATTTACTTTGTCTCACCCGATGGCAACGATTCGGACAGTGGTCTTTCCGGGTCGCCGTGGCTGACGCTTCCGAATGCCGTGCAGACCATTTCCGCGGGCGACACGATCTATGCCATGAACGGCGTAACGCAAAATGTAGACGACGGCCAGGGATGGGATGCTGCGCTGACGTTGCGCGCGGAGTGGTGCGGAACTTCCGGCTACAACCGCGCGCTTCTGGCTTATCCCAACGCATCGGTTACGATCGGGAATTCGTCCGGGCAATCGCCATCGAGCGGTCTCCGCAGTACGGACTTCAGCGCGGGCGATGGCGCTTGCGGCGGCTATTGGACATTTGGCGAACTTATATTCCGCGGCGTTGGTCCGGCGTCTGTGGCAGGCCCGAGCCAGCAGTGGCGGTTTGTCGGTAATGACATCAGTTGCCCTAACGCGGAAGGCAGTAATTCGGATGCGTGCTTTGAAACATCGCTGGCGAGTTATGTCGAGTTTCTAGGGAACAACGTCCACGATGCCGGGACGGCGGATGCTGCCGCAACCTTCAATGGTGTGTACTTCTCAACCGACTCGAACGACATCGATATGGGATGGAATACAGTGGCGAATGTGCAGGGATGCCGCGGAGTCCAGATACATTCGTCGCCTCTCGGGTCGGGTTATCCAAATAGCGGTTTCAATCAGTATGATCTGCAAGTGCACGACAATGTAATTCATGACACCCAGTGCGACGGACTGATTATCAACACCGTCGATCCATCCAAGGGCGGCGTTTCTGTCTATAACAATGTGATCTATAATGCGGGCCAAGGACCCAATAATCCTGAACAGTCGGGCGATTGGGCTTGTATCTTTGTCCCCGGTTACACAGAAAACGGCGCCGCGGGTTCCGGGACCGTCGATATTTATAACAACACGATGTATGGATGTGGAACCTTCGCGGATCCGCCGTTCGGCGACGCGAACGCGGCCGTAATCGAAGGCGGCTACAATGCGAATCTGTACGTCAATATCACGAATAACATCATGTACCAGACTTCCGGCGAACCTTACTTAGTCGTCTGGAATCCGGTCTCGGGCGAGCCTTGTGCGGACTCCGACAACTGCCCGTGGGTAGAGGGCACGAACAATCTCTTCTTCGGCGTGGGCGTCGAAACAACCGACACGATCAATGTGACGAACTCCATCAACGCCGATCCACAGCTCCTCAATCCCTCTGCGGATGAACTGCAACTCTCGTCCAGCAGCCCCGCCCGGAGCGCAGGCGTAAATACAGGGCTCGCCGAAGACATTGTCGGTGTTTCCAGAGGTGGCGCTGAAGGATACGACCTGGGCGCTTACCAGTTCGATTCAGGCCAGGCGGCTATCCCGCCGAATCTGTCGGCGATCACCGACGCGGCCAGCTTTGCAACGGGCTCGGTTTCTCCGGGGGAATTGATCGTATGCTTCGGCGTCAATCTAGGTCCGGCCACCGCGGTTCTCGCCCAGGTCAATAATGGAAGCCTGACGAGCAGTCTCGGCGGCGTCAAGGTTCTGTTCAATGGCGTTCCGGCGGCTCTGCTCTATGTGCAGGCGAATCAGATCAACGCGATTGTCCCGTATGAAGTGTCGGGGTCCGGCAGCGTGAGTGTGCAGGTCGCTTACGCCGGGCAAACATCGAACAGCCTGACTGTGCCAGTCGCACCTACCACGCCCAACGTCTTTACGCAAGGCGGTTCGGGTTACGGACAGGGGGCGATTCTAAATCAGGATCTCTCGGTGAATACGATTATCAACGCGGCTCGACGCAAGACTTACATCGTGATCTACGCTACCGGGGCAGGTCAAACCAGCCCAACCGGGGTGGATGGATTCATCGCTACCAGCGCTTCGTTTGCACCGATCTATCCTCCCTCGGTTACACTAGACGGGATACCCGCTATGGTTACCTATGCGGGCGCGGTTCCTGGTCTCGCTCTTGGCGTCGAACAAATTAACGTTCTTGTTCCGCAGAATGCCCCGGTGGGGAACGCGGTCCCGGTTGTCATTACCGCCAACGGCGTCTCCAGCCAATCCAACGTCACGGTTGCCATTCAATGACCTGGCAGGGCGTAAGCGCCGATAGGATAGCCGCTTCCCTGGGGTAGTGGCACGCCCAGAATATCAAAATTATCCGGGACACTCACGCCTCCATTGGCAGCGGGGCTTCCGGACTGAAGCTGAAAGTTATATTGTCCCGGGTCCACCAGCAGCGGATTGGCGTTGATCGAGTTCACGATATTCGCGGGATCTCGTTTCTCTACAGTGGAACGTCCCCAGAAGAGATTATTGGTTCCCTGCATCCACGGGCAGTTCGCCGAAGCGGCGCATACTCCGCCTGCGTTCTTACCGGGATTCCAAACGACCACATAGGGCACGCCGCCCGGAAACAAAGTAGTAGGCAATTGATAGACAAGATTGTTCCGGATATGAACGATAAGGTTCACATTACCGCCGCCCTCGATGATTGCGGCGTTCGCATTGCTGAACGGCGGCGTTACGAAAGCTCCACAATCATACAGGGTGTTATTGAAAACCTCGACCATGCCGGAACCGGGCGCGCCGGTTTCCGTTGTGCCCGGCACATAAATGCACGACCAGCTCCCGGATTGCTCCGGATTGTTAGGTCCCTTACCCGCGTTGTAAATCACATTGCTATAAATCGAGATCGGTCCCTTCGAAGGGTCCACCGTATCGGCAATAATCCCGTCGCATTGGGTATCGTGAATGACGTTGTCGTGAATCGCGATGTCGTATTGGTTGTACCCGCTATGCGGATAACCGGAGCCGAGCGGCGACGAATGTATCTGAACCCCGCGGCATCCATGCACATTCGCTACTGTATTCCACCCCATCTCGACGTGATTGGAATCGGTCGAGAAGTAAACGCCCTGGAACAGCGCGGATGCCCCTGCCGTGCCCGCATCGTGAACGTTATTTCCAAGGAACTTGACATAGCTCGCGAGCGACGTTTCAAAACAGGCGCCCCCTCCGCCGCTTCCGTTGGAGTTGGGGCAGCTAATATCGTTGCCGATGAAACGCCACTGTTGGCTGGGTCCGGCGATGGCCACGGGTTGAATGCCGCGCAGTTCGATTTCTCCGAAGACCCACTCGCCTCCGCAAGGGCCGTCGCCGGAGCTGAAATCCGTGGAACGAATACCCGTGGGCGGATTCAACCCATTTGGGTTACCGATGGTGACCGTCGCTCCGGGGTACGCGAGCAGAGCACGCGGATTGCCCGACGTGCCGCACCACTCCGAGCGAAGCGTGAGCGCCGCCTGCCAACCCTGTCCATCGTCCACGGTTTGACTGACGCCGTTCTCCGCGTAAATCGTGTCGCCGGCCGCAATCGTCTGCACGGCATGCGGCAACGTCTTCCACGGAGAGTTGAAGGTTCCCTTGTTTCCGTCTTTTCCATTAGTCGCGACAAAATAGATGTTACCCGCTCGTACCGTGAAGGGAAGCGCATTCGATGTGCCCGAAGAAGTAACCAGCTCGATTGTGCCCGTGGTCGCGGCCGCCCCTGGCTGGAAAGTAATTCTGGTGTCCGACCAGATTGGATATGAGGAAGCGGTCCCGCCACCTATCGAAACATAGGACGTGCCTTGGGTCGCGCCGAAGCGCTGTCCGTAGATCGTAACAAAAACACCCGCGTTGTTCGCGCCTCCGGTCTTCGGGCCACTTTCCAGATCTGAGAAAAATAGCGTCGGGGCCAGCGATTGCGGCTTAGCCGCAATCATGCTGATGAAAAGACTAAGCATCAAGAAGATTTGTGGACGCATAAACTCCCGGAAACCCGCATTGAATCTCAACTCTAAAAATATAATCGCGCTGGGCTACCACGATATTACTGAAGATCTAAGCGCTTCGTTTAAGCCGCCCTCCATTTCCGCAGCGGTGTATACCCTTGGCCGCTCCGAGTTCCGGCAGCATCTAGCGCTCATTGAAGAAGCTGCCCCGAAGAGGCCGGCAGTTTTTACCTTCGATGACGGCGCCGCCAGCGCTTACTTCATCGTTGCAAGGGAACTCGAACGCGCTGCTCTCCGGGGGTATTTCTTCATAACGACGAATTGGATTGAACGCCCGGGTTTTCTCACCGCGGCCCAGATCAGGGAACTCGCTGCTCGCGGCCACGTCATTGGAAGTCACTCCTGTTCGCACCCGGAAAGAATGTCGAAACTTGGCCGCGCGGCACTGATCGAGGAGTGGACGGGGAGCCGCGTGATTCTCGAAGAAATTCTAGGCGCCCGCGTCACCGTGGCGTCTGTGCCCGGCGGTTACCACTCCATGCGTGTGGCACGGGCAGCGGCGCAATGTGGATACCGGACACTATTTACCTCGGAGCCCACCAGCCGCGTCCGCGAAGTGGATGGCTGCCGGGTAATCGGACGCTACTCGATCAAGCGCGGTTCGTCCGCCGCCGCGGCCGCCGCCATCGCGTCGGGGCGCCGCCTTCCGCGGATGCGGCAATGGATCGAATGGAATGCGAAAAAACCGGTCAAGTTCCTGGGCGGCGATCTGTATCTCACCGCGCGGCGCTTACTACTGAGCACTCAATGCCAATCGTTCTAGAACGGGAGCAAACGCTGGCTGCGCCAAATCGATACGATGACTCGCGCCGGCACATCCTCTATCTGATCGATGTTCTATGGGGGCTCGGCGGCGCGGAACAGGCGTTACTTCGCACCGCTCAACTTCTTCCCACAGATCGCTACCGCCTCACCGTAGGAACGTTTCGCCTTCGTCCGGGTTTGGCCATGAAGAGCGGTTTCGGGTGCCCTGTGATCGAGTTTCCATTGGGGCGCGTAACCGGGAGCAGCGTCCTGAAAACAGCCGCGCGCCTGGCGCAATTCATCCGCCGCGAACGTGTGGACCTGGTGCACACCTTCTTTGAAACGTCGGATCTGCTCGGCGGTCTGGTCGCGAAACTCAGTGGGCGGCCGGTGATTTCCAGCCGGCGCGACATGGGCTTCCTGCGCACACGCCGCAGCCAATATGGTTATCGCCTGCTCGGTTTCCTGTTCGATGAAGTTCACACGGTCTCTGAAGCGGTGCGGCAAGAGATGATCTCGCGCGACCGCCTCGACCCGAAACGCGTGGTCACGATCCCCAACGGTATCCCGTTCGGGCCGGCCCCCGTCCGAGTTCCTCGGGAAGGGAGTTCGCCGGTGGTCCTGAGCGTAGGAAATATCCGCGGCATTAAAGGCACCGACGTTTTGATCCGGACTGCGCAGCGCGTGGTCGCTCAGAATCCTGACGTGCGCTTCTGGATTGCCGGGTCCGACCATGACGAGCGCTATGCCCGCGAGATGCGTGCCCTTGTCACTGAACTCGGCCTTGCGCGGCACGTGCGGTTTCTCGGAAAGGTTGAAGATATTACTCCGCTGCTCGACGCGGCTGACGTATTTTGCCTGCTCTCCCGTAGCGAGGGAATGTCGAATGCTCTGCTTGAGGCCATGGCGGCGGCCGTTCCATGCGTGGCCACGGCCGTCGGGGGCACGCCGGAGGTGCTGACGGGTGAACTGAGCACTTTGCTGGTCCCGTCCGGCGATGCGGATCTAGCGGCCCTCAAGATCCTTCAACTTCTGAGCAACCCGGCGCAGGCGCAGCGCCTGGGCCGCGTGGCGCGAGCCCGGGTCGAGGAGAATTTCACGGCGCGCCGCATGGTTCAGAATCTGGCCGTGCGATACGGCCAATTACTGGCATTGAAGAAATAATGAGTCCGATCGAAACACTATCGCAGCAGATTACTGCAAAGTCGAACGCGGGCTACCACGAGATCGCCCGCAAGATAAAAGACGCGGCGGAACTCGACGCGGTGCGCCGCGAATGGGAGCAAATGGCTGCCACCTCGGCCACCATCGCGGCCGGGTTCGATTACCAGAAGGCATGGGCGGATGGGTTGGCGTCACGGCAACAGTTGCATGTTTTCCTGGCCGCCGGAGGGATCGCCCCGCTGGTCAGAGCGCGCGGCTTCGCGCAGCCGCTTACCCTGCTGGCAGCGGAAATGTACGAGCCTCTGGATTTCCTTTACCGGACTCCCCAAGCCGTCGAAGAACTGCTAATGCTGATCCGCCGCACCGCCCTTCCGCTCTACCTGCAGCGCATTCCTGCCGCGTCACCCATTGTTACCTTCGTGGAAAAAATCTTCGAGCGCCGCGCGCTGATTGTCAGGAAACCGGCTGCCGCCTCTCCGCTGATCCGGCTCGACGAAAGCTGGATCGAGCCGGAGAGTCATCTGAATTCCGGACGCCGTTCCGACCTACGCCGTGCCCGCCGCACTTCCGAGAAGCTGGGTGCGGTTGAAACCCAAATCCTCGCACCCGCGCCAGCCGAGGTGGCCGGACTCATCGGCGAAGTGCTGCGGGTCGAGGCAGCCGGCTGGAAGGGCGCCGCGGGCACGGCCCTTGCAGCCGACCCAGTCCGTTGCGAGTTCTTCCACCGGTACTGCGCCGCCGAAGCTCGCTTGGGCCGCCTGCGTATTTGCCTGCTACGCATCGCGGGACAGAATGCCGCCGCGCAGATTGCCATCCAGACGCCCACGCGCTTTTCGCTATTGCGCGCGGGTTACGACGAAGCGTTCGCCCGTTCTTCCCCCGGAAATCTGCTCACGCGCGAGAGCATCCGGCACGCGGCTCTCGCCGGAATCGCCACCTATGAATTCAACGGCGACATCGAACCCTGGACCAGGTTGTGGACCGAAGAGGAACTCGCCTGCTGCTCCCTTCACGTCTTCCCTTTCAGTCTTACCGGCATGACCGCCCTAGCCGTTCGGGCCGCAAAATCCTTCCTGCAGAGACATAAGAAGCATGACTAAGAACTTCCCCCTCGCTGCCTTGCAACTACCCATCGCCGCCATGGCCCCGCTGCTGAAGAAGGCGGCCAAAGCCTACGTGGCCGGCTCGACGGTCGAGCAAGCCCTCAGTGTGGCGCAAGCCCTCGGTCCCGAAGGCGCGGCGAACACCCTGGCTTTCTGGGATTCCGCATGCGACTCGCCGGACAAAGTCATCGAGATGTATCTGCAGACTGTCCGGGCGTCGGCCGCCAGCGGGCTTGAGTCTTATATCTCGATCAAAGCGCCCTCGTTCGACTTTGACCCGTCGCGGCTCTATCCAGTGCTGAAGGCCGCCCATTCGCACTCAATCAAAATTCACTTCGATGCGCTGGCGCCCGAGACCGTTGACGCCACTTTCTGCCTCATCGAGGAGAGTCTCCTGGTGCACGGTGATATCGGATGCACGCTTCCGGGCCGCTGGTCGCGCAGCTTACGTGATGCGGAGCTTGCCATTCGTCTCGGCCTCACCGTGCGGGTGGTGAAAGGGCAGTGGGGCGCTCCGGACGGCGAGGAAATTGAACCCTGCGCTGGATTTCTAAACGTAGTGAGGCTGCTGGCGGGGCGTGCTCGCCACGTCAGCGTGGCGACCCACGATCCAGCGTTGGCGCGCCGCGCTCTTGTGATCTTGAAGAATGCGGGTACGCCTTGCGAACTGGAACTTCTCTATGGCTTCCCGAAGCAAGGTGTGCTGAAGGCCACGAGGGCACTGAAGGTCCCGGTCCGGTTCTACCTGCCTTACGGTCACGCCTGGCTGCCTTATGCGCTGCGTCAGGCCGTTTCGAAGCCGCGGATTTTGTGGTGGCTCTTGCGCGACGGATTCATGGCCAGACACCAAAGGAGGAACGCCCTATGCGTGCAGCGGTAGCACTCACGGAAGATGCGACAGACACAGCGGCAGGGACTGCGATAGAGACTTCGCAGGCCAGTTCGCGCGATTTCTACCAGCGGTATTCCTGGTGCCTCGATCCATTTCTGCCTCTCGGCGATCTCCTGGTGCGCCTCTGCGAGGAGTTAGATGGGCGCTCGCGGCCGGCGCCGGAATGGCAGAAGCGGGAGAGCGCCGTCAATGTCTATCTGTTTGCCTGCGCCATCGCCTGCACCATCGACGACTATCTGGATGAGAAGACGGTCGACCTTTCGCCGATTGCGAAGATCGCTCGTAGCCCAATCCTGAAACAGGCCTGCGCGGCCGCGGAGCGGATCCTGAATCTGCCGGCCGCGTTCCGCCGCCGCTCGAAAGCGGCTGCCTGGCGGGAACGTTGGACGGGGTGTGTGGACGCCGCCTGCCTGGAACTGCTGCATGGCGAAACGGGCGGCTTCGACCGGGCGGCGCTGCCGCTGCTGGACAAGGCCACAGCATCCATCGGCGCGGGACTGCTGCGGCGAAGGATGCGGATTCCGGAGGGATTCCGCTGTCAGGATCTTGCGCACCAGGATGTAGTGGCGCTCGCGAACCAGTATTTGGCGGACGCTGCCCCAGACCGCGCAAAGCCCCTGTTGGTGATCGGCCCGCGCACCGCCGGCGCTTATTTCGCTCCGCTGGCTGCGGCCAGCCTCCGCGTCACCGCCAATTTGAGCGCCACCTGGATCACCGTGCGCCCGAAGAACGGGCTGTCTTCCGCCGAACGCTCGGCCATCCGGAGTGTTGTTCGCCGCGGCGGATCTTTCCTGGTGATTGACGACCACCCCAATACCGGCGTCACGCTGCGTCTGCTGCTCGGCATGCTGGAACGGCTGGGCGGCAAGCCGGCTCGCATCGCGGCGGCCGTTCCCGGGCATCCGGCGAATCCCGGTTGGACGCTTCCGGAAGCCGAATCGCGTGGGATTCGCATGGTGGTGCTCGCCCCGGAGAATCGCTACAAGGTGAAGTTGCTCGCTTCGGGCTGGATTGCCGGGGTGCTGGGCCAGCCGGTTGGCGAAAGTCTGGAAACGCGAGAGGTGAACCGGAAGTTCGAATCCGCTGCCGGCGACGGGTTTGAAGTGCGCTTGAAGCGGCTCGTGGACGTCCCTGGTTCCGGCCGTGTTCTCGCGAAGAGCGTTGGTTGGGGCTGGCTGGGCTATCACGCATTCCTGGCGGGAGAACGGTTGGAAGGTTTTGTACCTTCCTCCCTCGCTCAGCGGGAAGGCATTCTGTTTTCCGAGTGGATTGAAGGCGAGCCCGTCCTCAATGCCACAAGCGTAACTGCCCTCGGCTTCTATATCGCTCGCCGTTCGGCCACTCTGGCTTTAAAACGGGAGCCCCGTTTCGGACATCCGGAACTCGGCTGGTGCGGATGGAACGATTTGACGGCGACGTTACGCAAGGTTTATGGGCCTTATCTCGGCCGGTTCAAGCAGCCGGCGATTCTGCGCGCACTGCGCTCGTTACAGCCGCCGAAACCCGTTCTCCTCGACGGACAAATGCGCCCCGGCGACTGGATCCGCCGCAACGGACGGCTCTACAAAACGGATTTCGAGCATCACAATTTCGGCGGCGCTGAATTGGACCTGACCGATCCCGCATGGGACTTGGCGTCGGCGAGTTTTGAGTTTGGAATGAATGAGGGCGAAGAGGCGGACCTGCTGGACGCTTACACCATGGAGAGCCGTGACTTTGCGGTAGACCAACGCCTTACGCTCTACAAGATTCTCTGCGCGATGACCGTGATGCGCGCGTCCACTTACTGGATCGGGAAGAAGCCGGGCGATGCGCGGCACAAGCGCTGGGCGGAGCGATATCTCGCCGCCCGCGACTTTGCCGCCTTTCAAATGACACGCGAGATGGGACGCGAACTGGCACGGCGCAAATCGGTCTGGACGGAGAAGTTGCTGTTTCTGGATCTGGATGGCGTGCTGGATTGGAATCAGCTCGGCTTCCCGCACACGACACCGGACGGCGTGGAAGCTCTTCGGATTCTGAAAGAGGGCGGCGTTTCCTGCGTGCTGAACACCGCCCGTAGTCTGGAACACGTCCGGCAATATGCGCGCAGCTTTGGGTTGGCCGGCGGCGTGGCGGAACTGGGAAGCGTCTTCTGGGATGCCGTGGCCGGGCGCGAAACCTCGCTGGTCGATGCGGCTTCTCTTGCCGCGATGGATCGCGTCAGAGAGGCGGTCGCAAGAACCGAAGGCGTCGCTATAGACCCTCAGCACCGCCATTCGATCCGCGCATTCCGGTTCGACGGTGAGAAAACCGTGCGGCTGCGTGACACCGACCTCGCCCTGGCGGACTTAACGGGCCTGGCGGTGATCCACAGCGGCGCAGACACTCACGTCATCGCGAAAGGGGCGGGTAAAGCCACAGGCGTGGCCGCCGTCCGAATTCTGGTCAACCGCCGCGTAGGCTTCGTGGCGGCGATCGGAGATTCCGATCAGGATCTGGACATGCTACGCGCTGCCGACGTCGCGTTTGCGCCCGCTAACGCCTCGCGAGGTATCCGCGAGATGGCAGCCGCTGGGCGATGCCGAATGATGAAGCGGCCATTACAGGCGGGCCTGCTTGAGGCTGCACGAATTCTTGCGCCCGGTGTTCCACCGCTCGCTACTAAAACCGCCCCGGCTTTTCTAAACGCTCTGCTGGCCGTGGCGCAAAGGTCCGGCCTGGAAAGGATGACTTCGGTTCTCCGATGGAACAGACTATAGAGGTGCTTCCCGAGGCGGGCGAAACGACTGGCGAGCAGCTTCAGGTCGAGTGGGTAACCAGCGCGCATGCGTTCGGGGAACTTGCGCCTGAGTGGTCCGCGCTCGCGGAAGCGGCTGCTGTCAATAATATCTTCGTCAGCTTTGAATGGATGTCGGCGTGGTGGCAGACATGGGGAAAGGGGCGTTCGCTCGCCATTATCTCGGTTCGCGATCCAGGCGGCCGCCTCGTGGGGCTCGCGCCGTTTTCGATTGAAAGGATCTGGCTGGGGTGCATGCCCGTACGACGCCTGCGGCTTCTGGCGGATGAGCACAGTGGATCGGACTACCTGAGTCTTTTGGCCGTGCCTGCGTACGAAGCCCGCGTAACCGGAGAGATCGTCCGGACAATGGCGCAGCATCGCGGCGAATGGGATTGCATCGCGCTGCATGACACCGCGGATTCACCCCTCATGGCCGGCTTCCGTTTCCGCTTGGAGGCGCTGGGGATGCACTGCACGCGGAACGCGGCTGCTGTCTGCTATTACATTCCCCTTCCTCAAACTCGGGAAGCCTTCCTGAAAGGTTTGAGCAGCCACCTGCGCTGCAACTACAAGAGACGCTGGCGCGTGCTGGAACGGGAAGGTTCGGTCGAGTTTCTGTCGATCGCGGATCACGCCACCCTGACGCGCGAGTTTCCGGAACTGATCCGTCTGCATCGCATGCGGTTCGAGCAGCGTCAGGAAAAGAGCGCGTTCACCGAGCCTGACGTACTTACGTTTCACGCGAAGGTAATGGAGCGGCTGGCGGGCCGCGCGTTGGCGATGCTGTTTTTGATTCGCGTGGATGGCCAACCCGTCGCAAGTCTCTACGGGTTTGCCGCCGGCAGCACGTTTCAGTTCTACCAGTGCGGGATGCACCCGGCCTGGAAGCAGAAAGGTGTCGGGCAGATGATGACAGGCCGTGCCATTGAGGAAGCCATCCGCCTGGGCTTTCGGGAATTCGACTTTCTGCGCGGCGGCGAATCGTACAAGGCGCATTGGGCCCAGCATTCGCGAACCACCGTTACGCTTCGCCTGTTCGATTCACGATGGAAGAGCCGCTACGCGGAAGCCGTCTGGTCGGCTGGGGTGTTTGCGCGCAAATGCAAAGCGGCGTTACGAGATAAGGTACGCGGAGTAAGAGCAGTAAGAGAAGATACAGGGGATGAGTGAAGTTCCGCTGCTCACCGTCGCCGATTTTGAAGCCGCCGCGCCGCGGTTCGCCAGCCACCGGGCCATCGAGTTCCTGAACGGCGGAGCGGGCGAAGGCGTGACCCTGCGCGACAACATCCGCGCCTTCGAGCAAATCCGTTTGTGGCCGCGCGTCCTGCGCGACGTGAGCCGCATCGACCTTTCGATTGAGCTGTTCGGCCGCAAGCTGAATTCGCCCATCCTGCTCGCGCCCACCGGCTATCACAAACTCTTCCACCCGGAAGGCGAACTGGCTGTGGTGCGCGCCGCCAATGAAGCAGGATCTCTGCTGGTGGCCGCCACCTTCGCCACAACCAGCATCGAAGACATGGCGCGGGCGTCCAGCCGGCCGCTGTGGTTCCAACTCTACATTCAACCGGACCGTGCCTCCACGGCGCGCGTGATTCGCGCCGCGGTGGATTCAGGTTGTGAGGCGATCGTGGTGACCGTGGATATCCCAGTGAACGGTCCCCGCGACCGCGAACTCCGCGCGGGATTCAAGCTGCCGGAAGGCGTGATCCGCGAGAATCTCCGCCACATGGGCGTTGATCTGGCGGGCGCTCCGCACCGCCCCGTAGCCACGGAGGTTTATAACTTCATCCGCGCCGCCGATGCCACATGGGACGATATCGAGCGCCTGCGCGCTTCGGTGAAAGTGCCGGTGCTGCTGAAGGGCATCCTGCACGCTGACGATGCGAGCGAAGCGGTTCGTCGCGGAATCGATGGGATTGTGGTTTCCAACCACGGTGGACGAAGCCTGGATTCAGC
>Ga0182012_10000378_pt1 | contig 50197 bp, 45 predicted proteins | sample 612S2SmetaG_FD_120486 | JGI IMG/M metagenome (GOLD analysis project Ga0182012, IMG submission 120486) | Permafrost microbial communities from Stordalen Mire, Sweden - 612S2S metaG | ecosystem: Environmental > Terrestrial > Soil > Wetlands > Permafrost | place: Sweden: Stordalen | collected... | reverse complement strand
GGTCCAACGCGGTGAAGTTCACCTCCGAAGGCGAGGTGGTCATCCGGGCCCGCGTCCTCGACTGGAACATCGAGCGGGTAGCCCTGCGTTTCGAGGTCATTGACATGGGCATGGGCATCGCCCTCGCCGACCAGGCGCGCCTGTTCCAAGCCTTCTCCCAGGCCGACTCGTCCACGACCCGCCGGTTCGGCGGGACGGGGCTGGGCCTCGCCATCTGCCGGCAGCTCGTCGGGCTGATGGGCGGCAAGATCGGTTTGTTAAGTACCCCGGGAGAGGGGTCGACCTTCTGGTTCGAGCTGTCGCTGCGCCGAGGCGAGACCACTGCCTCGCCCGAAACGTCGGGCGTGGCCCGCGACCTTGGCGGCCTGCGGGCCCTGGTCGTCGACGACAACTCAACCAACCGCCGGATCCTGCGCCAGCAGCTCACCTCGTGGGGCGTCGAAGTCCTCGAGGCCACTGACGCCTACGAGGCTCTCGAACTTGTGGCCGGCGCTGCCCGGGCGGGCAAGACGTTCGAGTTCGGCGTGGTCGACCTCAATATGCCGGGCATGGACGGCATGGAGTTGGCCGAGATCCTAAAGGCACACCCGGAGACGGCGAGGATAGCGCTGTTCCTGCTGAGCTCGTCGAGCGGACGGCTAGGTGCCGCCGAGGCTCATCTCCGGGGCTTCGCCGGCAGCCTGACCAAGCCGGTCCGACCTTCCGAACTGTTCGACTGCCTGATCACCGGGCTGAACAGCGGGGCACCCGAGGCCCCGTCCGGGCAGGCGCGTACCGACCAACCCGACGACCAAGAGGTAAAAGGCGTGATCCTGCTCGTTGAAGACAACAAGATGAACCAACTGGTGGGCTCCAAGGTGCTGGCCAAGCTGGGCTATGCCTTCGAGGTCGCCAACCACGGAGGCGAAGCCGTCACCGCCATACAGGAGAGGCGCTACGACGCCGTCCTGATGGACTGCCAGATGCCGGAAATGGACGGCTACCAGGCCACGGCCGAGATCCGCCGCATCGAGGGGACCGGACGGAGGACCCCGATCATCGCCATGACGGCCGCGGCCATGGACGGCGACCGTGACCTGTGCCTGGCGGCCGGCATGGACGACTACATCACCAAGCCGGTCCGGCTCGAAACGGTGGCCGCCGTCCTTGAGCGCTGGGCGCGCCGGCCGGCGCCCGACGGCCCCGAGGGCGCCCTGCCGGCCCCGCCGGAAGAGAGCTCGCCCGGTCCCCTCGACCAGGCCCAGATCGAGCTCCTGCGCGGCCTCGACGACGGCGAAGGGGCCGTGCTGGCCGAGATCATCGACCAGTACCTGGCCCAGACGGTCGAAGGCCATAGTGACCTTGTCCGGGTTACCGGCGAGGGCGACGCCCAGGGCCTGGTACAGGTCGCGCACAAGCTCAGAGGGGCCAGCGCCAACGTCGGTGCCGTCGTGCTGGCCGAGATCTGTTCCGAACTGGAGGCGCAGGGCCGCGCCGGCAGGCTCGAGGGCACCGCCGGCTTGGTCGAGCGGTTCGATGCCGAGTTCGGCCGTGCCCGCGACGCCCTAAAGCTGGCCGCCGCCGGGGAACTGACATGCGCGTCCTGATCGCCGACGACGATGTCACGAGCCGGCTCATGCTGGAGGCCATCGTCTCCAAGCTGGGCCATGAATGCCTCGTCGCCCACGATGGGTCAAGAGCGTGGGAGCTGCTGTCCTCCGAGGTCATCGACGTCCTGCTCACTGACTGGCTGATGCCGGGGGTCGACGGCCCCGAGCTGTGCCGGCGAGTACGCCACGAGCTGAACGACCGCTACACCTACATAGTGCTAGTGACCCGTATTGGCCAGCCAGAGTTGGTCCTGGAAGGCATGGGCGCCGGCGCCGATGACTACCTCGTCAAGCCGGCCGACCCGTTCGCGGTCAAAACCCGCATGGTGGCGGCCGAACGCGTGACCGCCCTCCACCGCCAGCTGGCCAGCTTTCGCTCACAGCTCGAAGAGGCCAACATCGAGCTTCTCGGGCAGTCGCTCACCGACCCGCTCACGGGCCTGGGCAACCGCCGCCGCATGGAAGAAGACCTGGAGCGCGCTCATGCCCGGGCGCTTCGGCTCGGTCGAGGCTATGGCCTGGCCCTGTTCGACATCGACCACTTCAAGCTCTTCAACGACCGGTACGGGCACCTAGCCGGGGACGAGGCCTTGCGCCAGGTGGCCGGCTGCCTGGACAAGTTTTCCCGGGCCGACGAGAGCCTGTACCGCTATGGCGGTGAGGAGTTCCTCCTGCTCCTGTCGGATTGCAACCTCGACGCCGCCTCCACCGCCGCCGGCCGGCTCCGCCGGGCCGTGGCCGACATGGCGGTACCCCACGACGCCCGGCCCACGTCGCCCAACGTGGTGACGCTGAGCGGCGGGGTGTCGTGCTGGACGGCGGGCTCGTCGCTCTCTCTCTCCGACCTGCTCCAGCAGGCTGACGGTGCGCTCTTCCAGGCCAAGTCGGCGGGCCGTGACCGGGTGCATGTGGTGGTCCAGCACGACGGGGAACCAGGACGCGCGCCCGTCGCCATTTGAGCAGAATGTACGACATGGCGCTCAACGGTCTTGACCCTGAAGAACTGCTGGAGGTGGCCATCGAGGAAGCTCTGGCCGGGCTCGCTGAAGGAGGGATCCCCATAGGCGGCGCCATCTATGGCCCCACCGGCGAGTTGGTTGGCCGCGGTCACAACCGCCGAGTGCAGCACAACGACCCGTCGTCACACGGCGAGACGGACGCGTTCCGCAACGCCGGGCGCCAATCAACCTGGCTCGACAAAATCTTCGTGTCCACCTTGAGCCCCTGCTGGTACTGCAGCGGCTTGATCTACCAGTTCGGTTTCCCGACGCTCATAATCGGCGACGACCAGGGACGCAAGCACGAGAGTACCGAGTGGCTGGAAAGCAACGGCGTGGAGGTCGTCCAGCTTCGTTCGCCAAGACTGTCGAAGATGTTCTCGGCCTGGGCCATCGCCAACTCGGAGGTGTGGGCCGAGGACGCCGGGCGGTGGCTGGCGGGCAGCTAGAGCTTCCAGGCCCGGCCCAGGTCAAGCGAGGGCGTCTCCCCCGCGGCGGCCAGAGCCCGCCTCACGGCGCCGACTACAGGGGGCCCGGCGGCCACGATGACCTCCGACGCGGGCAGTAACGACTGGATGTGTTGGCCGTTGCCTTCGTCATTTCCCTGTGCCCGGTGATGAGCCCGCCCCTCCCCGCTGTCGTCAGGCTGGCGCTGGGCGCAGAGCGCCCGGGCCGTCGTACCGTGGCGGGCGTGGAACCGGGCCATCTTCCGCACGGAAAGCTCGACCTCTGCGGCCGTGGCGCGATTGACCTCATAGCCGCCGAACCCCGTGCTCATCCCTTCACCGCACCTGCAGTCAGGCCCGAGACGATCCGCTTCTGCACGAGGAGAAAGAAGATCACGACCGGCAGGGCAAAGATCGTGGAAGCGGCCATGAGCCCGCCATAGTCAGTGCCCGTATTGGTCTGGAAACCGAACATCCACACCGACAACGTCCAGCGGTCCTGCTGCTGCATTATGACATTGGCGTAGAGGAAGTCGTTCCACGCGGTGATGAAGGAAAAGACACCCGTGGTGATAAGCCCGGGCAGGACCAGAGGCAGCAGGATGTCGCCATAACTTCGCCGGAGCACAGCCACGCCGTAGCGTCTCGGCACCCGAGCGCGTGCGCCTGTTCGAGGTCGCGACCTCTGCTTCGACACCCTTGCCCCGTACGGCGATACCGCGGTACATCTCAGAGACGGCCTCGGCGTGTGCAGCGTCTCCTCCATCGCCGGAGCCGTTCTGGCACAGGCCTTGACGGTTGAGATAATCAACGGCCACCTGAGGGCCGGCCTGGTCCCGCCCGTGCTCGTAAGCCGCAGCCTCAAGCGCTAGGCCAAGATCCGGGCGGTACCATCCCAAAATGCGGGTGAGCTATCATGATGGGTGGACTCTGAGCCCGGACGAGGCGATCGGCAGCGCCGTACGAACGGCGGCAACGCTCACCGAGGCGGGGATGGCCCCGAGCCCGGAGTGAGGCCGTTATGTACACTTCGCAAATGGCAACATCTTCGACCGGCTCTTGGGGCCCCAGGTAAGCAAGGCAGGCACTGATGGCACGAGGGATCCCGAAGGTAGTCCTCGAGAAGTTGCACGCAGTGCCGCTTTTCTCGGGGTGCAACGCCAAAGAGCTACGACAGATCGCCAACCTGGGTGCCCGACTGAACGTTCGGGACGGGACTGTCCTGACCAAACAGGGTAAACCGGGCCGGGAGTTCTTTCTGCTTTTGAACGGTGCCGCCCGCTGCCTCGTGGACGGAAGTCAGGTGACAACCTTCGGGGCAGGCGATTTTTTCGGCGAAATGGCCCTTTTGGACCGCGGCCCTCGGCACGCGACCGTGATCGCCGAGGGCCCGATCGAGGTGCTCGTCCTGTATGCCGGCGAATTCGACAGCCTTATGGACGCTTCGCCTTCTATCACGAGGAAACTCCTGGCCGCCTTGGCCGAGCGGGCCAGGGCCAACGCCACCCCGCGCACTTGACGTTGCGCTGCTCAGCCCCATCGGCAGGGCCCACACAACTCGACCAGCTCGTGCCGGCCGATGACTTTGCCTCCCGCTAGGGGTCCTAACACGCGGAGGGCGACCAAACCAGATCGTAAAGGAGGTTGGGCCTTGACAGGGAACCACACAGTAGTGCCGGACATGCGGCTCGAACTGGTACCGGTCCCGGTGTCTGATGTCGACCGAGCGAAGGCCTTCTACGAGCAGGCCGGCTTCGGGAACGTGCACGACACCCAGGTGACGACCACGATGCGGGTCGTCCAGCTCACTCCCCCGGGGTCGAATTGCGCCATCGTCTTCGGCACCGGGATGGGCCCGATCACCGACATGGTCCCGGGCTCGGTGAAGGGCCTCCATCTTGTTGTGAAGGACATGGCGGCGACGCGGGCCGCTCTGACGGCGCGGGGCATCGAGCTGAGCGGCGTCGATGACCTAGGCGGGGTCCTGTATTCCTACTTCAGCGACCCGGACGGCAATATGTGGGCGTTACAGCAGTGGCCGGACGGGTACCAAGCCTAGCCCGAGCATTAGGGGGGCCCAGCCGGGGGCCCCAGCCGAGAGCTAGAGCGTGAGCGGCGGCACTGTCGTCCGGGGGACCGAGATCGGCCCGGAACCCTGCGCCGGAAGAAGGTGGTCGCACGCCTTCATCGCAGCCGCCGTCTTGGGATTGGTAGCCTGCGGGCCGCCGCCCCCAAATCCACCCGGCCCGCTGCCACCCGGCCCGCTGCCACCCGGCCCGCTGCCACCCGGCCCGCTGCCACCCGGCCCGCTGCCACCCGGCCCGCTGCCACCCGGCCCACGGTGCCCTCCGGTGCCGGGGAAACCGGACGAGAGCTTTACGCCGTGCGCGGCCATGCATGCCCTGAAGCTGGCGAGCGAGCTAGCGCCGGGGGGTGCTGAGGTCGGGGTTGCTACCGGTACGGCCGGTGCCACCGAAGTACCATGCCTGAAGTCGAGCAGGAACTCGAGGGTCCCGTGGTCTTGTGTGGTAACCGGGCCAAAGCTGGGGTTGGGTATCTTCCAACGACTGAACAGGACCGGTACCGAACCCAGTACCTGGATCGTGGTCCCGACGTGGCGGGCCTCCACCTCGAAGCCGACCGTCCTGGTCTGGCCCCGCAGGGTAAGGGCCCCCTCGGCGGCCATTGCCTTGACCACGCCGCTGGCAGCCGGGGCCCCAACCTTGATCGGCTGGGAGAGCACGAAGGTGGCCGTCGGATAGGTAGTGACGTCCATGACCCGGCCGCGGAACTGCGAGTCCCGTTGGCTGAAGTCGCTCTTTACGGTAGCCATCTCTACCGTAAAGGTCCCGGCGACAACGTTGGTACCACTTATGGTGATCGAGCCCGTTACGTCAGAAGTACGGCCCACCGCCGTGTTGTCCTGGCCGAAGAGCACCTCTTTGACCCGGTAGCCCACCACTGAGCCCGTTGTCACCGACCACTTGCCGTCCAGCGGGACGCTACCGGCGTTGGGACCGGCATGCCCCGTGGCGGCCGAGAGCGTTAGCTTGGCCGGCGCTTTGCCCTCGATGAAGTGGATGAAGACGAAGGGGCCGCCGACGACAAGCACTAAAAGCACAACAACAGCTAACACGCCACGTCGCAACCATCGTCTCGGTCGTCGTCGCATGAGGATCCCGATCTGTCACTTTAAGCCCTGACGGTCAAGCCGTTCAGGTACTTGGCCATCTTCTTGGCTCTTTCGACCTGCGGCTGGCCAAGAGTACTCGACCGGGTTGTCGGCCCAAGTCGGCCCCCACAGACCATGGGGCCCGCCAGGGTGAGCCTCAGGCGGGCGTGGCCCGGGGTGCCCGGTCCAGGGCGGAAGCGGCCAGGGAGCCGCCGATGACCGCCTCTGCCACGTCGACGAGGCGCAGGTTGTGGTTGCGGGCATGGTTGCGCAGCGCCGAGAACGCCTGCTGCATGGTGAGGTTTTCCCTTTCGGCCACCATTCCCTTGGCCTGTTCGATGACGATCCGGCTGTTAAGGGCGTTCTGGAGCTGCTGGTTGACCACCTTGGCTTCGAGCGTGGCCCGGTGCTGGAGGATGGCGATGGTGGCGACATCGGCGAGGGCCTGGGCGGCCTCGACATCGGCCGCTTGCATCTCGCCCGTCTCGACGTGGAAAAGGTTTAGAGCACCGATGACAGTGCCCCGCAGGCGCATCGGCAAGGCCTGCACGGAGTGGAACCCGGCGGCCAGGGCCTCGGAGGCGAACCGCGGCCATAGGGTGTTCGTGCCGGCGAGGTCCTGGTTTTCGACGGGCTTGCCGCTGCGGTAGCAGTCCAGGCATGGACCTTCCTCGGACTGCAGCTCGAAAAGTTCGAGGACCCGCATGGCCTCGCTGGACGACGCCATCACGCGTAGCTCGCCGTCCGGGCCCGCCAACATGAGGCCCGCCGCACCGATGTCGAGCACGTCGACACAACGGTCCGCCAACCTGGTCAGCAGTTCGACTACGTCGAAGTCGGCCACGAGCGTGTCGGCCAACTCGACCAGCGTCCGGGCGAAAAGCGTCTGTTTGGCCATCGGACCTCTGATCACCTCGTCATCCTCACTGGACCGCGAAGGGCGGTCAATTCCATGTCAATTCCATATCGTACGACCGTCGTTCGTCTTCCTGGGGTTGGCCCGTCCACGAATGCTCCCGATCTCACGATCCGCGGTTTGTCCCACCACTGGCGGCGTCGAAACGAAGCTGCCGGTCCACCACCTCTTTGCCCACCTGGGCGAGGGAACGGTCGTTGCCGAAGGCGTACGCCCGCAGGCGGACCAACGCCTCGTGCACGCTCACCCCGAGCTGAGCGGCGACCATGCCGGCGGCCTGGTGCACCACGTAATGGAAGTCAGCGCCCGCTCCCAAAGCGGAGGCTAGCTTCCCCGGCGGCGCGTTGGCCTGCAAGACGAGTACGGCCTGGGCGGCGACGTCCGCCATGACCAGGGCATCAGCGTGCTGGTCGTCGCTGAGAGGCCCTACCTGGTCGCAGCACAGGTTGAGAGCCCCCAGCCGGACCGATCCCACCTGGAGCGGGAAGCCGAACACGGCCCGCACGCCCCCGGCGATGGCCGGAGGAGAAAACGCCAACCACCGGGGTGTCTCGGGCCGGGCCAGATCGGGCTCGAGCACCGGCCAGTCCTGGCGGTAGGCGTCCACGCACGGGCCCTCGCCCAGGGCGTACTGGAGTTGCTCGATGAGGTCGCTCATCTCGTTAGTGGTGCACAGCGAACCTTGAGCGACGTCGGCGGCCATCAGCATTATGCCGGCACCGCTCGTGCCGGTGACCTCGGCGCACACCTGGCACAGCCGCTTGGTGCCGAAAGCGCCGTCGCCGCCGCCCACGAGTAGGCCGAGGATCCGTTCCCGCCGTTCGCCGCCCACTGGCTGCTCACCGCCCCCCACCCCTGGGTAGTTCCGTCATCCGCTCTCAGCCAGCCCTTCGACGCTCACCGCCCCGCCTCCCAGGTCGATGGCCGCCCCGCCGACCCGGGCAGGGATGTGCTCAGGTTCCCGAGGGGACGGGGCGGTCGGTCCGCCGCCCCTCCCGGCGGGTGGCACCGCTACCCAGGTGGCCAGCGCCTCCGCTCTCTCATCGCTCGCCAGTTCGGTGCTCTCAACCGCCGTCCCGTGGCTGGGGCCGAGGAGGCCGCTCAAGCCGCAGGCAAGCGCCACCCGCCCGACGGGAGCCGACGGCGACCGGACTGTCAACGACCGGGACCGCTGCCGCAGGAAGTCCCGGGCCCGGACTATGACCCCGAGCGTCGAGGCGGCCATGAACGTGACTTGGCTCATATCGAGGACCAGCCCGGCGCTGTCCAGGGCAATGGCACGGGCCAAGGTCAGGCATAGAGCATCGTCGGTGGAGAGGTCGTGCTCCCCCACCAGCCAGACGATGATCGGGCTCGCTTCAGTTTCGTTCCGCCTCGAGGTAGGTCGGTCGGAGACGGTGAAGAAAGAAGATCCGAGAAGGGCCATGGCTCTCCTGCCTCAGGCTGTGCGAAAAGGTCGCGTTACCAGGGTCTGGAGTACCGCCCCCGACCAGCTTATGCCAGCCCGACACGTCGGGGCTTTTGTCGTGTCCCCCTGACCGTACACCTTTTCAGGTGACCTGTTTGGGCTAGCGCCTGTCCGTCCACCTCGTCTGCGAGCGGCCAGGATTAGGGACGTGAGCGCCTTTTGGGTACCGCCGACATTGCGGGGTTACCGCCGGGCCTGGCTGGGCGCAGATGCGCTGGCGGCCTTAACCCTGGTGGCCGTGGCCCTGCCGTCGCAGATGGCTACCGCCCGGCTCGCCGGCCTACCGGCCGTTGTCGCCCTGTACGCCTTCCTCTCCGGCTCACTGCTCTATGCCGCGCTCGGCACAAAGCCTCACCTGTCCGTCGGGGCCGATTCCACCATTGCCCCCGTACTGGCCACGGCGGCGACCGCAGTAGCGGCGGCGGGCTCGGCCGGCTACGCCGCCACCATGGCTTTTATGGCGTTGGTGGTAGGCGCCCTGCTCATAGTTGTCGGTCTCCTCCGGCTGGGATGGATCTCCGATTTCCTTTCCACGCCCGTTGTCACCGGGGTCTTGGCCGGGATCGCCGTGGAGATCGTGGTCCGCCAGCTACCGGTCATCTTGGGGGTGAAGGGCGGAGGAACGACCACGCTCGGGCGGCTGGGCGCGCTCTCCGGTCAGATCGGTCGTACCAACGGCTGGTGCGTTGGCATCGCGCTGGGCGTCCTGGCCCTGGTCATCGTTGCTCAACGGATCGACCACCGCCTGCCAGGGGCACTCGTGGGCCTCGTCCTGTCCATCATCGCCGTTGACGCCCTGGGACTTGCTTCCCATCACGGGGTGGCGGTCATAGGTGCCGTCCACGGGGGCCTGCCGCACATCGGCCTCCCATCGGCTCCCTGGTCGCACCTCCGGCTTCTGGTGGCCCCGGTGCTGACCGTGGCCTTCGTGTGCATCGCGCAGACCGCGGCCACCGTCCGGGAGGCCGGTGCCGATGTCGCGGCGCCGGACGACTTCAACCGGGACCTCATCGGAGTGGGAGCCGGGAGTCTCGCCGCGGGTCTCATGGGCGCTTTCGCGGTGGACGCCAGCCCCCCGAACACCGCCATTGTGTCCGCGTCGGGCTCCCGCTCGCAGCTGACCAACGTCATGGCCGCCCTGATTGTCCTGTTGGTGGTGCTGGTGGCCACCGGGCCCATCCGTCAGCTGCCGGAGGCGACGCTAGGGGCCACCCTGGTTTTCATCGCCACCAAGTTGTTCCGGGCCGGGCAGCTGCGGACCGTTCTGCGCTTCGACCGCCTCGAGTTCGCCTTGGCTGTTTCCACCCTCGTCGTCGTGGCCTTTGTCGGTATCGAGCAGGGCGTGGCCTTGGCTATGGTCCTGTCGCTGGCCGACCGGACGAGGCGGACTGCCCGGCCCCAGGACACGGTCCTCGGGCGCGAGCCCGGCACCGACCATTGGATCCCGGTCGACATCGGCCACACGACCGAGGAGGTACCCGGGATCGTCGTCTACCTCATGTACGCGCCGCTGTGGTACGGCAACGCCGACTACTTCCGTAACCGGGCCCGCCAGCTCGTCAGTGCTGCGCCCTCCCCCGTGCACGCAATGGTCCTCGATGCCGTTGCCATCTCCGACATCGACTACACCGGGCTGCGGGCATTGGGGGACCTCGTGGCCGAGCTCCGCCGGCAAGGCGTGACCCTGGCGATCGCCCGCTCGTCGCACCTCGTACACCACGACCTCAAGCACGGCGCTCTCCTCGAGCAGCTCGGTCCCGGCCACCTCTTTACTTCCGTCGAAGCCGCCGTCGAAGCTCTCCAGCACCCACCTGCCTGAGTGTTACCGCGAGCTGAGAAGGCGTCGCTCCGGGACCGGTTAGCTGCCCATTAGGGTATGACCTGTAGTGGCGCACCACGCGGGCCCCCCGAAGGCGCCTAGCACTTCCAAGCGATTGGCTCCCAATTGACTGGTCAGCCGACCTCCAAACCTGCACCGGGGCCGCCCCCACTGTGGCGCCGTCTGCTCAGCAAGCACCCCATCCGGCGCGGAGGCCTTCTTGTCCTGCTGGCGCTGGTCCTCGAGTACTTGGTGCTTCCTCAGATCGCCGGCGTGCGCCGCTCTTTGTACCTGCTCGGACGGGTCAATATCGGTTACGTCGCGCTGGGGGCCCTGCTCGAGGTGGCCAGCCTGGCGAGCTACGCCCAATTGACCAAAGCGGTGCTACCGCCGGAGGCCAGTAGCTTCTCGCGGATCTGGAGGATCGACCTATCGACGCTGGCCGTAAGCCATGTGCTCCCGGGCGGGACGGCAGGCGGGGACGGCCTCGGGTACCGCCTGCTGACCAATGAGGGCACCAGTGGCAGCGATGCCGGCCTGGCCCTGGCCATCCAGGGGATCGGCTCGGCTCTGGTCCTGAACGCCATCTTGTGGCTGGCTTTGATCGTTTCGGTCCCGGTGAGCGGGTTCAACCCGATTTACGCCACGGCTGCCATCGTGGGCGCCTTACTACTGGCCGCCTTCGCCGGGCTGGTGCTGCTCTTGACCCGAGGCGAGGAAAAAGCCGCGGTCCTTATCAGGAGCCTTGTGGCGCGGCTGCCGTTCCTGAAGCCGGGCACCGCCGAGAGCGCCGACCGCGTCGTTCACGAGATTGCCAACCGGGCGAAGATCATGCTCGCCGATCGCGCCCTGTTGCGCCGCGCCATTTTTTGGGCGGCCGCTAACTGGCTGCTCGACGCCGGGTCGCTGTTTGTCTTCCTGCTCGCCTTCGGCCACGTCGAAAATCCCGACGGCCTGCTCGTAGCTTACGGCCTCGCCTACGTACTGGCTGCCATCCCTATCACTCCGGGAGGCTTGGGAGTCGTCGAGGGAGTGCTCGTGCCGAGCTTGGTCGGTTTCGGCGCGACGCGCGGCGCCGCCATCGTCGCCGTGATCGGCTACCGCTTGGTCAACTTCTGGCTACCGATCCCCGTGGGCGCGGGTTCCTACCTGTCGTTGCGAGTAACTGGCGACCGCAAGGCAGCCAGTCGAAGAGAGGATCTGAGAAGGGCCGTGGCGGTCGCCAAGTCATTGGGCCCCCTAGTGCGCCACCCCGGTCTTCCGGTCGGTGCCTCACCCGGCGTGACGCCCTCTCCTGGCAGTGGCCCGGAGGAGCCCGGAGAGGGCCGACTGCCTCCCTCACCGGGCAGCTAGCTGGTAAGATGGCTAGTTCTTAGGCGTTGCTCCGGACCCCGGTAGCGCATGCGACCCGAACGTGCCTACCAAGGGTGGTGTTTGTGCAATGCCCAGTTTGCTTATTGTTGCCGTAGTCGTTGTCGCCTTGCTCTGTCTCGGCGGGCTTGCTTTCAACGGCCTGGTCCGCCGGCGCAACCGCGTCCAGGAAGCCTGGTCGGAGATAGACGTCGAACTGAAGCGCCGACATGACCTCATCCCCAACCTGGTAGAAACCGTAAAGGGTTACGCCTCCCACGAAAGCAAGACTTTCGAAGCCGTAACAGCAGCGCGCGCCGGTGCGGTGAGCGCCGGGGCCACGGGCGACCCTGCCAAGGTCGGGGCGGCAGAAAACGTGCTCTCCCAGACGCTGCGCTCGCTTTTCGCCGTGTCGGAAAACTATCCGCAACTGCGCGCCGTTGAGACTTTCCTTCAGCTCCAGGAACAGCTCACTGCCACCGAGGACAAGCTCGAGTACGCCCGCCGTTTCTATAACACCAGTGGACGGGACTACAACATCGCGCTGCAGAGCTTCCCACGGAACCTGTTGGCGGGGCCGTTCGGGTTCCATGCCGTCGCTTTCTTTCAGACCGACGAGGCCGAGCGCCAAGTCCCCGAAGTCAACTTCACAGGCCCGCCCAGCGCGACCACGTCCAATGGTTCATCGGCTCCTTCCGCCCCTCCGGTCTCGACCGGGTCGGGCCCTCCGACGGCTTGAGCTGAGCGCCGATGTACGAGCAGATAGCGCGCAATAAACGGCGAACTGCGGCCTGCGTCCTGTTGTTCTTTGGGGTGTGGGTGGGGATCGGGGCGCTGGTCGGGTTCCTATGGGCCGAGGTGTCCCGGGCGCCTTCAGGGCCGAGCCCGGGCGTCGGGGGCGACATGACGGTGGGCCTGGCCGTGGCCGGCGCCTTCGCCCTGCTCGGCATCGCCTTCTCTTTCACCACGGGCAAACGTCTGGTACTTGCGGTATCGGGGGCCCGCCCCGCCGACCCCGAGCAATATCGCCAACTCCACGACCTGGTCGAAGCCCTGGCCCTCGGGGAGGGCTTTGCCAAGCCCGATGTCTACGTCATCGACGACCCCTCGCCCAACGCTTTCGCCACCGGCATGAGCCCCCGGCACGCCGCCATCACGGTAACGACAGGCCTACTGTCGATAATGGACCGCGAAGAGCTCGAGGGCGTCTTGTCTCACGAAATGAGCCACATAAAGAACTACGACGTGCGCCTCCTGCTTATCGTCAGTACCCTTATCGGCCTGGCCGGCCTGTTGGCCAGCCTGGTGTGGCGTTCGGTGTTCTTCATGCGTGGTCGGGGACGCCAGGCGGGCCAGTTCATGGTGATCGTGTTCGGCGCCGGAGCTCTCTTAGCCGTCGTCGCTTGCATCTTCGGTCCGCTGGTCCGTTTGGCCCTGTCCCGGCGACGGGAATCGCTGGCCGACGTGAGCGGCGTCGAGCTGACCCGCAACCCAGTTGGGCTGGTCAGTGCCCTGAAGAAGCTCCAAGCCAATGACAAGCCGTTCGTCAAGTTCAACCACGCCACGGCGGCGATGTGCATCGATGACCCGCTCCAGCACCACGAAGGCCGGTTCCACCACCTTTTCGATACCCACCCCCCGATCGCTGAGCGGATAGCGGCCCTGGAGCAGCTGTCCTACGCCCGAGCGGCATGAGGTGCCATTCAAACTCGGCTCTGTCTGAGCCGGTGAAAGGAAGTCAATTATGAGCGGACCGACAGACTTTACGATCGGGAGCGAGGTTTCCTGCATCGACGGTGCCTGTGGCGAGCTGAGACGCGTGGTCATCGACCCCGTGGCTCGTGCCCTGACCCACCTAGTGATCGAACCGAAGCACGGCCGGCAAAAAGGCCACCTGGTACCGATCAACATCGCCGCCTCGACGACCGGCGGCATCAGGCTCGCCTGCACCACGGCTGAGTTCGAAAAGTTCGATGAAGCAGAAGAGACGCAGTTCATCCCGGGCGGGGACGCGCAGTTCGGCTACGCCCAGGAACATATGGTCTCGTGGCCCTACTATGGCGTGGGAATGGGGTCGTACGGTCTTGAGAGCCTGAGCCGGGGCACGGGCATGGGGGGGAGCACGGGCGTACCCAGTGGCCAAGTGATCACCAATGACCGCGTACCCGTGGGAGAGGTCGAGGTGCGCCGAGGCGAGCACGTGTTCGCCACCGACGGCGCCATCGGGCAAGTGCAGGGACTGGTCGTCCATCCCGGCGACCACTGCGTCACCCACGTCCTACTTGACGAGGGTCATCTCTGGGGCCAAAAACGGGTGGCCATCCCTATAGGCGCCGTCAAGGACGTCGAAGACGGCGTACGGCTCAACTTGACCAAGGACGAGGTGCGCGACCTGCCTGCGGTAGAGGTCGACGAGCGGGATTGAATCCCTGAGCAGGTCCGGACCTGCTCAGGCCCGGACCTGCTGGGCCCGGCCCGTTCAGATGGGGCCGGCTGCGCCCCACTCCGCCAGCGGCGAGGGGTTTCGCCTGACAGCCCGGTGCAACAGGACCAACTCTCGCTCCACGGCCTGAGCGTCCCCCGTGATGGTGGCGAGCTCGGCACCGTCGATGGTCTCCCGGTCGAGGAGCAGCTCTATAACCCGGTCAAGAGTGGCTCGATTGTCCTTGAGCAATTTGGTCGCCCTGCTCTCGGCGTCGCGCAGCAGCGTCGCCACCTCTCGGTCTATGGCGCGTTGGGTCTCCTCGGCATAGGGGCGGCCGGCGAAGGGGTTATCCCGGCTCGGTCCCTCGGGCCCGTAACCAATGGGGCCGATGTCAATGGAGAACCCCCATTCCCGGACCATACGCGTGGCCAGGTCGGTGGCGCCGGCGAGGTCGTTGGACGCTCCCGTGGATGGCTCCCCGAGCACGAGGATCTCGGCTGCCCGGCCGCCGAGGCGGACGGTGAGCGAGTCGGTCAAGTAGCTCTGGCGGTAAAGGTGGCGCTCGGAGATGGGCAGCTGCTCGGTAACCCCAAGAGAGGCGCCCCTCGGAAGGATGGTGACTTTGGCCACCGGGTCGGCGTTCACGGACAGCGCGGCCACAACGGCGTGCCCGGCTTCGTGCACGGCGACGGAGTGCTTTTCCTCCGGCAAGAGCGCGTTCGAGGCATCACGGCGGCCGATCAGGAGGCGGTCTCGAGCCGCGTCGAAATCTGCCGCCGTGAGGATGTCCCGCCTGTCCCGGACGGCATTGATGGCCGCCTCATTGACGAGGTTGGCGAGATCCGCCCCCGAAAACCCGGGTGTGCCACGGGACACGGCGTCGAGGTCGACGCCGCCCGCGAGCTTCTTGCCCCGGCCGTGTATGCCGAGGATGGCCGTGCGCTCGACCTGGTTGGGGAGCGGGATCTCTACGGTCCGGTCGAAACGCCCGGGCCGCAACAGGGCGGTGTCGAGGATCTCAGCCCGGTTGGTGGCAGCGATGACGACCACGCTGGCCCCGGGCTCGAAGCCGTCCATCTCCGAGAGCAACTGGTTGAGCGTCTGTTCGCGCTCGTCGTTGGACCCGAAACCCCCCGGGCCTCGCCGGCCCCCGATGGCGTCGATCTCGTCGATGAAGATGATGGCCGGGGAGCGCTTGCGCGCGTCGGCAAAGAGATCCCGCACTCTGGACGCGCCCACGCCGACGAACATCTCGACGAAGCTCGACCCGGACAGGGCGAAAAATGGCACGCCCGCCTCGCCGGCGACAGCCCTCGCCATGAGCGTCTTGCCGGTACCAGGAGGACCGACCATGAGCACCCCCTTGGGGCCGACCGCCCCCGCCGCGGCATAACGCTGGGGGTATTTGAGGAAGTCCACAACCTCCATAACCTCAGCCTTCGACCCTTCGTAGCCGGCGATATCGGCAAAACGCGTCGTCGGCCTGTCCTCGTCGTACACCTTGGCCTTGGACCGCCCTATACCCATGATGCCGCCCAGCCCTCCGCCCATCTGCTTGCGACTGCGACGGTAGAACCAGATCAAGGCACCAAAGATGAGAACGAACGGCAACAGGTCCTCGATCAGGCCCAGGACCGATGTCGCGCTCGCGTTGGTGCCGGTCACCTGGACCTTGTGGTCGAGTAGGAGCGGGGTCAGAGCGGTGTCGTCGAGGGCGATGGGGATTTGCGAGGTATAGGCCTCGCCCTTGACGAGCTTGCCGCTGACGGCACCGGCCGAGGTGATAGTGGCCGTTGAGACCTTGTTGGACGACACTTCGTTTACAAAGCCGGTATAGCTGAAGTTGACAGTGGCGGCCGGTTTGACATCTGCGTGGAAAAACACGACCACGGCCAAGAGGCAACCGAGCCCGAGCACCCAGGACTTCCAGCGGGCCGGCCGGCCGGGAAGGTTGACCGGAGGCCGGCCACCGGGTGGCCCCGGCGGGCCAGTAGGCCCCGACGGGCGCCGGGACGGGCCCGACGGGGTCGGCGGGCGCCGCGACGGAGCCGTCGTCGGCGCGTCACTTTTGTGCCGTGTGCTGCCGGACAGCGTCACGCCGTCCCCGCCCGGGCGGGGTTGAGCCGGTCGGGCCTCGTGGCGGTCAACGGCGGGCGAGACGGCGCCCGCTCGGGGTGGTAGGCGGGGCATAGTTCATCTCGAAATGGTGGTACAGCGCCGACTCGTCGTCCTGGGAAAGCTCCTCGCCATGCATCTCGATGTCGGGTGCAGCGCGGACCTGCTCCTTGGTCGCCGTTACCTGCAGGTCATCAGGACCGACGTGGATGCCACCCAGGGGCACGAAGGTCAAGTGGCGGCCGATAAAGCCTTCCTTGACCGTGCCGAACTGCGGCTCGTCCGTCTCCACGTCGACGTACACATCTTGGAGCTTGCCGATCTTGTCGCCATCGCAGTCCACGAGCATCTTGCCGTGCCACTGAGCGGCGCTCCACTTAGCCTGGACATCATTTTCGGACATTCCATCCTCCTCGTCTCCTGGACGGTCGCACGTACTATTCAAGGTTGCTCAGGTGCCGGCGATCGCCGTCACCGGCAGGTTGGCGGCCACTCCGGCGGGCATGCCGCCGGCTTGGGCGTCACCGAAACCGTAAACCAGCCCGTTAGAGCCGGCCATCAAATAACCGCCATTGTCGGGGCTAAGGGCGATCCCCACTATGTCGGCGACTCTGATCCTCTCTCCCGGCAGGGAGCCGTGGAACTTCACTCCCGAACCGAAGCTGAAGGCACCGCCGTCGGCGCCCACGAGGATGTAGCCCCGGCCCGTGGAGGAGGGCAGGATGGCCCGCACATCGCTCACATGTTTGCCCAAGCCGGGCAGGGACCCATAAAAATGGGTCGTCCCGAAAGTGAACACGCCACCGTCCGACCCCACCAACAGGTAACCATCCCCCCCGGGGGAGCCAACCATCCCGACCACGTCTTTCACGCGGAGGTGGATGCCGGGGAGCGAGCCGTGGAACTTGGCGTCCCCAAAGGTAAAGAAGCCGCCGTCGGCGCCTACGAGGTAGTAGCCGAGGCCATCGGCGGTCGGGGCGATGGCCACCACGTCCGAGACGTGCTTATTGAGGGCGGGCAGGTCACCGTAGAACCTGGCGTCGCCCACGGCGGTAACGCTGCCGTTGGCCGTCACGACCCAGTACCCTTTGGCCGTCGGGCTGGCGGCTATTCCCACCACGGCCCCGCTCGCCGCCGAGGTCGTCACGCCCCCGAGCGACGGTGCCGCTCCCGAACTGAAGACCTGGCCGTTCCCCGTGGCGAGCCAGTAACCGGGAGCGGGCAAATCGATGACTTCGGCATAAACTGCCGACCCGGAAGCTCCGAAAAGGCCCTGGCCGGAGAAAAACGCTTGCACGCCGCGGCGCCCGCTGGAGAAGTACGTGGCCGCACACGTGGCCTCACCGGTAGGAGCGCTTAGGGCAACCTTGGCACAACCCGTTATGGGCGCCCCGTTGTCGAAGAAGTTGACGGTACCGCCACCGGGCCCGGGGAGCACCTTTGCCGTATATGTCACGGCCTGGCCCACCGACGCCGGGTTGGCAGAGGACCACAATGACGCCGTGGTGCGGGCTATTGACGGCTTCGTGGTGGTGGTTGTAGTCGGGGCCGGAGCGTTGCCGTAGAGGTTGAGCTCGTCGACCGACCACCACTTTGTGGCCGCCGAGGTCAAGATAACCCTCAGGTAACGGGCGCTTTGAGCGTCGAAGCTCACCGTCTCCGGGGTGGTCGTACCTGTGCATCTGGCGACGGTCGCCCAAGACGTCCCGTTGGCAGAGACGTCCACGTCATAGCCCCGGGCGTAGTCGGTCGCTGAGCTCGGCACCGCCATCTGCAACTCATAGAAGCCCTGCGCCGAGCCTAGGTCGACTTCGAGGTACAAGCCTGCAGCCTGGTCTTCGTTGGTGCTGAAGCGGGTCGTCAGTTTGCCGTCCAGAGCGTAGGCGGGAGCGTCGGCGCTATTGGTGGGCGCGTTGGTGCTGGCCACCCAACCAGAACGGTCAAGAGCACTACCGCTTGCCGGCGCCGCGCAGTTAGAGCCGGCCACGGCAGTCGTGGTGGTCGTTGTCGGCGTTGTCGTGGTGGTCGTTGTCGGCGTCGTCGTTGTGGTCGTTGTGGTCGTTGTGGTCGTCGTCGTAGTGGCGGCGCCCGCCGAAGGGGCGGAAATCGTGGAGGCCATGAAACCGGCCACGACGGCGATCGTTGCCAGTATTGCCGTCCCAGGCACAGCATGCCGGCTGCGCCGGCCCTGCCGTCTGTAGGTCATCTTCTTCCTTTTCTTTTGGTCTTCTTTTGGTCTCGAGCCTTCTGCTCGAGCTTTCTCAGGCCTGAGCTCTGCTGTGCTCTACGTCAGGAGGGCGGGGACATTGCGAGCACCGGAGAACTCGCTCGGCAATGATCGTGCGCGTCATACGAGCCGGCTACACCTGTAGCTCTGGACAACGGTCCCAAGCATCAAGGGCGATGGGTTCGCGCAACCCCAGTTCTTCACGCGCTATTGGTTTTGCAGAGGAACTCTTTCACCGCCCGGGACCACAGCATGGTGAGCTCGGCCTCAGATCCCCCCCCAAAGAAACCGCGTTGACCGCGGAACAGAGGCGAAGAAAGAACCGACGTCGACCATGGCACGCTCCCACCGCAGGCATTGTGATGTCGCTACCAGGGTCTGGAGTACCGCCCCCAGCCAGTGCGGCTGGCCCAACACGTCCGGGGCTGTTATCGCGTCACCACAATTGTACACCTTTTGGGACGGTGGCGGCAGCAGGCAGTACTGGCTACCCACGCCGTTTGGCCTCGCCTTTTGTAGCAAAAACCACACTACTCAGCAGGCCGACAGGGATGAGGGCCCCGATCACCCATATAAGCATTGCATCAACACCACCCTTGAGGCACGTCTAAAAGAACATGCGCTACCGGGGTCCGGAGCAACGCCGAGGAACTCATCCTACCACCGCTGGGCCTGGGTTTTCGCCGTTAAACGGAAGCGAAGAAAGTACGTGAGCGGCAGAAGATCTTGATGAGCCGGCCCCGCCAGGTACCCATATAACGATAGGCTTTTACAGGTCTCGCTCACGTCCGGGCACTCCCGCCCCGACGCCAAAGCAGGCAGATCGGGAGGCCCACATGGGATCTCCATCAGCAACACCGACCGCTTCTGGGACAGTTGACCTTAGCCGTCCCAGTGAAGAAGAAGTTGCAACTTCCGACACACTAGACGGTTTCGGCCCAGTTCTGGCGGCGGTGGCCCAAAGGGACCACGATTCGGACGAGCTCACCGCCGATCGGCTGGAAGCGGGCCACAAGTTCTTGGAGGACTTCGCCGCGGCCTGTGCGGCCGAGGTCCGGCCGGCGATGGATGCCGTGGTCAGCCGGCTCCAACAGCTCGGCGGCGGCGGAGTCGTCGAGGAGCACACCGGTAACGAGGTTCGCTTTCGCAACCCACGAGTGACCCTGTGGATGTCGCTGAAAGGCGAGATCGTCGGGGAACCACGCCTTGACCGTTACCCCTACCTGCAACTCGAGGCTGACGTCGAGAGGCGAAAGGTTCAGGTCGACGAGGGCGATATGTGGCGTGGGGCCGGAGGGCACAGTAGTGGTCGCGTGGCCGCTTGGGACCTCTCCGAGCTCACCGGCGACAAGGTGACCAAGGAGCTGCTAGCGATCGCCCGCCGCGCCGCGGAGTAAGCGTGGGCTAGGGCGCTGAGGTGGCTTGTGGCTACGTCCCGCCACCTCCGCGGCTCGGCCGCCGCTCCCGAGCCCGGGTCAGGTGCCCTTCGGCTCGGGCGGCACCTCTGCGCCTTTCCCCCTGCCGTTGGCCGAGGGTGGAGGCAGCTTGGCCATGGCGCCCGTCTCTCGGGACAGGAAGGCGCCGATCTCTTGGATCGTGCTCATGAGCGGACCAGGGAAGACCACCGTCGTGTTCTTGTCGACACCGATCTCGATCAGGGTCTGCAGGTTGCGGAGCTGGAGCGCCAGCGGGTGGACCATCATGATGTCGGACGCTTCCCCGAGAGCGGTAGCGGCCAGGGACTCGCCTTCTGCCGCGATGATCTTGGCCCGCTTCTCGCGCTCCGCCTCCGCCTGACGGGCCATGGCCCGCTTCATCGTGTCCGGTAACTGGATGTCCTTTAGCTCCACCAGGGTCACGAGCACGCCCCAATCCGCGGTTTGGATGTCGAGGATCTCCTTGATGTCCACGTTGATGCGGTCGGTCTCCGCCAGCATCTCGTCGAGGGTGTGCTGGCCCACGACCTTGCGCAGCGTTGTCTGGGCGATCTGGTTGATCGCGGCCTCGATATTCTCGATGGCGATGACCGACTTGGTCGCGTCCACGACGCGGTAGTAGGACACGGCCGACACGTCAACGCTCACGTTGTCCCGGGTGATGATGCCCTGGGACTGGATCGGCATCGTAACGATCCGGAAGGACACCTTGCGCAGCACGTTGACGAACGGCACGATAGCGACAAGTCCCGGGCCCTTTTCACCGGTGACCCGGCCGAAGCGGAAAACGACCCCCTTTTCGTACTGCTGGACTATGTGAAAAGCGGACGCGAACACGATCAGCGCAACGACCACCACAACGACGATGGCCACGACTACGCCGGTCATGTGCGCTCAGCTCCGGGTTGCGGCGCACCTTTGCCGAGGCGACCACGAGGGACAGGCCCGGCCCACGTAACCGCCGCCCAGGGACGCAAGCTGTAGCCCTTTAGAGTTCCCTCCAGGCCGAGGACGACGTCATGGCGGGCTTGGTAGATGAGCACTGCGTCAACACCACCCTTGTTCACGTGTTAGGGAGCGCAGACGCCACCGGGGTCCGGAGCAACGCTGACCAGCTCACGCTACCACCGCTACCGCCGTTGACAAGACCGCCCTGCGGGCCCGTGTGACCACTGCTGCGGTGGTCCCGGCTCCTTGACGGGTACGTGGCCGCGGTTTATCCTTCACGCAAGCGTCGAGCCGCCCGCACCACATTGCCAGGCGGTAACGATCGGGGAGCAGCGCTCCCAGGAAAGGGAATGTCATGTCCGCCGAGTTCGACCAGCTCAACAAAGCCCTAGAGGAGGTCAGTTGACTCGTGGTCCGTCCTCGGGCGGGTTTTTGAGCATCGAGCAGTTGGCTAACGAGGTCGACTCAGGGCGGGTCGACACCGTCCTGGTCGCGATAGCCGACATGCAGGGCAGGCTCCAGGGAAAGCGCTGCGATGCGCGCTTCTTCCTCGACCATGTGCGCACCGATGCCACCGATGCCTGCAACTACCTGCTCGCCGTGGACATCGAAATGAGGACGGTCGACGGCTACGCGATATCGTCGTGGGAGCGTGGCTACGGCGACTTTGTCATGCGGCCCGACCTGAACACCTTGCGGTGGGTGCCCTGGCAGCCGGGCACCGTCTTATGCCACGCCGATGTCGAGTGGGAGGACGGCGGCCCTGTCAGCCCCGCCCCGCGCCAGGTACTGCGCCGCCAGATTGCACGTTTGTCCGAGCGAGGCTGGAGCGCGTTCGCCGGTACTGAGCTCGAGTTCATGGTCTTTCGCGACACGTACGAGGAGGCATGGTCCCGGGGGTACCGGAGCTTGACACCGTCAACGCAGTACAACGTCGACTACTCGCTGTTGGGCACAGCCCGGGTCGAGCCGTTGCTCAGGCGGATCCGTCTCGAGATGACAGGGGCAGGCATGCAGGTCGAGTCGGCCAAAGGAGAGTGCAACCTGGGCCAGTTCGAGATCGCGTTCTACTACTCCGGCCTGTTGGAGAAGGCCGACGAGCATGTCCTGTACAAGTTAGGGGCAAAGGAGATCGCTGCCCAAGAGGGCATGAGCCTCAGCTTCATGGCCAAGTTCGACCAACGGGAAGGCAATTCTTGCCACGTCCACATATCGTTGCGTGACGATGACGGCACGCCGCTGTTCGTGGGCCGCGAGCCCAAGGCTATGTCCGAGACTTTCCGGCACTTCCTGGCCGGCCTTCTCGCCACCACCCGTGAGCTGACCTTCTTCTACGCTCCCACTGTCAACAGCTACAAGCGCTTTGCCCCCGGGACGTTCGCCCCGACGGCGGTGGCCTGGGGCCACGACAACCGGACGTGTGCGTACCGCGTTATCGGCCATGGTCCGGGCCTGCGGGTGGAATGCCGGATCCCGGGCGCTGACGTCAACCCTTACCTGACATTGGCCGCGCTGGTAGCCGGGGGCCTGCACGGGATCGAGAACGAGATCCCGCTCATCGCTGCCTTCGAGGGCAACGCCTACGCCTCCGAGCGGCTCACACACGTCCCAAGGTCTCTGTCCGAAGCGGCCACCTTGTTCGAACAGAGCACCGTCGCCCGCCACGCCTTCGGCGATGACGTGGTCGACCACTACGTGAACATGGCCCGGGTAGAGCTCGACGCTTTCAGCGCCGCCGTAACCGACTGGGAACTGGTCCGCGGGTTTGAACGCTACTGATCAGCGCTTTGCGGGCGAGGAGGGGGACGTGTACAGCGGTCTTCTTTCGCCAGAAGATCATCTTGGTCCGGCTCGCATCAGCACCCGGGGAGCTCAGCCCCCGGGTGCTCAAAGTTCGCCGCGGACCTCTACACGGGAGGCCCGATGGTCCCAGGCGATATTAGGTCCAAGCGATATTAGGCCCAAGCGATATTAGGCCCAAGCGATATTAGGAAGGACAGGAGTTGCTACCGGCATACCCACCGGCACCAGCGGCAATCCCGGCCGGGATCCAGTTGCTGTTGACGATGACGCCGGCGGGAACGTCCCCGGGAGCGTACAGGTCAATGGCGTCCTGGGCCGCGGTCATCACCTGTGCAGCTGACATGCAACCGACAAGTGTGATCTGGTCGGGCGCAAGGACCGACGAAACCTGAGGGCCGGCACACGGGCTGGCGCCGATGTACTCAGCAGAATTGGCCACCATCGCGGCAGGCAGCCAGTTCCCGTTGACGATCAGGCCGGCGGGCTGGCCTCCCGGCAGGTAAAGGGCTACAGCTTGTTCTGCTGCTGCCGATACCTGAGTCGACGAGATGCAACTTCCGTTGAGCACGATCTGGTCCGAGGGCAGGACCGGCGGTGGGTCGGTCGGGTTGGCGGCTGCAGCCACCCCGGCGAACCCGAGGACGAGCGGTGCCATCATGATGGGGATGGCAAGGAACCTCTTTAGGTGAAGCTTAGACGTGTGCAACTTCCTCTACCTTTCTTTGTTTGTCTTTCCAGACCGGCCCGCCTATAGTGTTCAGAGTTCTGACCATCTCGGCGTAGCCGGGTAAGCATTGACGCGGCCCAACATGTAGCGGGGGAGCCAAATGAAAGGGCCCTAAAACTAAGCGTTTTGTTCATAAATCAGCTTTGGGCCCGTCCGAGGGACGTTCGGCTTCACGGGTCATGCGACCAGGGTCCCCTCGCGGGGCCAAGGAAGGCACGGTAACCAAAGCTTGCTAGCCGCCAAGGAAATTATTTTGCCTCTCTCGGCACCGGTCGACCTTGGCTTAGCACTATGGCCGTCACCAGGGACTGGAGCAACGAGGCACTCGAAGGTGCTCTTGGCGCTATCTTACAGGGCCCAGGGCGCAAACCGCACGACAAAGCGCCAACCTTCCGGGTCGGGGGCACCGAGGAAAGAGCTTCCCCGGTCCTAAAGCGACGGCACGAGTGTCCCGACTAAACGAATTAGCCACAAGGCACCGATGGGGGAACATTGGGACCGCGTTTCAAGGGGATAATTGTGCTGTTCGCGCTGGTCGCGAGCCTGGTCGTAACGATGGGGCCCGCAGGTGCGGGGGCGGCCGGCACGGCCTACGTGGCACCTAGCCGGGGCGACCTGTTCGACGCCCGGCTGGTGGGGGCGGGCTCCCGTCTTCCCATCACCTCGGCCGCCGGCCAGGACGTGTGGCTGGTGACCCGGGCCGGTCGGGTTTTCGCCTACGGCGACGCCCGCGACTATGGCGACGCCCACGCCTCTACGCCCGTGGTGGGCGCCGCTGCCACCCCCGACGGCGGGGGCTACTGGCTGGCCACGGCGGGTGGCGGGGTCTACAGCTTCGGCGACGCGGCCCAGTTCGGGTCGTTGGGCAGTCACCACCTGGCCAGCCCCGTGGTGGGCCTGGCCGCCACCGCCGACGGGAAGGGCTACTGGCTGGCCACGGCGGCCGGCGCGGTCTACGGCTTCGGCGACGCCGCCGGCCACGGCCTGGGCGCGGCCAGCGCCCTGGGTGTAGGCCCGACAACGGGCCCGGTGGTAAGCATCGTCGCCGACCCGGGAACGCTGGGCTTCTGGCTGGCCACCGCCAGAGGGACCGTGCTGGGCTACAGCGGCGCCCCCACCTACGGCCCGGCCCACCTGCCGGCGGCAGTGGTGGCCGTGGCGGCCACGCCCGACGGCCGAGGGTACTGGGTCGTGGCCGGCGACGGCCGCACCGCCACCCGGGGCGACGCCGGCAAGCACGGCGCTCTCAACGGCGCCTACCCGCAGCCCGTGGTCGGGATGGCTATCGACCGCACGGGCAACGGCTACTGGATGGCCACCGCCAACGGGCACGTTTTCTCCTACGGCACCGCCGGTACGGTCGTCTCTCCCCCCGGCTCGCCCCGCGTGGCCGCCATTGTGGCCGCGTCCCCCGCCAAAGGATCGCCCAGCCTCACCGCCTCCACGCCGGGCGGGCTGAACATCACTACGACGGCCTTGCCTGGCCTGGTAGCCGGCCACGCTTACTCGGCCCAATTGGCAGCCTCCGGGAGCACCGGGCCCTACTCCTGGACAGAGGTCGGCGGGGCACTGCCCCCCGGCTTGGCCATGAGCGCGGCCGGCGCCATCAGCGGGACGGCTGACCCCGGGCTGAGTGGCGCGTTCGGTTTCACCGTCCAAGTTACGGGCTCTTCGGTTATGTCGCCCCGGCCCGCCACGGCCACCTTCACCATTGCGGTAATGAGCAGCCCGGCAGCCTCACCGTCACTGACCCAACTCCCGCTTTCCGAAGTGCACAGCCAGAACTGGTCGGGCTACGTGGCTACTGCAGGACCGTACACAGCCGTTTCGGGCAGCTTCACAGTCCCGTCGTTGAGCCCCGGCACGCCCGCTCAGGACATGGTGTCGGAGTGGGTAGGGATAGACGGCTCCGGCAACACCTCGCTGGTACAGGCCGGCGTCTCCGAAGTCCCCGACCCGAACAGCACGGCGACGTTCGACGTGATCGCGTGGTGGGAAGTCCTCCCGATCGCCAGCCAACCCATAACGACCATGACGGTGAGCCCCGGCGACGAAGTGAGCGTAACAATCGACCAGGTGAGCGGTGCCAGCTGGACCATCCACCTCACCGATGCGACAAAGGGACAGGGCTTCACTCAAGACGTGGGTTATACGGGACCGGGCACGTCCGCCGAATGGATCGTGGAGGCGCCTACTGACAGCCAGACCGACCAACAGATCAGCTTGGCCCCCTACAGTCCGGCCGTGACGTTCAGCGGCCTTGCCGCGACCGGTGGCTCTGCTGGCTTGTCGGAACTGGCCATGGTGCAGGAAGGCCAACAGGTCGCGAGCCCTTGTGCGCTCAACCCGGCTGGGTTCAGTGTGGCTTATGGGGCCACCGCCCCCTCGGCCCCGTAACCCGGTCGGCGGTCGGGGCGTCTGACCGTAGTACTTTTGGCTGGTTTAAGAGCCCACGGTTGGCCCGTCGTTTCAGTCCGGTTCATCGACTTCCACCGCAGGCAGGTCGCGCACCTCGTCCTTGGTCAGGTTGAGCCGGACGCCGTCTTCGACGTCCTTGACGGCACTTATGGGTATGGCCACACGCTTTTGGCCCCAGAGATGGCCCTCGTCGAGCAGGACGTGGGTGACAGAATGGTCACCGGGATGGACGACCAGTCCCCGCACTCGCCCGATGGCGCCGTCGGTGGCAGATACGTGGTCGCCCCGACGCACCTCGACTTCGCCCTCGGGCACGCTGTCGTTGGTGACGACCACCGGACCGGGCGCTTGCATGCCCAGGCCCATACCCACACCACCCATGCCGAGTGACCCTACGCCCAACCCGTAGTAGGGCCACGACAGCATTTGGTCTTGGCCGTAGCCAAACCGGCCGTTCCCGCCGGGGATGAACTGGGTCACTTCGGCCTGATCGAGCTTTTCGAACTCAGCCGTGGTACATGCCAGGCTGACCCCGTCGGTGGTCGGGGTAGCCAGGTTTATCGGCACGAGACGGCCTTTTTCTCGGCCGTGCTTCGGTTCGACCACGAGATGGGTGAGCGCACGCGCTATGGGGTCGATCACCACGCGTCTCAGCTCCCCGCACGGCCCATCGCTGGAGGACACTTCGCTCCCGATCGTAAACTCTGTCGGTTCGCTCATGGTTAACTGCTCTTTCTTCTCTAAGCGGCCTTAGGCCGGTGCGACGACGTTCATATCCTGGGGAGAAGGGGCCCGGCAGCTCGGGCGACCCTGCAGATGGCGGCGCCGTAACTCGGCCAGAGATGGTGAGGAAGAAGATCCGGAAAAGGTTTTTGGCACTGTCCTGCCTCAGGCACTGCGAAAGATCGCGTTACCAGGGTCTGGAGTACCGCCCCCGGCCAGCTCGTACCGGCCCGGCACGTCGGGGAATTTGTCGTGTCCCTCCTAACCTTACACCCATTTTGGGTGGCGCGAGCTCCGGAACGACTTCCACGTCCGCCATCTTGCTGATCTTGTCGCCGCCGACCGCGCCGATCTTATACGGCATTGCCGGCGGCACCTGGACGGGACCTCCGCGGCTTGCCCGGGGACCCGGTAGGGCCCGTCTTGCCGACAAGGACGTCTAAGACCTCGCCGATGGTCCGTTCCCGGCCTACCGCTTCCCGGAGGGGCAGGTGGGCCTGGATCTGGTAGCGGTTACGACGGGCATCGCTGTCCTTGTCCTTGACGACGTACCCCGCGGCCGCCAGGTCGGTCACGATGGCATAGGTGCGACGCTCAGTTATGCCCAGGGTGTCAGCGATGTCGCGCAGGCGCGCTCCGGGGTCATGGGCGATGCAGACCAGCACCCGGGCATGGTTGGTAAGAAACCCCCACTCTGACATCCTCACTTACCCTACCGTACAAACTTCTAGAAATATATGACTGGTACTGTAAATCTAAAGTAGGATTGGGTAGACGTTCGAGGCACAGTGGTCGCAGACCGCCAGCTGTTCGAGCGTCAATGAAAGAGTGCAGCCATGTTGATGCGATTCGAGCCGTTCCGCGAGTTCGACCGGCCCTCCGAGGATCTCCTTGCCGATAACCGCCTCCACCACGTACCGGTGGACGCCTACCGTCGGGGCAATGATTTCAAGGTAGACCTCGACCTGCCCGGCGCCGACCCGGGCTCGATCGACCTGAGCGTCCAGGCCGACCTACTCACCGTGCGTGCCACACGGTCGTCACATGAGGCTGAGGGCGATGAGGTCCAGGTGGCCGAGCGCGGCCACGGGCAGTTCGGTCGTCAACTGTTCCTTGGTGAGAGCCTCGACCGGGAGCACATCGCCGCCAATTACCACGACGGGGTGCTGACCATCACCATCCCGGTGGCCGAACAGGTCAAGCCCCACAAGGTCGAGATAACCCACATGGGCAATGTGCCCGGCCCCGTCGAGGCCAGCACGGTCGGCGCCTGAACCGCGGGGACTTCAACCGGCAGCACTGTGCACCCATGGTGCTCGCCGGCGCGGTCGTCGCTGGCGGCTCGGGCACGGAGGTACAGCCACAATGTTGCTAATAGAACACGGTCCCCGCGGAGCCGTCGATGTCGGCCGCCGCAGGCCCACTTGGGTCATTTACGATGGAAAACGAGTCGCCAAGTTCCAATTTGTCGGAGCCGAGGGCCGCGGCGGCTACCTCACCCTCGTACCCGTCGACAAGTGCGGGGCACAACCCCGGACCGAGTACCTGGCCCACAGGACCATCTCCCGTGAGGCGACCACTACCGAGCCGCCTGTTATGTTCCCGTCGTGAGGACTTCCTGGCCCGAAGCCACCAGGTCCCGTACGTGGGCGACAACCTCGTCGAGGTCCGCCATGTCGCGCTCGAAAGCGCCCGCTGGCGTAAGGAAAAGGAAGGTCACGCGCATCACCGGTTCGCCCGTCGCCCCGGCCACGGCCAACGCGTACGAGGCCCCCTGGTTCCGGTAGGCAGCCACCCTGCTGTCGAGCGAAGCGGCATCGGACGTGGACGCCGTCTTGTGGTCGACCACCACCAAGCCGTCATTTCCTCGATATAGAAGGTCGATGTAGCCCTCGAGCAGGCGGCCCCCGACGGGAGTGCACACGTAGACCTCTCGCCAGTGAGGGCAGCGGGCCGCCTCTCGCACCGATGGTGAGCCCAGTGCGGAAACGGCCAGCTGCTGGACTGTCTCTTGGCGTTCCTGGACTGCTTCTGCCTCGCATTGTGCCGCCACCGCCGCCTCTAGGCCCGCCCCGGTGGCGAGGTCGACCGTCTGGAGCACGCCGTGGACGGCCCGGCCCACGGACGTGCCGTAGCGGCCCTTCAACCACGGCGGGAGGTCCAGGTCCCGCGGCCACTTGTCCAGCCCGGGACCGGGCTCGGCCTCGACATCGGACGTGCCCTCGTCGGTAAGGGCGGTCGCCGCCACCACCCTCGGCACGGACGCGGAGGCCAGGGCCGCTGCGAGCTCGGCCTCCCAGACGGCGAACGGTGGCAGGGCTGCGGGAGGCCCGGCCACCGCTTGGTGCACCGCGGCCGAGCCCTCGCTGGCGGCCCCGTCCACCAACCCGGCAAGTACGTCCCCCATGCCGTCGACGAGAAGCTCGGCGTTCGTACGCTTGGCCGGCTCGGGCTCGTTCTTGCGTTGCTTGCGGTGCAGGGAGACCACCAAGTGGTCCTGTGCCCGGGTGCAGGCCACGTACAGGAGGCGGGCCCGTTCGTGCAGGCTCATCTGCTCGTCGATGGGCACCCACGCCCGGTACTCCTCGGTGGCCACGTCCTGGCCGAAGCTGTAACCAACTCCCCCACCGGGCGGGAAGACGACCTGAGCCGGGGCCGGCCAGGCCCTCGGGACCGTCGACATCCCCGACAGGACAGCGATGGGGAACTCCAGGCCCTTGGCGGCATGGACGGTCATGACGCGCACGGCGTCGTCGTCGCTCTCGGGCAGTACGGCCTCGGCCACCCTCGCCCCCTCGGCCGTCTGACGGCTCACCCAGGCCAGGTACTGGCGGACGTTGCCACCGACGGCGTCGTGCCAGGCTCGGGCCTGGTCGATAACAAAGCGCAGGCGCCGCCAAACGTCGCGCGGCCTGCCCTCGCTGAAGCCCAGCTCGAAGGCGCGCCTGTCCCGGGCGACGCGGTCGAGCAGTTCGGAGGGGGCGAGCCAGTGGTGCTGGTCATAAAGCGAGCGCAGGTACCCCAGCCCGGCCAGGACGGGGTCGTCGGCCGGCACGCTGGCGGGTTGGTCGGCCAGGTAGCTGAGGTGCCCGCCGCGCTCGGCCCGGAACCGGAGCAGGTCGTCGTCCCCGCAGGCCAGCAACGGGGTACGCAAGGCCGAGACGGTAGTGAGGCGATTGGTCGGGTCGTCGACCGCCCGCAGCACCATCAACAGATCACGGACCGGCCGGTTGGCATACACGAGCGAGCTGGCTTCGGCCCGGAAGGCGGTCCCGGCCCTGTCCAGGGCGTCTTCCAGGAACGGCAGGGACGTGCGGGCCGGGACGAGGACGGTGATGTCGCCGAGCCGGGCCGGGGCGCCAACCACCCTGGCCGTCGTGGACCTGCCAGCCCTCGTTAACGGCCCGGGCCACCGTCGCGGCCACGTCGGCCGCTTCCGCGGCGCGCAGCTCGTCGGCCCCGGTACCCGCGGGATGGGGCTCGCGCCCCAGGACCGAAACGGCTGGGCCGCGCTCGGCGGCGGTCCGCGTCGGGACCAGGGGGATGAAGTCGGGCTGGCACGGAGCGGGCAGGGCCACGGTCGCGACCTCGCTCATGAGAGCGCCGAAGGTGGAGTTGACCCATGCGATGATCGGCCCGACGGTTCGGAAGTTGGCCGTGAGCTCCACCCGGCCGCCCGCGGCCCCGAAGCGGCGGGCGGCACCGAGGAACGTAGAAATGTCGGCTCGGCGGAACCGGTAGATGGACTGCTTGGGGTCGCCCACCACGAACAGGTGCCCCGGGGCCACCTCCACCTCGTCCCACGGGGCCGTCCCCGCCCGCCCGCGTACGTCGGGCCGGCGCAGCAAGGCGCGGGCCAGCACCAGCAAGTCGTGGAACTGGAGCTCACCGGAGGCCCGGCGTTCTGCCGCCGCCTCCAACGTGAAAAGGCGCAGGACGGTGGCTACCTTCCGGGCACTGGCCTGGGCCAGCTCACCTCGGATGGCGCCCAGGCCCGCCTCCAGATCCCTAACCCTTTGCTTGAGGTTGAGGATATCGTCCCACGCTCTCTTCCCTCCGACGTTCCCCACTGCGAAGCTGGGCCGTTGCGGTCGCGCACCGGGTGCCAGGGCCTCGACCAGCTCCAACTCGTCGGATATAGCAGAGAGCTGGTCCAGGTACTCCCCGATCTCCGCCAGCCGGTCCGCCAGTTTGTCGGTGGGGGCCCGGCACGGTTCGGCGCACACCTCCCTGCCCGCGGTGAGGACCGGCACTAAGAGCTCGCGCGCCGGAGGTGGGCCCGGGCAGTGATCGGGGGCCCTTTCCTCCACCAGGTCCCAGTTGTCCTCGAAGGCGGCGGCCAGGGACCGAAGTGCCTCCGGCCTCACCCCGCAGGCGAAGAGCAGGAGCAGCGGCCGGGCCAGGTCCGGGTCGGCTAGAAGCTCGTCTTGGAAGGCCGCCCAGCGCTGCTCGGACGCCACCGCCGAGCTGACCTCGTCGGGGACGGACAGGCGCTCAGGCTTCAAGGCTCTCCGTCTCCCCGCCGTTCCCCTCGTCCGCGACCTCGGGCAACGGAGGCTCAGCCAGGTCAAAGAATGGGGCCAGAGCCGGGTCTGCCCTCTTGCGCTCCAGCCGGTGGTGCAGTTCGACCACCCCCAGGGCGTCGGGGTCTCAGTAAGCGCACTCGACGAACGGGCTGGTGCTCGTTGCCGTCGGATAATTCGGGAAGACGCCGTGCTCGATGCCGCTGACGATCTGGCCCAGGGTCTGGCTGACCCGGTCGAGGACCTCGGCGGTCACCGGGTAGCCGACCCGCTTGAAGCTTTCCCGGTCAGAGACAAACCAGTAGTCGCCTCTCACCGGAGCTTCGGGCATGCCCTCAAAGAGGCGTCCGGCCAACGCATAGACGACCAGCTGGAGCTTCGTGCCTCTGGCGTCAGGTTCGGCCTCGGACAACCCGCCAAAGTGGCCCGAGCCGCCCGTCTTGTAGTCGATCACTTCGATCGAGCCGTCGTCGGCCATAGATGGGCCGGCCCACGACACCACGGGCCTCGTATCGGTCGCAGATCTCGCTCGCCAGCCTGGCCAGCAGCTCGCCATCGGCCTCCGACCACCCTTGGCCGGCGCCTGGCTGCTGGTCCGGAGACCGGGCCAGGACATGGACGACGAACTTCTCCAATATCTCGTGGACCAGCGACCCGCGATCGAGCGGAGAGATGGTCAGGCGGTCTTCGGGGTCCTCCACCGGCTCGACTTTCAGGACCTCGTGGAGGAAGTGAGCGAACGGGCAGGTAGACCAGCCCTCCAACCTGGTAGCGGACGTGACGAACTCGGCCGGTGAGGGCACCGCCAGGCCGGCCAGGTTGCCGTCGAAGCGGGTGAACCGGTCGCTCGCCCGGGCGGCCACAACATCGGCCCCGGCCGACAGGGCCCGGTCGCCGAGGCTGTCCAGCGCGGCGCGGGCCAGCCAGCCCGGCTGGTGCCCCAGCCGGTGGGCTAGAAGAGACCTGAGCCTGTACTCCTGGCCGGTCGAAGGCGAGTCGCCCCGGCGTAGCCCGGCGTCGTAGGAGGCGATGTGCTCCAACCAGTTGTAGCGGGCACCGAACAGGGCGTTGCTCCATATGCGCTCGCCGGCCAGCGCGCCGGCGATGTCCAGGGCCCAGCGCGATGGGGCTCGCCCGCTGCTGCGGCGTAGGTCACCACGCGGGACCGTCAGCAGGTGGCGCGAGGCGCCGGCCAGGGAGGCAAGCAACTGGCGGTGCTGGCGGTCGACGGTGCCGGCCCGCAGCGTCAGCTCGCCGCCGGCAGCCTGGCGCTCGCCGTCGGGGAGCAGGGGACCGTCAGTGACCGGGGCCGGCAGGGAGCCCTCGGCCAGGCCGAGGACCACGACCAGGTCCAGGTCGAGGCCCACGCCCATGCTCAACGGGCCGCACATGACCCCTTCGCCCATCCGTCCCTGCCGGGCGGGGTCGGCCTCGAGAGCCAGCTCCAGGGCCCGGGCAAAGACGTCGAGCCCGGCCGGAGCATCCACCGGACCGAGCCGCGCCAGTCGGTCGAGGGAGCGCTCGACCCGCTCGGCCGCCTTCTGTTCGGCCAACGGCCAACGAGCACGCCAATGCTCCCCGCCGAGAAGGCTCCCGAGCAAGCCCCTCGCCCACTTCGCCCTTTCCGCCCAGGGCAACGCCGTCCTGGCGGCGGCGTCCCGGTCGTCGATCAGACTGAGCACGAACCTGCGCAAGTCCCGGGCCCGGCCGGCATCTTGGCGCGCCTTTTCCGCCTTCCACCCCGGCGCGTCGGGATCGGTCTCGGCCAGGTCGGCCTCCGCCTGGCAATCCTGGGCATAGGTGGTGAGCAGCCTGTCCCAATGGTCTTTACCGGCGACAACACCCGCCTCCCGGGAAACCCTTTCCCAGGCCGTGACCGGGACCGAGTGGCCCTGGTCGCGCAACGGGGCGCCGGCCAACCAGGCAAAGACGTCCTCCCGCCGGAAATTTGCTTGTGGGAGGTTGAGCAGCCCGAGCAGGCTACGGCCGGCCACCCGCGCCGTGAGGGGCACCACCGCAGCACCGTTATGGGCGATACCGGCGGCCGAAAGCTGTTCGTGGACAAGACGGGCGTAAGGCTCGGCGCCGGGGTAGACGATGGCCAAACGCTCGAGTGGTGTGCCTGTCCTGACGGAGTCGGTCGCGGCCCGCACCGCCACACGCACCTCCTCGTCGGCATCGGAGGTGGTGACGATCCTAGACCGGCCGGCGGAGATGGGGCCCAAAGGGTCGAGGCCCGCCGGCGGTGACGGTGCCCCGTCCTCAATGTCGAGCCGAGCTACGCAACGGACGACCTCCGCGTCCGCCCTCGCGTCTCCCGTCATCCCCGCCAGTACGAGGACGTCAGAGTGCCTCGCCACCGCGTTGACCAGCGAGGCCCCGTGGCCCGTCAGGCGCTCGGGCAGGTACACGACCACCGGGCCGAGGGCCCGCCTGGCCGCCTCGTCCGCGCCCAGCACGGCGATAGCAACATCTATGAGGTCCTCCTCGTCGTACCACGCGGGGGCCAGGACGGCTCTGGCCGCCCGGCAAAGGCGGACCACGTCCGCGGCCCGGGCGCTCGGCCCAGCCAGTTGGTCAAGCGCCTGGGGCGAGCAGTCCCGCAATTCCTTGTACGCAGCCACCGGCGCCATCTCGGTGGCCGGGTGACCGGCGACCTGTGCGAACACCCCGGCGTCGACGGCCAGTGCCCGCCGCAACCCCGCCCCCAGCACCAGCGTCGACACCGGGCGTCGAGCGTGGCCGGCCAGGCGAGCCGACCCGAGGAACTCGGCCATCCGGTAGATAGTCACGAAGGAAACTGCCGCCACCCCGCTCCCCCGCCCACAAAGCGGCCCCACCTCTCCCGATGCGAGGAACCGCCTCGCCGCCACCCAACCTGGTTCGAAGGGACGACGACACTCACCAGCGCCAGGGCGTCGTCTCCTTTGGCCCTGTGTATGGCGTGGCTCAAAGCCTGCGCTGCCGGCCGCCCGACCGGCCGGGCTCAAGTCCTGAACCCCACGTTCGCGTCACTATATTCGCCGCCCCCAGGCGTACCCTGATCGAGGTCCACGGGCAGTGCTCCGGACGGCCTGGCTCACGTTTGCGCCGTTCCATCGGTTCCTCTAGGGTCACCGTTGCTTATGAGATCATGGCAACTTCCGACCGTCGCGGCCGCCCCTAGTACCCGTGTAGGGTCGACCGGGATCCCAGTCCGTTGACGAAGGCACCTTGTAAGTCGCCAATGGCAAACTAACTGAGGCACCCGTCCTGTTGGACAGGTAAGCGGCTTCCACGACCTCCAACGCCTGTAATGAAGATTCGGGTACCTCGTAGTCCAAGGCACCTCCCTCGACCATGTCCGCGAGGTGCTCCAGATGTCGGCGATGACCGGTGACTTCCGAAGGTTCCACAGAGATTACCCGGTCGCCTCCCCTGGGGCTCACCAATCTATATTCGTCCTGCCAGGCGCAGTACTCGATATATCCCTGCTCGCCCACGATCCTCATCAGACAGGCGGTGTCGTCCCGCGCTATCGGGACGTAGTCCCCGGTGTTCAAGACAAGGCGCGTACCGTTAGTGCACGTCACCAACGTAATTGCCTCGGTCTCCACCTGCAGGCCGTCCCGGTACGTACGCGTCTGGGAGTCACAAGCCGTCAACACCCTGTCGACCTGCTGCGGAAGAGCAAGCATGATGAAGTACTGGATCCAGTGGATACCTGCGTTGATTATGTCCCACCCCGTACATTCCATCTCGACTACCCGCAGAGCCCCGATCGCCCCGTTGCGTACTTCGTTGAGGACAGCCAGCGGAGCGTCACGCGCCATCAAGCCGTGGGGCGTAACAAGCGGCAGCTGGTGCGCGCGGGCGGTCGCCAGGATCTCGGCCCCCGCCGCCGTCGAGTCACCCAGCGGTTTTTCGACGAGCAGCCCCTTTACGTGGACCGATATCGCCGCCTGGGTGACCTCGAGGTGGGTGGGTGCATACGTGGACACACACACCACGTCAGCCTGGACGTTCGAATACATCTCCTGATAACTCCCGAACTTGCAAACATCGCGGAAGTCGACGTCATCCAGGCGAGCCAACGCCTGCGGGCTAGTGTCGGCGATCCCTACTAGGTGAAAGCGCGGCGACGCCATGAGCGCCTTGGCGCTGAGCATACCCCCCGCTCCGGCGCCAACCACAACAGCCTTCAGCTGGTCCACGACCGGCGCCTCCCCTGCCCGACGACCCGCTCGGGATCGGCCTCTTTGTGGGCCAGAAACGCCGGCTCTTGCGGGGGAATACTGGCCCGGTCCAACGCCGTCAACTGGGGCGGGAGCGCCCCCACGTGGTACGGGTGCACACCGTCCCCGCTGGCCAAGCATGGGACTTCGACGCACGACCCCGCAGGGAGGTTGGTAATAAGGCCCTCGTTGGCTACGTTGGCGTTCACCTCGACGGGGGCACCGGTCTTCAGCGCGTTGATGATGCGGGACCGCTCCTCGGCAACAACGCCCGGCTTGAGCACAGCCTGCTGCAGCGTCGGGTACAGGTCCTTGCCCCCATGTCGCAACGTCAGGTACCAGGCTTGGTGATTGATGCCGGCCGCCCAGTACACGAGCTCGTCCTTTGGCACTCCACACCATCGGGCCAGCGTCGCCGCGGCGCCCTGCACGCTATTCAAAGCCCTACGGTCCGGACCGGGGACTCGCACGCCCTCCAGGTCAATATGGACATTGGATTTCCGCTCCTTCTCGCCGTGTCGTCGCCCGCCCCTTCCTCTGGGCCACTGTCACCCTTCCGCCGGGCACTCCCCCCCTTCTCCCGAGGCCTTGCGGAAACCCTCAGTCAGACCTTATCCATCCATACCGGGGCGCACTGCCGTACCGCAAGAAAAAGCGCTGCTCGGGGCCCGAGCATGAAGTGGCCGGGAGCGGTCAGGCTCCCGGCCACTTCGATGCGCCAGACGATAGTTAGTTGACGACGACGCCTGCAGGCGTGGCGCCGGTGGGCAGAGACGTCGGGGAGCCGGGCAGCTCGGTTAGGTTGCCGCCGTTGACGGCGAAAGCACCGACGGCGCCGATCCGGCTCTCGTCCACGTACAGCGTGCGGCCATCGGGGCTCAAGCGGGCATCAACCGCGCCGACACCGCCGCTGTCGCCGACCGGCGTGCTGCCAACCAGGGTCAAAGTCCCGTTGGGGGCGATCCAATAGCGGGAGATATCGCCCGACCCGGTGTTCACCGTGAAAAGGAACTGGCCGTCGTGGGTGATCTCGACCCAGCACGGCGCGGTCTGGCCGTCGACGAACGGAGAACCCGTGATGGACGACAGCGCCCCGTCCCAGGCCACGTCAAAAGCTGAAACCGTGCCGAGACCACTCCCATTGTGTGCGTTGGAGACGAACAGCTGGAACGGGTCGGTCGGCCTGAACTCACTACCGAAAGGCCCCAGGCCCTGAGCGGTGAGGGGGGACCCAGGAGCGCTGACCAAGAGCCCGTTGCCTTTTACAAAGAAGCTTTCGATCTGGGAGGTGCCGGTCAGGTTGCCGACCAGTGCCGTGCCAATCGAGTTGAACAGCACGTCGTCGGGCTCCGAGCCGTTGGCCAGGGCTACCGTCGAGCCTGCGAGGGGCTGGAGCTGCCCCCAGGGGGCGAGCGTGAACCCGGTGAGGTTCGGGCCGACGGCGCCGGAGTTGGCGACGTACACCAGGTCCCCGTGCACGGCGATGCTGACGGGCGTGGGGCCGTCGGAAGAGACGACCCCGCCGGGGACGAGCTGGGGGCTACCGTCCCACAAGATCCGCAGTACTGAGATCTGGCTACTGCCTGCATCTACAGCGAGCAGGTAGCGGCCGTCGCTGCTGAGCTGGAGCGCTCCCTGGGAAGCCAGGCCGGAACCCGTCCCGGCGCCCCCGGCTGGGAACGGCGAACCCGGCATTGGTGAGAGGGACCCGTCGGCGTGGCGGTAAAACGCCCCGATAGTGTTGGCCCCCACAGTGTTGTCGTCGAGATAGACGTGCCCGACCACGGGCGAGACGTTGGTCGGGAAGTTCCCGGTGACGCCATTTGCATTGGCAGAGCCGATGACGAGGAAGCTGAGGCTACCAGCAGTGGCGAGTGTGGCGACGCCGAGCGCAAGGCGCGCAGCGTTATAGGTGTGCTTTCGCATCGTGTTCGTGACCTCCCTAGGTTCTGAGGGGGAAGAGTTGTCCAACCCCGACCTAATGGAGACTCCGGGTAAGGCAAAGTGATTGCACCAGGCGGTGTCGAGACCACCCTTGCCCATGCGACCAACGCCGCATGGGCTCGAGTGGCAACATTGGCGCGTGCGTGCACCCGAAAGAGCTCCCGCGTGGCTTGAAGTCTTCAGCGCCGAGGAACGGCCTCAATCGTGGGAACTTGCTCAGACCGAGGGCACCTTTCCCGACGTATGGCCGGAGTACAACCACCATGGGGACAACGCCGGGGCCTACTTCGGGGAGCTCTACCCGCGCTTTGCCCGCTACCAGGCGCTCTTCGTCGATGGCCGCTCGGGCGCCCTCGCCGCTCGCGCCCGTACGGTACCCTTCGAGTGGGACGGCACCCTGGACGACCTACCTCATGGCATCGACGCCGTCGGGATGCGTGCTATCTCGCCGGTCGGCGCGCCCACCGCCCTGTCTGCCCTGGCCGCCGAGGTCGCCCCCTCTTACCGGGGGCTTGGCCTCAGCGGTGTTGTACTGCAGGTAATGGCTGCCATCGCCGCCTCCACCGGGTTGTCTCCTCTGGTCGCACCCGTACGGCCGAGTTGGAAAGACCGCTACCCCCTTGTACCCATCGAGCGCTACGCCGCTTGGGTGAGACAAGACGGGCTACCCTTCGACCCCTGGCTGCGGGTGCACGCCCGTCTGGGCGGGAGGGTGCTCCGTTGTGAGCCGCGCTCGATGCAGGTAACCGCCTCGGTGAGAGACTGGGAGGCCTGGACCGGCATGACATTCCCCGAGGACGGCGATTACGTCTTCCCCGGGGGCCTCGCACTGTTGAACATTTCGGGCGGGTCCGGGTCCTACTGGGAGCCCAACGTATGGGTGCAACACGACATCTAGCAAGCCGGTTTGCGACCAAGGCAGGCTTCGCCCTGCGGGTCTTTTCGCGATCTTCGCAAATGGCCTTCGGTGCAGCTCGATGGAGTGGTCAACATGGCCCCACCAAAAAGGACCGGCGTCACACTATTGGGGCGGATTGTCAGCGGCTGGGAGCGAGGGCCGCGCCATCGGCTTGTGATCGAACGCGTAAGAAAGTCTCACGGGCCACAGCCATCGATGATCTGGCCACGATGTTCGACAACATGAAGCCGACCAACCTCAAGGCCATTGCGTGGCGCGGCCTCTCGGGTCAGAGCACCGGGCCTACGTTTTTGCGCTTACGTGGGGGGGGATGTGGGCTGGCGCAAAGAGCGCCTCGACGGCGGACGCTGAGACCGGACCGGAGTAATAGAAGCCTTGGCCGTATTCGCATTGCTGGCGCTGCAGCTCTTCTAGCTGCGTGTTCTCCTCGATGCCCTCGGCTAGGGTGTCCAGCCCGAGCGTCTTGCCAAGCTGCACGAGTGTGTGGATCAATGAGCGTGCCTCTGGGGAGCGAGCCATGGCGCCGACAAATGAGCGGTCGATCTTCAAGACGTCAACAGGGAAACGCCGCAGGTACGCCATGGACGAGTACCCGGTACCGAAATCGTCGATGGCCAGCTTGACCCCAAGGTCCCTCGGCGCCTGCAGGCGTTGGATCGTCGCGTCGGCATCTCGCATCAAGACGCTCTCGGTCAGCTCAAGCGTCAGCAGGCTAGGGTCGAGGCCACTGTCTGCCAGCGCGCCGGCTACATCGGCAGGAAAGTCGTCCCGTTCGAGCTGGCGACCGGAGACGTTCACCGACAGCTGGACGACCCGCCCGCTGCTCGACCAAGCCGCCGCTTGGCGGCAGCTCTCGGAAAGGACGAACCGGCCCAAGGGGATGATCATGCCGGAGTCCTCGGCTATGGGGATGAACCGGTCAGGGCCGATCACACCACGCCTTGGGTGGCGCCAGCGCACGAGAGCCTCGACCCCGGTCATGGCAAGGCTAGCCAAGTCGAAGGTGGGTTGGTACAAAACGAACAGCTGCCCGCCGGCAACGGCCTCGCGCAGGTCCATCTCCAGCGCCAGGCGCTCCTGCACGGCCACTTGCATTTCCGGCCGGAAGATCACGTAGCGACCTTTGCCGGCCTGTTTGGCCTGGTAGAGCGCTACGTCGGCGTCGCGCAGGAGCTCATCCGCGTCCGGGCGGGCGCCAACGGCCACCCCGATACTGGCGTGGACAGACAGCGGTACATCTGGCATGGTGCTGAGCCGGAACGGTTCGCTAAGCACTTCGAGCACCCTCTGGGCCACGATGTCGGGGCTGGCGTCGAGCGAGTTCCCTTGCACCAGGACGACGAACTCGTCGCCACCCAAGCGCCCGACGCTGTCGCTTGGCCGGACGATCGCCGCCAAGCGCTCTCCTACCGCCTTTAACAGGTCATCGCCATGATGGTGCCCGAAGCTGTCATTAATCTCTTTGAAGTTGTCGAGGTCGATGAACAAGACCCCGAACGCCAGTGGCTCGCGATGGGTACGAGCCAGCATCTGTCCGACCCGGTCCACAATGAGGGCCCGGTTGGGGAGCCCGGTCAGCCCGTCGTGCAGCGCCTGGTGGCGAAGCTCCTTTGTGCGCTCGTCCACCAGGGTCAAGGCACGTTGGCGAGAGCGCGCCAGCAAGCGCACGACCAGGAACAACAGGACAGCGATGCCCAAGACCAGGAACCCAACGACGAGTGCCTCGCCCAGCGCGCCCGACGCCAGGCCACCGACGACGGTGATGGACCACTGCCCGTTCGTGCCGGCAGCGTCAGTGACCGAATAAACGCCCCCGCCGGGCCGGGGCCCCGCCGAGGCCAACGTTAGGGTCGCCCGGTGAAAGGGCATATAGGCCAACCGGATGCCGAAGTCCCGCACATTGCCAAGCACCGATCGGAGGGTCCCGGGCCGCTAAAAGTACCGAGCACCCAGCCGATGACATCGGCCCGCCGCGCTGCGGTCCCTGCCGGCACGATACCGTCCTTATAGACGGGTGCGAGAACGAAGAAAACGCCCGCGTAACCGACGATCGGAGGAGCGACGGATAGCTCAGCACTGTCGGTCGCTGCTCCAAGGGCAACCGGGAAGGGGCTGGCCGGCCCCAGGTCGGCACAGAAGTCAAAAGTGGCGATCATGTCCTGTTGTGCTACCCGGCCGGTTTGGACACCGTCGCGCGTGAGGCAGTATTGAGCGCGACTGCCGGGTGGGAAGGGCACGTAGAGTGCTGGCGCCGGGACGGGTACACCTCTTGGGGGGTCTTCGGCCAGGTTGCGGGCAAAGTTACGAAGCCCAGCCCGGGGCACTCGCTCAATGAAGGAGAACCCGAGCCCGCCCGGGTAGCGTTCTGCGATATCGGCTGCTTGCAGCGAAGTCCGGTACTGGGCGTTGGTTAGGCCAGGGAAGGCCTCGAACATCCCCTCTTGGGAGACTACGAAGTCGTCGTCGCGCCGGATGGTGGTGGCCAAGGCAGACGAGATTGACGCCGCACTGTCACGGAACGAAGTCACCGCTCGCGTGTTCGCCGCCGCGTAGGTCGAACTGGCCAGAACGGAGGCGGCCGCTACCCCAAGCACAAGTAGCACCCATGTCGCCTGCAGAGCATGGCGGGAAGGGCCCTTAGGAACGCGACCAGTGCCGCGCGTGGCCCGGGCCGCGCGGTCCTGCTGCGCTCGAAAGCGAACCCGCACCGGCAACAGTCGAACTTGCTTTATAAACCATTTAAACGTCAACCCGGCCCCCCTGCTTGAGGGCTCCTAGATCTCGCAGCGGTCTGCAGCCGAGATCCCGCGCCTCTCGGTGAAGTGGCCCACGCCCCTGCGTTCTCGGGTCGACCCCTGGGCCGAGAGCGACGTAAAAAGAAACTGGCCCCGTCAATGCCTCTGTGGCCGACAACCTGATCCTGGGGCCCCCTGCCAGGTAAAAGGTACAGGTAAAGTTCGCTCGCCCGAGCGTCCGATCGCCCCCATGGCCGAAGTCACCAAGGCGGTAGAGCTCATGCCGGCTTGAGCACAACTTCCACAGGAACCTGGCAGAGCCGGACCGGACTTTCGCTAGGCTCGACCTCATAGGGAGGAACGATCTGGAGGACCGTATCCGGGCCATATGTCTGGCATTTCCGGGAGTGACGGAGCGTCCAAGTCATGGATTTCCAGGCTTCTTCGCGGGCAAGCAGTTCGCGATGTTGTGGCCCAGCGGTCACCACGACCACGATTTCCCACACATGTGGTGCGCCGCCCTACCAGGAGCCCAAGACGAGCTCGTCACGACAGAACCCGACCGGTTCTTCCGACCACCGTACGTGGGAGGGCGCGGCTGGATCGGGATCCGACTGGACGGTAGCGTGGACTGGCGCGAGCTGACCGCGGTCTGCGAGGACGCTTTCCGAGCCGTCGCAACCAAAAAGCTGGTCGCCGAACTAGACCGGGCGCATGGCTGACCCGGTTCGCTAATGACGTGCCGGAGCGAGCCGCATCGGCGTCCGAGATGTGGCAGTTGCGAGAACCGTAGCTCGTTATCGCCGCCCGTGGCCGGGGCTGGCTGGTCTCGTCGCCACAGATCAGGGCCTTCTGGGTGCCGGGACACGACTGACGACGGTCAGCTGAACGCCATGGCGGCTTCAAGCCAGCGCCGTTGTTCGGGAGTGTTGCCGGCGACGTCCGTGCCAGTGGAACCGCCCGGGGCCCGTGCCTTCAGGTGCCCGAACTGACGCGGACGGGCGTGATGAGCGCGGCGATGGTCAGCCAAGCAGATGTTGGCGATGACCGAGCCGACCAACCTGCCCACGGCGAGCTCGGGCGAGCGGCGCCGACCAGCCAGGGCGGGAGGGCTAAGCCCGGGCTACCCGGCCTCTGGTCGTGGTGGGAGGGGTGCCTGAGGCCTAGACGAGCAGTCGCGTGCCCTCAACCGGAAGGGGCTTGTCTTCGCCGCGTAAACGGTCCCGCAACCGGCCGACCTGGTCGGCCGGCACCAGCATGCTAAGGGTGTCGCCCGGGGCGATCTCGGTCGACCCCGTGGCGTGGCTCAGGGCACCGTTGTGCTGCACCGTGACCACCACGCAGCCGGGGGGCAAGCCGGCGTCGCGGACCTGGTGGCCAGCCACTGGCGAGCCGCGCCCGACCCGTTCTTCTACCGCGAGGGCGTGAGAGGTCACGTTGCAGACGTAGCCAGTGTGGGCGTCAAGCGCCCGGTGGTAACCGCCCAAGAGGGCCTCGGCGGAAAGGACCGCCACCAACCGGCGGTCCTCGCTAGTCACCGGCACCCAGGCCCCGCCGGCTTGGACCAGTGCCTCCAGGCCGACATCGAGGCTGGCCGAGGCAGCCACGGTCGCCGTCGTGGTGTCCATGGCGTCCCCGGTCCGGGCGCCGGGGCCCGAAGAAGCGACCTTTTCGAGGCGCTCGATCCTGACGGTACCGACGTAGCTCCCGCGGGCGTCCACCACCGCAGCGTCTGCGAGCCCGGCGTCGGCCAGGGCCTGGAGGGCTCCTGAGGCGAGGTCCCCGTCCTGCAAGGTCACATCGGGCGGCCGGGCGACGTCGGAGACCTTGAGCGTGGCCAGCAGCGGCAACCCGAAGCGCAGGCGGCTGGCGGGGGAATCGTCCCTGGTGCGCAGCTGGGAGCGGTAGATGCTGTCATCGCTGCGCCCGACTATGAACCAGGCAATGCTGACCGCCACCATCGCCGGGGCGAGCAGGCCGATGCTGCCGGTCATCTCGGCCACCATCAGCATCACGGCCGCCGGGCCCTCAGCCTGGGGCAAAGATGCGGATCGAGCGATCGTGAGGTACCAGTAGCCACCCGCTAGATCAAGCTCGGCAACAACCAGGACGAAGGCAGCCCATCCGTAAACGCAGTACCAGAGGCACACAGCGCCCGCAGCGGCGGCCGCGACACTGCCACCGCCTATGCGAATCGCCCCGAAGGAGGGGAGGGCGGGGAGACGAGACGGATGTGGCACCTAGGCGAAGTCGTCAAGCTCTACTCCTGCGCAACCTCTCGGCCGGCACGTCAGGATGGTACAGAGCGGACGGCGCACGGGCGGGGTCTACGAGCTGACCAATGAGGGGCCGGACCTCACGCGAGTGGCTGACCGCAACGGTGCCCATGCCGGCCCGAAGAGGGTTCCGCCAACTTGATCTCAGCGAGCCAGAGCTGGTCTTGTGACCATCGACGGCGAACAGGGATTTTGGTCGATCCCTGACATCGGCCCGCGTCGTTGGGGTAGTGCCAATACCGCCAATACCAGGGGTCTCTTCACCCCAAGCGCTCGCAACCCTACTTGCTTCGGCGGAAGCGTTAGTCGCCGTCGGTAGGCAAGCATGAGGCGCGCCTCGCGCACCAAGCCGGGCTCGGCCGCCCGATCTGGTGAGGTCCGCTAACTCAGCGCTACCTCAGGGGCTGCAGATGGCGCCGATCTTGGTGACTATCGCCACCTGGGCAGCCTCGAGGCCGCTACAAAGGAACTGCGGCGGGCCGCCCTCGGCGTGAGTTATGTCGGCCCCGTACACGGTGGCGTGGGGCTCCGCGATGATGCCGATGAGGTAGTACATCCCCTCGGTGGGCACCGCCATCCGGCAACCAAAGGCGGCGTCGGCATCCCACCCGGCCAGGTCCGGGTCGGCAAACGCCTTGGCCGACAGCGCCGGGCAGGTCACAACGGCGCCAGGGAACCAGGGCGGGATGACGCCAGGATGGGAGTTGAGCACGCCGTCGGGGGAGACCTGGATTGTCCCGATGCGGGCTTCGAACTGCAAGGTAGCCACAAAGGCGGCCGGCGTGGCCGACGGGGCATTGACGTCATAGAGGCCATCGGTGGAGAAGAAGGCATTGAGGGCAAGGAAATCAGCTACTGCGACGGGTTGGTCCTGGAGCGGTGTGTTGACGACAAAGGGCAGGTGGGCCAGTTGCAATAGGTCGCTGGCCGCGCGCCGGTAAGCGGCCGCGTCAACCACGCCGGCGGTGAGGGCGTTGGTCAGGTCCTTGGCCGCGCTGACCCAAAAGGGGCCGTACTTGGTGGGGTCGGCCTGGGCGCCGAACTGCCACTGAAGCTTTGCCATTCCCAACTCGGACTGTTTGGGAACGGGGGGCAGCGGCGGGGTGCAGGTCCCGGCGGGCCAGTGCCACACGGCGAGCACGGCCGCCGGCAGGCTGACATGGTAGCGTGCGCACTCGGCGGCCGTCGTCAACGTCCCGTCTTGGACGGCCTGCCACGCGCCGTTGGCCGGGCGGTGAAAGATCAGGTAGCCGCCGTCGTCTTGGACCACGACCCCGGCCTCGTACGAACCCGGGCTCGGTACCAGGCTGGCGCCGGCCCAGTACGTCGAGGTCGTGACGTCCAGGGCGTAATAAGCGGTACCGGGCCCAAGCCCGGTGAAGTCCGAGGCGGCCAGCCCGTGGTAGGCCGCCCCGGCGGCGACGAGCTGGGCGCGCACCGCGCTCGTGAGGAGCAGGTTTTTCACTACCGTCCCGGAGGCCTCCGCCGGCGGGCTGGCAACCGCGAACGACACGACGGCGCCGGCGCATACGCCGACAATCGCTGAGGAAATACAGGCGGCCCATTTGCGGCCCATCCTCGTGACCCCTTTAGTTCTCATGAGGCGTTTGCGATCGGCACCGGGACCCCCCTATGGCTTTACGGCCGCAGAGTAGCACAGGGCCCCCACGGGAAAGCTCGCCGCGTCGGCTGGCCCGGGGCCTGGGTATGTCATGACCGCCAAACTGGTCGGCCGGCAAACTGGCCCGCCGGCCGCCCGGGTGCTCCGAAGTAGGCTCATCTCGTCAAGCTGGCGTTACTTACGCTAGCCGCCGGCACTGGCGACAGCTTCGGTTGGCAAGTAGTCGAGAACTAGGCGGTTGCCATGCCCGGGTCAGTCATCATTTCGGGTGCCCGAACACCTATAGGCAAGCTGTCGGGCGCCTTCGCGAGCCTCAGTGCGACCGACCTCGGCGCAGCCGCCATCGCGGCCGAGCTCGAAGGGCGGGGATCCGGCCCGACCAGGTCCACTATGTGTACATGGGCCAGATACTCCAGGCGGGCCAGGGCCAGCTGACCGCGCGTCAGGCGGCCGCAAAGGCGGGTATCCCGCTCACCACGCCGCCGATCGTGCTCAACAAGCTCTGCCTGCCGGGCATCAACGCCATCTACCTCGCGGACCAAATGACCGCGGCCGGCGACGCCGACATAGTCGTCGCGGGCGGGATGGAGTCCATGACCCGAGCCCCTTACCTGCTCCAGGATGCTCGTTCTGGGTACCGCTACGGGGACGGCGTGCTCGTGGACTCGATGCTGTTGGACACCTAGACTTGTTCGCTAGACCAAGCTTCGATGGGTTTGGCGACCGACCAGTACAACGAGGACCTCATCTCGCGCCAGCGACTACCGCACTTGACAAGGAGCTCAACGAGCTTGGCGTCTGCGCCACCTCCCTCACGCAAGACATCAGCAACGACGGCTATGACACCTTCCTAACCTACGTCTCAACGCTCACACCCGCCTTCGTTGGTGGCAGGTGATTCGGCGGCGACCTTTACAAGTCAGCGCTCCTCTTGCGATTACGCTGCGCGTCCCTAGTGTCCCGTCAGGTTGTTCCCTGAAGAAAGTGGCTGCGAAGGGAATTAACCCTTGCCCTCGGCGCGTTCTGCCATATAGAACCCTTGACAGAAGGAGCCCTGCATGGAACGCCTCGGCCGTCCCACCATCCATATCAGCTTGACCGACAAGGAGCGCGCGACGCTGCAGCGCTGGGCGCGGCGCCATTCGTCCGCCCAGGCACTGGCCTTGCGCTCCAGGATCGTGCTCGCTTCGGCAGAAGGCCGCACAGACTGGGAGGTCGCCGCTGAGCTGAGAGTCAACCCGGTCACGGTGTCCAGGTGGCGGCACCGCTTCGCCGCCGACCGCCTGGAAGGTCTGTGCGACGCCCCTCGCCCGGGTGCCGCTCGCACCATCGGCGACGACGTCATCGAGGCGGTCCTGGTCGACACGTTGGAGTCGGCCCCGCCCGACGCCACCCACTGGTCCACCCGGGGCTTGGCCAAAAAGCACGGTATCAGCCACGACACGGTGGCCGAGATCTGGAAGGCGTTCGGGCTCAAACCCTGGCGTCAAGACAGCTTCAAGGTCTCCCCCGACCCCGACCTGGTGGAGAAGGTCCGTGACCTGGTCGCCCTGTACATGAGCCCACCGGTGGCGGCGGCGGTGTTCGCCGTGGACGAGAAACCCCAGATCCAGGCTCTGGACCGGACGGCGCCCACCTTGCCTATGCTGCCCACGACCCCCCAGCGGGCAACTCATGACTATGAGCGCAACGGGACCTGCGACCTGTTCGCGGCGCTCGACATGGCGAGCGGCAAAGTCATAACCGACATCCGCTCAAAGCACACGAGCGAGGATTTCGTAGCCTTTTTAGGCCTTATCGACCGCAACGTACCCAAGGACCTCGACGTTCACATCATTTTGGACAACCTATCGGCTCATAAGGCCCCCAAAGTGAAGAACTGGCTCCTGCGCCACCGCCGCTTCCACCTGCATTTCACGCCCACATACGGCTCGTGGACGAATATGGTCGAGCGGTGGTTTTCTGCTCTTACAACCAAAAAGCTGAAGCGATCAGCCCATCGCAGCGTGAAAGAACTCGCCGCCGACATCAAGGCGTGGGCGGCCGTCTGGAACGAGGACCCCAAGCCTTTCGTCTGGCACAAGACCGCCGAGCAGATACTTGAACGCCTGGCCGGTTACTGTGCAGCGATCAACCAGGGAAACTGAGCGCTTCCACCTGACAGGACACTAGCTGGGCTTCGGGCGCCGAGGTAGTTGACGGCCCCACCCGCCGGCCAGCGACGCCCGGGACCGTCACAGTTAGGCGGGGGTTCCTCCCGGGCGATGAGCTGGTGCTCGAGCTACCCGTACGTGCCCGCTTTACTATCCCGGCGGCGCAGATTGATGCCATTCGTGGCTGCGTCGCAGTGGAGCGAGGACCGGAGGTGTACTGCATGGAATCTACGGATCTCCAGGAGCCTGCTGCATTTGACCAATTGTATGTTGACCCAACGATTGCACCCAGAGAACAGTCGGCAACTCCCCTACTGACGGGAAGCAAGTCGATTCTGTCGGCCCCGCCATGGCCCTACCATACGTTGGAGAACCTCAAGGCAGAGCCGCTCGAGGCGGGGCCCCAGGACATCCCGCTGATCCCCTACCATACCTGGGGAAACAGAGGGCCTTCGTCGATGCGCATCTGGATCCCTACCGTCGAACGACTACGCGCCGCCGACACAGCTGGTTAGACGGGCTTCGTGGTGTCTCAAGGGCTTTTCGGTCACCGAACTTCAATATACGAACCGGCGGTCAAAGCCGGTGCCACTGTGAGAGCCCAATTCCGAGCGGACCTGGGCGACTGAGCAAGGACGCTGGCGCCACTTGGTCCACACCGAGGAGGACGTCCGCCCAGGGTTCAGCCTTGGCGGGACGGCCGGGGCCGCTGGTAGGCCGGCTACGCTTGCGCCCGCCACCGGACTCAGCTCCAGAATTGCCTGGGCCGACGGTTCCCGCCGCTACACCCGTAGGTTCCTCCGAGACGAACGGCGAAAGAGGAACGATATGGCCGGTGACGCCGGGCCGCTGGCGAAGGAAGCGCTCCTGACGATGGTGAGGGACTGCGATATGCGGGTAGAAGGGCTGGTGGAGCTCCTGGTTGCCAAGGGTGTCATAACCGAGGCCGATTGGGACCAGGGTCCTTGAGGCGCGCTTTACCGGGCCGAGGAGCAAACCAGCGGCCTTCTAAGCAGCCCAGCTCGTTAGCCGGGAGGAGAGGGTTGCGCTCGACGACTTCTTCGGAGCGCCATAGACGGCGGCTCAAGTTTTAAGCCCAGTCTCCAAGTGCCCTGACCTGAAGATGTAGTCCGCCGTCCGGTCGGCGGCCTCCTGGTCGACGTGGGGCGGCACGTGCACGTAGAGGTCGGCGGTGGTGACGACCGAGGAGTAGGGCAACAACCCCCTTAGTTCTGCAGGTGCCAAAGCCTGGCGGCGTTGTGTTGCCGCCGGCCTCCCCACTTTGTTCACTGCGGCCCTCGGCCTTGTCGTGACCGCTGCCCCAACATCGGCCGGGGCCGCGACGCTCTACGCCTACGCAGTCGGGGGTGGCGCCTCGCCCACCAGCTGCCCCGATACGGCCGCTACGTCGCAGCAGTGCACGCTGGCAGAGGCACTGTCCCTGGCCAAAGCCGGCGCCACCGTGGCGCTGGCCATCCCCGGCAGGACGGGCCGCTACGTCGGCAACTGGTCGGCGTCCATCTCGGCCACGTCGTCTTCGGCCCCCCTCACTATCAAGCCGGCGCCAGGCGCGAGCGGTCCCATCCTCGACGGCAACCTCGGCAAGCCGACTGGCTGCCAGACCAAGGTCTGTAACGGGCCGGTCCTCACCATCGGCTCGAAGGTGCACGTCGACATGTACGGCCTCACCGCCCAAAATACCGACAACACCAACCTCAGCGGTTTCGGCGGTGCCATCGACACCGACTTCCGGTCGGAAGACGCTCTCGTGCCGGCGACGATATTTGCTCAGCTCGCCTTCTCTACTGCTTGGCTACCGAGCGTTGCCATGGACAAGTACTTTCCCGGACCTTGGGGTATCAGCGTGGCGCGAAAGCCAACCTGACCCGCCATCGAGCACCGTGGGCTCATGTCCCAGAGGTGCCGTTCGGTGTGATTCTTGGATCGAAATCCGGCGGATTATCGGGTGCACACTATGTCGTGGGCCGTCCCCGACCTCGCCAATCACACGGAGGACAGGCAGGAATAAGACGAGCGCCGTCCGCGTCGCCGCGCACTGGGTCAGTCCGCCCTTAACCTTTATGCTGAGCCGTGAGTGTCCATGGCCGCCCGCCACCCACCGCTCGGCGCCCGGCTTTCGTGTAGGTTCACTCCCGTGGTTACAGCCGTGGCTTTCGTTACCGCGGCTCTCGTTACCGTGGCTTTCGTCACGCCCAGGCTGGCTGTGGCCGTGCTGAGCGAGGGCGGCCCGAGAAGGAGGTCGGAATGAGCGATGCCAGTGGCGTTCTTGCAGGCCGGGTCGCACTGGTGACGGGTGGCAGCGGCGGGATCGGAGCGGCGCTGTGCCGCAGGCTCGGGCTTTCGGGCGCCCGGGTCGCAGTTCATTTCCGGTCCGGGCGAGGGGCAGCCGAAGAGGTGGCCACGTCGGTACGAGCGGCCGGGGGGGAGGCGCAGATCTTCGCCGCCGACCTCGCCGACCCAGCGACTCCGGGCCGCTTGGTGGACGAAGTCCAGGCCACGTTAGGCCCCGTCGACGTGCTGGCGGCGAACGCCGGGTTCAGCCGGCGGGCGGGTTACGAAGAAGTCGACGCAGCTCTGTTCGACGAAACGCTGGCTGTCAACCTGCGTGCGCCCTTCCTCCTCGCCCAACGTACGCTGCCGCACATGCGAGCACAGCATTTCGGCCGGGTGCTCTTCACCTCTTCCATTGCCGCCATCACCGGTGGCATCGTCGGACCGCACTACGCCGCTTCCAAGGCGGGGCTTCACGGACTTACTCATTTCCTCGCCGCTCGTGTCGCCGCCGACGGCGTGACGGTAAACGCCATTGCTCCTGCTCTCGTGACAGGCACCGCGATGCTGCCCGGGGAACCAGCCGAGCTCACGCCCCTTGTTCCGGTCGGCCGCCTGGGCACGACGGAAGAAGTCGCCGATCTGGCAATGGCGATGCTGGTGAACGGTTACCTGACCAGCAAAGTGTTCGCGTTGGACGGGGGCATCGCTCCCCGCTGACCTCCGGCTGGCCGCAAGCTAAGGTCGAGCTATTTTGCGCGGCGGCGGCATCGGGGGCCTGACGTCCGCCTTGTGCCTGCGCCAGCACGGCTACTACATGGCGGTGGTGGTGGCGTAGACCACGGCGCCCTGGTCCGCCCGGGGCCGCAGCGACGCCGCTTTTTTGGCCAGGCAACGAGGTTACACACCAGCCAGGCGCTGGCGGAGCTGGTCAGGGGCG
>Ga0182012_10000376_pt1 | contig 50435 bp, 48 predicted proteins | sample 612S2SmetaG_FD_120486 | JGI IMG/M metagenome (GOLD analysis project Ga0182012, IMG submission 120486) | Permafrost microbial communities from Stordalen Mire, Sweden - 612S2S metaG | ecosystem: Environmental > Terrestrial > Soil > Wetlands > Permafrost | place: Sweden: Stordalen | collected... | reverse complement strand
CTGGCTTGGTGGCCCGGCAACGGCCAAAGGCTCTGCGCAGAAGCCTACTGGCGGCCAAATTTTCCAGGCCAGCCACGCGGCTCCTAAGCTTGGACGCAACATAAGGCCGGTTACGCGCAACAAAGGTTGTGGGCAGCCTTGGACCGGACGGGCGTTTGAAATTCCTATCCGCCCGCTGTCCGCCAGGAAGCCTATAGAATCGCGGAAGCAATTTACGCCCACGCCCGCGCCTCGGGCCACAAACTGGTGTGTCGATATGCGAGTGCTTAGTGCGTGATCTGAACGATGGCAGATGCACCGCGCTGACCGCGCCGCTTCGGCGTAATTTTCTTACGCATGGTCGTGGCAGCCAATTGCCAGCCTCCTGCGATTTCGCGGTGCAAAGGCCGACACAGGGGGCCTTAACTGTCGATCATACTTCGTCGCACCTGGTAGTAGATGGCACGCAATAAGTCGCATCTGCTCAATCAGTTGCTTGCAATCCGTGCCGCTTGCAAAAAACGGCGTGCCGGAAAAAAGCTTGTGCAGACATCTACTTGACGCGGCGCCCGTGCCGCGCCCTTTTATCTTGCTATGATTTTTTCCGCAATCCTAACGTCAACCACGGCGCTCCCGCATCATTCCGGCGCCTTCCTGATGAAGCGGGTTCGTCGCCCGTGGGGGCCTCCGGACTCAGTCGTTTGCGAAGATCCGATAGCACCCTGCGGCCAAGCTCCGAGACCGCCGTCGGCTCTACCGCCAGCGACGCCGGGCGCTGTGTTCGTTGATCTTCCGCCCACCGCTCCGCCACTGGTCGGGAGATATCAACTCGGATCGAATAGTTCGGCGCGAATAGACCCAGCCCTGCCTTCCGCGCCAACACACTCAGTAAACCAATCGGATTACGAACCTTCCCGGCTTTGTGCATGGCATCGACCTCATCGAGCACCGCTTGCCGCAGATCCCCTGGGCAGCCAGTAAGAAACTTGGATCGGCTGTCGACGGGCACGCTGCGCAGGCAATCCGGGTAGCCCAGTTGGCCCCCGGGTCGGCGCCGATCGCCGCATCGTCTTGGCATGCCGCAGTAGTGGTGGGTTTACATTGATCCCGTTTCTGATGATTCAGAGTCTGTAGTAGATCGACGCCCGAGCCGTCGACGGCTGTTCCGCCGGTGGCTGAACCATCGACGGCTGATCCGTCGACGGTGCCGGGATGGGTCGGCGCCGTGGGCGGCGTGTCCGTGAATTCGATCTGCCATCGCCATTGTCCGTCGGCCTTGCGCATCCGGCGCCGCGTGACGTAACCCGCGGCCTCGAGCTCCCGGAAGAACCGCCGCACCTTGTCCCTGCCGATATGCTCACCTGGTCCCCGTTCCTTCTTGAGCAAATAGGGCAGGGCGCCTGCGCGAATCTCCCATCCGGGCGGTTTGGCCAGGAGCCATGCCGCAAACCCGCGCGTATCGAATTGCAGGCGCACATCGGTGATCAGAGCGCGCGGGACGGGCTTCCAGCCTCGCGGTCGTTTCTTGATGCGAAATAGGTCATGCTCAGGCGTAGATTCGCTGCTAACGCGTTTTAAAGGCGAAGAAGCGGGAGTCATGATCAACGGGAGATCGCCGTCGGCCAGCGTCGCTCTGGCGCGGTGCGAGCGGCATTTTCAATGCGAGCCCCGCGACGCGGACGATCGTTACGATCCCGGAATGACATAGCGCTGCAATTCCGCAGCGGTGATGAACGTGCGGCGGCCGTCTTTCTGCGTGGTGATCAACCCCTCGCGAATCCGTTCGTAAAGCGTTGCGCGGCTGATGCGCAGAATGCGCGCGGCCTCCGGAATTTCGAATCTTAGGTGCGGGAGCGGTTCAACTGTCGTGGACATGCACGCCTCCAATTGGACACGAATGGTGTCGTTAGGGTTTGGATTGCCAGAGACGTAGATAACGTCCGGGGATTTTTACGGCAACCCGCTCCAGCGTAGTCGGGGGCACGATGCTCAGGAGAGCCCCAAGCGCGACCCGCAAATCGTGGCAATTGCGCGCGTCATGACGACGGCGTGAGATTGACTGGATGCTAGAATTCCCGCCGTGGTCTTGCCCAATTGCTCAAAGGCCGTGATTGCCCCGGAGAAGCTCAGGGACTACCTGTTGTCGCCGGCACATCCGATTGGACGGTACAAGGCGCTGTTCTTCCGCACCCTGGGTTACGACCAAACCAGCTGGCAGCAACTGGAGTCCGACCTGCGATCTTTGGCATCGCTGCCGGCGGAGCCCTTGGAATCTACAGAATACGGCATGAAATATGCGATTATTGCGCCGTTGACGGGCCTGAATGGACGTATGGCCGAGATCGTGACGGTCTGGATTATACTCGTGGGTGAGGACGTGCCTCGGTTTGTCACGGCATACCCCAAGGACTAGCTCATGCGTTTTCATGAATTCGATACCGTGGTTCTGAAGGTCGACATGCCGAGTCATCGATTGAAGACCGGCGACATCGGCGCCGTGGTGCAGGTGTACTCGGAAGACGCGGTCGAGGTGGAATTCGTTACTGCTTCGGGCCGTACTCAGGCGCTGGTGATGCTGGCGACAGCGTCGATTCGTCCCGTGGGTTCGAAGGATATTCTCGCGGTACGACAGCTCGACGCCGCCTGATTCCAGTGAAGCCTCACGGGGAACGCTGGGGCAAGTTTAGGGGCAACGCCGCGGTTCGAATTCCCAGTATCGCAAGCGTTTCAGGGGCTTGCCTCGGGTAGTCGAGTCCGACCGGGCCCACCATCACCTTGATCCGGCCTCGCTCGAGAGGCCGATTTTCAACATCGTTTGGTACCTGCGTCATATTTCCAGGCTGTCGATCAGCCGGGTGGTCCCGAGCCGCGCCGCGCCCAAGACGACGAGTGATTGACCGGCGGCCGGCATGCGCAATGCGCTTCGCTCGCGGATGGCGACATAGTCCGGCTGCCAGCCCCGCGCACGCAACACATCAGCGGCATTGCGCTCCACCTGAGCCCAATTATCGTGTCCGGACTGCACCTCGCCCGCGACTTGGCGCAGCACCAGCGGCAGCTGTACCGCCTCGTTTCGTTCCGATGCGCTCAAGTAGCCGTTCCGCGATGAAAGCGCCAGGCCGTCGGCACCACGAATCGTTTCTGCCTCGATGATTTCGATCGGCAATGAAAACTGGCGCACCATGTTTTGAATCACCCGCAGCTGTTGATAATCCTTCTTCCCAAATACGGCGGTGTTTGGTCGGACGATATTGAAAAGCTTCAGGACCACGGTGCAGACGCCGATGAAGAACCCTGGTCGCACCGCGCCTTCCAGCATATCGCCCAGGGCTTTCGCGGGGTGCACCTTGACGCTTTGCTCTTCCGGATACATCTCCCGCGCGCTCGGCGCAAACACCAGATCACAATCACCACCGGCAAGCAACTCGAAATCGCGCTCGAGCGTACGGGGATATGTCGCAAAATCCTCGTGCGGCGCGAATTGGAGCGGATTGACGAAAACGCTGGCGACGACGATGCCGGGACGTTCCCGTGCCCGGCGGACAAGCGACAAATGCCCCTCGTGTAAATTCCCCATGGTGGGTACCAGACTGATGTCCGGATATTTCACGAGCGAAGATCGCATTTCAGCGATCGTACGTACTACGCGCATCGAGGACTTGAATCAAAATGCATGCAGATTGTCGTCGGGAAACCGGCCGGCGCGAACATCGGCAACGTACTGACGCAGCGCCGATTCCAAATCGGCGCTTCCCGCCATGAAGTTGCGCACGAACCGCGGCGGCTCGCCGGGCGTCAGTCCCAACATATCGTGCAGCACGAGCACCTGGCCGCTGCAGCCGGCGCCCGCGCCAATCCCGATCACCGGAATAGGAAGTTCCGAGGTCAACTCCCGTGCCAGAACCGCGGGAACCATTTCGAGCACGAGCATGCCGGCTCCCGCCTCCACAAGGTCCGTTGCCTGCCTGCGCAGCATGTGAGCGGAAGCGCCGTCACGGCCTTGCACCCGATAACCACCGAGTGCATGCACCGATTGCGGCGTGAAGCCCAGATGCGCACACACGGGGATGCCCCGATCCACCATCGACCGGATGAGCGGGGCAGTCCAACCACCGCCTTCCAATTTGACCATTTGAGCCCCGGCCTGCACCAAACGAACGGCGTTTCGAGTTGCCTGCTCAGATGACTCTTGATAGCTGCCGAACGGCATATCTGCGATGATCCAGGCGGTTTGGTTGCCACGCGCCACACATGCCGTGTGATAAATCATCTCCTGCATCGACACCGAGAGCGTCGTCGTATGACCTTGGAGCACCATCCCCAACGAGTCGCCGACCAGCAGCACATCGACACCGGCGCCGTCGAGCAGCCGGGCAAATAGGGCGTCGTAGCACGTCAGCATCGCCAACTTGATGCCGACGGCATGCATCTCCCGCAGACGATGCAGGGTCAATGGCTTTCTGGCGTCCATCCCACATTGTGATGCATAACAGACGGCTGGACCAACAACCCGACCGCAACGGCGCAGCCAGCACCCGGTTCCCGTTGCTCATCCCGCCGCGCGGGTGAATGCCGGCATGCTGATGGTGGCGTCGAGTTGTCCACCCCCCAGAAAGCTCATCAAGGGACCGGCCTGCGCCATGGCATCGCGGTGACCGAGCGCGATGAGCTCGCGCGTGAAACTGCCTTCGAACATCAGATAGCTTGCGAGCAGGGCGCCGGCCGGTCCGCGCGCGCCGACGGCACGCAACAGGGCGCGCAGGGTGCGCGGCATGCTGCGCAGGTGGCGCGCCGCGATCAGGCGCAAATCCTGACTGGGGGCGATCATCAGCGTGCCGACTTTGTGCACGCCCGGAACCGTCTGCGGCGCCGCTTCTGCCACCCTGTTCAAGCGCACCACGTGCTCGACGTTGGCGTAGATCTGATCCATGAACAGGGTGTCGAGCATGTAGCCGAAGAGCTGCCCCGGGGTGGGTGGCGAGGCACGTTCGCGCGAGTCCCCGCCGGCGTCGCATTCGGCGCGCACGCCGATGATCAACAGGCGATCGGCGCCGAGGTGGATGGCCGGACTTAACGGCCACAACTGGCGCTGGGCGCCGTCGCCGTAGTACTCGCCGTCGAGCATGACCGGCGGGAACAGGAAAGGCACGCTCATGCTGGCCATCAGATGATCGAGGGTGAGCGGCTGGCGCAAACCGATGCGTTCGTGGCGCCGCCACTCCTGCACCTCGTCGGTGCCGTCGAAAAAGGCTACCGAGGTGGCGCGGCTGTAGTTCGACGCACACAGCGCGAGCGCGCGAAGTGCGCCGACGCGCACGCTCCTCTGCAGATGCCCCCAGTTGATGTTGCGCTCGAGCAGTTCGCGCAGCGGCGTGTTGTCGAACAAGGCGCGCGGCGGCTGCAGCAGATAGCCGCCGGACATGAACGACAGACCCCACTGCGATCCGGTGCCGAGCATGCTGAGCGCATCGGCGCGAAACACCTGCCCGACGTGAAAGCCGGCCCATACCGATTCGAGGGCGGCGACGCCGCGCTGCCAGCGAAACGCCTCGGTCGCCAGCACCGCAGCGGCAACGGCGCCGGCGGAGGTGCCGACGATGACGGGAAAGGGATTGGGCGCGGTGGGCAGCAGCTCGGCTATCGCCTTCAGCACGCCCACCTGGTATGCGGCGCGCGCTCCGCCTCCGGGCAGCACCAGCGCCACGCACTTGCCGACATGGGCCCGTGAGTCACTCGAGGGCCGAGAATCCATGGCGGGACCATACACCCAACCACCCGGCGAGCGGTGCGAACGGAAGTCTCGTTTTTCGCGCTTTGGACGGACGCGCAGCGCGCCCTAGGGCGTGCCGTCGCCGTGCACCACGGCCTGCCTGGTCCAGTTCCCCGGCAGCACGCCGTTCGGATTCGCATTCGGGTCATTCGATTGGTAGCTGGTCTTGCCGGAAGCGTCCACCCAGGTGCTGGAGTACGCGCTCGACACCTTGCTGATCTGGCCGGTGCCCGGGTCCATCACGGTCTGCCGATCAAGCGAATAATCCACCATGTCCTGCGCCATCCGATGATTCGAATTGGCGACTTCCGCGGCACGCGCCATCGACCGGTCGGTGCCCGCCTGCATGTTCTGCATGAATTGTTCGTGCATCTGCTGCTGCACGGCCATGCTGTGCCGGATGGCCTGCTGCTGTGCCTGAAAGCGCTTCTGCGCGGCGGCAAGCATCGCATTGTTCTGCTGCTGGCTCTGTTCGGCCGCCCGCTTGACCCACGCGTCGCCCCAGTCGTGCATGGTTTGCGGTCCCATCCCGGGCGCGCTCCATTGCTTGAGCACCGCGGCGAGGCGGTCCTCCGGCGCGGTGGTGACCATTGCATTCGCCTGGCAATCATCCATGACCGAGGGCGGGGTGTCCGGCATCCCGCGCAAGATCGATTTCATTCCCGCATGCTTGGTCTCGGTGCAATCCAGCTTCACGTGCAGCCGCCCCTTCATGGCAAAGGTGCCGTTCTTGAAGGCGACCGTGGCCTGGGCCAGATCCACGATCTTGCGCGGCGGCGTAAGGCGCATCGCGGCCCACTGCGCCGCGGCCTTGGCTTCCGCATCGCGCAATTCCTGCTGTGCCTTGGCGTTCTCCCCGGGAATGGGCTCGTCCGCGATATAGGCCATCTGCAGGGTCGCCGCCAGATACTTGAGGAAATCTTGCGCGCTGATCGCCTGCTTGAGCGGCAGGCAGCCGGTCTTCGGGGCGTAGGCCGCCTGCGGACCCGTGCCGTACACCCAGGCCATGGTCGGCAGTGATTCGACCACGCTCAGGCCGTCCGGACTGGTCGCGCGCCATACGCCTTCAGGATAGGGCGGACATTTGCCGAGACCCGCCCCCTGCAGCAGCACCCCTTGAAAATGCCAGTTCGCCGGCAGGGTCACGGTATAGGCCGGCATGTTGTTCAGGGTGGTATCGGGCACGGTCTCCGTGCGCGTGCCGCCGGCGCCGGCCGCCGGCACGGCCAGCCCCAAGGCGCCCGCCCACACGACGCCCGTCAGGACCGCGCCCGCGGGCGTCATACGCGCGTGTCTGGTTGGGATGCTCATGGGGCTTAAAATACCATGCGGCTGGAGCCTGCAGCAGCCCGGCCGAGATTTGGGCGGAAATTCGCTCCGATCGGGGCCAACCTTAGGTCCGGGAAGCCCGCTGAAATCGATCAGGACGCGGTTCTTGGCTAGACTTACCCGGGCTAGACTTGTCCGGGCATCGGCCCCAACGCGGAGATTCCCATGACCAGCGCAGGCGAACAGGCGAGCCACGAACTCAAGAAACTCATCGGCGAATTCGAACACATGCTGGACGCGGCGCTGCGGGAGATCAAGAGCGAAACCCGGGCGGTTGACCGCTACGTGCACGACAATGCGTGGGTGGCGGTCGGGATCGCGGCGGCGGCGGGTTTCGTGTTCGGCTGCCTGGTCGGACGCCGCGACTAGGCTCCCAGGAGGGCGACCCATGACGGATGACAAACCCGGAACCGGCGATCGGCTCGCGGCGCTTTTCACGCTGTTGAACCGCGTAGGTGCGGTGCTGAACGGGCTGAACGGCATCGTCGAGAGCCGGGCCGCGCAGGTGGCGGCGTTCGAGATGCGCGCCGTGCGCCGCGCCGCCGGCGTGTTCGCGCTGGCGCTCGCGGCCGCGCTGTTGGCGTGCGCTGCCGCCGGATTCGCGGCGTTCGCGATACTCGCGGCGCTGTGGGACACCCATCGGGTGCTCGGCGCCGCCTGCATCGCCGGGGTGCTGGTGCTGCTCGCCGGGATCGCTGCGCTGCTGGCGCGCGGCATCACCCAGCCGGGTTGATTCCGCGCATGTACACGCCGGCGCAATTCGAGGAAAGCCGCGTGGAGGTCATGCAGGCGCTGATGCGCGCACATCCGCTGGCGACGCTGGTGACCCAGGGGGAATCCGCCCTCGTCGCGGACCACATCCCGGTGGAAACCGCGGCGGCACCGGCGCCGTGGGGCACGCTGCGCGGGCACATCGCGCGCGCCAATCCGCTGTGGCGCACGTGCCGCGACGGGGCGCAGTCGCTGGCCATTTTCCAGGGGCCGCAAATCTACATCACACCGAGCTTCTATCCGACCAAACGCGAGACGGGCGAAGTCGTGCCGACCTGGGATTACGCGGTGGTGCACGCGCGCGGTGTGCTGCGCTTCATCCAGGATGCGGTCTGGCTGCATGCGCTGGTCAGCCGGCTCACCGACGCGCACGAGGCGCCGCGTGCGGCGCCGTGGAAAGTCGGCGACGCCCCGCCCGCCTATATCGACAAAATGCTCGCCGCCATCGTCGGTTTCGAAATGACCATCGAGTCGCTCACCGGCAAATGGAAGGTGAGCCAGAATCGCGGGCCTGCGGATCGGCGCGGCGTCATCGAGGGATTGCGTGCCGGCGCCGACGCCCGCGACAGCGCCGACGCCCGCGACATCGCCGACATGCTCGGTTCGCGTACCTGATGCTCTGGTCCGTCCTCGATCAGTCGCCCGCCTCCGAAGGCAGCACCCAGGATGCGGCCATCCGTGAATCCCTGGCGCTGGCACGCTGTTGCGATGTGCTCGGTTACAACCGCTTCTGGGTATCCGAGCATCACAACAGCGCGAGCATCGTCGGTACGGCACCGGAGGTGCTGATGGCGGCGATCGCCGCGACCACGAGGCATATCCGCGTCGGCAGCGCCGGGATCATGCTGCCGCATTATCCGGCGCTCAAGGTGGCGGAGCAGTTTCGCGTGCTGGAAGCGATCGCCCCGGGGCGCATCGATCTCGGGGTGGGCCGCGCGCCGGGCTCCGACCGCCTTACCGCCCATGCGCTCAACCCGCACGCGTCGGTCGACGAATTCCCGCGGCAGGTTCAGGAATTGCAGCTCTGGGTGCAGGGTGCGCCGCTGCCCGACGGCCATCCATATCAAAAGATCGCAGCCCACCCCACCGGGCCGACCAGTCCGCAGCTGTGGATTTTGGGCAGCTCCGACTACGGCGCGCAGCTCGCCGCCTATCTCGGCCTGCCGTATGCCTTCGCCTACTTCTTCAGCGAGGGCGCCGGCGTGGATCAGGCGCTCGATCTGTACCGGCGAAATTACCGCCCGAGCCCCGCCAACCCGGAGCCGCACGCCACGATCTGTGTGTGGGCGGTGGCGGCGGACTCCGAGGCGGAGGCGAGGCGCCTGCTGACGGCCCGCGAACACTGGCGCATCGGCTTCGAGAAGGGCCTGCGCACACCCCTGGTGTCCCCGGAAACCGCGGCCGCGTATCCGTACTCCGAGGCGGAAATGGTGGTAATCGAAAAGCTGCGCGCCAGCGCCATTGCGGGCACCGCCGCGCAGGTGGCTGCCAGACTCAATGCCCTGGCGCAGCGGCTCGAACTCGGCGAGATCGTCATCAATACCTGGACCTTCGATCCGGCCGCCCGGCGCCGGTCATATGCCCTGCTGGCGGCCGCCTTCGGTCTGCGGACAACCGCATCGGCGGCATGAACGTCGTCGAATCGGCCCGCCTGGTGCTGCGCCGGCTGGACGTGCACGACGCGAGGTTCATCCTCGAGCTGCTGAACGACCCAGCCTTCATCCGCTTCGTCGGCGACCGGGGGGTGAGGGATTTGGCGGATGCCTATCAATACATCCTGGACGGCCCGATCGCGAGCTACCGTCGGTTCGGCTTCGGCCTGTATCTGACGTCGCTGCGGGACGGCGCACCCATCGGCATCTGCGGACTGCTGAAGCGCGATGCGCTCGAGGACGTGGACATCGGTTTCGCGTTTCTGCCCGCCTACGGATCGCGGGGCTATGCCGTCGAATCCGCCTCTGCCGTGCTGGAGTACGGCAGGCGGGTGCTGGGGCTGCGGCGCATCGTCGCGATCACGGCACCGGACAATCACGCCTCGATCGCCGTGCTGCAGAAGATCGGCATGTCATTCGAGCGCATGGTGAAGCTGTCGGAGCAGGGCAAGGAGCTCAAGTTGTTCGTCTGCGCCGGGTGATTCACCGGCCGGCGCCGGCTGCGGGTATAGTCCGGTCACCAGGGGAGTTCGACATGCATCCATTCCCGCATCGCTACGTGGTCAATGCCGTGGTGCGCCCGGACGGCGACGTGCCGCTGGCGTGCGAGGGAACGCGGGTCATCGAGTCCGCGCCGCCGAAGGAGTTCGACGGTCCCGGCAATCAATGGTCGCCCGAAGGGCTGCTGACGGCGGCGGTAACCGATTGTTTCGTGCTCGGTTTTCGCGCGATCGCGGCGGCGTCCAAATTCCAGTGGATCAGCCTGGAGTCGCGCACCGAAGGCACTCTGGAGCGGATCGACGGCAAGATGCGCTTCACGCGGTTCGCCACGCACGCCCGGCTTCTGGTGTCCGCGGGGGCGGACATGGAGCGCGCGCGCCGATTGCTGGAGAAGGCCGAGCAAACCTGCCTCGTGTCCAATTCGCTGAACGGCGAAAGGATCCTGACGATGGACATCGTGCCCGATGCGGGCGATGGCGGCCGGCGTTAGGAGGCGCAGGTCCTGCCGGAAGCGCCCCGTCAGTCGTCCATCAGGAAGCTGCGCAGCTGTTCGCTGCGGCTCGGATGGCGCAGCTTGCGCAGCGCCTTGGCCTCGATCTGCCTGATCCTTTCGCGGGTCACGTCGAATTGCTTGCCCACTTCCTCGAGCGTGTGATCGGTGTTCATGTCGATGCCGAAGCGCATGCGCAGCACCTTGGCCTCCCGCGGCGTCAGCTGCGCGAGCACCGAATGCGTGGTCTCGCGCAGCGATTCCGTGGTCGCCGAGTCGATGGGCGACGACACCGAGGTGTCCTCGATGAAATCCCCCAGGTGTGAATCCTCGTCATCGCCGATGGGCGTCTCCATCGAGATCGGCTCCTTCGCGATCTTCAGCACCTTGCGCACCTTGTCCTCGGGCATCTCCATGCGCACCGCGAGCTCCTCCGGCGTCGGTTCACGGCCCATCTCCTGCAACATCTGCCGCGAAATGCGGTTCAGCTTGTTGATGGTCTCGATCATGTGCACCGGAATGCGGATGGTGCGCGCCTGGTCGGCGATGGAGCGAGTGATGGCCTGGCGGATCCACCAGGTCGCGTAGGTCGAGAACTTGTAGCCGCGGCGATATTCGAACTTGTCGACCGCCTTCATCAGGCCGATGTTGCCCTCCTGGATCAGATCCAGGAACTGCAGGCCGCGATTGGTGTATTTCTTGGCGATCGAGATCACCAGGCGCAGGTTCGCCTCGACCATCTCCTTCTTGGCGCGGCGCGCCTTCGCCTCGCCGATGGACACCTCGCGGTTGATTTCCTTGATCTCGTTGATCAGCACGTGGAACAGCCGCTCCAGGTCCTTGAGCTTGTTCTGACGCCGTTCGATCTCGTCCTTGAACTTGGCGAGGGGGGCGGAATAGCGCTTTTTGGCCTTAATGTGCTTATCGAGCCAGCGCGTGCTGGTCTCGTTCTTGGGGAAGGTCGAGATGAAGTCCTTGCGCGGCATGCCCGCCTGCTTGATGCACAGGAACATGATCTCCTTCTCGAGCAAGCGCACCTCGGTGACATGCTGGCGCAGGTTGTCGATCAGCTGATCGAACATCTTCGGCGACAGCTTCAGCTCCATGAGCTCGCCGCAAATCCGCTTGCGCAGTTTCTGCGTCTTCGGATCCTTCGAGCCGAGTTTGTCGAGCGCGTTCAGGTACTGGTGCTGGATCTTGGCGATGGACACGAAGCGCCTGGCGGCCTCCTCCGGATCCGGACCGGTGTCGATGGCCTCCTCTTCCTCCTCGCCGTCGGTCTCGTCGTCGTCGTTGGCGGCGACCTCGCGCTCGAGTGCCATGATTTTCGGATTCTGGGGCTGCGCGATCTCATCCGGTGCGTTCGGATCGACGAAGCCGACGATGACGTCCACCAGGCGCATCTGGCCGGCTTTGACGTTCTCGTAGTGCCTGAGAAGCAAATCGTAGGTGCCGGGATAGCCGCCGAGGGCGATCTTGACCGCCTCAAGACCCTCCTCGATGCGCTTGGCGATGCGAATCTCGCCCTCGCGGGTGAGCAGTTCCACCGTGCCCATCTCGCGCATGTACATGCGCACCGGATCGGTGGTGCGGCCGAATTCGGCATCCAGATTGGCGAGCGCCGCGGTGGCTTCCTCGACCGCCTCCTCGTCCGGCGCCGCAGTGGCGTCGGTCAACAGCAAGGACTCGGCATCCGGCGCCTTCTCGTACACCGGGATGCCCATGTCGTTGATCATGTTGACGATATCTTCGATCTGTTCCGGATCGACGATTTCGCTGGGCAGATGATCGTTGACTTCCGCGTAGGTCAGGTAACCCTGTTCCTTGCCGCGCGCAATCAACAATTTCAGCTGCGACTGACGCTCGTCCGCGATCTGAGTCGCTGTGCCCGCCGGCGCTTTCTTGATCAAGGTGGACGCCTCGTAAAATCTATGGAATTGAACGCCAAGCCGGCTAGTATACGTTCGCAGCTATTTTGTGGCCACACGTAAAGCGCTAGGATGGTGGACTGGGCCGGGACTTCGATTTGAGAAGCAGACTCAATTCCGCCTTTTCGTCGTAATTCAAGCCCATATCCTCGGCTTTTCGGAGTAATTCGTCCATTCTGCGCCGGGGCCCATGCTCCTCGAGCAGTTTCTGCACGGCCATCTGCAGCTCGCCGGCGGCGGCGGCGGGTGAGGCCACCAGCGGTTCGGTGGCAGCCAGCTCGGCCAGGCGGGCGAACTCCGGGCGATCGCGCCAGCGTTCGAGCAGCAGGGCGGTGTTCGGCTGTTCCACGGCGGCGGCCTGCAACAGCAATTCCCGCAAGACCCCCACCCCTGGCTTGTCCACCGCCGCAAGCGAATCGGTGTTTTGCACGGCGCGCGCCGCCGACGGGTGGTGCAGCACCAGGGTGATGGCCTGGCGCAGCAGATTGCCGCGCCCGGCCGCCATAGAACTGCGGCCTGCGGTCATGAGACTTCGGCCTGCGCTTATTGGACTGCGGCCGCCCGCACCGGGTTCCGTCGCCCGACCGGAGCCGCCGCTTGCGGATGCGCCCATGAGCAGCTCCTTCAACTTGGGCGCCGGCATGCGAATTTGCGCTGCCAGCCGGTCGGCGAGCAGCTCGCGATAGACGCCCTCCGGCATGCGGGCGAACAGCGGCCGGGCGAGCGCCGCGAGCTTGGCGCGTCCATCCACGTGCTCGAGGTCGACCTGCGGCAGCAGCTGCTCGAGCAGGTATTCGGACAGCGGCAGGCAGGTCTTGAGCCGCTGTTCGAAGGCCGCGGCACCTTCTTCGCCGACCAGCGAATCCGGGTCGTGACCCTCGGGCAGGAACAGGAATTTCAGCTCCCGGCCGTCACGCGCCAGAGGCAGCGCGTTTTCCAGGGCGCGCCAGGCGGCCTGGCGGCCGGCGCGATCGCCGTCGAAACAAAACACCACCTCCGAGGTCAAACGGAAGATCTTGTTCAAATGCTCCTGGGTGGTGGCCGTGCCGAGGGTCGCGACGGCGTAGGTGATGCCGGCCTGATGCAGCCGCACCACGTCCATATAGCCCTCGACCACCATCAGCCGCTTGAAATCGGCGTGTGCGCGGCGCGCCTCATACAACCCGTACAGTTCCCGTCCCTTGTGGAACAGGTTGGTCTCGGGCGAATTCAGGTACTTGGGCTCGCCCTCGCCGATGACGCGGCCGCCGAAGGCGATCACGCGGCCGCGCGAATCGCGGATCGGGAACATGAGGCGGTCGCGAAACCGGTCATAAAAGCCCGTCTGGCTCTGGCCGCCGCGCGTGTCCCGCTCGATGATGAGGCCGGCCTGCAGCAAGGCGCGGCGGTCATCCGCCTGCGCGCCGAAGCGATTCAGCAGCGCGGCCCACGAATCCGGCGCCAGACCCAGCGCGAATGCGGCTGCGGTCGGCGCATCGATGCCGCGCCGGCGCAGATATTCAAGGCCGCGAACGTCGTCGCGCAGATTCTGCTCGAAAAAGCGGCAGGCGCGCTCCAGGGTGCCGTACAGATCCGTGCCACCGTCCGCAGCGCCGGCGGTTTGTGCCTCGCGTGGAACCGCGAGGCCGGCGCGCTGCGCCAGCTCGAGAATGGCGTCCGGGAACTCGAGCTTCTCGTACGCCATCAGAAATCCGATGACGGTGCCGTGGGCACCGCAGCCGAAGCAATGATAAAACTGCTTGTCTGGACTTACCCAGAAGGACGGCGTCTTTTCGCTGTGGAACGGGCAGCAGGCCTTGTACTCGCGCCCGGATTTCTTGAGCGGCACGCGGGCGCCGACGATTTCGACGATGTCGGACCGCGCCACGACTTCATCGATGAAGGATTGTGGTATGCGCCCGGCCATGGACGGCGCGCGATCAGCCGCCGAGCTTGGCTTTGATCTTCGAGCCGACGGCGGCCATGTCGGCCCGCCCCTGCGCCCTGGCCTTGATGATGCCCATGACCTTGCCCATGTCCTTGATGCTGGCCGCGCCGCTCTCGGCGATGGCGGCGGCGATGAGGGCATCGATTTCCGCGGCGCTCAACTGCGACGGCAGATAGCCCTGCAGCAGGACCACTTCGGCCGTTTCCTTGGCCACGAGGTCGGGCCGGTTGCCGGCCTGGAACTGCACCAGCGCCTCCTTGCGCTGCTTGATCATCTTCTCGAGCACGACGATCACCTGGGCGTCGTCGAGGGTGATGCGCTCATCCACCTCGCGCTGCTTGATGGCCGAGGTGATCATGCGGATGAGGCCGAGACGCTCCTTTTCGCCGGAGCGCATCGCCGCTTTCATGTCTTCGGTAATTCGCTCTTTGAGAGACATCGAGCCCTTGGAATCACCCTTGATTCAAGATGGGGGGGTCACGATCGACGGGAAAATCACACTCAATACGGCCGGGCCGCGGGTCAATACGGCCGGGCCGCCGGCGGCGTCGAGGGGGCGGCCGGGCTGCCGCCCGAGCCGCGCATGTTCTCGCGCGACAGACGCTTCAGGTGGCGCTTCACGGCGGCGGCCTTCTTGCGCTTGCGTTCCTGGGTCGGCTTCTCGTAGAACTCCCGGCGGCGAAGCTCGGTGAGCACGCCGGCCTTTTCGCAGGCGCGCTTGAAGCGGCGCAGGGCGGCGTCGAAATACTCGTTCTCGCGAACACGAACGCTGGGCATCCAGACCTCAACAATGGTTGTCGGCCGCCGGCAATCGGCGATCGGGGCGCGCATTCTAAGGTGCCCCCCTGTAAAAGGCAAAACCTGCGGAAACTTGGGGTTAGGATGTCCGGCTTATGCGCGTGATCGGCATCGAGACCTCCTGCGATGAGACGGCCGTGGCGGTGTACGACGCCGCCCGTGGCCTGCTCGCGCACCGGCTGTACAGTCAGATTCCGCTGCACCGTGCCTACGGCGGGGTGGTGCCGGAACTGGCCTCGCGCGACCACGTGCGCCGGCTGCTGCCGCTGGTGCGCGAGGCCTTGGCCGATGCCGGCACGGACCGGCGGACCATCGACGGGGTTGCCTACACCGCCGGCCCCGGCTTGATCGGGGCGCTGCTGGTGGGAGCGGGATTCGCGCGCAGCCTGGCCTACGCCTGGGAGCGCCCGGTGGTGCCCGTGCATCACCTGGAGGGACATCTGCTGGCACCCTTGCTCGAGGCCGACGCCCCCGGTTTCCCGTTCCTGGCGCTGCTGGTGTCCGGCGGCCACACCCAGCTGGTCGACGTCCGGGGTCTCGGCGATTACCGGATATTGGGCGAGTCGCTGGACGATGCCGCCGGCGAGGCGTTCGACAAGACCGCCAAGCTGCTCGGCCTACCGTATCCCGGCGGCGCCGCCCTGGCGAGGCTGGCCGAGACCGGCCGTCCCGGCCGTTTCGTGTTCCCCCGGCCAATGCTCGACCGGGGCGGCCTGGATTTCAGTTTCAGTGGCCTGAAGACCGCCGCCCTAGTAGCCTTGCGCGGCCGGTTGCTGGACGACGAAACGCGGGCCGACGTGGCGCGCGCCTTCGAAGATGCGGTGGTCGACACGCTGGCCGAGAAGAGCCGGCGCGCGCTCGAGGCCACCGGCCGGCGCTCCTTGGTGCTGGCCGGCGGAGTCGGCGCCAATCGGCGTCTGCGCGAGCGGCTGCGGGAGGTGGCGCGCGCCAGCGGCGCCGCCCTGCACGTTCCCAGGCCGGAATTCTGCACCGACAACGGCGCGATGATCGCGCTCGCCGGATGCATGCGATTGCAGACCGGAGCGCACCGGGATGTGTCGATCACCGCCCGTGCCGCGTGGGAACTCGGGGGTCAACTTACGGGGGTTTGAGCATTCGATGGACAAGATCTTCATTCACGCGCTCAAGACCGAGGCCATCATCGGCATATTCGATTGGGAGCGGCAGGTCAAACAGACCGTCCTGGTCGACATCGAGATCGGCGCCGACATCACCAAGGCGGCGCTCAGCGATTCGATCGACGATACGCTGAATTACAAGCGCGTCGCCAAGCGCGTGCTGGCATTCATCGAGGGTTCGCAATTTCACCTGGTCGAGACTCTCGCCGAGCACATCGCCATGCTGGTACTCGAGGAGTTCGACGCCTCCTGGATGAGCCTGAATCTGAGCAAGCCGGGGGCGATACGCAGCTCGCGCGACGTGGGGGTGGCGATCGAGCGCAATCGCGACGACCTGACCCGCTGGCGCGCGGCCCGCGGCGCCCGCTGAGGCGCTGCTCCCACTGAGGCGCGGCTCCCACTGAGGCGCTGCCCCCAAGGCAACCGCTCCCGCTCAGGCGAGCCGCTCGGCGACCGCCCGGCCCGATTCGCCGGTTCCGGCCGTACCGCCGAGATCGCGCGTGCGCAAGCGGGCGTCCGCTACGGTGTCCTCGATGGCGCGGACGATGGCCGCCGCCGCCGGCACCTCGCCGAGGTGCTCGAGCATCATCGCGGCCGACCAGATCTGGCCAATCGGATTGGCCACGCCCAAACCTGCGATGTCCGGCGCCGAACCGTGCACCGGCTCGAACAGCGATGGATGGCGGCGCTCCGGGTTGATGTTGCCCGAGGGCGCAATGCCGATGGTGCCGGTGCAGGCCGGTCCCAGATCGGAGAGGATGTCGCCGAACAGGTTGGAGGCCACCACCACGTCGAAACGGCCGGGATTGAGCACGAATTGCGCCGCCAGGATGTCGATGTGGTACTTGTCCCAGGCGACCTCCGGATACGACTTGGCGATCTCGACCACGCGCTCATCCCAGTACGGCATGGTGATGGAGATGCCGTTCGATTTGGTGGCCGAGGTCAAATGCCGGGCCGGGCGCCGTCGCGCGAGCTCGAACGCATAGCGCAGGATGCGGTCCACGCCGATGCGGGTCATCACCGTCTCCTGCAGGACCACCTCGCGCTCGGTGCCGGGGAACATCCGTCCGCCCACGGACGAATACTCGCCCTCGGTGTTCTCGCGCACGACCAGAAAATCGATGTCGCCCGGCTTTCGGCCGGCCAGCGGACTGGCCACCCCGGGCATCAGGCGTGCGGGCCGCAGGTTGACGTATTGGTCGAATTCGCGGCGAAACTGCAGCAGCGACCCCCATAGGGACACGTGATCCGGCACCTTGGCCGGCCAGCCGACGGCGCCGAAGAACAGCGCGTCATGCCTGCCGATGAGCTCCTTCCAGTCGTCGGGGAGCATCTTGCCGTGTTTCAGATAATAGTCGCAGGAGGCGAACTCGAATTCGTCCAGGGCCAATTGGAAGCCGTGGCGCCTGGCCGCCGCCTCGAGCACGCGGATCCCCTCCGGCATGACCTCCTTGCCGATGCCGTCGCCGGGTATTACGGCGATGCGGTAGCGGCGCGCCGGCGCGGCGGCCGTCACGGCGTCGATTGCGGTGTCGTCATGGCAGTCACTTTACTAGACACGCCGGACGTTGCCGAGCGCGCGGCCGGCCGGATGCACGTCCGCCCGGCGGACGGAACCGGTCAACTGCGTCACAGTCCGGGTCCCGGCCGGCCGGCCGAAACGGTGTGCGACTCAAGAATATGCAGCGCCGAACGATATCGTGGGTATGTCAGGACCCACGCGCCCGGTACGCACCGGGAGGGTCCAAGGAAATGCATGGTGACCGCGGACAGATTACTGCAGGAATCGGAGCCGGCGCCCGGCGGGGAGTCCCTCGAGCAGCAGCTGTTCAATCTGCGGGCGCAGCTGCACGAGCTCAAGGCCGAAAGGGCGGAGCTGCGCGCCGAAATGGCGCTGCGGGACCAGGCGCTCGACGCCACCAACACGATGTTCGTGATCACCCAAAGGGTCTCGCCGGAGCCCCTCATCGTCTATTGCAACAACGTGGCGGCGGGGCTGCACCATTACCGGCGCGAAGAGCTGATCGGCCGGGGAGCAAGCGTGCTGGTGCACGCCAACAGGACCCGTAAGCCGGATTTCGCCGACGACTTCAGGATTCTGGCGAGCGGCAAATCCATCAGCTACGAAACCCAGGTGGAACGGCCGGACGGCAGCGAGTTCTGGCTGGGCGTCACCGTCAAGCCGATCTTCGACAACCTGGGGCGGCTGACCCACTCGGTGGCCACCGGCGCGGACATCACCGCCAAGCGCGAGGCGGCGCGACGGCAGCAGGAACTGCAGGACAAGCTCGTCGACGAGATGAAGGAGCGCGAGCGCATGGCGGTCGAGCTGCAGCTCGCCCAAAAATTGGAGTCCGTCGGCCGGTTGGCGGCCGGCATCGCGCACGAGATCAACACCCCGATCCAGTACGTCGGCGACGGCGTGCATTTCCTGCGCAGCTCGCACGGCGACCTGATGCAATTGCTCGACGCCTGGCGCGGCGCACTCGACGAGGCGGCGGGAGGCTCGCCCGGTCCGGCGCAGCGGGCCGCCGAGCTGGCCGAGAAATACGACCTGGAATTCCACCGCGCCGAGGCGCCCAAGGCCTTTGACCGCATTTTCGACGGCATCGAGCGGGTGGCCAACATCGTCAAGGCGATGAAGGAGTTCGCCCATCCCGACGCGAGCGAGCACAGCGCCGCCGACCTCAATCACGCGATCAGAACCACGCTGGTGGTGGCATCCAACGAATACAAGTACGTGGCGAAGATCGTGACCGACCTCGGGGACATCCCGTTCGTCAGCTGCAATGTGGGCGAATTGAACCAGGTGTTCCTGAATCTGATCGTCAACGCGGCGCACGCCATCCACGACGCCGGCAAGGAACTCGGCAGCGGCGAAATCCACATCAGCAGCGCCGTCGATGGCGATGCGGTGGTCATCCGCGTTCGCGACAACGGCTGCGGCATCCCCGCCGAACACCTGTCGAGGGTTTACGATCCGTTCTTCACGACCAAGGAGGTCGGGCGCGGCACCGGACAGGGTCTGGCCATCACCCGCTCCATCATCGTCGACAAACATGCGGGCGACGTCAGCGTCAAGAGCACGGTGGGAGTGGGCAGCGAGTTCACCCTGCGCCTGCCCATCGGCGGCGGTGCGGCGCCGGCCACATGAAGCGCATCGTCTTCGTGGACGATGAACCCGAACTGCTCGATGGCCTGCGGGCACGCCTCTACAGGCACCGCGCCGAGTGGCAGATGACGTTCGTGACCAGCGGCAAGGCCGCCATCGCCGAATTCGAGGCGGGTCACGTCGATCTGATCGTCTCGGACATCCGCATGCCGGCAATGGACGGCACCGAGCTGCTCGGCATCGTGCGCCAGCGCTGGCCGGATGCGGCGCGCATCGTGCTCTCCGGCTATGTCGACCAGGCCCAGACCCTGCGCCTGACCTCGCTCGCGCATCAATACGTGGCCAAACCCTGCGACGCACAGCAGCTGGAAAACATCATCGAGCGATGCTTTCATCTGCAGGATCTGCTCGCGCAGGAATCGCTGCGCAACACCGTCGGCCGCATCGGCAAATTGCCGGCCATGCCGAAGACCTCGGCGCGCCTGCAGCAGGCGCTCGCCACGCCGGACGTGACTACCGAGGAGATCGGCAGCATCGTCAGCGCCGATCCGGCGATCGCGACCAAGGTTCTGCAGATTGCAAATTCCGCCTTTTTCCGCTCGCGGCGCCCGCTGGTGCGGGTGCGCGACGCGGTGACCTACCTGGGCTTCAGCACCATCCGCAATCTCGTCCTGTCCGCGGAGGTGTTCAGCCAGTGGAGCCGCCCCGCGAACCTGCCGCAGCTGGATACCGAAGCGCTGCAGGAGCATTCGCTGCTGATGGCGGCCGCGTGCGCCGCGCTGGCGGTCAAAGGCATCTCGGCATCGGAAGCCTGGCTCGCCGGACTGCTGCACGACATCGGCTACTGGATCCTGGTGCAGGAATGCCCGGAAGCCCTGGCATCGGCTCTCGAGAAGTCGCGCACCGAAGGGTTGCCGCTGTACGAGAGCGAGCGCCAGATCATCGGCGCCAGCCATGCGCAGATCGGCGCCTATCTGCTTGGATTGTGGGGTCTGCCGTACACGGTGGTGGAGGCGGTCGCGCTGCACCATACGCCGCGCTCGGCCGGCATCCACGGCTTCGATCTGCTGAGCGCGCTCGCCGTCTCGCACGCCATACTCGACTCCGCCGGCGGGCATCCGTTCGCGCTCGGCTTCGAGACCGATCCGGGCGTCGATGCGGAATATCTTTCCGGCCACGATGCCCCTTTCGATTGGGACGAGGCGCGCCGGCGGGTGCATGACAGCGCGACGGCGAACCAGCAACCCTAAACCACTTGGGCAAATCATGAACCGTCCGGAACTACCCAGGGTCTTGTGTGTGGATGACGAGCCGCGGATTCTCGAGGGCCTGGCGCTGCACCTGCGCCGCGACTACCAGGTCTTCACCGCAAACAGCGGCCAGATCGCGCTCAACATGCTGCAGGAGATGCCGGCTCCCGCGGTGATCGTCTGCGACATGCGCATGCCCGTCATGGACGGCGCGACCCTGCTGAAGCGGGTCAGGGAAGCGGTTCCCGACATGACGCGCATCCTGCTGACCGGCGAGCCGGGCCGCGAGGCGGCAATCTCGGCGATCAACGACGGCCAGATATTCCGATTTCTGACCAAGCCCTGTGCGCCGGATGCGTTGCGTGCGGCCATCGAGGCGGGGGTTGCGCACCACCGGCTCGTGGTGGCGGAGAAGGTGCTGCTGCAGGAAACGCTGGTCGGCTGCATCAAGGCGCTGATCGACGTGCTCGCCATCACCAATCCCGTCGCCTTCGGCCGCACCAACCGGGTCAAGCGCCTGGCGATGGAGATCTCGGCCGCGGTCGGCGCGCAGCGCTTCTGGCAGCTCGAGGCGGCGGCCATGCTCTCGCAGATCGGCTACATCTCGCTGCCGGTGGAACTGGTCGAGAAACTGTTCTACGGCGAGCGTCTGACGAGCGATGAGCGCACGCTGGCGGACGGTGCGCCCAAGGTGGCGCAATCGCTGCTCGGGCACATTCCGCGCCTGGAGCCGGTGATGCAGATACTGGAGGGCAGCAAGCAGCCGCAGCTCAGTCAGGCGCAGGCCCCGGTCGATCTCGGCGTCAACATCCTGCATCTGGTGCTCGACTACGATGCGCTGATCGCGCAGGGGCAGTCGGCCAACCAGGCGATTGCGCACGTCCGCGGCAAGCCCGATCTGTACGACAAGGCGCTGGTCGAGGCGCTGGCAGCCCTGGTCGGTGCTGCGCGCGGTACGCAGGAAATCCGCGAAGTGGCGGTCGGCCGGGTGAAACCCGGCATGATCATCCTGGATGATCTGCGTACGCATATCGGTACGCTGCTGGTGCCGAAGGGCTTCGAGGTCACGGACGCCTTTCTCGAAGGCATGCGCAACTTCGGGCCGGACATCCTCGCCGAGAAGGTGCGCGTTTCGGTCATGACCGCGCCGGCGGACGCCGCACCGCCACGGGTCGCCGCCGCCAAATAGCCCCTGGGCCGGCGCTGCTGCGTGGCGCCGGCGCCGGGCAATTCCCGAAGTCGGAAAGGTGCGCGCCTTGCGTCAGGTGACGGCGCGGCGCCCGGGTTCGGCCGGCGGCGCAAGCCAGCCGCGCCCGCGCCACAGCGCCAGGGTATCCGCATAAGCGGCCACCACCGCGGCGTGGGCGGCACGCTCAACGATCTGGCCGGTGCAGGCTTCGAGCTCCGCCGCGGCCCTCGCAAGCCTCTCGGCGGACGTGGTCGCGGCGGAACCCTTCAGCAAATGGGCCAGTTTGACCAGGCTCGCGTGGTCGGCGGCGTCGAGCGCGGCGTCCATTTGCGCCAGAATCTCGCTGCCTGACTGTTCGAACAGTGCGACGATCTCGCGCAGAAATTCCGGGTCATTGCCGGTCCGCTCGAGCAGCTGCGCCTCGTCGAACAGGCCGGCGGCCGGCGCCGGTGCGGAGGTTACGTCGCGCACCGCCGTCAATATCGCCGACTGCAGCCGTTGCGGATCGATGGGCTTGGTCAGGTAGTCGTCCATTCCGGCCTCCAGGCATTTGTCGCGGTCCGGACCGAGCGCGTGCGCGGTGAGTGCGATGACGGGAATGCGCGGATTTCTGACCCGGCCCGCGGCGCTGCGCAGCTGGCGCGTGGCCTCATAGCCGTCCATCTCCGGCATCTGGCAATCCATCAGCACGATGTCGAAGTCGGCCGCCCGCAGTGCCGCCAGCACTTCGAGTCCGTTGCCCGCGAGGGAGACCGCCGCGCCCATTTTCTGCAACATCCGGGCGGCGACCTTTTGATTGACCAGGTTGTCGTCCGCCAGCAGCACGCGCACGCCGTCGAGCTGCGGGCCGGGCGACCCGGCGGCGCGCACCATCCCCTGCTCGAGCTTGCCGGGCCGGGTGAGTTCGCGCAGCGCGCGGATCAGCACGGCGGTCTTGACCGGGGTGCTGATCACGCGATCGATCAGCCCCGGGTCGGCCTCGGTGGCGGCCGCCGACATGGAGCGCAGCAAGATCAGCGTGGGCGCGGGCACACCGCATTCGCGGATCCTCGCGGCCAGCCAATGCCCATCGTGATCCGCATAGGTGTGATCGATGATCATCGCGGCCGGTGGCCGTCCCTCGCCGAGCAGCGCGCGGTATTGATCGAGCCCCTTGCGGGCGGCGCCCGCCGACTTGATTTCGCAGCCGGCCGCGGTCAATTCGCGTTCGAGTATCCGGCGGCGAACCGGATGGCTTACGACCAGCAGCACCTTCAATCCGTCGAGCCCGGGTTGCGAGTCGCGGCGGGCATCGTCGCAGATCTGCAGCGGAATCCGGAAACTGAAGGTGGACCCCGTGCCGGGGCTGCTGTCCACCTGGATGGAGCCGCCCATGGCTTCCACCAGGTGTTTGGAGATCGACAATCCCAGGCCCGTCCCACCGAATTTGCGGGTGGTGGAACTGTCGGCCTGGATGAAGGGCTGGAACAGGGTGTGAAGGACGGCCGGTGCGATGCCGATACCGGAATCGCGAACCACGAAGGTCAGCAGCGCGCGCCCGGAATCGTCGACGGCGGCCTTGGCGCCGAGACTGATTTCGCCCCGGTCGGTGAACTTGATGGCATTGCTCAGCAGATTCAGCAGAATCTGGCGCAGGCGCGTCGGGTCGCCGCGACAGCGCCGCGGGGCGGCCGGATCGATGTCGACCAGGAATTCCAGGCCCTTTTCGGCGGCCCGGAGCGCCACGGTGTCGACCGTGTCGTCGATGACGGTTTGCAGGTCGAATTCGACGGATTCGAGTTGCATGCGGCCGGCTTCGATTTTCGACACATCGAGAATGTCGTTGATCAGCGCCAGCAGGGACTGGCCGCTGGAACGGGCGATCTGCGCATATTCGCGCTGTTCCGCCGCCAGCCGGGTATCGAGCAGCAGTTCGGTCATGCCGATCACGCCATTCAAAGGCGTGCGGATCTCGTGGCTCATGTTCGCCAGGAAATCGCTCTTGGCGCGGTTGGCGGCCTCCGCGGCCTCTTTCGCCACCCGCATGTTCTCGGCGACGCCGCGCGATTCGGTGACGTCCTGGATCGCGCCCATCACGCCGGCGCAGACCCCATCGATCATGCGCGGCTCGCCCACGGTGCGCACCCACCGCTGATGGCCGCCGGCGGTGACGAACGGCGTGACCAGGTCGAAGGGTTCGCCGGACTCGAACGCCGCATCGAGCGCGCGCCCGATCGATTCGCGCGCGTCGGGCGGATAGAACTCGAGCATGCGCTCGATGGTGATCTCGGCTTCGCGGGGCAGTTCGTAGATCTGATACACCATGTCCGACCACACCGGTCCGGCCTGCCCGCGCACGACGGGTCCTGCGGCCCCGCACTTGAGCTCCCACCCGCCCACCCCGCCCAGGCGGCTGGTGGCGGCCAACATGGCCTCCTGCCGTGTCAGGCGCTCCTCGGCGAGCTTGCGTTCGGTGATGTCGACGATGTGGGAGTAGAACCCGACCACCTTGCCATCGACGAGATGCGGAATGTATTCGCCGAGGGCGTGCACGAAGCGCCCGTCGGCATTGAAGCTCTGATCGAAGCTCTGGCGTTCGCCGCGTAGCGCCGCATGCACGCGCGCGAGCTTTTCCGCGTTGAGCACCCGGCCAAACAGTTCCGCGAAGGACTTGCCGATCATTTGCTCGCTGGACAGCCGGAACCAGGCAAAATGCGCCTGATTGGCAAAGCCGCAGATGAGATTCCGGTCCCAATAGGCGATCATCGCCGGCACGCTGTCGGCGATCTGGCGCAGACGCTCCTCGCTCTGGCGCGTCCTGGCTTCCTGCGCGGCACGCAGGTCCTGGTCCTTCTTTTGCTCGGTGATGTCCTGAAAGGAGCCGGCGATGACGAAGCCGTCGGACCGGGTCTCCCGCTCCGCGCTGAAGCGTGCCCAGCGCGGCTCCCCGGAGGCGGTGTGGTAGGCCACCTGCACATCGAAGGGCTGGCCGGTTTCGAGCAGCCGATCCCGGGCGGCCAACAAGGCGGGACGGCTTTCCGGTGCGATGTAGTCCATGGCCACCTTCGGGGTGATCACGGTGTCCAAGGGCAGCTGATGCAGTCTGTACACCTCGGGCGACCACAATAGCGATTCCCTGGTGGTATCCAGAATCCAGCCGCCCACGCCGCTCACCCGGCTGCTGATGCGCAGCAGCGCTTCACGGGCCCGCAGCTGCGCTTCGGAGCGCGCCAGATCCGAAAGCGCGTCCCGGTTCTTGACAGCCTGCAGTGTCAGATCGGCGTTCATGCCTGCCAAACGCCTGGCCTTCGCGCGCGCGCGGACCAATGCCGTGACGAGCAGCGCCATACCGGCAACCGATAGTGGGATCAGCCAATCATGGTAGGAAACCTGCATCTTGCCGCCCAGCGCGTAATCCGACCCAGTGGATATCGGCTGGGGAACATTGGAATTGAGGCGCGGAGGCATTGAAGTTTGCGGTGCCGCTGCCGATCACCTGCGCAGGCCGTGTGCGCCCCAGGAGCCTTGATGCAAAACACAGATGCCGGACATTCCCGGGTGGGCGGCACCATCGCCGTTTGCTGCGTCATCACCGCGCTCGAGGGATTCGACATCCAAGCCTTCGGGGTGTCGGCGCCGCAACTGATTCACGCCCTGGGAATGAACGGCGGCCAGCAGGGATGGGTCGCGAGCGCGGCGATGGTAGGACTGGTGCTGGGTGCATTCGCGGGCGGCTGGCTGTCGGACCGCGTCGGACGCAAGCCGGTACTGCTCGCGTCGGTGATCGGCTTCGGCGTGTGCTCCCTGTGGACGGCACTGTGCCACGACTACTCGGTGCTGCTGGTGGCGCGATTCGTCACCGGCTTGGGCTTCGGCGGGGCGCTGCCGAACCTGATCGCGATCGCCAGCGAGATCAGCCCGCCGCGGCGCCGCGCGGCGACCACCAGCGCGATCTTCTGCGGATTGCCGGCGGGAGGCGCCGCCGTCGCCTTGCTGGCGAAGCTCATGGGCAATCATGTCGACTGGCGCGTGATATTCGCCATCGGCGGCGCGCTGCCGCTGGCGGTGGTGCCGCTGATCGTGTTCCTGCTGGCGGAGACCCGGCCGGCGCGGGCGCCTGCCGCTACCCATCGGATTCACACGGCGTTGTTCGGCAAGGGTCAGGCGGCGCCCACCGTGCTGCTGTGGCTCGCCAGCCTGCTGACCATCCTGTTCCTGTACTTGATGCTCAATTGGCTGCCGAGCTTGGTGGTCGCCAAGGGATTCTCGCCCGGCGACGGCGCGTCGGCGGCGCTGGCCTTCAATCTCACCGGCATCGTCGGCGCCCTGGTGCTCGGCTGGGTGGTCGACCGCATCGGCTTTCGCTGGGCACTGTTCATGACCTACGGCGCGCTGACGGCGGTGGTGTTCGCCCTGGGGTTGGCCAGCCCGATTCATCTGATCGTGGTGCTGTGCGCGGCGGCGGGCTTTCTGGTGCTGGGTGCGCAATTCTCCCTGTACGGTTTGACGCCGCTGCTGTATCCGGCGCAGATGCGCGCGGCAGGCGCCGGCGCGGCGGTGGCCGTCGGGCGCTTCGGGTCGATCATCGGACCGCTGATGGCCGGACAGATGCGCCTGGCCGGCTGGTCGGCGGCGCAAGTGCTCACGGCCATGCTGCCGGTGGTGTTCACCGCGGGCTCGGCGGTGTTCCTCCTGACCTTCCTCGGCAATCGGCACGAGGACTGAAGCCGCGGCGGCGCGTTGGCGGGCCGGCGGTTTATACTGACCGTCCCGTCTTCAATCGAGAGTTGCTTGCCGCGACGCACCACATCGACCGCAGCGGGTGCGGCGGCTTGCCTGATGCTCGCCCTGGCCGGCCTCCTGCCGTTCTGCGCGCAGGGGCAGGGCGGGCGCGCCGTCATCATCGCGACCGAGGGCGACTACGCCCCCTGGAATCTGACCCGTGCGGACGGCGTGCTGGACGGCTTCGAGGTGGAACTCGTCCATGATCTGTGCACGCGCATGCGCCTCGAGTGCCGGCTGGTCGCGCAGGATTGGAACGGCATGATCGCCAGCCTGCAGGCCGGCAAGGTCGACGTGCTGATGGACGCCCTGTCGATCACCGAGGAGCGCAGGCTCATCCTCGCCTTTTCGCGGCCGTATGCGCGGACCGCCGCGACCTTCGTGGCCTTGCGCGGCTCGGCGCTGGGGCGACTGCCGCTGTCCGGCCGCACGCTCTCCTTGAGCCGGGAAAGCGCACCCGACGATCCGGCCGTACAGGAACTACGCGCCGCCCTGCGCGGCAGGACCATTGCGATCCAGGCGGCCTCGATCTACGCGCGCTTCATCTACCTGAATTTCGGCGACATCGCGACGGTGCGCGAATACAAGTCCTCGGCCGAGCACGATCTGGACGTGCTCGCCGGGCGGGCCGACGTGGCATTCGACGATGCCACTTATTTCAAGACCGCTCTCGCCAACGCGGATGAGCGCGAACTGACGCTCAGCGGCCCGTTGATCGGCGGAGCCATCTGGGGGGAGGGCGAGGGCTTCGGCTTTCGCCGCGACGACGTGCAATTGAAGGCGGCATTCGACGCGGCCGTGGCCGCCGCCATCGCCGACGGCACCGTCAGGCGCTTGAGCGAGAAATGGCTCAAGATCGACGTCACGCCGTATCAGCTGCCGCCGGCCGCCGCCGTGGGCAGTGGCGAGCCCGCCGCGCCGCGCGGCGGCGCGCAGCCGGCCGAAGCGCCGCCCGGCGATGGTGTGTCCGGACATGCTGCGCCGGGCGAGGCACTGCCGGATGTCCTGCAGATCTTCGGGTTCGGCGCCGGCGGCTGGGGCCGCGCCCTGTTGCTCTCGGCACTCATGACGGCCGTGGTGACGGCGGCGGCGCTCGGCGTGGGCGCCGTGCTGGGCGGCCTGATCGCCGCGGCGCGGCTCTCCGGCAACGCGGCGCTGCGCGGGGCCGGTGAGATTTATTCCACCCTGTTTCGCGGCGTTCCCGAACTGCTGGTCATCTACCTGATTTTCTTCGGCGGCTCGACCCTGGTGACACGCGTCGCCCTGGCGCTGGGCGCCGGCACAGTCGCCGGGATGCCGTCGCTGGCGGCCGGCATCCTGGCCGTCGGGGTGATTTCGGGGGCCTACCAGGCCGAGGTGTATCGCGGTGGCTATCTCGCCATATCCCGCGGCGAAATCGAGGCGGCTCGCTCGATCGGCATGCGCACCGCGATGCGGCTGCGGCGCATCGTGGTGCCCCAGGTACTGAGGTTCGCGCTGCCGGGATTGGGCAACGTGGTGCAGCTGACGCTCAAGGATTCGGCGTTGATCTCGGTCACCGGCGTGGCCGAGATCATGCGCACCACGGAGGTGGGCGCCGGCTCCACCCACCGCTATTTTTTGTTCTATCTGGTGGGCGGCGCGCTGTACCTGGCGATGACGGGACTTTCCGGCCGGGCGTTCGAACACGCGGAGCTGCGCGTCGGCAGGACCCTGCGCGCCTCCCCGGGCGGGATCTGATTGCCGTCCGCCGGCGAATTCGGCTTCCTCGCCGCCACCCTGGGTGAGCTGCTGGCGGCGCTGCCGGTCACTCTCGGGCTGTTTTTGGCCTCCATTGCGCTCGGCGGCGTGCTCGCCGCGGGCCTGACCTGGGTACGCCTGCGCGGGGCGCCGTGGATCGCGCGACTGGTGCGCGCCTACGTGTTCGTATTCCGCGGCTCGCCGCTGCTGATCCAGATGTTCCTGGTGTTCTACGGCCTCGCGCAGTTTCCCGCCGTGCGACACGGCATGCTGTGGCCGGTGCTGCGCAATCCGTTCGCCTGTGCGGTCATCGCGCTCGCGTTGTGCACGGCGGCGTACACCGCGGAAATCTTCCGCGGCGCGCTGCTCGCGGTGCCGGTGCAGCAGATCGAGGCCGGGCGCGCCTGCGGCATGTCCGGCTGGCTGCTGCTGCGGCGGATCATCGCACCGCTCGCTTTGCGCCAGGCGCTGCCGGCGTATTCGACCGAGATCGTGCTGATGGTGAAGTCGACGTCACTGGCCAGCCTGGTCACCGTCTGGGAGGTCACCGGCGTCGCGCTGCGCATCATTTCCACGACCTACAAGACCCTGGAGGTGTTCATGTGCGCCGCGGCCATCTATCTGTTGCTGAATTTCGCGATCCTGCGCCTGATCGCCGTGCTCGAATACCGCCTGTCGCCGCAGCTGCGCGCAGCGGCGCCGGCCGCGAGGCGGGCCGGGGCGGCCGCGCCATGAACATCGTGAGCGCCAGGAACATCCACAAGCGCTTTGGCCAGCAGGAGGTGCTCAAGGGGGTCTCGGTGGCGGCGAACCGTGGCGACGTGATCTCGATCCTGGGCTCGAGCGGTTCGGGCAAGAGCACCTTTTTGCGCTGCATAAACCTGCTGGAGACGCCGGATGCGGGCGAGATCACCGTTGCCGGCGAGCGCATCGTGCTCGGGGCCGGCCGCGCGGCGCGCTCCACGCGCCTGCGGCGCCAGATCGACCGCATGCGCGGCGAGCTCGCCATGGTGTTTCAAAGCTTCAATCTGTGGTCGCACCTGACGATACTGGAGAACCTGATCGAAGGACCCGTGCACGTGCAGAAGCGCGCCCGCGCCGAGTGCATTGCCGAGGCCGAGGCGCTCCTGGAAAAGGTCGGCATCGCGGACAAGCGTGATCATTATCCGGCGCACCTGTCCGGTGGCCAGCAACAGCGTGCGGCGATCGCGCGCGCGCTGGCGATGCGCCCGCAGGCGCTGCTGTTCGACGAACCGACCTCGGCGCTCGACCCCGAATTGGTGGGCGACGTGCTGCGGGTGATGCGCGCGCTGGCCGAGGAGGGCCGCACCATGCTGGTGGTCACGCATGAAATGAGCTTTGCGCGCAGCGTGTCGAACCGGGTCATGTTCCTGCACCGGGGTCAGGTGGAGGCCGAGGGGCCGCCCGATGAGCTGTTTCGGGACCCGCCGACGGAGCGGTTCCGCCAATTCATCTCCGGACACCGGTGATCACGCTCGACACCACCTTCGCCTGGCGCGAGGCCGGCGCAATCGCCGAGGGCAGTGCAGTTGCGCTCTCGGCGCGGGCCGAGAGCCGCATCCGGCACGCGCGCTCCCTGGTGGAATCGATCGTCGAGCGGGGGATCCGCGCCTACGGGGTCAACACCGGCGTGGGCGCCCTGTGCGAGGTGATCGTGGATCGATCGCATCAGCAGCAGCTGTCGCACAACATCGTGATGAGCCACGCCGCCGGCGCGGGGCCGCTGCTCGGCGTACTCGAGACCCGGGCCATCATCGCGGCCGCCGTCAACAACCTGGCGCACGGCTACTCGGGCGTGCGTCTTGAGGTGGTGGAGGCGCTGATCGCACTGCTCAACCGGGATTGCGTGCCGGAGGTGCCGGCGGGCGGCTCGGTGGGGTATCTGAGCCACATGGCGCACATTGCGTCGGTGCTGTTGGGAGCGGGACACGCGCGCGTGCGCGGCGAGCGCTGCCCGGCGCTCGAGGCGCTGCGCGCGATCGGGCTCGAGCCGCTGCTGCTGGAGGCCAAGGAGGGCCTCAGCCTGGTCAATGGCACGCCCTGCGCGACCGGCCTGTTCACGGTGGCGCTGCTGCGCCTGGAGCGGCTCCTGGAATGGGCCGATGGCGTCGCGGCCATGACCGTCGAAAACCTGCACCGCCAGCCGGCCGCGTTCGACGCCGAGGCGCTTGCGCTGCGGTCATCGCCCGGGGTTGCGCGGGTCGGCGCCGGATTGCGCGCGCTGCTCGAGGGCAGCGCGCTGCTGGCGGCGGGCGCGGGTCGCCGCACCCAGGACGCGCTCAGCCTGCGCGCCATTCCCCAGGTACACGGCGCGGTACGCGACGTATTCGAGGTCTGCGAGGCCGTGCTGGACCGAGAGCTTGCCTCGGTGAGCGACAATCCCGTCGTCCTCGGCACCCCGCAGGCGCCGCGGGTGATATCCGAAGCACACGCGGTGGGCACGGCGATCGGCCTGAGCGCCGATGCGCTCGGAACGGCGGTCGCGCAATTGGCGGCGATGGCGGAGCGGCGCATCGACCGGCTGGTCAATCCGCTGGTGAGCAATCTGCCGGCCTTCCTCGCGGACGGCGCGGCGGCGTCGGGCTTCATGCTGGCACAGTACACGGCGGTCTCGCTGGTGGCCGAAAATCGCCGCCTGGCCGCGCCGGCGAGCCTCGACGGCGGCGTCACCTCGGGTCTGCAGGAAGATCACCTCGCGCATGCCACGCCGGCGGCATTGAAACTGCTGCACATCATCGACAACGCCGAAACCGTGCTCGCCATCGAATTGCTCGCGGCGGCGCAGGCGTATGACCTGCAGACGGGGCCGGCGCCGGCACCCGCCACCGTGCGGCTGTGGCGCGCCGTGCGCACGCGGGCCGCGCATTATCGCGACGATCGTCCGCTTGCGCCCGACATCGGACGCGCGCGCGAATTGCTGCGCACCCGGCGGCCCTGAGGCGCAATCAGGCGATATTGCCGGCCGGTGCTCGACGGGAGGACCCGTGCGCCGATTGGCCCGTCACGGCCTGCCCCGATTTTCATCGGAGCCGCGCGCCGCTAGCGCGGCCTCCACTGCGTCAGGAACCCGGTGACGGCGGCCGACTCCATGTGCCTCATGGCCTCGAACTCGCCGGATTTCTGGCTGTAGACGATCCTGCCGTCCGGCTCGAGGACGGCCAGCGCCGGGACGCCTTTTTTCAAGGGAATCTCCAGCTTCTCGGCGATGTCGAGGTTGCGTTCGAGCATCCTTCCGACGTTGACGTGCACCAGCACATAGTTGGCCGCGAGCAGCGCTGCGTTGGCGTCGTCGTGCAGATACAGATCGAGCACCTGGCAATCCGTGCACCAGTCGCCGCCGAAGTCGACCAGCACGCGCTTGTGGCCGGCGGCGGCGGTCTGCAATCCGGCGGCGAGATCCGCGGCCGCGAGCTCGGGGGCGGGATAGATGTGCCGCCCGGCCGCCCCGGCGGGCGCGACGCAGATCGCACACAGCGTCAGGGCGAGCGCCGGCAGCAGTGCGTATCTCATTTTTTCTTCAGCAGCTGGTGCAGGCTGTCAACGCCTTTCTTTTTCAGCACCGCATCGAGCCGCGTATTCGGACGAAACTCGGCGAGAAAATGCGCGCCGTATTCCTTGCGCAGCGTCTTTACTTGCGTGTCGCCGCGCTTGTGCCGGATGCCGCCGCCCTTGTCACGCTGCCGACCGTCGAGACCTTTCTTGAAATGCTTGGCCGCCATGTTCAACTCCTTCCCGCACCGATTGAAAATCCGATCGACGATGATTCGGCTAATATAGCCTGCCCGGCAAGGAACTCAACTTTTACCGGCCAGCAACTCAACCTCCCCGGCAAGGACATGCGTCATGGCCATCCCGTGGCGCGTCGCGCCGCCCCTCGTCAGCACCGCGTTGATCATGATCGGCGCCGGCGTCATGGGCTCGCTGCTGCCGCTGCGGTTCCTGGCGATGGGCTTCTCACCCGGAGTAATCGGCGTGATCGCGACGGCGGAGGCGCTCGGTTTCCTGATCGGCTGTCTGTATGCACACAAGCTCATTGCGCCCGTCGGTCTCGAGCGCGCGTATGCGACCTTCGCGGGACTCAAGGCGGTGGCGATTCTGGGGCTGCACTTTGCGGACGGCCTCGAAACCCTGGTGGTGCTGCGATTCATGATCGGCGCGAACGCCGCCGGCCTCGCGATCATCGTCGAGAGCTGGCTCAACGCGCTGGTGCCGAACGAGCAGCGCGGCCGGATACTGACCATCTACGTGCTGGTCTATGGGTTGTTCTTCGGGGTGGGGCAGCTCCTCAGCCGCAACCTTCAGGTGCGCGGTCCGGAATTCCTGTTCATCGCCGGCATCGCCACCACCCTGGCGCTGGTGCCCATGGTCGCCATCAACGTGCGCGCGCCGGTCATGCCGCAGCGCGTGCGGCTCGAGATACTGAAGGCGCTGCGCACGTCCCCGGTCTCGGTGCTGGCCTGCCTCCTCAACGGCCTGATCTTGACGGCGTTCACGACGGTCGGTCCGCTGTTCAGCGAGCGCATCGGCTTAGACCAGCCGCGCATCGTGCTGCTGATGGCCTGCGTCTCGCTCGGCGGACTGGTGCTGCAATGGCCGATCGGCTATGTCTCGGACAAGGTCGACCGGCTGTATGCCCTCATCGGACTCGGAACCGCCATACTCCTGGTGGCGGCCGCGCTGGTGGCGGCCGACCGGCACACGTCTTTCGTGCTGCTCGCCGTGCTGTTCGCCGCGTTCGGCGGCCTCGCCGAGAGCCTGTATGCGGTGGGCGTCGCCCATGCGAACGACCGCGCCGTCGTCACCGAGTACGTCGCGCTGTCCTCGACGCTGCTGTTCGTGTGGGCGCTCGGCGCCGCGATCGGCCCGACCACCGGCACCCTCGTGATGCAGGTCGTGCCGGGCGCCTTCTTCGTGTACGTGTTCGTGCTCACGCTCGCCTTCACACTGTTCGCGCTGTGGCGGCGCAGCCGCAGAAGGGCCGATCGCGTGGTCGAGTCGCGCGAGGAGTTCCTCGCCTACCCGCAGACCTCGCCGGAAATTTATGCCTGGCTGCCCTATCACCGCGAGCCGCCGGAGAGGGGCGGATCCGCACCGCCGCCGCCCGGCGATGCGACGGCCGGCGATGCGGCTGCCGGCGAGCCGCCGCCTTAGAGCGGGATGCGGGGCGGCCTGCGCTTCAGATGCTGCGTCCGCCGTCCACGGCAATGATCTGGCCGGTGATGTAGGGTGCGTCCTTCGCCAGGAACAGCGCCGTGCGTGCAATGTCCTGCGGGGTGCCCTGCCGCTTGAGCGCGGTCTGGGCGATGATTTCATGCTTGAGTGATTCATCGATTCCCGCCTCGGGCCACATGACCGGTCCGGGCGCGATGCCGTTGACGCGGATATCCGGGCCGAGCTCACGCGCGAGCGAGCGGGTGAGCATGGCGAGTCCGGCCTTGGCCACGCAATACACCGGATGAAGCTTGAGCGGCCGGAATGCGTGGATGTCCAGCATGTTGATGATGAGTCCGCGGCCGGCGCGCAGCGGCGGGACGGCCGCCTGCGACAGGAACAGCGGGGCCTTCAGATTACTGCCGATCAGATCATCCCATTGCGCAGGGGTGATCCGGCCGACCGGGGTGGGATAAAAGCTCGAGGCATTGTTGATCAGGATGTCGAGACGGCCGAACGCCGCGAGGGCGGCACCGATGAGGCCCGGCGCCGCGCCGCCCTCCAAGAGGTCCGCGGCATGCACGGCGGCGGAGTCCGGGCGTGTACCATTGAGCTCATCCGCCAGAGCCTGCGCCGCGGCGGCCGAGGTGCGATGATGAATGAGCAGATTGGCGCCGGCGGCGTGCAGCGCGCGCGCCACTGCGGCCCCGACGCGCCGCGAGCCGCCCGTGATCAACGCAACCTGCCCATCGAGCGTGGACACGGCGATACTGGACGTCATGCGAAGCAACGATACCGGAATGTCCGGGCAGCGTGAACCGCAGCTGGCGGCGGCGGAGGCCGAACATGCCGCGCGCGTGCACGGCCACATTGCGGCCGAGATCCTCGCCGCCGGCGGCTGGCTGAGCTTCGAGCGCTTCATGGACGTCGCGCTGTATGCGCCGGGCCTCGGCTATTACAGCGCCGGCGCCCACAAGTTCGGCGGCGGCGGCGATTTCACCACGGCGCCTGAGATTTCGGCGCTGTTCGGCGCCTGCGTCGCGCGCCAGTGCGCCGAGGTGCTCGCTGCGGTGGGGCGGGGCGGCATCCTCGAGATCGGTGCGGGCAGCGGCCGTCTGGCGGCCGACGTTCTCGGGCGGCTCGAACGCTCCGGCGAACTGCCCGAGCATTATTGGATACTCGAGATCAGCGCGGATCTGCGCGAGCGTCAGCGCCGTCTGCTGGGCGAGCGGCTGCCGCATCTCATGGGACGGGTGATGTGGCTCGATGCCCCGCCGGTGCAGCCCTTCGACGGCGTCATCCTCGCCAACGAGGTGCTGGATGCGCTGCCGGTGGCGCGGTTTCGCCGCCGGCGCTCGCGGGTGGAGGAATTGGGCGTCGCCGTCGATGGCGACCGCTTCATCTGGGCGGCGCGCGACGCCGGCCGTGACATGGCCGGTGCCGTTGACGTCCTCGCGCGCGCGGCCGCGGCGGCCGGCGCCGGCGAGTGGCCGGACGGCTATTTGTCGGAATACTGTCCGCGGCTCGCCGCGTGGACCGCCGCCGTGACCCGGCCGCTCGCGGCGGGAGCCGTGCTGTGGTTCGATTATGGCCTGCCGCGGGCGCACTATTATCTGCCAGAACGGCACGACGGCACGCTGCTGTGCCATTTCCGCCACCGCGCGCACGCTGATCCGCTGCGGTTGCCCGGCCTCGAGGACATCACGGCCTGGGTTGATTTCACCGCACTGGCGCTGGCGGCCGCCGGCGCCGGGTTCGAGGTGGCGGGTTTCACCACCCAAACCTACTTCCTGGCGGGCCTGGGGGTGGACCAGGAAATGCTGGCGCTGGCGCAGTCCGACGAAAACCGGTTCGCGCGCCTGGCGAACGAGGCGCGCCGACTCATGCTGCCGGGCGAAATGGGCGAGCGCTTCAAGGCCATGGCCTGGACGCGCGGCATGCGGGCAGCGCTCGGCGGCTTCGCGCTGCGCGATCTGCGCCACGTGCTGTGATCAGGGTTTGGGTGCGGCGATGGCGGCGATGGCGGCGCTGCGCGCACGGCGCAGCCCGGCGGCGATCTTCACTCCGCTGCCCGAGGCGAGATCGCCGGGCGCCGGCCTGACCGCGGCCGCGGCATCGCGCGCCGCCTGCAGCCAGGGGCGCTGCGGATAGGGGCGCGCCTGCAATCCCGCGCGTCCGCGGTAATCGGCCTCGCAGGCGAGCAGCATGTCGGCAAAGCGGTCGGGGCGGCGGAAGGCGTCCACTCTCTCGAACATTTCGACGATGGTGCCGGGCCGCAGTTCGAGGGCGCGATGGACCAGACCGTGATCGCGGGCGACGATGAGCGCCAGTTCGCGATAAGCGGTGGGGACGCGCAGGCGTGCCGCGAGCGTCTCGATGAGCGCGACGCTGCGCTCCTCGTGGCCGCGATGGCCGGGCCATTCCGCGCGCGGCGTCGCGCCCTTGCCGAGATCGTGCACCAGGGCGGCGAAGCGGACCGCCGCATCGGCGCCGAGCGCGACCGCCTGATCCAGCACCATGAGCACGTGCACGCCGGTGTCGATCTCCGGGTGCCACTCGACCGGCTGCGGCACGCCGAAAAGCGCGTCGATTTCCGGAAAAATCACCCGCAGGGCCCCGCAGCCGCGCAGCACGCGGAAATATTCCGAGGCCGCCGTCTCGCGCAGTGCCTTGTCCGTCTCCTGCCAGACGCGTTCGGCCACCAGCGCATCGATCTCGTGCCGCTCGACCATGGCGCGCATCAAGGCGAGCGTTTCCGGCGCGATGCGAAAACCCAGTGGCGCGAATCGCGCTGCGAATCGCGCAGCCCGCAGCACGCGCACCGGATCCTCGGCGAAGGCGGGCGAAACGTGGCGCAGCAGCCGCGCCTCGATATCGGCGGCGCCGCCGTAGGGATCGATAAGGGCACCGTCGCCGGAGCGCGCCATGGCGTTGATGGTCAGGTCGCGCCGCGCGAGATCCTCCTCGAGGGTCACCCCGGGGCCGAATTCCACCGCGAAGCCGCGATAGCCGGGTGCGACTTTGCGCTCCAGGCGTGCGAGCGCGTATTCCTCGTGGGTCTCGGGGTGCAGGAACACGGGAAAGTCGCGGCCCACCTCGCGGTAGCCGCCGGCCAGCAGCTCCTCGCGGGTTGCCCCCACCACCACCCAATCGCGTTCCCTGACCGGCACACCGAGCAGCGCGTCCCGGACGGCACCGCCAACCAGATACACTTGCATGGGTGAATAGTAGCAGCATCGCGCCGGCGGCCCGCGCCGCCCTGATGGTCGCAGCGGCCGCCTCGAGCGGCGGCTGCTACTGGCTGCAGAGCGCGGGCGGTCAGCTCGATCTGATGTCCAGGCGCGTGCCGATCGCGCGCGTGATCGCCGCGCCCGCGACGCAGCCGGCGGTGCGCAAGCAGCTCGAACAGGTGACCGCGATCCGCGACTTCGCCATCAGCGATCTCGGCCTGCCGGACAACGGCAGCTATCGCAGCTACGCGGACCTGGGCAGGAGCTACGTGGTTTGGAACGTGTTCGCCGCCCCCGAATTCTCCGTCGACGCGAAGCAGTGGTGCTATCCGATCGTCGGCTGCGTCGTCTACCGCGGATACTTTGCCGAGCGCAACGCCCGCGCCTACGCGACCAGGCTGCGCGCCCGCGGTCTGGATGTCGCGCTCGGCGGGGTGGCGGCCTACTCCACGCTCGGCCACTTCAACGATCCCATACTCAACACCATGCTCGGCTGGAACGACGTGGAACTCGCCTCGATCATCTTTCATGAACTCACGCATCAGCTCGTGTACGTCAAGAACGATTCCTCGTTCAACGAGGCGCTGGCCACTTTCGTGGAAGAGGAGGGGGTCCGCCGCTGGCTGCTGAAGACGGGGCGGGAGAAGGACCTGGCCGATTACACGCTACAGCAGTCCCGCGCGCAGCAGGTTCTCGAACTCCTGGGCCGCACCCGCGAACAACTGCGCAGCGTCTATGCCTCACGGCTCGCGCCGGCGCAGATGCGCGAGCACAAGCATGCAGCATTTGCGGCGCTGCGCTCGGCCTACGCCGACCTGCGGGCCGGTTGGGGCGGCCGCGCGCCGTATCAAGGATGGTTCGACGAAGACTTGAACAACGCGAACCTGGTGTCGGTGTCGACCTACCGGCGCTGCGTGCCGGGATTCGCGCGGCTCCTGGCAGGCGCCGGCGGGAATCTCCAGGCATTCTTCCGGCAGGTTCGCGAGCTCGCCAAGCTGGAATCCGTGCGGCGCGACGCCGCCGTATGCGCCCGCAGCAATATCCGGGCGGGCCGCTAAGGCGGCCGGGCCGCTAAGGCCGGCCGGGACCGGTACGGCCGGCGCGGCCCGCGGCGGCGCGGCAGCGGCTGAGGCGCGCGTTGTCCTCGAAAGCCCCGAGGTACAGGGCGGCGGCGGACTCCATCGATTGCGGCGCGATGCCGAGCGCTGCGAGGCCATCGCTGGTGCAGACGCTGTCGATGCCGAGCGAACGGTAATTGTCGGTGGAAAACGGACGGCCGGGAACGAAGTCCATGACCAGCGCCTGCAGCCGCGAGACGAAGTCCGGCAGGCCGATGATGAGCCGGCGGCGGCCGGTGAGCGCGGCCAGCCAGGCGACGATGTCTCTCAGCGAATAGTCTCTCGGACCGCCCAATTGATAGGTGCGGCCGATGCTGTCCGCGCGCGCCAGGCAGCGGACCATGGCCTCCACCACATCGTCGATGTACACGGGCTGCAAGCGGGCGCGCGGCTTGGCCAGCGGAAACACCCAGGGCACCGCCGCGAGCAGCGACACGAAGCGGTTGAGGAATGAATCGCCGGGTCCGAAAATCACGGACGGCTGAAAAATGGTCCAGCCGGGCGAACTCCCCGATTCGTGCAACAGGCGCTCGGCCGCGCCCTTGGAACGTAGATAATGGCTGGGTGCGTCGGGGGCGGCGTTGAGCGCCGACATCTGCAGAAAGCGCGCGACGCCGGCGGATTTGGCGGCCCGCAGGGCACCCTGAGTCAATTCGGTGTGCGCGCGGCGAAAACCGCCGCCACCGAATCCGCGCTCGTTCAGGATGCCGATCAGATTGATGACCACGTCCTGGCCACGGAAGCGCTCGGCCAGTTCGGCCGGGTCATACACGTCGCAATTCTCGAGCGCGAGACCGGGCAGCACCAGCATGTGCTTGTGCTGTTCGCGGTCGCGCGACAGCACGGTGACGCGATGGCCATCCTTGATCAGCCGGCAGACCAGCCTGGTTCCCAGGAAGCCGCTGCCGCCGAGCACGCAGATCGACATCGGCCGCATGGCGTCAGCGTATCGGGATGAGCAGCAGGTTGGAGCCGCGGCGTACGTTCAAGACCAGCACGTTGGCGCCCTTGGCGATTTCACGCAGCGCCTTGGTGCTGGCGACCGGAGTGCGGCCGACGGCGATGATGGTGTCATTGGCGCGCAGCCCCGCCTGCGCCGACGGGCTGCCTTCCTGCACGGCCTTGACCAGCACGCCGCCGCCGTCGGCGGCATCGACCAGCTCCGCGCCTTCGAGCCCCTTGTTGATCTCGGCGGCATTCGCCGTCTCGGTGTCATTGCGCTCCGCGATCAGCGCGATGACCTTGCGCGGTTTGCCGTCACGCAGCAGGCCGATCTCGACCTTGTCGCCGACGCGCATCATGCCGATGGCGTTGCGCAGCTCACCCGCGCCCTTCATGGTCACGCCGTTGACGGTGGTGATGATGTCGCCGGTCTTGACGCCGGCACGTTCGGCGGAGGAGCCCTGCACGACGCCGGCGACCAGCGCGCCGCTGGATTCGGACAGGCCATACTCCTTGGCGATGTCCGGCGTGACGTCGTAGATGTTGACGCCGAGCACGCCGCGCTTGACTTCGCCGTACTTGATCAGCTGGTCCATCACGCCCTTGACCATGTTGACCGGAATCGCGAAGCCGATGCCGATGTTGCCGCCGCTGCGCGACAGGATGGCCGAGTTGATGCCGACCAGCTCGCCGCGCAGGTTGACGAGCGCTCCGCCGGAATTGCCGGGATTGATGGAGGCGTCGGTTTGGATGAAGTCCTCGTAACCCTCCGGATTGATTCCTGAGCGGCCGAGGGCGCTGACGATGCCCGCGGTCACCGTATGCTGCAGACCGAACGGATTGCCGATGGCCACCACGTAATCGCCGACCTCGAGCTTGGCCGAATCGCCGAGCGACATGGCCACGAGATTCGGCTGCTTGGCCTGCAGCACGGCGATGTCGGAGCCTTCGTCGGTGCCGATGACCTTGGCAGTGAAACTGCGGTTGTCGAGCAGCGTGATGGTTATCTCGCTGGCGTTCTCGACGACGTGATGATTGGTGATGATGTAGCCGTTCTTGGAATCGACGATGACGCCGGAGCCTGCGCTCTGGAACTGCCGCTCGCGCGGCCCGGAATCCGGCGGCACGTCGAAGAAGCGCCGGAAGAAAGGATCATCCAACAGCGGGTTGCGCTGTCCCTGCTGCTCCTTGATGGTGCCGCGGGTGGCTATATTGACCACGGACGGCGAGACGCGCTTGACCATGGGCGCCAACGACGGCAGCGGTGCCGCATCCAGGACCGCGGGCAGCGCTGCGTGCGCCGGAACCACGGACTGGGAGAAAAAGGCCAACGCCAGCGCAATGGCGGCAAACTGATTACGCAGATTCATGCGCGGTCCTTTGGAGTGGAACTATCTTGATGTCTCGCCGGGACAAGGGTGGCGTGGTCGGACCCGTCCGACCCCGCCACCCCCGATTCAGACCCGCGATCTTACACGCAAAGACCGCGCCGCCGCCCGCGGGCCGTCAGGCCGCTTCGACGGTGATCTTGAGGGGCTGGACCTGCGCCAGTTTGGGGATCACGACCTCGAGCACGCCATGGACGGACTTCGCCTTGATGTTCTGGGCATCGGCGGACTCCGGCAGGCTGAAGCGGCGCAGAAATTCACCGCTGACCCGCTCGACGCGCCGATAGCCTTCGCGCGCCTCGCGCCGGGTCTCATCGCGCTGTCCGCGGATACTGAGCACGCCCTGTTCGGAGGTGATCTCGACGGCCTTCGGATCGACTCCGGGCAGATCGACGTGCAGCACGAATTGATTGGCCTCTTCATGGATGTCGGCGGGCGGCAGCCAGGCGCCGGAATCGGTGGCAGTGGTCTGCGGCGCGCCGAACAAGCGATCGATGTCCTTCTGCAGACGGCTGACCAGCGCCCAGGGCTCATAACGTACGACTGTCATGGACTGTCTCCTTAAAAATGGATGTGTAAATTGAAAAATCCAACCGAAAATCCGCAAAAAATCATTTCTGAAGATGCCGTGCAGCGGTGCTCACGGCATTTTTTTCCATGCACACGAAATAGGGTTGGGGCGGCGGATTTCAACGGCGAGTTGCGGCGATTCCGTGACGCAGTACCGATCGGGCGAGCCCGTCAATGCGACATAATGTGGATGCGGTGTGGAAACACAAGATCTTGCGATGTCCGGAAATTACTCTTGACCTAGGGCTCGCAAAGTGCAATCAGGTGATTTATCTAGATATTTTTATAATTCATTGAAAAATATAATATTTTTATCGACTAAATTGGCAGAGAAATATCTTGACGGTGGTCGCCGCCAAGTCTTAACCTTTCACCATAGGCACAAGATGTAGTGGTTGGCTCTCGCGTTAGTTCCCCCTCAGGTTCAATTCAAAACTCGATCGATCGATTGCGGACCTGCGCGGTTTTGCGGCCATTTCTGTTTTGTCGGGATCAAGTCGGGACAAAGTATAACGGAGCGGTTTCGTACCCATGAACACGGTGGTCAAGCTTCAGTCAAAAGATGTCGGCAGCATTCCCTTCCAGGAGGCCTCCTTCGACATCTGGGACAAGAAATACCGCCTGACCGCCAAGGACGGTACGCCCATCGATCAGTCGATGGACGACACCTACAAGCGGGTCGCGCGCGCGCTCGCGGACGTCGAGCCGGAAGAATGCCGGGAGCAGTGGAACGATTCGTTCCTCTGGGCGCTGCGCCATGGTGCGATTCCGGCGGGCCGCGTCACCTCGAATGCCGGCGCGCTCGAACACAAGCCCGCCACATCGACCATCAATTGCACGGTGTCCGGCACGATCCGCGATTCGATGCACGACATCCTGAACAAGGTCCACGAAGCCGGACTCACGCTCAAGGCGGGCTGCGGCATCGGTTACGAGTTCTCGACGCTGCGGCCGCGCGGCGCCTATGTGTCGGGCGCCGGCGCGTACACCTCCGGTCCGCTGTCCTTCATGGATATCTACGACAAGATGTGCTTCACCGTGTCCTCGGCGGGCGGCCGGCGCGGCGCCCAGATGGGCACCTTCGACATCGGCCACCCCGACGTGCTCGAGTTCATCCGCGCCAAGCGGGAGAACGGCCGGCTGCGGCAGTTCAATCTGTCCCTGCTCATCACCGATGAATTCATGCGGGTGGTCAGAAGCGACGGCGATTGGAAGCTGGCGTTCCCCCTCGGCATCAAGGAGTTCGAAAGCGAATCCCCCGATCTGTCCGACGAGGGCAAATTCGTGTGGCGCGAGTGGCCCCATACCGACGGCTACGTGGCCAACGAGGAGGGGCTGGTCGCCTGCAAGATCTACAAGACCCTGCCCGCGCGGCGCATGTGGGATCTGATCATGTCGTCGACCTACGATTTCGCCGAGCCGGGATTCATCCTGGTCGACAAGGTCAACGAGATGAACAACAACTGGTGGGCGGAGAACATCCGCGCCACCAATCCATGCGGCGAACAGCCGTTGCCGCCCTACGGATCCTGCCTGCTGGGCTCGGTGAATCTCACCAAGTTCGTCGTCGATCCTTTCACCGAGAGCGCGCGCTTCGACTGGGAGACCTACCGCAAGGTGGTGAAGGTGTTCACGCGCATGCTCGACAACGTGGTCGAGATCAACGGCCTGCCGCTGGAGCCGCAGCGCAATGAAATATTGCGCAAGCGCCGCCATGGCATGGGCTTCCTGGGTCTCGGATCGACCATCACGATGCTGTGCATGAAATACGGCTCCAAGAAATCGGTGGCGTTCTCGCAGAACGTTTCGCGTGAGATGGCGGTGGCCGGCTGGGAAGCGGCGCTCGATCTGGCGCGCGAGAAGGGCCCGGCGCCGATCATGAGCGAGGAGTTCACGGTCACGCGCGAAATGCTGCGCAAGCGCCCCGAAATGGTCAAGGACGGCTGGCGGGTCGGCGCACGGGTGCCCGGCCGCGTCCTGCACGCGCGCTACAGCCGCTACATGCAGAGAATCGCCGAGGCATCGCCGGAATTGGTCGACGAACTGGCCGAAATCGGCGCGCGCTTCACGCATCACACCTCGATCGCGCCCACCGGCACGATATCCCTGTCGCTCGCCAACAATGCCTCCAACGGCATCGAACCCTCGTTCGCACACCACTATTTCCGCAATGTGATCCGCGAGGGCAAGAAGTCGAAGGAGAAGGTGGACGTATTCTCGTTCGAACTTCTCGCGTACCGTGAGCTGGTGAACCCCCGCGCCATGCCGAATTCGCAGAATCCGGCGGAAAAGCTGCCGGATTACTTCATATCGGCGGACGACATCGGCCCGAAAGAGCACGTCGACATCCAGGCGGCTGCGCAGCTGTGGGTCGACTCGTCCATCTCGAAGACGGCGAACGTGCCGACCGACTACAAGTACGAGGACTTCAAGGACATCTATCTGTACGCCCACGAACAGGGGCTCAAGGGATGCACGACGTTCCGCTTCAATCCGGAGGCCTTCCAGGGCGTGCTGGTCAAGGAGGAGGACCTGAAGAACACGACCTATGTGTTCACGCTGGCGGACGGCACCGAAGTCGAGGCGAAAGGTGATCAGGAGATCGAATACGACGGCGAGATGCACACCGCCGCGAATCTCTACGACGCGCTCAAAGAAGGTTATTACGGGAAATTTTGATCATGGCAAAAATCAAGATAGACAAGAAGATCACCAAGTACCGGGTGCTCAAGCCGGAGATCAAGGACGCCGCCGCGGCTGCGCCCAAGGAGGCCCTGAAGACGCAGGACAACGTCATCTGGATGCACGAGAAGCTCGAGCGGCCGGAAGTGCTGATCGGCTCGACCTACAAGATCAAGACCCCGGTCTCGGATCACGCGATGTACGTGACCATCAATGACATCGTGCTCAACGAGGGCACGCCGCACGAGCAGCGGCGGCCGTTCGAGGTGTTCATCAATTCGAAGAATCTCGACCATTTTCAATGGATCGTGGCGCTCACCCGCGTCATCTCGGCGGTGTTCCGCAAGGGTGGTGACACCACGTTCCTGGTCGATGAGCTCAAGGCGGTGTTCGATCCGAAGGGCGGCTACTGGCAGCCGGGGGGCAAGTTCATGCCCTCGACCATCGCGGAGCTTGGCTACGTCATCGAGCGCCACCTGCAATCCATCGGCCTGCTGAAGAAGCCCGAACTGGACGTGCACCAGCTCAAGATGGTTCAGGAAAAGCGCGCCGAGTTCGAGGCACGCGCCAAGCAGACGGATGCGTTCTCCAAATCGCATTTTCCCGAAGGCGCGCAGCTGTGCGCGAAATGCAGCACGGCCGCGGTGGTCATGATGGACGGCTGCCATACCTGCCTGAACTGCGGCGACTCGAAATGCGGATAGGCGTCGGATCACGCGCCAGGTCACCGGCATTGCGATCAACATAGCCGCGACGCGATATCTTGCGACCGCGGCGGTGATCGCGCTGCTCGCGCCGCCGGCGCGGGCGGCCGATCCGGTGCAAATGCCACCGCCGCCCGGGGCGCCTGCGAGCAGTCCCTTCGTGTATCCGACGGAACTGGAGCCGGACGTGCGCTTCTGGATACGGGTCTACACCGAGGTGGGAACGGGCGCGGGGCTGCTGCACGACGACCGCCATCTCGGACTGGTGTACGAGGTTCTGCATTTCGACGCCGACCTCGCCCCGCAGCTGCGCGAGAAGCGGGTGACGGAAGCCAAGGCGCGCTACGTCGAACTGCTGCGCCGCTTCGCGGCGGGCGGGGAGCCCGGCAACGCGCACGAGCGGCGCATCCGGCACGCCTTCGGCGAACAGGCATCGGCCGCGGACTTTCGCGACGCGATCACGCGCATCCGCTTTCAGCTGGGACAGGCCGACCGGTTTCACGAAGGTCTGCAGCGCGCGGCCGCCTGGGAGACGCACATTGCCCGCAGCTTGCGCGATCTCGGCGTGCCGGAGGAGATCGCGGCGTTGCCGCACGTCGAATCCTCGTTCGATACCGCGGCCTATTCACGCGTAGGCGCCGCCGGCCTGTGGCAGTTCATGCCCTCGACCGCACGCCGCTTCATGCGCGTCGACTCCCTGGTCGATCAGCGGCTGGATCCGTACAGCGCCACCGAGGCGGCCGCCAATCTCATGCTCTACAACTACCGGCTGCTCGGCAGCTGGCCGCTCGCGGTCACGGCCTACAATCACGGACCCGGCGGCCTGCGCCGCGCCCAGGACGAACTTGGCACCAGCAACATCGCCACCATCCTGCGGCGCTATCAAGGACCCAACTTCGGCTTCGCCTCACGCAATTTCTACGTGGCGTTCCTGGCCGCGCTCGAGATCGACCGCCGCGCCGACGGTTACTTCGGGCCGATCGTGCGCCTGCCGAACACCGAGAGCTGGACCACCGAACTGCCCGACTACATTCCCGTGGAGGCGCTGGCCAGGGCCTTCAGGGTCGACCTGGGGGCGCTCAAGGTGCTGAACCCGGCGCTGCGCCCGCCCATCTGGAGCGGCGCACGCTTCGTGCCGCGGGGCTATGCGCTGCGCCTGCCGGGAGCGGCGCCGGCCCCGGCCGAACTCGCGGCCGCGTGGTCGCGGCTGCCCGCGAGCCAGCGGTATCTCGCGCAGCGCAACGACGGCAGCCATCGCATGCGGCGCGGCGAGACGCTGGCGGTCGTCGCGTCCAGGATCGGCGTGAGCTTGAGCCGCCTGCTCGCGGCCAACGGCATGCGGAGCACGGCCACCGTGCAGCGTGGCGAGACGCTGGCGTTGCCGCTGCCGCTGTCGCGCGCCGGACAGGGGCTGGGCGCGGACCTGACGCCGTCCACCACCCGCGCACCGCCCACCGCCATCACGTCACCTGCCGCGCCAAACCCGGCCGCCGACCGCGCGCCATCCGATAGCGCCGCGCCGCCAGTCCCGCTGTTGGCGATGCGCACGCCCCCGCCTCTCGATGCCTCATTGCCGCCGCGTCCGCCGGCCGCTGCGTACCTGCACGCCTTCGGGTACCGGCAGATTGATGCGCCGGAAGCGCTCGACGAGCCGCCGCCGGCCGGGCAGTCAGCCGGGGAGGCGCCGCCGGCGGCTGGCGCAAGCGCCGCGCGCGCAGCGTCGCCTCGGTCACCCCAATCGCCCCAGTGGTCCGAGTTGCCCCAGCTGCCGCGCGGCGCGCCGCCCATCGAGGCCTCCCTGCCTGCGCGCACCCGGCGGGGCGTGCATGAGGCGGAGTTCGACTGGCAGCCGCAGAGCGCCGCACTGGCACCGGCGGCGGCCCCGGCGGGCAGCACCGACACATTGGATTACAGCGTCGGCGGCGATGGCACGGTGGTGGTGCAGCCGGCCGAGACGCTCGGATATTTCGCCGATTGGTGCGGCGTGAGCGTGGCGCGGCTGCGGGCGCTCAATCACCTCAAGGGAGCCATGGTGGCCCTCGGCCGAAGGGTCACCCTGGATCTGTCGAGGGTGTCCGCCGCGCAGGTGCAGACCGCGCGGCGCGCCTATCATCAGAGCCTGCAGGAGGCTTTCTTCGCCTTGCACCGCATCGCCAGTACGGACAGCTACGCCGTCAAGCGCGGCGAAACGCTGTGGAGCATCGCGCAAACGCACGCCGATCTGCCGATCTGGCTGGTGGCGCAATACAATCCGGACGTGGATTTCAACGAAGTGCGGTCGGGCACGCCGATCGTGCTGCCCAAGGTCGTCGCCATCAATCGCCGATGAGACCGCGCGCCCGCACGTACCGATCGAGCGCCGCGCGGGTATCGTGGGAGGGCAGCATCGCGATGTCGCCGCCGCCGACGGCACGGCATTGCAGATCGAGCCGGCGGCTCGCGGCCAGCCGCTTCAGTCCGGGCACCGTGAGCGCGAAATATGCCGTTTGTCCCCACGAGACCACGGGACGATACGCGTCGCCGACCAGGGCCGGCGGATCGATCGGCGTGAGCACCATGGGGCCGTCATCGAGCAGCAAGCTGAGTGCCGCGGGCGCGCGAATATCGGCGGGTTGCACGTCGTTGCCGGGGGCGATGTGAACCCACAGTCCATAGCTGTAGCTGCCCATGCGATTCCATTCGACCGGTCCGAGATAGGCGAAATTCGAGCGCTTGCCGAATGCCACCCCGGAGAGCTGCACGAACTCGATGGGATCGTCCAGTACGCCCACGGTAACGCCGGTACGCGGGTCGAGCACCTCGACGGTCTTCTGCGATTGGCCGGCGCAGCCCAGCGCGAGGCCGGCGGCCATGCCCAGCAAGATTCGCCATGAACGCATGCGGCCAGTATAGCCGGGACGTGAGCCACGGCAGATCCTCCCGGCCGCGCTTCACGGTATAATTTTGCCAATGTCAAATCGAAATCCACCCTGCCCGGCGAAACGCCGCGCCGTCCGTGCGCTGCTGGCGCTCGGCGCATCGGTGATCATTGCCGCGGCCGGCGAGCCCGGCGCCGCGGTCGCGGGGGAGATCGCGGCCGCAGACCGCGTCGTCGTCGTCAAATCGCAGCACAAGCTGTACCTGTACAACGGCAGCCGGCTGCTGGGGGCGTATCGGGTGGCCCTGGGATTGAATCCGATCGGCCAGAAGGAGCGCGAGCACGATTTCCGCACGCCGGAGGGACGTTACAGCCTGGCGCGGCGCAATACCCGCAGCGAGTACTTTCTCGCCATCCAGGTATCCTATCCGAACAAGGAAGACGAACAGCGGGCGCACAAGAAGGGCTGGGCTCCGGGAGGTGCGATCATGATCCACGGCTGGCCCAATGCGCCCAAGCATTCGCCAGAATATTACGCGTCAAACGACTGGACCGACGGCTGCATCGCCCTGTCCAATTCCGACATGGTCGAGGTTTGGCTGCGCACACAAGACAATACCCCGATCGAAATTCGTCCCTGACGGTGCCCCGTGGAAACCACGATTCTATCGAGTGACATGGTGGATGCGCGCGTCGGTCCCAAGGGCAGCCTCGAACAACTGTCGCAGCAGGAGATCGAGAGGCTGGCCGATTCCAGCCAGGGTGGCCTGTACCCGCTGTTCCGCAAATGCGCGCTCGCCGTCCTCAACTCGGGCGGCGACGTCGATGATTCCCGGCGGATCTTCGAGAAGTACCGCGATTTCGATCTGCGCATCGTGCGCCAGCCCTGGGGCATCAAGCTGGAGATCAAGAACGCGCCGGCCTCGGCTTTCGTGGACGGCGAGATGATCAAGGGATTGAAGGAGCACCTGTTCGCGGTGCTGCGCGATGTGGTGTTCATCTCGACGGAGATCATGGAGGGCGGCCGCTTCGACCTGAAGTCCTCCTCCAGCATCACCAATGCCGTGTTTCACATACTGCGCAATGCACGGGTGCTGGAATTGCAGATGCGGCCGAATCTCGTCGTCTGCTGGGGCGGGCACTCCATCGGCCGCGTCGAATACGACTACACCAAGAAAGTCGGCTATGAGCTCGGGCTGCGCGGGCTGGATGTTTGTACCGGCTGCGGTCCGGGCGCCATGAAGGGTCCGATGAAGGGCGCCGCCATCGGGCACTCCAAGCAGCGCATCGTCAACGGGCGCTATCTGGGCGTCACCGAACCGGGCATCATCGCAGCCGAGCCGCCGAATCCGATCGTCAGCCAGCTGGTGATCATGCCGGACATCGAAAAGCGCCTCGAGGCCTTCGTGCGCCTCGCCCACGGCATCGTGATATTTCCGGGCGGGGCGGGCACCGCCGAAGAGATCCTGTATCTGCTCGGCATCCTGCTCGACCCCGCCAATCAGGATCTGCCGCTTCCGGTGGTGTTCACCGGCCCGGCGGACAGCATCGAATATTTTCAGCAGATACACCGCTTCGTCGGCGCAACGCTCGGCGCAGCGGCACAAATGCGCTACAAGATCATCATCGACGACGCACCCGGCGTGGCCCGAGAGCTGGTGCAGGGTCTGAAGCTGATCCGCGACTATCGCCGCGCAAAGAGCGATTCCTACAGCTACAACTGGCTGCTCCGGATTCCACTGGAGTTCCAGCTGCCGTTCGAAGTCAGCCACGAATCGATGCGTGCGCTGCGCCTGTCGCATGACCGGCCGATCCATCAACGAGCGGCGGATCTGCGCCGCGCCTTTTCTGGAATCGTCGCCGGCAACGTCAAGGAATACGGGGTGAGCGCCATCGAGCGCCATGGCCCGTTCGAACTGACCGGGGATCCGTCGATCATGGAGCCGCTGGACGAGCTGCTGCGCTCCTTCGTCGCGCAGCGGCGCATGAAACTCGCCGGAGCCGAATACGTCCCCTGCTACCGGCTCGTCGCGTGAACACAGCGCAATCGATCCGCTACGTCTTCGACCTGCCGGACGGAACCAAGCGTGCGATGGATTTCCGGTTCGACGCGCGCGATTTCCGCCTGGCCAATGCGGTTCCGCCGGTCGCGCCGTTCTGGGCCGAGCTGGAATTCTGCCAATGCGCCAATTGTCCGCTGAGCGCCGCGCAGCAGCCGCATTGTCCGGCGGCGCTGCAGATGGTCGGCCCGATCGAGCAGCTGAAATCGCTGGTCTCGTTCGACACCGTTGCGGTCACGGTGACGCAGGCGGAGCGCACCATTCACGTCGAAACCTCGGCGCAGCACGCCATGGTCTCCGTGCTCGGCCTGATCATGGCGACCGCCGGCTGTCCATGGACGGATCATCTGCGCCCCATGGCGCGCTTCCACCTGCCGTTCGCGAGCGAAACGGAAACCGTGTACCGCAGCGTGAGCATGTATCTGCTCGCGCGCGAGCTGATGGGCGAGAGCGACGAGCCCGCGTACGACGCGCTCAAGGCGCTGTATGAGAATCTGCACGTCGTGAATCGCGGAATTGCGAAGCGCCTGGGCGCGGCGACGCGCACCGATCCTGCGAGAAACGCGATCGCGATTCTCGACACCTACACGACTTCACTACCCGCCGCGCTGGCCCGTTCTCTCGACGAACTCGAGCCGCTGTTCGACGCCTGGCGCGCTGAAAAAAAACAGGTCATTTAACTTACCGCGACAATGCGTGAGATGCGTATCCCACGCTCGCGGCACGGCCGGGACGGCGCCGGTTCGCTTGTGACACAGTTCCTGTCGATGACGGTGCGCGGGACGTACTGTCACCAACATCGAACGAGGCATAGGTGATGACCGACAGCAAACATCATGGTCGATATTCCGGAGCGGAACGCCGTGGTACGCGTGCGGAAACTGCCCCGAAGCCGACCACCGCGGGATCCCGCGAGGCGTACGCCAATCTGCTCAAGCGCAGCGAGAAGCCCGGCGGACGCCACTCGGCCATCACCAACAGCCTGTACAGCTGGCACAGCTACAAGAATTGGGCGGAAAAAATCCGCGGGTCCTTCGACGAGAAGAAATAACCAGGCCGCCCGGCCGCGCGCTCACGCAATCTCGGACAGCTGATTCAAGCCACTCAAAGGCTGCCGGAGCGGCTCCTTCGCCCTCAACCATGCGAGCATGGGCTTCCAGTCCTCGACATCCTGCGCCACCATCTGGCGCTTCATCTCGTGCAGCCCGAGACCGAATTCCGCCGCGCGCAGGTAATTCTGCGAATCGCGAAGAGTCGCAATGACCGGAATCCGCAGGGTGTCCAGAAAGCGCATCAGCTTCTGGTAGACGGTGGTATTGCGCTTCACCCGGTTGGCGACCACGCCGATGCTGTTTTCCTCCCGGCGTATCTTTGCGACCAGCAAAAGGTCGGAG
>Ga0182012_10000374_pt1 | contig 50463 bp, 47 predicted proteins | sample 612S2SmetaG_FD_120486 | JGI IMG/M metagenome (GOLD analysis project Ga0182012, IMG submission 120486) | Permafrost microbial communities from Stordalen Mire, Sweden - 612S2S metaG | ecosystem: Environmental > Terrestrial > Soil > Wetlands > Permafrost | place: Sweden: Stordalen | collected... | reverse complement strand
TACCACCCGTACTATCGCCGACATCATCTTCAGCGGCAATGCGCAGAAGTTTCGCGACATCCGCTGGATCTTTTCCCATGCCGGTGGCACCATGCCGTTCCTGATCGAGCGCTTTGTCCGCAATCCGCTGCTCGATCCGAACGCCAGGGCGGCCGCGCCGCAAGGGACGCTGGCCGAACTGAAGCGCTTCTACTACGACACCGCGCAGACCTCGAACCGAAGCGCGATGTCGGCACTCTCCGCCATCATTCCGGTCTCGCAGATTCTGTTCGGCACCGATTTTCCCTATCGAACCAGCATCGACCACGTCAAAGGATTGCGCGAGGCCGGCGTGTTCACCGACGCGCAACTGATGGACATTGAACGCGGCAATGCGCTGAAGCTGTTGCCGCGGCTGTCGAGCTAGGGGCTTTTCTGCTCAAAGGACCACGCGCGCGTGTTGCTAGTTCCTGGCTTGAAGAATGAACGCCGCGATATCCTGCGCATCGTTGCCATGGAGCGGCACGTTCGGCATGGTCGCGTGTGGCAGGTTCAAGAATGAGACAATCATATCGGCTGTGACATTGTCCTTGGCCGCGATGGCTGCAAAGGGAGGCGCCGCCATGGCTCTCCGCGGAGCCGTGGTTCCGATGCTGTGACAGCCCGCGCACCAACGCTCCGAGAGTCGCTGGCCGTTATCGACATTCTGAGCGAATGCCGTACCGCCGCATCCGAGCAGGGCAAGCGCGGCGGCGATGCTTGGAAGTTGATTCATGATCACTAGCCCCGGAAGCCTTATTGAAGCGGCTCGTCATCCCTGGTCGAGGGCTGCTCCTGCAGGGAGACGATATCCCCGCCGCCAAGATCTTCTTCCGGAGGCGGGTATGCCGGCGGCTCGCAGAATTGATCGAGCACGCCTTTCACGCCTGGGACATTTTCTGCGGCGACAATCGTCGCCTGACGGGCGTGGTCGCGTTCGACGACGCCTCGCAGGGTCACGATGCCGTCACGGACGGTGATATTGAGCCGGCGAGGCCGCCAGCTGGCTTGTCCGATCGCTTCGGAAACCGCGCGACGAATATCCTCATCGGCGAGTGGCGGATGGGGTACGTTGCGTGCGAGCCCGGCGGCAGCTGCAAGAAAATCCGAACGGGTCACGATGCCGACCACGCGCTTGCCGCGTACCACGGGCACGCGCTTGATGTCGTGGGATTCCATGATCCGCGCGATCTCATCGAGTGGCGTATCCTCGTTCACGGTCTTTGGATTCGGCGTCATGATTTCATCGACCTTGCGGCCATACGCGTGCACGAAGTCGGAGGCGATCCGGTCCCGGCCCACCAGGAAGCTCAGCCACCGGCCGCGCTTGCGTTCGGTTCCGATCTCGGCACGGCGGATGAAATCGCCTTCCGAAAGAATTCCGATCAGATTGTCCGCGGCGTCGACGACGGGAAGCCCGCTGATGTGGTGCCGCAGCATGGTGTCGGCGGCTTCGACGACCGTACTATCGGCGCCGACCGTAATCACGTCCGAGGTCATGATATGATGCGCCAGCATCGCTGGTCTCCAGATCCGGTATGCGCCTGCGATAAGGTAGTCGAAAAGGCCGCCCTCGGCTTGATTAGGGTCAACCTTGCTTTGGCGGCCGCCGCTCAGCCGTTGGCAAGGTTGGCCTGTCGACTCGGCGCCAGAACTGCGGCAATGGCGTCGTCAACGCGCTCCAGCCAGACGAATTGCAGCTTGTCGCGCGCGCCCTGGGGAATGTCGTCGAAGTCGCGCCGGTTTCGGGCGGGGAGCATCACCCGGGTCAGGCCGGCGGCGGCGGCGGCGACCACTTTCTCCTTGATGCCGCCGACCGGCAGCACCAGGCCGCGCAGCGATATTTCACCGGTCATGGCGGTGTCGCTCCGGACCGTGCGGTTGGTGAGCAGGGAGGCCAGCGCGATGAACATCGCAACGCCCGCGCTCGGTCCATCTTTCGGCGTGGCGCCCGCCGGCACATGAACATGGATCTCGCTCTTCTCGAACAGCGAGGGATCAATCCCCAGATCGGCCGCGCGGCTCTTCACCAGGGTCAGCGCCGCCTGAGCGCTTTCGCGCATCACATCGCCGAGCTGGCCGGTCAGGATCAGGGCGCCCTTTCCGGGGACGCGGGTAGCCTCGATGAACAGGATGTCGCCGCCGACCGGCGTCCACGCCAGCCCGGTCGCCACACCTGGGATGCTGGTGCGCATGGCGATCTCGCTTTCAAATCGTGGCGGCCCCAGCACGGCGGTGAGGTCCTTGGCACCCAGTACAACCCGGTTCGAACTGCCCTCGGCGATCTGCACCGCGGCATGCCGGAATGCCCTGCCGATTTCGCGTTCGAGCGAGCGAACGCCGGCCTCGCGGGTATAGCCCTTGATGATCAGCCGTAGCGCCTCGGTATCGATCTCGGCCTGCTCGTCCTTCAGCCCGTTGGCCTCGCGTTGCCGTCGCACCAGATAGCGCCGCGCGATCTCCAGCTTTTCGTCCTCGGTATAACCGGGCAGGCTGATGATCTCCATGCGGTCCTGCAGCGGACCGGGAATTGTATCCAGCAGGTTGGCGGTGGCGATGAAGGCGACGCGTGACAGATCAAAGGGAACGCCTAGATAGTTGTCGCGGAAGGTGGCGTTCTGCTCGGGGTCGAGAACCTCGAGCATCGCGGCCGATGGATCGCCCTGGATGCCGCGTCCCATCTTGTCGATCTCGTCGAGCATCATCACGCAGTTGCGCGATCCGGCCTTCTTGATCGCCTGAATGATGTTGCCGGGCAGGGCGCCGATATAGGTCCGCCGATGGCCGCGGATTTCGGCCTCGTCATGGACGCCGCCGAGGCTGACGCGGACAAAGGCGCGATCCATCGCCCGGGCAATCGACTGCCCCAGCGAGGTCTTGCCGACGCCGGGCGGCCCGACGAAGCACAGGATCGGCGCCTTGCCCTGCGGGGCCAGCTTGCGAACCGCCAGATATTCGACGATCCGGCTCTTGATCTTCTCCAGGCCGAAATGATCCTCATCGAGAATGCGTCGTGCTTCGGCGATATCGATTTCCTTCTCGGCCGGCAGCGCCCAAGGCAGCTCGATCAGCCAATCCAGATAGCTGCGCACCATGCCGGCTTCCGCCGCCGCTTCCGGCATCCGCTCGTAGCGACGCACTTCCTTGCGCGCCTGGCTTTCCGCCTCCGGTGGCATCTGCGCCTTGGCGATCGCCGCGTTCAACTCCGCGACTTCCTGCGCCTTGCCGTCGCCTTCTCCGAGCTGGCGCTGGATGGTTGCCATCTGTTCGCGCAGGATAGCCTCGCGCTGACGTTCATCGAAGGTGGCTTTGGTCTTTTGTCCGATCTCGTGCGTCAGTCGCAGCACCTCCAGCCGCTCGGCGAGGCGACGGGAAACCTTTTCCATGCGCTGCGACAGGTCGATGGTCTCGAGGATCTCCTGCTTTTCCTGCGGCTTGATGTCCATGTAGGAGGTGGTGAGATCGGCGAGCGCGGCAGGAGAGGTGGTCGCCTGAAGTGCTGCGACCAATTCCGGCGGCGCCTGCGGAAGCAACTGGATGGCTTCGATGGCCTGCTTCTGCAGGTTTAGGAAGCGCGCCTCGATTTCCGGCGAGCTGGATGCGGGCTCCGGGATATGAAGCACCCGGGCGACGAGAACGGGCGTGCCGGGAAGGAAATCGAGGATACGCGCGCGCTGGATCCCCTGGCAGATGATGTGGTGGGTTTCATCAGGTCCGGTTATGTAACGGACAATATTGGCGATCGTACAGATCCGGTTGAGGTCCTCCGGACCGGGCTCGTTGGCTTCGGGGTTTCGCTGCAAGAGGATGCCGACCGGCCGCTGCTCGCGCAACGCCTGTTGCGCGGCGGCGATCGATCGCGGCCGGCCTATCGTGATCGGAGAGACAACCCCTGGAAACAGAACGGTATTGCGGACCGGAACGATGATCAGGGCATCACCGGGGATCGGCGCGTCGACTGATCCAGAGCTGACGCGGGAAGAGACCGGGCCCGGTTGTTCGTTGGCTTGCGGCATGGCGGTCCTCACTCAGGCCTTTGACAGGCGCAACCCGACGCAACCGTGAACGGCAAAACGGCTGACGGCGTAAGCCCCGGCCGGCAGTAGAATGCGACGTTCGAATCGGCCTTGCGGAAGCTCAAGCCGATGAATCCGCGCATTGCGCAGCTCGGCCGGCAGCACCCGGTGGCCCCGGATGACGAGCATGCCCTCGTCGATCACGGCCTCGACCTGATCGGGATCGACGCCCGGCAGCGCGATCAGGATCAGGAGTTCGTGGTCGGTCTCCAGCACATCGATCGGCGGTTCCCAGCAGGGTTCCCGCGAACCAGCCCGGACCTGCAGGCTGAAGAAGCGCTGATGTAATCGTTCAGCGCGGGCCAGCCGGTCGATGGCCTCTGACAACATCCAGTTGATCGAATCATCGTCCGACATTTGCGTTCTCGTGCCATTCCTGAATGGCTGGCATCCGCTCACCCCAGGACACCGATGCAAAACGACCCTCGCCGGCAATAGTTCTACGCCGACGCTGTTCCGTCAACCGGCAACAACGAGGCAAGCGTGGCTGATCGCCGCTATGGATTGGCCGAGGCCTCTGACCGCAGGCGCACAATGACGCCTGCGGCAATCTGCATGGTGCTGCCGATTCCCCACGCGAAACTGATCACCAGAGCTGTGCTCGCGAGCGCCGTCTCGTCGAGCACGATGCTGGAGACTGACACCACCGCCGCCATTGCAGCGAGGAAGGTGCCGGCTGCGCTCAGCAGTTCCACGGTGTCCGCGCTGGAACCGAGCCCGTGCCGCAACGGCAGGTGCATGCGGTGATGGCTCGGGACTGGTGGCAGGTCAATGCCGAGATAGAAGCCGGCGGCCCCGTAGAGCATCATCGCCAGCACGGTGGCGGCCGAGCCGATCAGTTCAATGTCGGCTCTTCCCACATGGGCGGCAACGAACAGACCGCAGGACGCGCCCGTCAACGCCAGTCCGGTCCGCTCAAGTACATGAGCCCACCGGCTGATGGTCGAGCGGGTATCCCATGATTCCCTGCGCTTGATCATTTTGCTCTGCCTATCAAGCTGGAGCTGGGGAGCCATTGACAAAGATCAAGATGGCTGCATCGCGCGGTTTTCGAAAAGGCTGATGTTATTTGCTGGCATGTTGACGAGAATCAAACTGCCCTGCGGCTTTGGGGCCAATATGGCAATTGGGCGATATGACCGCCCGTCTAGCCGGCCGGAGGACAATTGACCCAATTACAGTCAAGGAGCCGCAGCGAAAATATTTCAAAGCGGGCATTCACAGGCGTCACTGCGAGCGTTCTATCGCTTACCGACCGCTCCATTGTCGAATCCCGATCCGAACACCAGATCAAAGTGCCGCACTATCTCACCGCGCATTACTGGTGGGCCTATGTGCACCCCAGGGCGGTATGGGTTTTCGAGCGACAATGGCTTGTCAACCTCATTCTGTGGGGCAACTATACACGGCTGCGCGACGCGGCGATGGCCGAGCTTGGGGAGGTGCTTCCCGGCGCGACCTTGCAGGTGGCGTGCGTGTACGGCGACCTTACCGGCAAACTGATCGATCGGGTCGCCGCCGGCGGCGGCCGACTGGACATTGTCGATGTACTGCCGACCCAACTGGCAAATCTGCGCGGCAAGCTGCCGCCCGCCGCGCCGGCGCAATTGCTGGCCATGGATTCCGCCGATCTCAGGATTCCGGATGCCAGTTACGACCGGGCGCTGTTGTTTTTCCTGTTGCACGAGCAGCCGGCAGCACACCGGGCTCGAACGCTGAGCGAGGTGTTTCGCGTGGTAAGGCCGGGAGGAAAGATCGTCATCGTCGAGTATGCGCAGCCGCGCTGGTGGCATCCGCTGCGCTATCTGTGGCGGCCCTTGCTCGCGGCGCTCGAGCCTTTCGCGCTCGATCTTTGGCGTCAGGAGATCAGCGATTTTCTGCCCGAGGCCGCGCGGGCCGCATGGCGCAAACAGTCCTTCTTCGGCGGCCTTTACCAGAAGGTCGTGATCAAACGCTGAGTTGATCAGCGGAGTGGAGTGCGCCTACGGCTTCGGATCCGCCAGCCACGCCGCGATCTGGGCGCGCTCTTCGTCTGAGATCTCGGTGACATTTCCCGGCGGCATCGCGCTCGACCAGGCGGCGTTACGGCCGATCAGCCGGGCGTTGCGGCGGATGTGCTCGGAATCGTCGAGCAGGATGCCTTTGGGCGCGGTCGTGATTCCCGGCCAGAGCGGCTCGGCGGCGTGACACATGCTGCATCGCGATGTCACGATGCCTTCGACATCGGCGAAGGTTGTGGGCTCGGCGAGCGATACCGTCTTGGCATCGCGCGGGCCGGCGGCGGACAACAGGCCGATCGTCACCATGCCGGCGAAGGCTGCACCCCACACCCACCACGGCGAGTTCCGCCCGGCATGGCGTTCGTTGAAGAAATGCCGGATGATCGGACCGAGCGCCAGGAAGATCGCGACGATCAGCCAGTTGTAGCGGGTGGCAAACAACAGCGGATAGTGATTGCTGATCATCAGCGCGATCACTGGCAAGGTCAGATAGTTATTATGGACCGATCTTTCCTTGCTGGTTTGACCAAGCTTGGGATCGGGGGCTTTGCCGGCTAGCAACGCCGCCACGATCTTCTTCTGGTTGGGGATGATCACGGTGAACACATTGGCGACCATGATGGTTCCGACCAGCGCTCCGATCTGGTTGAAAGCGCCGCGACCGGAGAGAACATGGGTGAAGGCATAGGTGAGTGCGACCAGGAACAGATAGCCGCCGATCGCGAACGGCAGTTCATGTCGGGCGAGACCGGTTCGGCAGGCCGCTTCGTACAACAGCCAGGCCAGCGCCAGGCTGCAAAGGCTGAACAGGCCGGCCTGCAGCGGCGTCAGGTCGAAGTTCGCTTTATCGACCAGGAATAGCTCGGCATCGAGATAGTAGACCACGACCATCAGGGCAAAGCCGGACAGCCAGGTGGTGTAGGCCTCCCATTTGAACCAGGTGAGCTCGTCCGGCATCTTCGTCGGCGCCACCAGATATTTCATGATCCGATAGAAGCCGCCGCCATGGACCTGCCAGGCCTCGCCGTAGACTCCCTCGGGCAGATCGCGGTCAGGGTGCAGGCTGAGGTCGAGGTGAATGAAATAGAACGAACTGCCGATCCATCCGACGGCAGCCACCACGTGCAGCCAGCGCAGGATCAGGCCCGCCCATTCCGAAACAACCGATGCCCACATGACCGCCCCTTGTTGATAGATGATTGCCGTAGCAAACCGCGCAGGAATAGACTTTAGGGCCTCCCGTTGATCCATCGCAATGTGTCGGCTGCCGCTTTTTGATGCAATCAACGGCGAGATCATGCGCAAACGGCGTCAGAACTGTTGAAGCCAAAGAACGGCGCCCAGTCGCTGGTTCAGACGCAAGCCAATTGCGGCTCGATGCCTGCTTCGCCAGGGCACCTCCGAATGCATCAGGTTGCCGCTCTTGACACCGTAATGGGGCTGCGGCCGGTACTGTGCCTGTTCGAGGGCGTATCGCTGCATTCGCGAGAACGGACCGGGACACCTTCAGTTGATCCGTCACCATGTCGAAAAAGCTCAATCCTCGATATAGGATTGCTTCCGCGCTTTGGTGTTTGATACCAGCTGAGCCATAAATTCCGATGCAAAGCGAGCCTGCCAAAGTTACCAAGCGCGATCTCTTGTCCCTGATCGGAGCGGTCTCGGGCAGCGCGGCGATGTATCACGCCATGACCAGCCTGGGATTCGCCGCCGACTCCGGATACCTGGGTCCGATCAGGCTCGAAGGCGATCCGAAGGGCGCCTCCGTGCTGATTCTCGGCGCTGGGCTCGCCGGCATGACCGCCGCGCTTGAGCTGCGTCAGGCTGGATACGAGGTGAAGGTGCTCGAGTTCAACAGCCGCCCGGGCGGCCGCAACTGGACCTTGCGGGGCGGCGACTCATTCACGGAACTCGGTGGCATGAGGCAGACCTGCGAATTCGATCAGGGTCTCTACATCAACCCCGGCCCATGGCGCATTCCCTATCACCACCGCGCGGTGCTTGATTACTGCAAACGGTTCGGTATCGCACTCGAGCCCTTCATCCAGCTCAATTACAACGCGTTCTTGCACAGCACCAAGGCGTTCGCGGGCGCGCCGCAGCGCATTCGCGACATCAAGGCGGATTTCCAGGGACAGCTTGCGGAATTGCTCGCCAAGACAACCCAGCAGGGTAGGCTTGACGAGGTCTTGTCGAAAGAGGATCGCGAGATCCTGATGCAGGCGCTGAGGTCGTGGGGCGCGCTGGACCAGAATTACGCCTACAAGGCCAGTCTCGTTTCGGCTGATTTTCGCGGCTATGCCAGGGCTCCCGGTGGTGGCCTCGATGCCGCGCCGATCCCGGGAGAGCCGATCGATCTCACCGACATCCTGGAATCGAAGCTGTGGCGCTATCTGCAGAATTTCGCGCTCCATGCCTTCCAGACCACCATGTTCCAGCCGGCAGGCGGCATGGACATGATCGGCAAGGCGTTCGCGCGGGAGCTCGGCGATGTCATTCGCTATGATGCCAAGGTGACCCGGATCCAGCAGGATGATAGCGGCGTCACGGTGAGCTATGTCGACCTCGGGGATCCGGCGACGCCGCAGCTGGCCAAAGCCGATTGGTGCGTCTGCACCATCCCTTTATCCATCCTGAGCCAGCTTCCGATCGATGTCGGCACCCGGATGAAAGCCGCCATCGATGCCGTACCCTATGCGGCGTCGGTCAAGATCGGCTTGCAGTTCAGGCGCCGATTCTGGGAGGAGGACGAGGCAATCTATGGCGGCATCAGCTATACCGACCTGCCGATCCGGCAGATCGCCTATCCCAACACCGGCTACAACAGCACAGGCAGAGGGGTGCTGCTCGGCGCCTATGTTTTCGGGGGCGCCAATGCCTACGAACTCACGTCGATGCCGCCGGCAGAGCGGGTCGCCCGCGCGGTCGAATGCGGTGCCATCCTTCATCCGCAATACCGGGCCGAATATGAGAACGGCGTCGCCGTCGCCTGGCATCGCATGCCTTTTGCCCTGGGATGTGCCGGCAGCTGGACCGACGCGGCGAGGGCGGCGCATTACACCGACCTGTGCCAGATCGATGGCAGGATCGTGCTGGCGGGCGAGCACGTATCCTACCTTCCGGCATGGCAGGAGGGCGCCATTCTATCGGCCCTCGATGCCATCACCCGGCTGCACGAACGGGTCGTCAAAACCTGAAGCCAAAGCCTGTAGCTATGCCTCTAAGGCTTTGTTCTTGTTGCGGGTATCATCCAGGCCATGCAGTTGAAGTTGAGCCTTCGCCACGTTGCGGCCTTGATGATCTCGGCCGCACTCCTGCAAGTTTCGTTGAAGGCCTTCGCACAAAGCTCCGGGTCCGAACCCACCTTGAGCGCCGGCTTTAGCTTTTCGGAGAACAGCGGCGAGGAATTGTTCGCAAGTGTCTGTCAGGGCTGCCACATGTCCGACGGCAAAGGTGCGACGGGAGCCGGAACCTATCCGTCGCTCGCGGCCAACCGCAAGCTCGAAGCGGTCGGATATGCTGTTGATGTCGTCGTGAATGGACAGCGGGGAATGCCGGGATTCGGGACCATGATGAGTGACGATCAGGTTGCCGCTGTAGTAAATTATCTGCGCACCCATTTCGGCAATGCTTACCGGGATGCAGCTACGCCCGAGGACGTCAGGGTCGTCCGCCGGTAAGCCCGCGGCGGCTCGCTAGCCGGCCGCTTCTCGCGGCCGGCTCGCATCTGGAAGCGGCGCTCAACTTAGCAGTCGCATTAATTCACCCCAGCGGGTGCCGAGATTGCGCCGCCTTGGTAGCGCGACCAGCCCGGTTGTTCCCACGGAGCGGGCCAGGCATAGGCGTTGGCGTTGCGAGATTGCTCGCTCAGCGCTGCCCGGTCTGCCTTCGGGACCCGGTGATGCTGCGCAGCGGCGGCAATCTGCACTGTGGACGCTGCAAACAAAGCCGAGCCAATGAGTGTCAGGATAATTTTTCGCATTTTTAAGTCTCCCTTGTTCGGGTGCGAAGCAATAGTGATGCAAGGCATCTCGCTTCCTCCGCCCCTGAATCTCTATCTAACGTTGGGCCATCGGAATTATCAGCGTCCGGGAAGTCACGAAGCGGCGAGCAAATTTATTGGTCAGCGGCGTTTTGCGGCTAAATATTCAGCAGGCGGACCTAGCCGGTGGCTTCTGCTTCAGGCCAAACACCTTTATAGACTTCCCTGAGATGATCCGGTTCAATGGGCCACGGCCTGTCAATGTGAGCGAAGCCTATGAAGAAGCTCGTGTTTGCCATTCTCTTGATCGCATCGCCCGCGCTTGCGCAAACCAAATTGGTGCCCAAGGGCGTCACCGCGCGCGTCGACAATTGCGCGCCGATCGGCCGGACGGAAGACGGCAAGCTGGTCTATTCGATGAAGTGCGAGAACATGCCGGCGCCCCCGCCTGCGGCGCCGCAGGCTGAGATCAAGGAGACGCCGGCCCCCGAGCCCGAAATCCACCGCAGCGGAATTTTCGGAATGTCCTATGAAATGAAGAAGCCGGACCAGTAGGCCAAGGCTTTGCAAGAAGCGCCGCGGCCAGGCCGGATGAGTGCGATCGGCGCTCGGCTGGAATGCGCCTTGCTTGGTTCTGGTTCGGTTACGATGTAGCCGTCAACATGCGTTCCCTTCCAGTCAATTACAGGTTTGATGCATGAGCCAACTCATTGTCCACGCCGGCGACTTCACCTTTCAGGCCAGGTTTGAGGAGCAGCTGGCGCCGAAGACCTGCGCGGCCTTCCGCCGGGCGATGCCGTTCGAGAGCCAGGCGATCCACGTGCGCTGGAGCGGAGAGGGAGTCTGGATGCCGCTGGGCGACCTGGATTTCGGTGTTTCCTATGAGAACCACACCAGCTATCCCGCGCCGGGCCAGATCATCCTCTATCCCGGCGGCATCAGCGAAACCGAGATTCTGCTGGCCTATGGCGGCGTGCATTTCGCCAGCAAGGTGGGCCAGCTCGCGGGCAACCACTTCATCACGCTGACATCGGGGTTGGAGAATTTGTCCGCACTGGGAAAGACCGTGCTGTGGAAGGGCGCCCAGAAAGTCCGCTTCGAGGAAGTCTAGATGGCGGAAGCCTCTTACCCCAGGGATCTCCACGGCTATGGCCGCAACCCGCCGGATCCGCGCTGGCCCGGACAGGCGCGGATCGCCGTGCAGTTCGTGGTGAATTTCGAAGAGGGCGGCGAAAACAATATTCTGCATGGCGACCGCGCGTCGGAAGCCTTTCTGTCCGACGTCCTGGGCGCGCAGCCTTGGCCGGGACAGCGCCACGCCAACATCGAATCGATGTTCGAATATGGCTCGCGCGCCGGCTTCTGGCGGTTGTGGCGGATGTTCGGGGAACGCCGGCTGCCGGTGACGGTATTTGGGGTTGCGACCGCGTTGAAGAGAAATCCGCCAGTGGTGGCCGCCATGAAGGAGGCGGGCTGGGACATTGCCAGCCACAGCCTGAAATGGGTCGAACACAAGGACATGTCGGAGGCGGAGGAGCGGGTGGAGATCGCGGATGCGATCCGCGTTCACACCGAGGTCACCGGACAGCGGCCGCTCGGCTGGTACACCGGGCGGACCTCGATCAACACGGTGAGGCTGGTGATGGAGGCCGGTGGTTTCCTTTATTCCTGCGACTCCTATGCAGACGATCTGCCGTACTGGATCAAGGGCCCGGCGGGGCCGCACCTGATCATTCCCTACAGCCTCGATGCCAACGACATGCGCTTCGTCAACGCTCAGGGCTTTGGCGGCGGCGACCAGTTTTTCACCTACCTCAAGGACAGTTTTGATGTGCTGTATGCCGAAGGCGATACCTCGCCGAAGATGATGTCGGTCGGCCTGCACTGCCGCGTCGTCGGCCGTCCCGGACGCGCGGCGTCGCTGATGCGCTTCCTCGATTATATTATCAAGCATGATCGGGTGTGGGTGCCGACACGGTTGCAGATCGCGCAGCACTGGCACGCCAATCTGGCGCATCTTGCCATCAATGCACCGAGCGTCGGGTAAGCGGGACGATCATGTCGCAGAAGACGCTCTCCGAGTTGAACGCCTGCAGCAAGGATGACTTTATCGCCGCGCTCGCGAATATTTTCGAATACTCGCCTTGGATTGCCGAAGAGGCTGCGTCGGCGCGGCCGTTCACCGGCGTCAGGCAGCTGTTCGATGCGATGAAGGCCGCGGTCGGCCGCGCGCCCTCGGACCTGCGCCTGGCGCTGATCAAGGCCCATCCCGATCTCGCCAACAAGACGCAGCGCGCCGCTGGGCTGACCGCCGAATCCGACGCGGAACAGAACAGCCTCGGGCTCGACCGGCTGTCGGACGCCGAATACGAGGCCTTCGAGCGCGTCAACAATGCCTATCGGGCCAAGTTCGGCTTTCCCTACATTGTCAGCGTGCGCAGGCACACCAAGGACTCCGTGCTGCGCGATTTCGAGCATCGCCTGCCCAACGATGCCAATACCGAAATGCAACGCTCGGTCGAGGAAATCTGCCGGATCGCGGCCTTGCGACTCGATCATCTCGTCGTCGGCGACGATCGATTGCAAGTGCATGGCCGGCTCTCGACCCATGTGCTCGACACCCACAGCGGCCGGCCGGCGGCGGGGATCGCGCTCGAATTGATCGAGCTATCCGAACTCGGCATTCCCCGGTTGGTGACGCGGGCGACCACCAACGCGGATGGCCGGACCGACCAGCCGTTGATCGGCGGCCGTCCGGTGCCGATCGGCCGCTACGAGCTGACTTTCCGCGTCGGCAAATACTTTGCCGACCGGCAGGTGCCGACATCGAATCCGCCGTTCCTCGACCAAATTCCGCTGCGGTTCTCCGTCAGCGAGCCCGAAGGCCACTTGCACGTGCCGCTCCTGGTGACACCCTGGAGTTACGCGACCTATCGCGGCAGCTGAGCGACCGGGATGCCGCCATCCTTGTGGCCGCCCTTGCCGCAACAAACGTCGATCGTGCGATGGGGCACGAGGGCGCCCCTACGCCATGTCACACGTGCTGCGCCGAGGCGGCAACCGCCGCCGCGTCGGCTGCCGCGCTTTCCTTGCTGCCGAGGCCGTTGAAGAACGCGTTCAGCAGCACCGCGACAACGGCGCAGAGCAGGATGCCGGATTCCAGCAGCGGCTGCAGATCGTGGGGCAGGTTGTGCAAAAGAGTGGGAGCGGCGAGCGGGATCATGCCGAAGCCGACCGAGACCGCGACAATAAAGAGGTTGAAGCCGTTGGTCTTGAAATTGACCGCGGTGAGAATGCGCGCGCCGGTCGCCGCCACCATGCCGAACATGACAAGGCCGGCGCCGCCGAGCACCACCTGGGGCACGGCCTCAACCAGCGCGGACATCTTCGGCAACAGGCCGAGCAGCATCATGATGCAGCCACCGGTGACTGTCACCCAGCGCGAGCGCACGCCGGTCACGCTGACCAGGCCGACATTCTGCGAGAACGAGGTGTAGGGAAACGTATTGAACACGCCGCCGATCACGGTGCCGACGCCATCGGCGCGCAGACCGCGGGTCAGCGCATCCCGGTCGATGGTCTTGCCGGTGATTTCGCCCAACGCCAGGAACATGCCGAGCGATTCAATCATCACCACGACCATCACGATGCACATGGTGACGATCGGCACCAGGTGAAACTCCGGAATGCCGAAGCGGAACGGGAACACCAGCGCGCCCCAGGAGGCTGCCGCGACCTTCTCGAAATGCATCACGCCGAGCGCGCTGGCCAGGATCGCGCCGGCAATGATGCCGAGCAGCACCGAGACGTTGGCGATAAAGCCGGTGCCCCATCGGATCAGACCCAGGATGACCAGCAGCACGAACAGCGCGATGCCGAGGCCCTGCAGCTGACCGTAAGCCGGATTGGGAAAGGCGCCCTGCACGCCGTCGACCATCTTGGTCACCGTCGGCAGGCCGCCGCCGGCCCAGTTGATGCCGACCCGCATCAGCGAAATTCCGATCACCAGGATGATGCTGCCGGTGACGACGGGCGGAAACAGCGGCAGCAGCCGGCTGATGAATGGCGCGGCAAGTATGCCAAATAGGCCGGCAGCGATCACCGATCCATAGATGCCGAGCAGCCCGATATCGGGGGAGGCGGCCATCGACAACATCGGCCCCAGCGAGGCGAAAGTGACGCCCATCATCACCGGCAGCCGGATGCCGACGCCGGGAAAGCCGATGCACTGCACCAGCGTGGCAATGCCGCAGGCGAACAGGTCGGCGCTGATCAGGAAAGCCACGTCTTCGGGCGATAATTTGAGCACGCGCCCGATGATCAGGGGTACCGCGACCGCGCCGGCATACATCACCAGAACATGCTGCAAGCCGAGCACCAACAAGCGCGGTGTCGGCAGGATCTCATCGACCGGATGGATGGGGGGGCTCATGGATTGCTCCTCCTGGCTGAAGGCAATGGTTTGTGTTTCGACCAGCTTGAGCCAATACAAACCCCGTGCCAACGACGCCGACTCAACGCACGGACCTGCCTGCAAAAAAAGTAGCAAGTTAGTTGACAGCGGCCCTTAGCCGAGCGGCAGCCACACAATCCCGCAGGGGCCGTTGCAGTGATTGCAGTGCACTGGCTGGCCGAACGTGCTCGCCAGCTGCCATTCCTGGGACTCATTGCTCCATTGGGCCACCGCGTGGCAGACGATATCATCGGAGTGGCAATCGCGGCAGACCGGCGTCGATCGTGCCGGCCATGTCGCTCGCCGTTTGACGATTTGCGCCGGCTCCGCATTCGAGTTGAATGGATTGAGAAGTAATGCCTCTCGCATGCTGTCTTCCTGGCGAATCGGACTTTGGAAGTTTCCTCCCGCATGAGTTTAGCGCTGGAGTGACGGGCGTGTCCCAGCCGATGCCCGCCGTTGCTGTGGACGGATTGTGGCGGTCGGCTGCGAATTCAACGAAGGCGGTATGCCGCTCTTGGCGTCAAGCCTTTCGGGTGCGACCGGCTACCCGAACTTCTCCTGCAGCCGCGGCCACAGCCGGTCCGGCTTGAACGGTGACTCCGTGAAGCGGATCCCGGTGGCATCCGCCAGCGCGTTGCCAAGCGCCGCGGCCACCGGATTATAGGGACTTTCGCTCATCGACTTTGCGCCCATCGGCCCGACGCTGTCGAAGGTATCGGCGAAATAGACTTCGGTGCGCGGAATATCGGCGAACGAGGGCAGGTGGTAGTCGCGGATTTTGGGATTGACGACGCGGCCACTGTCATCGATCACCATCTCCTCATAGAGCGTGGCGCCGAGCGACTGGGCGACGCCGCCCTCGACCTGGCCACGGCACTGCATCGGGTTGACGACCCGGCCGGCATCGGCGGCGTGCACGCTTTTGAGAACCTTGATCTCGCCGGTGGCTTTGTTGACGGCGATGCGAAAGCCCTGGACATTGAAGGCGACCGAGCGCGGCGTACCTGCCGAGGTGCCGCTGGCGCAAAGCTGCTTGCCCCCTTCGTGGGCGGCCTTTGCCAGCTGCGCAAAGCTGAGCCGCTGCTTGCCGCAGGCCACGGCATCATCCTGGATCACACAGGATGCCGGATCGGTCCGGGTGATCTTGCCGGCGAGAGACTTCAGTTCGCGCGCCAAGTTTTCGGCCGCGGCCTGGGTGGCGAGCCCGGCCACGAAGGTCCCGGTGCTGCCGTAGGCGCCGGTGTCATGGCCGCCATGGGCGGTGTCCGATTGCCTGAGGCTGATCTGGTCGACGGTGGTGGAAAGCGCGGTGGCGGCGATCTGCCGATGTACCGTCGAGGTGCCGTTGCCGAATTCGGCGGTGCCGACCGTCAGCTCAAACCCGCCATCCTCGCGCAAGGCCACCATGGCGTCGGCGAAATGCCCGTCGGGTGGTACGGTGTCGATCATGGTCAGCGCCAGGCCTTCGCCGGTCAGCCAGTCGGGCGAGAGTTCTGGTATCGCGGTGTCGGCCTGCATCGCGCGCTCGACCAGATCCAGGCACTGGTCGAGGCCGTAGGAGCCGATCAACACGTCGTTGTGGTCGGCGGCGGGCGGCGACAGCATCGGATCGCCAGGCTTGATGATGTTGCGGCGGCGGAAGTCGTACGGGCTGATACCGAGCTGCCTCGCCAATTCATCGACCGCGGCTTCCACCGCGAACAGGGTCTGCGGCAGGCCATAGCCGCGAAAGGCGCCTGCCGGCACGGTGTTGGTGTAGGCAGCGACGGCGTCGACCTTCTTGTTGAGACAATTGTAGACGGCGATGCATTCGCCCACGGCATGAAACAGCACCGGGCCGGCGTGATTGCCATAGGCGCCGGTGTTCGACAGCACGTCGAGCTGCAGCGCCGTGAGCTTGCCGTCCTTGTCGGCGCCGGCCCTGACCGTGACGCGCATCGGATGCCGGGTCGAAGTGGCGATGAACTGTTCCTCGCGGGTCAGTTCGAGCTTGACCGGGCGGCCGGTCTTGAGCGCAGCCAGCGCCAGAATGTCCTCGACAAACATTTCCTGCTTGCCGCCGAACCCGCCGCCGACACGTTCGCAATAGACCCGCACCTTGTCCGGCGAGAGCTTGAAAATGTCGGCCAGCGCGCGTCGCGTCAGGAATGGCGTCTGGGTGCTGCAACGAACGTTCAGGATGCCGTCGGCATCGAGCCAGGCCAGCCCGCCATGGGTTTCGAGCGCCGCGTGCTGGACCCGTTGGGTGGTGAAGGTGCCCTGATAGGTGACGGCTGATGTCGCCAGCGCCTGCGCGACATCGCCGAACTCGCCGTGGCTCTCGGCGACGATGTTGCGCGCCGCATCGGCGATCCCTGGGACGCCCGTCTTGTCGCCGTGGATCGCCGGTGCGCCCGCGGCGATCGCCTGAGCAGGATCGATCACGGCCGGCAGGATCTCGTATTCGACCTCGAGCCGGCGGCAGCCTTCTTCGGCGGCGGCTTCGGTCTCCGCCACCACCGCGGCCACCTTCTGTCCGATGAAGCGCACCACGCTGTCGAGCACGCGGGTGTCATCAGGATCCATCCAGGTCTTTTCGTGCCGTGCCGTCGAGAACAAGACATCCGGAACATCTTCGGATGTCAGCACCGCGTAGACGCCGGGCACCGTCAGCGCCGCGTCCTTGTCGATGGCGACGATCCGGGCATGGGCATGCGGCGAGCGCAGCAGCTTGATGTGCAGCAGCCCTTCGAGGGCGATGTCGAAGGTGTAGCGCGCGGCGCCCCGCACCACCTGCGGCCCGGCCGGCGCCGGCAGGCTGCGCCCGAAGGCAAGGCCAGGGGCGGCGTCTTCGACGTGGGTCTTGCCGTTGAGCGCGTCCTCGATGGCGCGATAGCCGGTGCAGCGGCAGAGGTTGCCCTTCAACGCGTTGCCGAGGTCCTGCCGCTGCGCCTGGTTCAGCGAGGCGCAGGTCAGGATCATGCCGGCGGTGCAGAACCCGCACTGGAAGGCCTGGGCATCGAGAAAGGCCTGCTGCATCGGATGCAGGGCGCCGTTCGGCGCCAGGCCCTCGATGGTGGTGACGGCATGGCCGTCGGCACGGAAGGCTGGGATCAGGCAGGAATGCACCGGCTCGCCATCGATCAGCACGGTGCAGGCGCCGCAGTCGCCGGCGTCGCAGCCTTTCTTGACGCCGAAATGGCCGAGCTCGCGCAGGAACGTGCGCAGGCACTGCCCGGCCCGCGGCTGTTCGGAAAATGCTTTGCCGTTGATCTGGATACTCATGCCACGCCTAACCTTGCAATTCACCGCGGATTTCCTCGGCCAGCCGCAGCGTCATGTGTTTGCGCCAGGCCGGCTTGCCGTGGAGGTCGTCGTGATAGAGCTCGTCCGGCACCCCTTGCAGGATCGCCTCGCGCAGATCGGCGGTGCTGGGCATGGCCGCAAAAGCCAGCCGGACCGGCCGCACGGTTGAAGCCGTCACCGTCAACCGCATCACGCCCTCGCTGTCGAGGCTGCCGATCAAAAGTGCGCCGGAACGCCCGACCGGCGTCAGCGCGACTTGCCGAAAGGCCGTGCGCCGCTTCAGCGCCGCGACGGGAAGTTCGATCTGGCGCAACAGATCGCCGGCTTCGAGCACATTGCGGTTGTTGCCGATCACGAAATCCAAGGCATTGAGCTGCTGCTCGCGGCCGTCGGCTTTCCAGATCGTGCAGACGCCGTCGAGCGCCGAGGTCAGCGAAATCATCGGTCCGGCCGGCAGCGACATGCAGACATTGCCGCCGACGGTTGCGGTCTTCCAGATCTTGAAGGACGCGAGAAAGGCCCGGCAGCACTGGTTGATCACGGGCGCGGCGAGCCAGTGTGGCGGACAGGCCAGCGCGTCGAGCTGGGCGATGGTGCAGGTCGCGGCGATGGTGAGGCCGCGCTCGCCGATGGTGAGCGCCGGCCATTTCAAATCGGAAAGATCGATCAGCCGCCGCAGATGGACCTGGGGCTCCGAAAACAGCCAGGTGCCGCCCGCGAGCCAAGCATCGCCTGCCGTCCAAACGGGCAATTGGGTCCGCGATTGCGGCCGCGCGACCGAATTTATGGTGTTCAAATCCATGGATAGGTGAGAACTTTCAACGCGATGGTTTGATGCCTCCAGGGTCTTGCAAGACCGGCGCCAACTCCTTCAGGGGATCGAATGGTCCTTGATTTGCAGGGCTCCTTCCCTGGGGTTTTGCAAGTTCGATTTAAGGCCAAAGGTTGACAGCATGGACGCCAAGCGCGCGATCTGGATCAAGGACCCTCTCGCCATTCTGGCCGACGGCGCCGAACGCGGCATCGTGGTGCAGAACGGCCGGATCGTCGAACTGGTGCCGAAGGGCGGCCAGCCGGCCACGCCGGCGGCGTTCTTTGAAGCCGGCGACCACGTGGTGCTGCCGGGTCTGATCAATACCCACCATCATTTCTACCAGACGCTGACCCGGGCCTTGCCGGCGGCGCTGGATCGCGAGCTCTTTCCATGGTTGCAGGCGCTCTACCCGGTATGGGCGCGCCTGACCCCGGAATCGCTTCAACTCGGGGTCACCGTGGCGATGTCGGAACTGCTTTTGTCCGGCTGCACCACTACCACCGATCATCACTACGTTTTTCCCGCCGGTCTGGAGGATGCCGTCGATATCGAAGTCGCGGTCGCGCAACGCCTGGGGGTGCGGGTGTTGCTGACCCGCGGCTCGATGAACCTGTCGCAGCGCGACGGCGGGCTGCCGCCGGACAGCGTGGTGCAGGATGAAGATATCATCCTCGCCGACAGCGAACGCGTGGTGGCCAGGCATCACCAGCGCGGCGCGGAGGCCATGGTGCAGATCGCGCTGGCGCCGTGCTCGCCGTTCTCGGTGACGACGTCGCTAATGCGCAAGACCGCCGACCTTGCCGCCAAGCTCGACGTTCGCCTGCATACCCACCTGGCCGAGACCGAGGACGAGAACAAGTTCTGCGAACAGATGTATGGCTGTCGGCCGCTCGATTATCTCGATCAATGCGGCTGGCTCAACGCGCGGACCTGGCTCGCCCACGGCATTCATTTCAACGCTGCCGAGATGCGGCGGCTGGGGAAGGCCGGCACCACCATCAGCCACTGTGCCTGCAGCAACCAGGTGCTGGCCTCGGGCTGCTGTCCGGTCTGCGAGATGGAGGAGGCCGGGGTCAAAATCGGTCTGGGGGTCGACGGCTCGGCGTCGAATGACGAATCCAACCTGATGCAGGAGGTGCGGGCGGCCTTCCTGCTGCAGCGCGCGCGCTACGGCGTCGGCCGCGTCAGCCACAAGGATGCGCTGCGCTGGGCCACCAAGGGTTCGGCGGCCTGTGTCGGCCGCCCCGAACTCGGCGAGATCGCGGTCGGCAAGGCCGCCGATCTGGCGCTGTTCAAGCTCGACGAACTGCGCTTCTCGGGCCACGGCGATCCCTTGGCCGCGCTGGTGCTGTGCGGGGCGCACCGCGCCGACCGGGTGATGGTGGCCGGCCACTGGGTGGTGTCCGATGGCGCCATCCCCTCGCTCGACCTGCCCGATCTGATCCACCGCCACAGCGCCGCCGCCCACGCGATGCAGGTGGGGTGAACGCGATGCGGCGCCCCACCGCGATTGGATGGCAATGGCGGCGATCGTGTCTATCCGTGTAGGGGCGGCCCTTGTGGCCGCCCTGCCGCATCAAATTTTGATGTTGAATTGGTGGCACGAGGGCGACCACAAGGGTCGCCCCTACGGAATAGACATTGCGCAAGGGCGCCCGCAACGGGCGCCCTTCATGTCGGTCAAAACGGCTGACCGCTACTTGCCGGGGATCTTGTCGTCGATGCCCTTGACGTAGAAATTCATGCCGAGGATCTGGCCGTCGGCGAGATGGTCGCCGCCCTTGCATTCGACGGTGGTGCCATCCTGATTGACGACCGGGCATTTGAAGGGATGCAGCTTGCCGGAGGCGAGGGCGGCCTGGGTGTCCTCGGCCATCTTCTTCACGTCGTCAGGCATGTTGGTGTAGGGCGCCATGGCAAACATCTTGGTGTCGAGCCCGCCCCAGGTATCCTCGGATTTCCAGGTGCCATCCAACTGGGCCTTGACGCGGGCGATGTAGTAGGGCGCCCAGGTGTCGAGGATCGAGGTCAGCTGCGCCTTGGGTCCGAACTTGATCATTTCGGAGTCCTGCCCGAAGGCGAACTTGCCGCGCTCGCTCGCGACCTGCATCGGCGCCGGCGAGTCCGTATGTTGCATGATCACGTCGGCGCCCTGGTCGAACAGCGCCTTGGCGGCGTCGGCTTCCTTGCCGGGATCGAACCAGGAATTGACCCAGATGATCTTGACCTTGATATTGGGGTTGATGGTCTGGGCGCCGAGCATGGTGGCGTTGATGCCCGAGACCACTTCCGGAATCGGGAATGAAACGATGTAGCCGAGCACGCCGGCCTTCGACATTTTGGCCGCGATCTGGCCCTGGATGAAGCGGCCCTGATACCAGCGCGCCGAATAGGTCGCCATGTTGGCCTCGCGCTTGTAGCCCGAGCAGTGCTCGAAATGCACGTTCGGATACTTCTTCGCCACTTTCAGCGTCGGATCCATGTAGCCGAACGAGGTGGTGAAGATCAGCTTGTTGCCGGCCCGGACCAGCTGCTCGATGGCGCGTTCGGCGTCGGGGCCCTCGGGGACGTTCTCCAGGTAGGTGGTCTCGATCTGGTCGCCGTATTCCTTGACCAGCGCCTGGCGCGCCAGCTCATGCTGGTAGGTCCAGCCGAGGTCGCCGACCGGGCCCAGATAGATGAACCCGACCTTCAACTTGTCGGCGGCCAGGGCGCCATGGCCAATACCGCCGGCCAGCAGCAGGACGGCCGCGGCGGCCGCATGAAGTAATTTCCTCATCATTTGATCTCCAGACAGTCGGGGGGAGCGGAAGTCCCGAACGTGGCGCCCCCTCGCGCAACGTCCGGAAGATCAAGTCAGCGGTCAGGCACAAACACGGTACCGAGCGCGGCGGGGGCGGTCGAGCCTCCGGTGCGCGCGCGCGAGATCAGGACCAGAACGATCACGGTCGCCAGATACGGCAGCGCCGACATGAACTGCGAGGGAACGCCGAGGCCCATGGCCTGCGCGTGCAATTGCAGGATGGTCACGGCGCCGAACAGGTAGGCGCCGAGCACCAGCCGGCCCGGGCGCCAGGAGGCGAACACCGTGAGCGCGAGCGCGATCCAGCCGCGGCCGGCCGTCATGCCCGGGATGAAGAACGGCGTGTAGGCGAGCGGCAGATAGGCTCCCGCAAGGCCCGCGCAGGCTCCTCCGAACATTACCGCGAACATTCGGATCCGGAGCACGGGATAGCCGAGTGCATGGGCCGAGACATGATTGTCGCCACAGGCCCGCAACACCAACCCGGCCCGGGTCCGGTAGAGAAAGAGCCAGACCGCTGCGACCAGCGCGAGCGAGCCATAAACGAAGGCGTCCTCGCCGAACAAGATCCGCCCGAGCAGCGGAATATCGGTGAGGCCCGGGAGGTAGAGATGCGGCGCCGGCGTAATTCTTTCGCCGACAAAACCGGCGCCGATCAGGCCGGACAGGCCGATGCCAAGGATGGTGAGCGCCAACCCGGTCGCCACCTGATTGACGGCAAGGCCGAGCGTCATGATCGCAAAGCAAAGCGACATCAGGGTGCCCGCGATCATCCCGCAGATCGCGCCGACCACGATGGAGCCGGTCAGCCAGGCCGTGGCGAAGCCGCAGGCGGCGCCGACGATCATCATGCCCTCGACGCCGAGGTTGAGCACGCCGGCGCGCTCGGCCACCAGTTCGCCGGTGGCGGCGATCAGGAGCGGTGTCGAGCCTGCGAGCACCGAGAGAATGATGGCTTCAAGCAACCCCACGGGACACCTTTGACGACGCAAAAATCAGCCGGAAACGGTAGAGGATGAGGGAATCGCAGGCCAGCACGAAGAACAGGAGGATGCCCTGGAAGACCTTGGTCACGTCCAACGGGATTTTCATGGCGATCTGGGCCTGCTCTCCGCCAATGAAGGTGAGCGCGAGAAAAAGTCCAGCAATCAATATTCCGATGGGATTGAGGCGTCCGAGAAAGGCGACGATGATCGCGGTGAAGCCATATCCGGGCGAAATGCCGGGCTGAAGGTGGCCGATCGGTCCCGCCACTTCGATGATGCCTGCCAATCCCGCCAGCGCGCCCGACAGGGCGAAGGTCGTGAGGATCAATTGGTTGGAATTGAACCCGCCGAAGCGCGCGGCGCGGGGTGCTGCGCCGACCACGCGGATTTCGAACCCCATGATGGTCCGTCCGAGCAGCACCGTCGCCGCGGCAACGACCGCTAGCGCGATGATGGCGCCGAGATGCAGCCTGCCGCCCTCGATCAGGACCGGCACGGTGGCGACCGGATCGAAGTCGGCGGTGGTCGGAAAATTGAAACCGGCCGGATCGCGCCATGGTCCGCGGACGAGGTAGTCCAGGAAAAGATCCGCCACATAGACCAGCATCAGGCTGGTCAGGATCTCGCTGGCGCCGAACCTGACCTTGCACAGCGCCGGGATCAGCGCATAGAGCGCGCCGGCCAAGGCGCCGAGCAGCAGCATCGCGGGCAACACCCAAGGTCCGGCGTAGGTGCCCTGGGTTTTCACGGCAAGCCAGCTGCCGGCGACGGCGCCGATCAGAAATTGTCCTTCCGCCCCGATGTTCCAGGCGTTGGCGAGATAGCAGAGCGACAGCCCGATCGCGATCATGACGAGCGGTGTCGCCTTGACCGCGATTTCCTGCAGCGAATAGCTGTCGGTCAGGGGATCGATGAAGTAGACGCCGAGCGCGGAAACCGGATTCTTGCCCAGGATGGCAAACAGGATGCTCATGGTGACGATGGTCAGGCCGATGGCGATCAGCGGCGACACCAGCGCGATGGTGTTGGATCGCTCGGCGCGTTTTTCAAGCACCAACTGCATGCGCCGGTTCCTTCTGCTCCAGACTGCTTCCGCCCATCAATAGTCCGAGCTTCTCGCGATTGGCATCGTGGGTCGAAAGCGGTGCCGAGAGATGGCCATGAAACATCACCGCGATCCGGTCGGTGATTTCGGTGAGTTCATCCAGATCCTGGCTCGTCACCAGCACGGCGGCGCCATGGGCCGCGAGATCGATCAGCGCCTGCCGGATGACGGCCGCGGCGCCCGCGTCCACGCCCCAGGTTGGCTGGCTGACCACCAGGACGGAGGGGTTGCGCAGGATTTCGCGGCCGACGATGAACTTCTGCAGATTGCCGCCGGACAGGCTTGCGGCCTCGGGATCGCGCTTGGCCTTGCGGACGTCGAACGCGTCGGTGACGCGGTCGACCGTCGATAACGTCGCGGCGGTGTTGATGAACCCATGCTGGACCATCCCGCTGGCGGCATGGCCGGTGAGCAGGGCATTCTCGGACAGTTTCATCCGTGGTGCGGTGGCGTGACCGAGGCGCTCTTCGGGCACGAAAGCCGCGCCGAGCTTGCGCCGCTCGGTGATGGAAAGATGTCCCGCGGCAACCCCGTCGATCACGATGGTGCCGGGATCGCCCGCCAGCCGTTCGCCCGAAAGGGCTGCAAAAAACTCGTCCTGGCCGTTGCCGGCGACGCCGGCGATGCCCAGGATCTCGCCCCCCTTCAGCTCGAACGAGATGTGCCTGAGCTTGACGCCGTGAGGATCTTCCGGCTCCAGGCTGAGATCGTTGACGACGAGGCGCGGCACCGTGGTCTGCCGGCCCGCCTCGGCCTTGACTTCCCTGATGTCGGCGCCAACCATCATGCGCGCCAGCGAGCCCGCGGTTTCCAGGCGCGGGTCGCAGGTCGCGACCTTCTGGCCGCCGCGCAGGATGGTGGCGGTATCGCACAGCCGCTTCACCTCTTCCAGCTTGTGGCTGATGTAGAGGATCGCGCGGCCCTCGGCCTTCAGCCGCTCCAGCACCACGAACAGCTGATCGGCTTCCTGCGGCGTCAGCACGGCTGTCGGCTCGTCGAGGATCAGGAATTTCGGGTCCTGCATCAAGGCGCGGACGATCTCGATGCGCTGGCGCTCGCCGACCGAGAGCTGCCACACTTCGCGCTTCGGATCGAGCGGAAGTCCGTAGACATAGGACACCTGTTCCAGACGCTCGGACATGTCCTTGAAGGATTCATTGCCGTCGAGCCCGAGCGCCACGTTTTCGGCGACCGTCAGATTGTCGAACAGCGAGAAATGCTGGAACACCATGCCGATGCCGCGCGCGCGCGCCTGCGACGGTCCGGACAGCACCATCCTCTCACCGTCCCAGCGCATCTCGCCGTCGCTTGGCTGGATCAAGCCGTAGATGGCCTTGACCAGCGTCGATTTCCCGGCGCCGTTCTCGCCAAGCAAAGCATGGATCTGCCGCGGCCAGATCTCGATGTCGATCTTGTCGTTGGCGAGAAAGCTGCCGTAACGCTTGGTCAGCCCAAGGGTCTGGAGCAGCGGCGTTGGACCGGATGGCTGGCCGATGGGCGTCGGATCTAACATCGCTGATCACGCGTCGGAGGGGTGGCTGCCCACAATACTGGGCCAGTTTAAGTTTCGACGTAAGTGGGGAAATGCGCCGGCCCTTGCCGGAGAGGCGATGGTGCCTGCTGATTCCTTAGTTCGCGCCGTGGCGGGCTTTGTCTGACGGGATATTGGTGGTGACGTGCATATGATGTTGTCTTCGCCGTGCATATGCTGTTGCAGAATTGTGACAATCGCGGCAAATCGCAAGCGCGCGAATCCCGCTTGCCTCGATTATGAGCAGGGGAGTTTCATCGTATACAGGCGCGCTGAACGCCGACCTCGGTTGCATCAGCGTTGTCGGCAATAGTTGCAGAAACGCTTGAAATGCAGGCTTACCCTGGCCAGCCCATTCAGTTTTTGGGTTAACTTGATGCATTGCAGCATGAAGTTTTTACTACCTGAGATGTCATTGTTCTAGGCGCTCTTGATGAAAAGTGTGGCACGCCCCGGAAATATTTGAGGCTTTTAAACGTTGGCAAATAGCGCAAGGGTTCCCTCAAGACTTGGATCACACGATCGTAACTTGGGGGTTTGCTTGATGTCCTACCGACTAAAAACAATCGCAGCCGCGGCGCTCGCATTTGCCGCGCTTGCACCAATGAGCTTCGCCGGTGCGGCAGACTTGGCTCCAATGCCGGTCAAGGCGAAGAAGCCCCCGCCCGACTCGCCGTTCTTTTTCGTCATCGATGATCGGGTGACCTACTCATGGCAGCCGAACGGTACCGATCCCGGTGTTTTCACTCCCAAGGCGGGCGGCGGCTTCGACAGCAAGACCGCGAAGTCCTATTATTCGTTCACCCATTTCGATGCGTGGGCCTACGGCACCAACTTCTTCACCATATCCATGATCAAGTCGGACCATAACGATCCCGCGGCCGGCTGCGCATTCCCCGGCACTGGTTGCGCCGGTGCGACTGAATTCTACGGCTTGTTCCGCAGCACGTTCGGATGGAACGAACTCTTCAACACCAAGGCCTTCAGCATTGGGCCGCTGCATAACATCTCGTTCGAGATTGGCGCCGACGGCGAGGCTGAAAACAACGCGCTGGCTCCGGCCAAGCGTGACTTCGTTGCCGGTCTGCAATTCGCCTTTGATCTTCCCTATAAGGGCTTCTTCAACGTAGTGCCCTTGGCGTACAAGGAGATCAATCACAATGCCTTCACGGAGTGCGCTCTCGGTGGCATTGTGAATGTTACCTGTACCCTTGACGGCAATACGAACTTCAATACGACGTGGGCGGTTGAGACCAACTACTACATGGATCTGGGCTTCCTGCCCGAGAGCATCCAGTATTTCGCCATAAGCGGTCGCGCCGGTTGGTATGGACCGAAAGGTAACTCGAATGCGCCGCTCAATAACGCTACCCCGTCCGCGGTCGAACTCAACAGCGAGCCGATCCGCCTGACCTTCGACGCCAGCAAGGCGTTCTGGGGCCCGAAATACGCGCAGTTCGTGACTACTTGGGTGGCCTATCGTTACTGGCACAACAAGTTCGGTCTTGACGACACTAACCCGGCCAACGGCGTCTGCTATACCAATGGTGTGAACAATCGTACTTGCAGTGAGCAGGGGGTTTACACCGGCATCACCGTGAAGTTCTAACCGGCTGACTGACTTCCAATTGAAAATGATGGCGCCGCGATGAACCCCGCGGCGCCATTGTTTATTGACCGATCGAGATTTCCGGCCGTTATATCAATCGTTCCAGACGCCGTCGTGCAGCGCCTCGGCCTCGTCCTCCAGCAGTGGGCCGATCACCTCGGTTGGCCGCTGGCCGCTCCTGAGCACGTCGCGGCAGGGCAGATCGAGCGTGGGGTTCTCCGGATGATTGCCGGTGAGCCTGCGCAGGCGATGTTCGCTTAAGCCGTAGACCAGCCGGCCGATGCCCGCCCAGTAGATCGCACCGGCGCACATCGCGCAGGGCTCGGCCGACGAATAGAGCGTTGCCCCCTTCAGCACGTCGGGTCCAAGCGTGGTGCAGGCCAGGCTCGCCAATAACCGCTCGGCATGCGCCGTGCCGTCACGGGACGGCATGTAGCCGTTCTCGGTCTCCAGCAGCACATTCTGCTTGTCGTCGACGAGGATGGCGCCAAAGGGATGATTGCCATGCGTCATCGCCCGCCGGGCGACGTCGAACGACCGCCGCAGGAAATGCGCATCGCGTTCGGCAGTGGTCAGTTTGGAAAGATCGTGCATCGGCCGTTTCCCCCTTGCATCGGCACGCCGCGCTGCGGATGGTTTGCCGGTCATCGTCGCCGGGCGGGTGGGTGACGAGGGCGCCCACAAGGGGCGCCCCTACATTTCGAACGGACCCCCAGGCTAATGGCCGGCCATGTGGCGGCCGATTTCGGTCAGGTTGGCTTCGCTGGCGCGGGCCTCGTAGACCAACTGGCCGTGGAACATCACCACCAGGCGATCGGACAATTCCAGGAGTTCGTCGAGATCTTCGCTCACTAAAAGCACTGCGGCGCCGCGGTTGCGCGCGGCCATGATCTCGGCGTGGATCTGCGCCACCGCGGCGAAATCCAGGCCGAAGCAGGGATTGGCGGCGATCAGCACCTCGACTTCGCCCCCCAGTTCGCGCGCCAGCACCGCGCGCTGCACGTTGCCGCCGGACAGCGATGCAATCGGGGTATCGGGGGAGCGGGTCTTGATCTTGTAGAGTGCGATCTTGCGTTCGGCGCTCGCCCGGAAGGCCGCCTTGTTCAGCCACCAGCCGAGGCTAGCGAACGGCGTGCGATCGAATTCGCGGAAGGCCAGGTTGTCGGCAACGCTCATGCCGGCGACACAGGCGTTCTTCAGCGGCTCTTCCGGCAACAGCGACATCTGGTGCCGGCGCATTTCCTCGCGACTGGCGTGATAGATCTCGCCGGCGACGCGGATCTCGCCGCTTTCGGCCTCGCGCTGGCCGGCCAGTACCTCGACCAGCTGGCGCTGGCCGTTGCCGGAGACCCCGGCGATGCCGACGATTTCCCCAGCGCGGACGGCGAGCGATACCTGGTGAACCGCGATCGCCCCGGCATCGTCGCGCGCCTCGATATGGCTCAACTCGAGCCGCGTCTTTCCGACATCGCCCACCCGGGCCGGCTGCAGGGTCAGCTGTTCGGCGCCGATCATGGTGCGCGCCATGTCGTCCGGTGTGAGGTCCTTGACCCGGCCGTGGCCGGCGAGTTTGCCGCGTCGCAGGATGGTCACCTCGTCGGCGAACGCCATCACCTCGCGGAACTTGTGCGTGATCATCAGGATGGTCAGATCGCCAGCCACGACCATGCCGCGCAGCATGCCCAACACCTCATCGGCTTCGCCCGGCGTCAATACCGAGGTCGGCTCATCGAGAATCAAAAAGCGCCGTTTCAGGTAAAGCTGCTTGAGGATTTCGCATTTCTGCCGTTCGCCGGCTGAGATGTCGGACACCCTGGCATCCAGCGGCACCTTGAAGGGCATGCGCGCCAGGAAGGTTTCGAGTTCGGCCTTTTCCCGGGGCCAGTTGACGACCGGTGGGACATCGTCGCGCGCCAGCACCAGGTTCTCGGCCACCGTCATCGCCGGCACCAGGGTAAAATGCTGGTAGACCATGCCCAGCCCAAGCGCGTGGGCATCCCTGGGATTGGCGATCGCCTGTTCTCGGCCGCCGACCAGCACGTTGCCCTCGGTCTGGTGATAATAGCCCATGATGCACTTCACCAGCGTGCTCTTGCCGGCGCCGTTTTCGCCCAGCAGCGCATGGAACGAGCCGGGTCGCACCTTCAGCTCGACATTGTCGAGGGCTGCGAAATCGCCGAACCGCATGGTCATGGCCAAGGCATCGACGCCCAGCGCCCCGCTCGGCATCGGCATTTCGCCGATGATCATGCCAGCGCTCCGATCACGTCGGCCGAGGTCGCGACCGCGCCGAACACGCCGCCCTGCATCTTGATCATCTTCAGCGCATGCTCGTGATTGCCCTTGTCGGTGGCGGCGCAGCAGTCCTCGACCAGCACGCATTCGAAGCCGCGGTCGTTGGCCTCGCGCATCGTGGTGTGGACGCAGACATCGGTGGTGATGCCGGTCAAGACGATGTTCTCGATGCCGCGCAGCCGCAGCATCAGCTCCAGATCGGTGGCGCAGAACGATCCCTTGCCGGGCTTGTCGATGATGGGTTCTCCCGGCAGCGGCGCCAGATCGGGAATGATCTCCCAGCCCGGCTCGCCGCGCACCAGCACGCGGCCGCAGGGGCCGGGATCGCCGATCCCGGCGCCGATCTGGCGCGACCGCCACCGTTTATTCGCCGGCAGATCGGACAGGTCCGGGCGATGGCCCTCGCGGGTATGGATGATGTGGAAACCCTTGGCCCGCATGGTGGCCAACAGCCGCTTGATCGGCTCGATCGGCGCGCGCGTCAGCGACAGGTCGTACCCCATCTTGTCGACATAGCCGCCGACGCCGCAGAAGTCGGTCTGCATGTCGATGATGATCAGCGCGGTGTTCTCGGGGCGGAGATCGCCGTTGTAGGGCCAGGCATAGGGCTCGGACTTCAGATAGCGTTCGGCCATGTCACTCTCTTCGGTCGGTTAGGAATTCATCGGGTGATCGACAATTCGGCGGGGGCGCCGGTCAGGGTGCGTTTCGGCGAGCAGGTGATGATCATGATCGCCAGCGTCAGGATATAGGGCGCGGCATTGAACAGGTGATAGCCCGAGGTCACGCCGACCGACTGCAGCGCCGGGCCGAGGGCTGCCGCGCCGCCAAAGGCGAGCGACGCCCACAGGCACAGCATCGGATCCCAGCGCGCGAAGATCACCAGCGCCACCGCGGTGATGCCCTGTCCGCTGGACAGGCCTTCGTTCCAGCTCCCGGGATAGAACAAGGACAGGAACGAGCCGCCGATGCCGGCGAGGCAACCGCCGACCATGGTGGCGCGCAGCCGGATCGCCAGCACCGAATATCCCATCGCGCGCGCGGCGTCCGAACTTTCGCCGGCGGTGCGGATCAACAGGCCCCAGCGCGTGGTGCGGAAGGCCCAGGCCAGGATCGGAGCGAGCGCAAGGCCGATCAGGAACAGGACATTGATCCGGAGCGCCGCGCGGACCTGCGCGATGTCGCTCCACCAGCCGAAATCGATCGCCGGCAGCCGCGGCGCGGTCGGTTCGATCAAGGGCTTGCCGAGATAGAACGCCAGGCCGGTGCCGAACAGCATCAGCGCGATGCCGACGGCGATGTCGTTGACGCGCGGCAGCGAGCAGATGCCGGCATGCAGCGCGCCGAGCATGGCGCCGGTGACGCCGGCGGCGAGCACGCCGAGCCAGGGCGAGCCCGTGAGGTAGGAAATGCCGTAGGCGCTCATCGCGCCCATCACCAGCGTGCCTTCGAGGCCGAGATTGATGCGGCCGGAGCGTTCGGTGATGCACTCACCGAGGCTCACGAACAGAAAGGGTGTGGAGACGCGGATGGCGCCGCCGAACACGGCGAGCGGGACGGTCCAGAGGCCGATGGTTCCATCCGCCATGTCAGGTTTTTCCTTTCAGGAAGCCAATGCGTCCATACACGGCATCGCTGGCCAGAACGAACACGAAGATGATGCCCTGCAGCACCTGAACCGAGGCGTCGGGCAGGCCGAGCCGGCGCTGCAGCAGGCCGCCGCTGGCGCTGATGCCGCCGAGCAGGATCGCCACCGGGATCGTGGCCAGCGGATTTTGCCGCGCCAGGAAGGCGACCAGGATGCCTGTGAAACCATAGCCCGCGGCCAGGTTGGCGTTGGTCCGCCCCTGCACCGCGGCGACCTCGACCATGCCGGCCAGGCCGGCCGCGCCGCCTGCCAGGAAACAGATGGTCAGGATCAGTCGGCCGACGCCAAGGCCCACGATCTTGGCGGCGCGGAGGTTGCCGCCGGCCACCCGCGCGGCGAAGCCGAAGGTGGTGTGGTAGATCAGGATGTAGGAAGCGATGGCGGCGATGATGCCGAACACCAGCCCCCAATGGATGTCGGTGCCGGGGATCGATCCGATCATGTTGGCGGCGCCGATGTCAGGGGTCGACGGCTTGTTGAGGCTGGCAGGATCGCGCATCGGACCCTCGACCAGATGATTGAGGATGGCGAGCGCGATATAAACCAACAGCAGGCTGGAGATGGTTTCATTGACGCCGCGGTACTGACGAAGCCCGCCCGCCAGCATGATCCAGAGACCGCCGCCTATGATGCCGGCGGCCGCCATGGCCAGTTGCACCGCCAAAGGCGGCGCCGACGGCATGACCAGCGCAGCGCTGGTCGCCGTCAGCGCACCGATCAGCAGCGCGCCTTCGCCGCCGATGATGACCATTCCGAGTTGGGCGGGCAGCGCGGTGCAGAGCGCGGTCAGGATCAGCGGCGCCGCCCGCGTCAGCGTGTTCTGCCAGGAAAACCAGGTGCCGAACGCGCCCTGGTACATATAGAAGTAAAGATCGAGCGGGCTCTTGCCGAACAAGGCGACGAAGACCCCGAACACCCCGAGCGCGCCGACCAGCGCCGCGCCCGGAATGAGAATGTATTCGATGGTCCCGCCGTAACGCTGCAGGAATTCCGGATCCGCGGCCGGAGCGATCGCACTGGCTTCGACGGGATCCGAAATTTCTGATGTCACGAAGTGGCTCCGATGACGCCCTCCACCAGGTAGTCCATTTTTTCGAGCTCGGGATCCTTCTGGCCGCGCGCGGTGCCGGAAGCGATCACGGTCTTGCCCTTGTTGTCCGCGATCGGGCCCTGGAAGATGGTGTAGGTGCCTGCGGTGAGCTTGGCCTTGACGTCGTCGGCCTGCTTGCGGGCTTCCGCCGAGACCGCCTCACCATAGGGGGAGACCTTGACGATCTCTTCCTTGAAGCCGCCGCGATAGAAATTCGGGATGGATTCGCCCGATGCCATCATCTTCACGAACTTCGGGTAGAGCGCTTCCCAGTTCCATTCCGCGCCGGTCAGATAGGCCTTCGGCGCCAGCGCCGACTGGTTGACGTGATAGCCGCACACCATCGCGCCGCGGCGCGCGGCGTTTTCCACCATCGTCTTCGGTCCGTCGACATGGCAGGTCAGGACGTCGACGCCCTGGTCGATCAGGCTGTTGGTGGCTTCCGCCTCCTTGACCGGCATCGACCAGTCGCCGGTGAAGATGACCTGGGTGGTGGCCTTCGGATTGGCGAGCTTGGCGCCGAGGGTGAAGGCATTGATGTTGCGCAGCACCTGCGGGATCGGCTTGGCGGCGACGAATCCGAGCTTGCCGGTCTTGGTGGAATGGCCGGCGACGATGCCGGAGATGAATTGCGCTTCGTCGATGTAGCCGAAATAGCTGCCGGCGTTCTTGGGATCCTTGTCTGTCCACAGACCGCCGCAATGCTCGAAGCGCAGCTTCGGATACTTCGCCGCCATCTTGATCATATGCGGGTTGTAATAGCCGAACGAGGTCGGGAACAGGAGCGTGGCGCCATCGAGATTGATCATCGACTCCATGGTCTTTTCGACGGCGTCGGTTTCCGGGACTTTTTCCTCCTCGACCACCTTGATGCCCGGCATCTTCTTGAGCGCGGCCGCGCCCTGCGCGTGGGCCTGGTTGTAGCCATAGTCATCGCGCGATCCGACATAGATGAAGCCGATCGTGGTGTCGGCCGCAAACGCGGAACGGGCGCCGAAGGCTGTGCCGAGCGTCAGGGCGGCGCCGCCTTGCAAGAGATGCCGTCGTGAAATCCTGCCAAAATCCATGGTTGCTCCTTTGGCGGATGGACCGCCGCTAATTCGCGGCTTCGCCGACGCGGCGGAGCCCGCCGGGCACCATCGCAATCTTCATGCCATGGCCTGTTTAATGGTCATTCAAGCGTAACATGTTGAATTATAAACATTATCATGATGATGGCGCCAGGGTTTAAAACTTGGGCAAGGGACTCTTGCTTAATATTTAAGCGATATTAAACCATTGTATGCAACCGAGTTGAGCAATCATTAACTATGATCCCGCCACCCACAGCGGGCGGCCGTGGGATCATTTCCTGGCTGGTCAAGCGGGCCGCTCCGATGGTTTGGTAACTCGCACAAGGGGATTCGCCGGCCCTGCTGGCACCGAACTTGTATCAACGGGGTCTTGAAGCGCGTGCCGGTCGGGGCGCCCTTCGTCATGGGAAAAGCAGAGTGAAATGAAGGAGGCCATCGCCGCGCACGCGTCTCTCGGCGAGGAGATCGTCGCCCGCATCAACGAACTCGGCGCGATTTCCGAGACGTCGGAGCATCTGGCGCGCGTCTTCCTGACCCCTGAGCATCGCCTGGCCGCCGACCTCATCCTCGGCTGGATGCGATCGGCCGGCATGCAGGCTGATCTCGACGCGATCGGAAATGTCTGCGGCCGTTATGAAGGCGAGCGGCCGGGCCGGCCCTGCCTGATGCTCGGCTCGCACTACGACACCGTGCGCGATGCCGGCAAATGGGATGGCCCGCTCGGACTGATCACGGCCATTTCCTGCGTCGCCGATCTGAACAAGCGAGCCAGGCGATTGCCGTTCGCGATCGAGGTCGTTGGTTTCGCCGATGAGGAAGGCGTCCGCTTCGCCTCCACGCTGTTGGGCAGCCGCGCGGTCGCCGGCACCTTCGTCGAGAGCGTGCTCAACAACAAGGACAGCGCCGGCATCTCGATGCGGTCAGCGCTTGCGGGGTTCGGCCTCGACCCGGAACGCGTCGGCGCGGCGGCGCGCGTGCGCGGCGAGTTATTGGCCTATGTCGAACTCCACATCGAGCAGGGGCCGGTGTTGGAGGCGCAAAATCTGGCGGTCGGCGTGGTCAGCGCGATCGCCGGCGCCACCCGACTGGCCGCGCGGTTGACCGGAATGGCCGGCCACGCCGGCACCGTGCCGATGGACTTGCGGCGCGACGCGCTGGCGGGCGCGGCCGAATGCATCACCACCATCGAGGAATTGTGCCGCACCGACGAGCGCGGGCTGGTCGGCACCGTCGGCTACATCCACGCCATGCCGGGATCGACCAACGTCATTCCCGGCGAGGCCCATTTCACCATCGACTTGCGCGCCCCGACCGACAGCCATCGCCAGCGCGCGGTGGCCGACATCGTCCGCCACATCGAAGCGGTCGCCAGACGCCGCAAGCTTCAACTGCAGGTCGACATCACCCACGAGAACCGCACTGTGCCGTGCGCGCCCTGGCTGAAGGCCCAGGTCGCCGCCGCCGTGGCCAGCGAAGGTTTTCCCGTGTTCGAACTGCCGAGCGGCGCCGGCCATGACGGCATGGCCATGATCGACATCGCCGATGTCGGCATGCTGTTCGTGCGCTGCAAGGGCGGCATCAGCCATCATCCCGAGGAGCACGTGGAGCTCGCCGACGCCGACGCCGGCGCCCGCGTGCTGCTGCGGCTGATCGAGCATTTCCACCCGAAGCCGGCGGGGCGGTGAGGGGAGCGTTACGCGGCGGGTCTTGTAGGATGGCAAAGGCGCCCCTTGGCGCCGTGCCCACCATCATCGGACGCGAACAGAATGGCGGGCCCGCCGAGGGCGCCCACAAGGGGCGCCCCTACGCCAGGTCGATCTGTGTAGGGGCGGCCCTTGTGGCCGCCCTGCCGCGGCAGGCGGCGCTGCCTGGGATCGGCGCCGATTTCAAACCAGGCATGGGGCGACGGTAGTCACAGGAATCGGCGCCTGTGAACACCCTTTAGTGTAGCATTTCGGTGTGACACGTGTACACTTCCCGAACGCGATGCCATCAAAGGGGAGTTGTTGTTGATGCCGGAGACCCACCCGATCACCCTGTCCGTCCCGGAGGCGGGCAAGACCTATTTTCATCTCGGCCGCAACGCGGCCTATGCCGCCGCCAGGCGCGGCGACATTCCGACCAAAGGGATCGGCAAGCTGTTGCGCGTTCCGGTTCACGCGCTGGAAGCGAAGCTCGACCGCGCCATGGTGGGCAAGGAGGGCGAGTGAACCATGAGCGACCTTTCGGAGAGCTATCTTCGTGCGGCGATCGAGGGCGAGGCGTCGATCGTGGCGAATGCGCTCGCCTCCACGCGCAACCATGCCCTCAATCGCGCGGCATTCAACCTCGGCAGCATCCCCGACATGCCCTGCGATACCGCTGTTGGCGCGCTGCTGCGGGCATCGGGCGCCAACGGTTACCTCAGGGAACATGGCCAGTCGGCCACCCTGAAGGTCATTGAGAGCGGCTTTCGCAGTGGCCAGCGCCAACAGCGAACGGCCGCGCCGACGCGCGAGGCCAGACCGAGCCCCCGGCCTGCACCGGATCGGCCGGCGTCTGACACCGCCGTGCCGACAGCCGGCGAGCCGGATCTGTTTCCGCTCGCGACTTTGCCGGATTCCCAGGGCAAGCCGGCCTTCCAGCCCTGGGGCAAGGACGGGCCGGAAGTCCGACCGGATGAAAAACGCCGGCATGTGTTCACGCGCGGCGCCGAGCCGGTCCGTATCAAGATCATGAAGAGCCATGGCGGCGCCATGAACTGGTACCGGGTCCGCGACAGCGCAGGCGTGGTCGGATGGCAGGCCCGCAAACCCCCTGGGTTTGTCGAGGTGCCCTATGTCGGCGGCGGCGATCCGTTCGATCGCGACGTTCTGGATGACGAGATCTATTGGCCGGAAGGCGAAAAGGATGTCGACAGCCTGCATCGGCTGGGACTGCAGGCGATCACCTTCGGCGGCACCGGGGACGGACTGCCGGAGGCATGCGCGGCCCATTTCGCCGGCCGCGACGTCATCATCTTGGCTGACAATGACGAGGGCGGGCGCCAGCATGCCGAGCGCAAGGCCAACCTGATTGCCTCGACCGCGGCCAAGGTCCGCGTCGTCCATTTCCCAGAATTGGCTGACAAGGGCGATGTTTCGGATTGGATCGCGGCCGGTCATGGCAAAGCCGAGTTGCAGCAGCGTGCGCAGGCCGCGGGCCAATGGCTGCCCGGAATTGCCGGCGCGGCCGGCCCCGCTTCGCTCGCACGCCAGATCATCAGCCACCGCGCCAGCGACATTGCGCCTGAGCGATTGGAGTGGGTGTGGCCCGGCCGCATCGCGCGTGGCAAGGTCCTGCTGCTCGGCGGTCCGCCGGGGCTCGGCAAGAGCCAGCTCACCACCAACATTGCGGCGACCGTCTCCCGCGGTGGCCCGTGGCCGTGCGGCGAAGGCCGCGCGTCGCAGGGCGCGGTGCTCATGCTCAGCGCCGAGGACGGAATTGCCGATACCATCGTCCCGCGCCTGATGGCGGCCGAGGCCGATATCGGGCAGGTTCACATCGTCGCGGCGATGACCCGGCCTGACGGCAAAGGCCGCCGGACCTTCAGCCTGAAGACCGATGTCGATCATTTGGAGGGGCTGGCCCGCGAGGTCGGCCCGGTCAAGTTGATCGTGATCGATCCGATCTCGGCCTACATGGGCGGCGCCGACGGCAACGGCAATGTCGAGACCCGCGAGGTGCTGGAACCGCTGGCGGAGATGGCCAACCGGCTTGGCATCGCGGTGGTCGCGGTCACCCATCTGAACAAGGGCGGCGTGGCCAATCAATCGGCGCTGAACCGGTTCGCCGGCTCGATCGCGTTCGTGGCGGCCGCGCGTTCGGCCTACCTCGTGATCGAAGACCCGGATGACGCCGACCGCCGGCTGTTCCTGCCGGCCAAGAGCAACCTCGGGCCCAAGCACCGGGGGCTGGCCTTCCGGGTCGAGCAGCGCATGGTCTGTGGCGACATCCAGGCGTCCAATATCAGGTGGGACACCGGCCTCGTCACCACATCGGTGGACGAGGCGCTATCGGCCTCGGAGAACCGTGGCAGCGAGGAGGTGCGATCGGGCAAGGACGAGGCCATCGATTTCCTCAAGGGTCTGCTCACGGTCGAAGGCATCGCGGTGCTCGACATCGAAAGACAGGCGCGCCAAGCCGGGCTGCTCGGCCTCGACAGCGCCATCAGCCAGAACAAATGCTTCCGTGCCGCGCGAAAGGCGCTTGGCGTGGTGGCGCGGCGCAACGGCGGGAGCAACGGACAATGGGTCTGGGCCATCCCAGATTCAAAGATGCCCTCCGACCTCAAAGATGCCCTCTTTTAAAAGAGGGCATCTTTAACTTCGGAGGCATCTGAGGCGGAGACCACGCTGTGCGCTGATATCCCTTGAGAGAGGGATGGCAGAGCCATGTCCAAAGCAGACCGACGACACCGATCCATCCGGATCGCGCCGGAATGAAGCCGATCTCGCAGGGTGGCAAAGGCGCCTCGTGGCGCCGTGCCCACCCTTTCGGATGCGCAAAGATCGCGAAATTGAAGCCGCGGGATGCGATGCAAGGCGGCCGTTTCGGGCGGTGCAGATTTAAAGATGCCCTTGGACCTCAAAGATGCCCTCTTTTAAAAGAGGGCATCTTTGACCTCCGAGGGCATCTTTGACCTCGGGGGGGGTATCTCAGGCGCGGCAGGATTGTACGCAAGGGATCCAAACTTGAACGGCTCGCGAACGTCGCAGGGCCCCGGACGAGTTCGGCGCGGCTGACACCGCCGGCGCCGTGTCGAAATAACGCGCATGTTCGATTGTCGGCGATCAGTCCCGGCTCTTTCGGCTGCCACCCGAGTTGCGCGCGTCAGTTCGCTCGATGCCGGATTGTCGGCGAAAACGAAAGGGCTAGAAAACTGTACGGCTTCGGCGTCGCCCTTGCCGCAATTCCAACCACGGGGACATCGAGCCTTCGACCGATCACCTCGGCGGTCGTCCGGAACGGCATGCTTTCGTCGGCAACGCCATGATAGCGCAGCGCCTGCTGCGCCGCTCGCGAGCGCCAGCCTGAACAGCCGCGCCGAAAGAACAAGAGGAACAGGCGTAGTGAAGGTTCGATCAATCATCCAGAGTGAGAATCAGAAGTTCCTTAATCATGGACCGGATCTCGGGCCCGTCCTTTGCTGCGACTTTGAACCCGCGAACGGCGCTCGAAAGAATATGCGCCGTTTTTTCGACGGAAACGTTTGTTTTACCAGTTTGAAATTTGGAATGAGATTGAAGGATAGGCAAAAGAATCTTCTCGAAGGTTCGATACCCTTGTTTGACAGAGTCTTGGGCGAACCCAAACGCGCATTCCAGGAGTTCCGTCATTTCGCTGGACGCCAGCGTCATTTCAAACGGGCGAACCGTCCAGAGTTCAAAAGCGGCTCGAAGCTTTTCCTCAGGTGTTTTAAGAGGCGCAATTTTGCTTTCTATCTCAGCCAAAGTCTCTTGTACCCAGTGCTCGTATACGCCCTTAAAAATTTCCTCCTTGCTATTGAAGACCAGATAAAGGGCGGGTCTCGAAATACCCGCAGCTTCCGCAATATCGTTCATCGTTACGCGCTTAAAGCCATAACGCAGAAAGGTGTTGCGAGCCGCCGTGAGCACCCTGTCTCTTTTTTCAACAACCATTTCTTTACTATTGACATATTGTGTCTTTTTGTCAATATTAGACAAGTAGACGATATTTGTCAGTTGCTTAAACGAGGGTGAGACATGGCTAAAGCGGTATTGATCACGGGAGCATGGAGCGGCTTTGGGAAAGACGCCGCTCTGTTCTGCTTCTCGGGCTTCGGGGTCGAGCACTTTTCAAAAGAAAGAGCGTTCGTTTATGCCGAGCCTATTGAGAGAAAGCTCAAGAAACCGGCAGCGCCGCTATGAAAAAATCGATTGCCTTGAAGAGTCTTGCCTTTGTGATCGCGGCATTTCTCATTTTCCTGGGCTTTGTTAAATTCAAATACGGAACCGGAAAAGAGTATCCGGATCTTGGAGCCAATCTGACGACCGAATCTTTTGTCCTCGAAAAATTGATTCAATTGGACTATCCGCCCGGAAATCTTGCCGTTTCGAATAACGGCGACGTTTATTTCAATTACCATCCGCTTGCAAAAGCCGAACGTTTTTCGCCAGCGACGGTGTTCAAATGGTCCAATGGCAAGACGGAACCATTTCCGTCTCTGGAAGCGCAGAAAGACTTCCAGGGAACGTTCGGAATGACCATCGATAAACAAAGCCGAATCTGGTTCGTTGAACCAGCGGCCTTTGATTTCAAGCATACGCGCCTGTCGGCGTTTGATCTGACTACGAAAAAGCGGGTGGAGTTTTTTGAGTTTCCCGAAGGGCAGGCGCAGTTCGCAGAAGACATCCGAATCACGGCTGACGGTAAACATATCATTCTACCCAATCCTGGCCTCTTCAGTTTCACGACCCCAAGTGTGGTCGTCTATTCCGTTTTGGATCACACGTTTTATTCGATCAAATCCGATCACCCATGTTTGAGCCCCGAAGATTGGATCATTCAAACGCCATATGGACCCGACCGATTGGTTTGGGGACTTCTTAATTTCGCGGTTGGTATCGACGGCATTGAAATCAGCGAAGATCAGAAATGGCTCTACATCGCATCGATGACCAATTCTCGTCTCTGTCGGGCACCCATGTCGGTCGTTTTGAATTCGTCAACATCGTCCGAAGCCTTCAATCTGAGTGTGGAAGATCTGGGACAAAAGCCCATGAGCGATGGGATCGCTATCGACAAAAATGGACGTGTCATCCTGACTGATGTCGAGCACGGCGGAATTATGGCGTTCAATCCAACGACGAAGCGATTATCAACGCTCGGGAGGTCGAAGAATATCGTCTGGCCGGACGGTGTTGTTGTCGGCGCGGATAACTCAGTCTACTTTACCGATAGTTCGATTCCTTCGTACATCGACCAGTTGGTGCGGCCGCCGAACGATTCAAAACTTCGGGAACATCGACCGTACTTCATATATCGCTTGAAAACGCAATAAGCGTTTGTTGCAAAACCGAACGTCGCCCAGGCCGATATCAGATCGGCGTCGAGATGGTCTGTGCTGATCATTGGGAATACTCCGGTTGGGAATGCGTGGGATAACGGCGGCGCGGCAATCCGGATGGAAACTTTCGTAGCCTGATTGCCGCGCGGCCGGATCGGTCGCAGGGACGCCAACTTAAGCGGCTTGCGAACGTCGCAGGGCCCCGGACGCGTTCGGCGCGGGTGACACCACCGGCGCCGTGTCGAAATAACGCCCGTGTTCGAGGTCGGCGATCAGTCCCGGCTCTTTCGGCTGCCACCCGAGTTGCGCGCGCGTCAGCTCGCTCGATGCCGGATTATCGGCCAAAACGAACGGCGCCAGAAAACTGAACTGCTTCGGCGCCGCTTTTGCCGGAATCCCGACCATGGGGACATCGAGCCTGCGACCGATCACTTCGGCGATGGTCCGGAACGGGATGCTTTCGTCGGCAACGCCATGATAGCGCGCGCCTGCCGCGCCGCGCTCGAGCGCCAGCCTGAACAGCCGCGCCGCATCGCTGCGGTGCACGGCGGTCCAGCGATTGCTGCCATCGCCGACATAGGCGGAGTTGCCCTTGTTGCGGGCGGCCGCGATCAGTTGCGGCACAAAGCCGGTATCGCCGTCACCATGCACCGAGGGTGCGAGCCGGATCATGGTGGCGCGCACGCCGAGCGAGGCCCAGCCTTCCACCAACTCCTCGGTCTTGGCGCGGGCAATGCCGGGTGAACCGGAAGCGGGGGCATCGTTCTCGGTCGCGGGCCGTGCCGCCCGCAGGGTGCTGTCCGCCAGCCCCATGGCGCCGAAGGTGGTCACGAATGGCCGGCCCGATCCCTTGAGCGCAGCGCCGAACGTGTTGATCGCCTGCCGGTCCGCCTCGGCGGACACCGCCAGGAAGCGTGAGACGATGCCGGTTGGCAGCCCGCCGAGAAGAACGCGCAGCCGCTTCGCCAGCGGGATCTGCGACAGGCCGTGCATGAAGGCGAGGTGGATCACCCCGTCCGCCGCCGCAGCGGCACTTCGCAGGCTGTCGAGATCATCGATGTTGCCGAGATGCGGCGTGATTCCCTTGGCCCGCAACCTCTGGGCCGTTTCCTCGGATCGTGCCAGCGCCGTGACGCGATGGCCCGCGCCGATCAGCTCCTTGACAACAGCGGACCCAATGAACCCGGTTGCCCCTGTAACGAATACACGCATGGACTTCTCCTCTTCTTGGCTGCAGCCGCCCCTTCCGAGGCCGGCACGTCACCCGGCGAAGCATCCGCCGGTGACTTTTATCTATCGCGAAGAGGCAGGATGATATATAATTCAAAGTCCATATTTGTTTATCGATAGTCCAAAATGGATCCGTTTTCGCAGATCATTGCCCTGCTCAAGCCGCAAGCCATCTTCTGGCGCGTGGTCGAAGCGCATGACGCCTGGACGATCCGCTTCCAGCCCAGCGACATCGTCGTATTCGGCCAGATGATCGAGGGCGCGGCCCGTGTCGAACGCGATGATGGCGCTGGCCTCGACCTTTCAGCCGGCGATTTCCTGCTGATGCCGGCACCACCGCCCTGGACGATGACAGCGGCCGAGGGTGGTCCGCCGCTCGACTTCGGGGCCGCGATTGCCGATCCGGGTTTATTGTCGTCGGCCGGGCCGCACCCGACCATCACCCGATTCATCGCGGGGAATTTCGCTTTCGCGCCGGCCAATGCCAACCTGGTCGCGAGTCTGATGCTGCCGATCGTGCATGTTCGCGCGACCGATATCATCGCGGGACGTCTCAGCTCGCTGCTGTCGGCACTGGGCGACGAAGCACTGACGGATCGACCCGGCCGGTCGCTCGTGCTGGATCGTCTGCTTGAGGTGATGCTGATCGAAGCGCTGCGCTATCGGGGAGCCGGGATGCCCGGCCCGGAGCAGGGTCTGTTGGCGGGACTTGACGATGCCAAGGTCGGCAAGGCGCTTCGCCTCATGCACGAGGACGCGCAGCGTCCATGGACGGTTGCGGCCCTCGCCAACGCCGTCGGAATGTCGCGGTCCGCGTTCGCTGCCCGCTTCACGCAGATCATCGGCATGCCGCCGATCGATTACCTCGCCAACTGGCGACTGACGCTCGCCAAGGCGGCGTTGGCATCGTCAGACAAGCCGATGGTCGAGATCGCAGAAATCGCCGGCTATCAATCGGTGAGCGCATTCAGCACAGGTTTCAAGCGGGCAACCGGAGTCTCGCCGAGTACCTACAAGCGATCGTTGGCGACCTGAGGCTCGAAGGGCTGGCCATCGGATCGAACGCCAGCTGGCCGGCGGCCAGCGCGAAGCGGACACGCTACAGAACCTCGGTCAACCCTTTGGTCTTCATGATTGAGTTATATCACACGGCGGCAGGGCCGTCCGTGCGCATACGAACGACCGGAGCGATCCGGAATTGCGCCGAGACACCGGTGATGTTGAGACAGGGCGCCCACAAGGGGCGCCCCTACGCCATGTCGATTTACGTAGGGGCGGCCCTTGTGGCCGCCCTGCCGCGACAAACGCCGTTTCGCACGATGCGGCACGCGGGCGCATACAAGGGGCGCCCCTACGCCATGTCGATTTGCGTAGGGGCGGCCCTTGTGGCCGCCCTGCTTCGATGGTCCGCCGATCCTGCCGATCCTATCCCGCGGTCACGTCCACCAGTTCGGCGCCGTCGAGCACGCGCACGGCCTGGGCGCGGTCGAGATCGCCCTCCCAGGCGGCGACCACCACGGTGGCGACGCAGTTGCCGATCAGGTTGCCGAGCGCACGCGCCATGCCGATGAACCAGTCGACCGACAGCACCAGCACCAGCCCAATCGCGGGAATGCTCGGCACCGCGTTCAAGGTCGCCGCCAGGATCACGATGGCGGAGCCGGGAACGCCATGCGCGCCCTTCGAGGTGATCAGCGAGACGCCCAGCACCAGCAACAGATCGCCGAACGAAAGCGGCGTGTTGGTGGCCTGGGCGATGAAGACCACGGCGAGCGTCAGGTAGATCGAGAACGCATCGAGGTTGAAGGAATAGCCGGTCGGGATCACGAGGCCGACCACCGAGTCCTTGACGCCGAGCCGCTCCAGCTTGCGCATGATCTGCGGCAGCACCGCGTCCGAGGACGCGGTCGCCAGCACGATGGTCAATTCCTCGCGCATGTAGGAGAGGAACTTGAGGATGTTCAATCCGGCCAGCGCCATCACGCCGCCGAGCACGCCGAGCACGAAGATCGCGAGCGCGACGTAGAACAGCGCGACCAACGACAGCAGCTGCTTGAGCGAGCCGACGCCATATTGCCCGACCGTATAGGCGACCGCGCCGAGCACGCCGAGCGGCGCCACGCGCACGATCAGCCCCATGGCGCGGAACAGCACGGTCGATACCGCGTCGATGAAGGAGGTGATGCGCTCGCCCTTTTCGCCGCCGACCAGCGCCAGGCTGACGCCGAACAGGATCGCGAAAAACAGCACCTGCAGCACGTCGTTGCGCGCCAGCGCGTCGAACGAAGTGGTCGGGATGATGTTGAGCAGGAAGCTGCCGATGCCGCCGCCCTTCAGCTTGTGGGCATTGTCGGCATAGCTGTTCAGCGCCTTGGCATCGAGCGTCGAGGGATCGATGTTCATGCCGTGGCCGGGACCGAACAGGTAGGCGAGCACAAGGCCGACGATGAGGGCGACCGTGGTCATGACCTCGAAATAGACCAGCGCCTTGACGCCGACCCGCCCGACCTTCTTGAGGTCGCCGGCGCCGGCAATGCCATGCACGACCACGCAGAACACGATCGGTGCCACGATCATCGAAATCAGCTTCAGAAAGGCGTCGCTGAGGATCTTCAGCCCGATAGCGAAATCGGGGACGGCCATGCCAAGCACAATTCCAAGCAGAAGCGCCGCGAGCACCTGGACGAACAGTGACGCGTAAAGCGGCTTTCGCTCCATTGCCGTTGTGGTGGTCATGGCCGTCATCGAACGCTCCCCCGGGTTGCCAAAATCAGCTACGAACTAGCAACAAGCGTGCCAGCGACGGATGCCCGCCTGGCGAAGGCGCGGGCCTTGCAGAGGCTAGGCGACGCTTGGCATGGCCTTTGCTCACACCTATCTAGTTGAGCGATTCCTTGAAGCTTATCATATCGAGCCTTGCTCTGACCTCATCCTGAGGAGCCTGGCGAAGCCGGGCGTCTCGAAGGATGGCCGCTTGCACTGCCTTTGCGGCCATCCTTCGAGACGCATCGCTTGCGCGATGCTCCTCAGAGGATGAGGACCGGGGAGGATGCCGATATGATCAGAACTTCGGAAACGCTGGTCTAGTCCGGTGTTTCCGAAGCTCTGATCCTATCGAAGCTTGCGATGCTGCGCTCCCTCTCCCGCGCTCTTTCGCGCGGGGGAGGGTTGGGGTGGGGGCCAGCGCGGGGGTGCTGTCTATGCTGAAGCACCCCCACCCCGACGCTCCCCGCATCCGCCTTCGCCCGAAAGCGGGCTTCGGCGGACAAGAGCGGGAGAGGGAGCGAGTGCGCATGGCTCGAAATCGGTGGTGGTAAAGAGATGGACCTGGTTGTTCGCAACGCCCGCATTCTGCAGCACGGTGAGCTTTGCACCCTTGATATCGGTATTCAAGGCACCGCGATCGCCGCGATCGCACCTGCTCTCGACGCCGACGCGCCGCAATTGGATGCGGCGGGCTGCCTGGTCGTCCCCGGCCTCATCGAGACCCATATCCATCTCGACAAGACCTGCATCCTCGAGCGCTGCCGGATCGAGCAAGGCACCGTCGTCGAGGCCGTCAGCGAGACCGCGGCGGCCAAGCGCCACTTCACCATCGAAGACGTTTACGCCCGCGGCCAGAAAACCCTGGAGCGCTGCATCGCGCAGGGCACCATGCGCATGCGCAGCCATGTCGAACTCGATCCCGGCATCGGCATGACCGGCTATGACGCGATCGAGCAGCTCAAGCGCGACTATGCCTGGGCCATCGATCTCGAACTCTGCGTGTTTCCGCAGGAGGGACTGACCAACACTCCCGGCACCGAGGAGCTTTTGCGGGAGGGCCTGCGCCGCGGTGCGCGGTCGATCGGCGCCGCGCCTTACTTCGACAGCGACCCGCGCGGCCAGATCGACCGGATCTTTGCCATCGCCGGGGAATACGACGTCGACATCGACATGCATCTGGACCTCGCCGAGAGCACGGAGGGAATGCAGGTCGAGTATGTCTGCCGCAAGACGGAAGAGTTCGGCTGGGGCGGACGGGTCGCGGTCGGACACGTGACGCAGATGTCGCTGTTGCCGCCGGACCGCTTCCAGGTCATCGCGGCGCAACTGGCCAGCGCCGGCGTCGCGGTGACGATCCTGCCCGCCACCGATCTTTTTCTGATGGGCCGCAATCATGATCATGCCGTGCCGCGCGGCGTGGTGACGGCCGGGCCGTTGCGCCAGGCGGGCGTGACCTGCTCGATCTCGACCAACAACGTCTTGAACCCCTTTACGCCCTATGGCGATGGTTCGCTGGTCCGGATGGCCAACCTCTATGCCAATGTCTGCCAGGTGTCGCGGCCTTCCGATCTCGCCGGGTGTCTCGACATGATCACGGGCAGTGCCGCGCGGCTGATGCGGCTTGAAGACTACGGCATCCGCGTTGGCGGGCCGGCCGATCTCGTCTGCCTCGATGCGCGCGATCCCGCCGCCGCGATCGCAGCGCTGGCCCAACCGCTATGGGGCCTCAAGCGCGGCCGGATGTCGTTCACCTGGTCGCGGCCGCAGCTGCATGCGCCGCAAGGCTAGCTTAGCTAGATCCGACGCCGCGCTACCCGGGGCGCCGAAGGCGAGGGGGCGGCCACAAGGGCCGCCCCCTACGCAAATCGAAATTGCGTAGGGGCGCCCCTTCTGGGTGCCCTTGTGCCGTGAACGCAGTTTGGCGCGGCGGGATATGACCGATGCATGCACGCACAAGACATCACCACGCTCAATGAATGTGCAAGGACGCCTCGCGAATTTGCGCGCATGGCCACCAGCAGGTTCCCGAGGAATCATCAACTCGCTGAAATGATGCGAATTTCCCGGAAGCGCCGAGGCCTGCGCGCATTGTACACAATGGCACGAGCTTTGCTTCGATGGTTGAGAGGGTTCTCTCGGCCGGGGCGCGAACTGTCATGGCGAACTCAGTGAAGACTTCCACGGCAACGGTCGCCGCCGAACCGGAGCCGATCGATCTGGACTGGTCGACCACCGCGCTCCTCATCATCGACATGCAGCGCGATTTCATGGAACCCGGCGGCTTCGGCGAAACGCTGGGCAATGACGTCTCGCAGCTGGCGCGGGCGGTGAAGCCGATCGCTTCCGTGCTCGGCGCGGCGCGCAAGCTCGGGATGCTGGTAGTGCACACCCGCGAGGGCCATCTGCCCGACCTGTCCGATGCGCCGCCGGCGAAGATCGAGCGCGGCGCGCCCAGCCTGCGGATCGGCGATCCCGGTCCGATGGGGCGGATCCTGATCCGCGGCGAAGCCGGCCACGACATCATTCCCGCGCTCTATCCGCTCGACAGCGAAATCGTCATCGACAAGCCCGGCAAGGGCGCGTTCTACGCCACCGAATTCGGCGACGTGCTGCAGAAATATGGCATCGAGAATCTGCTGGTCTGCGGCGTCACCACCGAAGTTTGCGTCAACACCACGGTGCGCGAGGCCAACGACCGCGGCTATCGCTGCGTGGTGCTGGCCGATGGCTGCGCCTCCTACTTCCCTGAATTCCACGAGATGGGCCTGAAGATGATCAAGGCCCAGGGCGGGATCTTCGGCTGGGTCAGCGACTCCGCCTCGGTTCTCAAAGCCATGACACCAGCGATGACACCGGAGACTTCAACCACGTGAGCTGAGAGGGAGGATCACGATGAGCACGAGCATGACGGGGACTGCCGGAAGGTCCGATTTCAAGCCGGTACTGTGGACCTCGGGTGACTGGAACGCATTCTTCGGCTTCGGCACCAACATCCTGGTCAACATGCTGGTGCTCACGGGCCTGTTGCGCTTCGTGCTGAAGATGCCCGACAGCCTGGTGTTCGGCCGCATCCTGCCCGCGCTCGGCCTGATGCTCTGCCTCTCGACCTTCTATTATGCCTGGCTCGCCTATCGCCTGGCGCAGAAGACCGGCCGCACCGACGTCTGTGCGCTGCCTTCGGGCGTCAGCGTGCCGCATATGTTCATCGTCACCTTCGTGATCATGCTGCCGATCACGATCAAGACCGGCGATCCCTTGAAGGGCTGGTCCGCCGGCCTCGTATGGGTGTTCTTCCAGAGCTTCATCCTGATGATCGGCGGCTTCATCGCGCCTGTCATCCGCAAGATCACCCCGCGCGCCGCGCTATTGGGTACGCTGGCCGGCGTGTCCGTGGCCTTCATCTCGATGCGACCGGCGCTGGAAATGTATATGACGCCGCAGATCGGCCTGGTCTGCTTTGCCATCATCATCGTGAGCTGGTTCGGCGGCGTGAGATATCCCAAGGGCATCCCGGCCGGACTGGTCGCCATCGCCGTCGGCATGCTGATCGCCTGGGGCTCCAACCTGTTCGGTCTGGGACTCGGCGGGCTCAGCCTCAAGGGCCTCGGCGATGCCTTCGTGAATTTCGGCTTTTCGGTGCCGCTGCCCGCGGTCAACCAGGTATTCTCCGGCTTCGAGTTCTTCGGCGTCATTCTGGTGACGGCGATCCCGTTCGGCATCTACGACCTCGTCGAAGCCATGGACAACGTCGAAAGCGCCGAGGCCGCGGGCGACGCCTACCCGACCACGCGCGTTCTGACCGCCGACGGTGTCATCAGCCTGATCGGCTGCCTGATGGGCAATCCATTCATCAACGCGGTCTATATCGGGCATCCCGGATGGAAGGCGATGGGCGGCCGGATCGGCTATTCCGCCGCGACCGGGATCATGGTGGTGGTGCTGGCCTGGTTCGGCATCATCTCGGTGCTGCTGGCGCTGGTGCCGGTGGTCGCGATCTCGCCGATCCTCTTGTATATCGGCATGCTGATCGGTGCGCAGGCCTTCCAGACCACGCCGCTCAGGCATGCGCCGGCGATCGTGCTCGCGTTGACGCCCCACCTTGCGGCCTGGGCCAAGCTGCAGATCGATACCATGCTGGGGGCGACGATCAGCGCGGCGCAGAGCGTGGGCGGCCTCGCCGCCGACAAGGTCGGCGACGTCAAGGCCGCGGCGATCGCGTCGCTGCCGCAGCAGGGCGTGCTCTATCACGGGCTGGAAGTACTGGGCGGCGGTTCGATCCTCGCCGGCCTCATCCTCGGTGCGATCGGTGTGTTCGTGATCGAGCGCGAGTTCGTCAAGGCCTCGGCCTTCGCGTTTGCCGGCGCGATCATGACCTATTTCGGCTTCATGCACGGCGAGGCCGTCGGCATCGGCGGCGGGTTGGGCGTGACGCCCGGTGTCGCGTTGGCCTATGCGGCCGTCGCCGCCGGGTTCTTCGTCTACGGCAAATACGGCACCACGACGATGGCGATGCCCCAGCCGGAGCCGGAGATGCACCTCGCTGCGCCCGCCGAATAGCGGCGGCGGCAACGAGAAAAACCCGGAGCGGCGGCTCCGGGTTTTTGTTATTCCGAGGGAGCGCATGGCTTCAGGCTGCCACGTCCCATAAACTGGATGAGCCCCGGATCAGGACCTTTCGTCCCAGCGGGGTAAGGACCGCTAAATCGCCATGCATCGCCGCGAGCTCAAGCCCGGTCAATTGCTCGACGACGAATCGACGCAAGTTGCCGCGCTTTGCCGCGGGTAGGCGCAGTGCCTTGAGCGCTTCCCACTGATCGGCCGTCAGATCGTAGTCGAATTCGCAGCTCATTTTCGATTTCAATACCTTGAAGTGATTCGGCAGGGGTCATTGGTGCAGGCGGTCTAAAGCCAGCGCGTGAACGGGATGCGACCATCCTGCGTCCGGATTTCGATTGGCGATCAATGCTTGTTGATCGCGGCGCGCCTCGCCGTAGGGAACAAATTGATCCAGGGGCGCCCACCAGTGTCGATCCGTAGGGGCGACCCTTGTGGTCGCCCTGCCGCGACAAACGCGGATCGCGCGGATGCGGCACGAGGGCGCCCACAAGGGGCGCCCCTACGCCACGTCGATCCGGAGGAGCGCTCCTACGTGATCGCCTGCGGTCGGGGTAACGCGGCTGTCACAACAACGTGGCAATAGGCGGCATGCATCGCCCCGAATCAGGCGGCACGACCCTGGACGTCGCCGGCCGAACGGAACCCGCCCTGACAATCAGTGTGCCGAAGCATAACGCCGGCCGCGGCGCCCGACTGAGGGGCCTCGGCGTCGTCATCAGCATCGCCATCGCCGCGATGGCCATCTACGCCTTGACGCATGCGCTGAAGCACATCGACTTCGGCCTGGTATTTTCCATCATGTGGCGCACCGATCACCGCGTCATCGCGCTGGCCCTGATGCTGGTGGCGGCTTCCTACGGCAGCCTGACGCTCTATGATCTATTGGCGCTTCGCACCATCGGCCGCACCGACGTCCCCTATCGGATCGCGGCGCTGGCGAGCTTCACCAGCTATCCGATCGCGCACGGTATCGGCCTGGTCGCGCTGATCTCGCCGGTGATCCGCTACCGGATCTATTCGTGCAATGGGCTTGGCGCCGTCGACGTCGCAAATATCTGCTTCCTGACCGGGTTGACCTTCTGGCTCGGTAACCTCACCGCCTTCGCCCTCAGCCTCGCTTACGAACCCGCCGCCATCAGCCTGACGGACTATCTGCCGCCGCAGCTCAACCGCGCGCTGGCAGCGACGCTGCTGCTCGCCATCCTGGCCTTCCTGATCTGGAGCTGGCTGTCCCCGCGCAGCCTCGGGACCAAGCGCTGGCCGGTCCGGCTGCCCTCCGGACCGATGGTGCTGCTGCAGATCGCGATCGGGGTGTTCGATCTGGGCGCCGCTTCGCTGGCGATGTACGTGCTGATCCCCGCCGGCTTGACGATCGAATTCTCCCGGCTGACCACCGTCTTCATTGCCGCGACGCTCTTGGGCTTCGCCAGTCATGCGCCGGCGGGCATCGGCGTGTTCGATGCCGCGATCCTGATCGGACTGGGCGGCGAGGACCAGGAGCCGCTGGTCGCGGCGCTCCTGATGTTTCGATTGCTCTATCACGTCCTGCCATTCGTGATCGCGCTCGCTTTGTTCGGAGGCGTGGAAGGTTGGCGAAGTCTGCGTCCAAAGGCTTGATCGGCCATCCGGCCGATGATCTCACACCGGCGAATTGAGTTTCAGTCCGATCATCCCCGCCACGATCAGCGTCAGGCAGAGAATGCGCACCGGGTCGGTCGACTCGCTGTAGGCCAGCATTCCCACGACGATGCTGCCGACGGCGCCGATCCCAGTCCATACCGCATAGGCGGTGCCGAACGGCAGCGACTTCAGCGCGACCGCCATTAAGCCGAAGCTGAGCACGATGGCCATCACGGTGGCGGCGGCCGGCCAGAACCGGGTCAAGCCTTCGGAATATTTCAGACCGAGCGCCCAGGCGATCTCAAGCAACCCCGCCCCGAGCAGTGCGAGCCACGCACTCACGGTTTTGCCGGCGCCGATGGCAGCGTCAGCACGGCATGCTGGGCATAGCCGCGGAACGGACGCTCGAAG